>Ga0307979_1002890_pt1 | contig 11727 bp, 9 predicted proteins | sample OrgLakmetage1058_FD_201833 | JGI IMG/M metagenome (GOLD analysis project Ga0307979, IMG submission 201833) | Saline water microbial communities from Organic Lake, Antarctica - #1058 | ecosystem: Environmental > Aquatic > Non-marine Saline and Alkaline > Saline | place: Antarctica: Organic Lake...
ATCCAATCTAATCTAATCCCAATTGCAAAGAAACACCAGTAAATAGCAAGAAGCTTCGCATTGAAAAATTATAGATCACTATATAATTCAATCTCATCCTGCTGGCCTCCTATTCCCGGCCCTTCGGGGCCTGTGTCGTGTCATATAATACGGTGCGCTCTAGAATGGCCTCATCGAAATGAGTTTAAAACCTCGATATTTTTTCATGCTTCATACTTGGCAAAGGCTGACAAATACATTCACGCACAAATCTTTGGGCTCAGCAGCAAACGAGTTTGCCTGGGTGCGAAAAAGCATAGCTCGTGCAGCTATATCCGTCAGGTCTCCGCAGCCCGGTCATACCTGCAATTTACAAGACGGTGTTCAGTTATATGAGCTCGTAAAGCAGTCCGTTCATTCTTTCGATGGACGACAAACTAGGATTATACTTCATTCACCTCCAGATCGCGAGACCTTCGTTGCGGGCTCTTTTCTTCAGAACAAGAGTGGCATCAAGCCCGTATGCTTTTAATTGACGAGCTATATCACCCGGTAAATTTTCATCGACCAGTACCTACTTAACAGAACGACGTGAAGATTTACTGCATAATTGAGTGTGCTGTTTAGAGGAGTATAGAAAAGATACGTCAATGCACGACAATTAATTTGAATCATAAACTTGAAACGGAGATCTTATAGGGTCTCGATACAGTCAAACCATACCATGTACAGGCGACCTCGGGGACTGAGCAGTGAAGCAATTCGCGGCAAGAAGCGGTCAATGACTTGCCGTCCGTTGATGCCACCTGCCCACGCTGCCTCAATGCCAGACGACCCGACTTCGTCAGGTTCTGTAGGCACATAAGGTGGGTTGAAAACCAAGACATCCACTTGGCCTCGTAATCTCGACGCAAAAGGTCCATCTAGATCGCCAAGCACCGCCTCCAAATGACTTACCTACCGCATCGCCCAAAAACCCACAAAAACGAATGAAAAATTTGCAGGAACGCAACGACTGTAAGCTTAAAAGATGAAAATGAAGGAAAAGACAATTCGCTCGAGCCCAAGCGAAAGCTTGCACACATTTTTAAACCAAGCAATTTCCTACGTTGTTAGCTTCGCCAGTTCGTATGGTAGCGTTGGCAGCGGCAACATTGATGTCAGTGATCCAGTGCACAGCCTTTCGCCCACTTGCACGAATCAAAGCAGCCAAGTGAGCTGTCACTACTCCACTACCAGCTCCAACCTCAAGCGTGAAGGCAGGAGTGGCCGCCTGGATAGAAGAAGCTTCCTAACAATCAGCAAATGAAAATTACCTTTTAGGCGCTAGAAAAACTATAAACATTGACTATCAAGTTAAAAGTGCGAGGATCATGTCGACACAGTACATTAGAATAAATAATACCTTGGTGAGCGCATCGATGAGAAGAAATGTGTCTTCAGCAGGCTCGTAAAAGTTCTCATACTCCGTGTAGTGAATGTGATCCAGCGACGGCATGGGAAACGCTTCTTCCGAGAGTGCTGACATGGGCACTACGTAAGAGGCAAATATGGTAGATGGTGACAGCTAAGCTACTCCTTATGATGTAATGATACACTAGGCTAGCTAGTTATAGCAGTTGGCTAAGTTTAATTTGTAGGCTAGCTAGCATTGCTATATTGCTATTCTTGCTTGATTGCTTGACACAACATCCAAATCTGCACTGCACGATCTGCGCTTGGTCACTCGAAATACTCTAATGTGGCATCATGCAGAGTACACAAGAAGGACGCTTGGCCGTGTCGCCGTGGCCACTCGGGCATGTGCAACATGTGTGCCTGATTAGCTCTTCTTCTACTTTCGTATGTGCCGTATTGATAAGAAGAGAAGCATCGGATAGTAATTCTATCTTTTAGCCCACTACTAATTCTGCCTTTCGGGGCCTATGTGAAAAGCGCCTGTCTTTTGAGCTTTGTCGCTTGTGGTATTATGGTGCGTGGCGCTTGTTGTTGTTCTTGTTGCGATTGATATGGCTGCCAACGACCGTGGTGGCCACTCGGAAAAATGTTCCTGATTAGGTTCTTGTTTTTGTTTGTGCTGCTTTGGTTTTTATCTCTACCTGTTAGCCTTCTAATTTCGGCCCCTCGGGGCCTGTGTCAAATGACACAGAGGCAAGTGCTGTGATATTAATAAAACCGCAAATAGAGATATAGACACATCGGTTTACGCATTAGCTCACGTATCTCGATTCTAAATTCAATTGGATTTCACATAGGCATCTACTGTGATTAGACTACGCGGGGCCTTCTGATTTTGAGAACAAACGAACTTAAGAGTTAATTATGAAGGGCACTACTGCACTGTAAGTTCTGTAAGCTATAAGTACTAGTTAAATAGGGATTATGCGTCAAGCACAGGGGATCTCGGAAATCGGTTTGAGCCCGAGGTGAGGTCAGACATCACATTAATAAAACGCCCATTTCTCTGTTTCAAATTCGGAATGTGCCCCTTCGTCAGGTATCTTTACTCCCTTCTCCTGCTTATCTGCTCTCTGTGGCCCCCATTCCCTTGGGCAGCGCTCAAAAGAGCTGGCGTCAAATATTCGCCACGGCGAGACGCCACCAACTTAATTGTTAAAGTGGGCGGCGCACCGGAGCTTTGACCTGTGGGGTCCATCCGCAGCTCTTTCAGTTCCTGCAGTAAGCTAGTCCGCGCCAGGCGAACGCGCTGCGCACTCGTCGTAGTGCTTCTAGAAGTCACCACACTGCCATGAGTGCCGGTGGCAGACGCGCCGCTTTTCGATGGGCGGTTTCGCCCACCCTCAGCTGCGAGCCTAGTAGCTGTTGCATCTCGGCTCGCTAAGCTCAAACTGCGGCGGCGCGGCGCCCACTGCATCGTGTAACTGCCGCTGGCTGCTACCTGCCCCACGCGCACCACGAGGCTTGGGTTCATGTCATGAGGCTCTGGTAAATCCCAGTCGGCGTCGGCGGCGTCTGCGTGGCGCCTCGGGTCGAAGCGCGGCGGTGACACGGCGGTGACACTCCACGGGTGGCCTGCCCACGACTTCTCGTAGTGCTGCTCCCCCGGTTTCAGGACTGCTCGCAACTGCACCACGCCGTCGAAATCAACCCAGCTGACTTCAAGGTTGAAGTGGGGCGAATCGTTAATGAAATGCAAGGACACGGCACGAGGTCCACTTTTCAACGCATTTCGCGGCTTTGACTGGCGATTGTGGCTAGAAGCGCTGCTGGCACTGATACTCTCAGACAAAGGTGTTGATGATGCAGTTATGAGGTCTTCAGAGCGGCTCAGTGCCAGGGGCAAGTCGTCAGGACACTTCAATAAATTCTCCGTCGCGTCATCAGGTGCCACAACGTCTTCCTTCTTCAGTGGTGGCTCCTCAACAGGTGCAGCTACTGGTGCTGGTTGCTCCCATGGCAAAGCTTCTTGAGGACGGGTCACGCGCGCTGCTTGTAAGCCAGAATCATCACCATCACCATCAGCGTTCACTGGATATTCAACGGCGCCAACACCGCGACCAGTCACAAAAGTCAGTTCCTCGTCTCCGTCAACGTCATCCATGTTACCAGCACCCTGGCCAGGTTCAAACGTTTGCTCCTCGTCCCCATTGCTGCATTTATCCTCTTCGGTACCCGTTTCAGAGCAAGGTGGATCCAAGGTTGCATCTGGTGCCGCCTCCTCTGTCTTTGTTGCCACACCAAGGGCAGTCAATGAAGCTTCGCTCAAAGCTTCTGGTAATGCAGCGGCTGCAGCGTATACACGCGCTTTTGCAGCTTTGTCTGCCTCTGGGTTTGCTGCACGTGGCGCGTCCAGATACCCGCTGGAGGGAAGTCCTTTGATAGCTCGCTGGTGCTCACCAGGCTCGAGGAAAGTCACCTCAAAGGGCCGTCCGCGAAGCCGCACGATGGCGCGCTCGAAGTCACCGAGCGACTGCACTTCGAGAATAACTGCTTCACTAGGGCTGAATTCTCGATCTCTGCCTCCAGTACTTCCACTGCCGCTCGCGTTGTCGCCGTCTCCGTCATCATCGTCTTCGTCTGCCTCGTCGTCTTCTTCCCCTTCATGGGGAGCGCGTAAGCTCTCCACTGGAAGCGCAGACACCAAAAACACTTTGGCATTGGGCACAACTCCACGTGCATGCGCTTGCCCTCCGGGAATGCACCGAAACACGTGGCAGCGGTTGTGGTCGGCGTCGTACTCCAATTCGAGGCCGAGCGCTTGGTCGCCTCCTAAACTTTCAAAGCTCACTGCACGTGGTTTCCATCCTGCAGCCGACAAATTAGACCCGTCGTCAGAGCCTTGAGCTTTAGCGAGTGCTCGTGCTGCCCGCCGACGTTCAATCTGAATACACGCGAGCAATGCACAAAATGTCAGCTCAAGTAAAATATCAAATAAAAGTACTGTTTCTACCAAAGAAGTAGACGCGCTTCTCTAGTTAGCCCTGCGAAGAATAAGCACTGTGGCGGTAGGCTTAATAACCCTAAATTCGTTACCTCCTCAGGCAACTCTCCGTCAAAGCCCATCCAGGCATCGTCAATTTCCGCGCTCCCTTCGCCGCTGACGCTGGAATCGAACCACTCCGAATCACGACCTAGAGGTGTTCCCTCACTGGCTTCAGCTTTCGATTGCGAGTGCGCAGAGGAGGCTCCCTCAATGAGACCACTGCGGCGTTTCAATCGTGACCGGGTCGTATACAGCACGCTCACTCCAGTAACTGCTGTGGACGCAGACGCCGACATCGGCTGCTTGTGTCGTTGTTCGTTCCCGCTTTCGCCAATAGAGCCCCTCACTGGTTGAGCATAGGGGAAATAGGCTTCCGGCGGTGGCGGCAAGCGAGGTCCTCCCCCTGCAGGCGGCATGAGAGCGCTCCCAGCAGACAGTTCGTGGTGGGCCATCTTGCCGGTCTTGCAATGCCACACATACACGTCCACTACACGCGCCACATTCGGCTGAAGAGGCATACCAGCACCGTTTTCTTCGCCTCCGTCTTCGGCGTAGCCTGATTCATACTCGTCGTCCTCGCCTTCATCTAACAGAGCAAGCATACCGCGATCCACTGCGCCATAATTTGAAGGCAGCTGATTTACTTGTGATGCAGCTTCGGGCAACAACCGCGCCAAGCGCCGAGGTAGTCCGTTGGGATCTTCATAGGCCCGAGGCTCGGCGTCATGCATTACCGTAAACAAAGGCACAGTAGCACCAGCGCGAGAAGTAGTGCTTCCTACAAGATCAGCCTTAGACCTGGTACTTGAAGAAACGCTGCCACCCTCTTTGTTCGGGCTCCAAGCTGGCGTTTCGAAGGGCACTTGATCTACGCGCACCGACACTGATGGAGGCAGCTGGCCGCGCGCAGCGACGCACAAGGGGCTAGGGTTCGCACTGCTCGAGTCAAAAGGTGACGCAAAGTTTTGAGAAGAACTTCCAACTGACTGCTCCTCGAGCGGCGCAGTGCGGGAGACCACGGTGGGCTGCGGGTTCTCGATTGCGTCCTCTGCTTGCGACAACTGAACCAGCATCCGAAGCCGCGCGGGTAGCATTGTACCTGCCTTGTAGGTAGAGCGCCCCGGTTGCCATTGCGCGTTTGGCATGGAGCGCTCTTCGATTGTGTCCAGTTCTGATGACCATTTTGGTAACAAGTTTTCCATGGTCGGGTGTGCACTTACTGTATTGTGTAATACGTAGTTGTCTTAGCAACCGGTTGTCTACCCCAAAGTAAAGCTATGTCGCAATGCTTTAAGTATCCAATGGGATGCGATCAAAGGGAGTCGAAGGATACCGCATGCTGCAGATGCCGCATGCTTGAAGCTACCGTCTACGTCTAGCTAGCCAGGAGCAACTATCGGTAGGAGCCGTTTTGCCCGCACTCCGCTCCATCGAGACATCGAGACACGAGAAAAGTGCGAGGCGTTATCAAAATCGTCGTAAACTTACGTGGCTTTCGTTAATTTTAGCTTTTTGATGCTGTAGGCTGTAGGAAGCCTGGGGCTAGAGAGCAGAGAGCAGGACACAGGACAAGGAGCACAGGTAGTGCAAGGCCTAGTGGGGGACACAACGAAATGCCCCCCAAGAAGGCTGCTGGCCGGAAAGCCGAGCCCAAGGCTCCGCCCGGCGATTTTTTCTCCAGGGCTGAAGTAGCTCAGTTCCAAGCGGATGAGGCTGAAGTGACTGGCCGGTTCCTGGCCAACTTTCAGGCGCCAGCGTCCCCCATGGAGCGGGCGCCGCCCACCGCGCGGTTTCCCAAGAAAAAGAAAACAGCGCGAGAGCTCGAGGCTGAAGAAGAGATGAAGCGGCCATCGTCGCCAGGTTTGCGGCACAGCATGGCGCTGCTGCCCCCGCCACCTGGCAAAGGCATGCTGCTTCCCGAGTACCTCAACACGTCGTTGGCAGCGTGGCTGGCGTCCGCAGCTGGCGCACCCATAGCTGCTCACGCGCCTATGCTGCCTCTCGAATTCTTTGATGAATTTGGCACCTTCGAGCACGAAGACACGGACGCTCCTGAACGAGTAGCAGCCCTGGCGTCACTGCAAAACGAACAAAGCGTTTCAGCGGTGGTGTTTGACACTCAGCCGCCGCAAAACATCGTGCGAGCGTTGGCTTTGAACCCGGGCACTTCCCCTGGCGACAGTTATGGCCGCACAATCAGCGAAAGCCTAGCTGCCTGCGCTGGCGTGTGGCGACCCGCGCTCGTCAAGGCGATCGAAACTGACGGCACCTTCGTGGTAGCGTGGCTTGATGTGGACTCGAGTGAGAAAGGCAATGATGACGAACCTTCGTCGGCTCGGGTGGCCTCGTTGAACATGTGCTTCGACCAGGGCGCGGTCGCTGGCAACAGTGGTGGTGTTGCCGCCATAGGAGGCGATTACTGCGGGCGAATTATGGCGAGGCTGTGTGCTGCGCTAACCCGACGCCGAAACGCCGAAAGTTTGGTACGTGTTTTCCCCACGAAATTACCACCGGAGCCGACTGTATACATCTGGCTTGAGAGATGTTAAGGCAATTGCACTTCTTGAATCGGGCGCTTTTTATTTGATTCTTTCTATCCTCTTTCATCACTTCCTTTTTCGCTGTCAGGTCCGGTACCACCTTTACGTCGACTGTGTGCCCATCAACGCCCGCACAGTGGCACCTCTGGAAGCACCTCAATTGAACGCCCTGGTGGAGAGGGCCGCGAGCGTGCCGGGCCCCATGGGTGGGCGGAAGCTGGCGCAGTTTCTCTCGCTGGTGTCCGCGCTGCAGGGGGAGTGCTGCGACGGCCACACTGCGTGCATGAACGGAGTGGCGTTCAAAGCCAATGCCGTGGGCCACCGTGGGGTTCTGATGGACTTGGCCCTGCCGCCTCAGCCGCCTCCGCCGAAGCCGCCGCGCAAGGGCACCATTGCGGACCTGCCATTGGAGTACAAGGGAAAAAGCGACGCAGAGGCGAAGTTTCGGGCCAAGGCAGCGGTCACCAACGCAACGGTAGGTGCTTCATTGGTGCTGCCAATCGTTTTTAAGGAGGTGGCCATGAGATGTTTTTCGGGTGTGATGCTGGCTCATTTTTTTTGTCATCTTCAATGATGTCCTGGCATTTCTTATCTTTTTCACTCTTCTTCACTCCTTCTGTAGGTGTTGAAAGTGATGCGGGAAGTGCGCAAGATGAACTTGGAGGCGAGCTCTCAGCGGGTGCTGTTCACAGGGCCCGCGCCAGCACCCCCTAAGGGTGGACGCAAGGGCGCCGCCATCTTTCAAGCCATGGACTTTGAAAAGCTCGACGGCGAAGATCTGCTGGACCCAGAAGAGTACAAAGAGGTGTGATGATGAATAGAGAAGGGCTGAAATCATTCTTTTTGGGCTTCCTTATTTTACTTGAAAACGGAGAAAGCTTGGTTGTAGCAATCGTTCAAATCGCAAGATGCTTCTTCCTCGTGAATGTGCATAATTCAATAGGAGGAGGACCTGGAGATGGACGGTGGAGTGTGGACGTTCGATGGCTTTGTCTCGCAACAGGCAACTACCATGAAGAAGGTCGGCATTCGAACCTTGCGTGAAGATTGGCCTCATGACGTCGGTGCGGGCATTTTTGAAGCGCTTCAAGACCAAGCTGTCAACGAAGTGAGTTGACAGGAACATGATAGCTCTTCTCGTTCTTTCTATATCATTTCAAATTTTGTTTCATTTGAGTCACGAACGCACATCTGATGAAAGAATCAAGCTTTCACCCCTATAACAACACACACTCACAAAACCATACCCTTCTTTTCTTCTTTCCTGACCCCTGTGGCAGCCGGAGAGCGGTTACAACGTGCTCGAGGCCAAAATGGAAGCTTATTTGGGTGACGTCGGCAGCCGCTTGCGGGCCTTCTTGACTCGCGTCACCCTCGAAATGACTGACGTGTGCCGTGACACCATGAAGGCCTCCCTAGACGAGTATGTGGCGATGCTGGCAACCCCTGCCAAGGCCACAGTGGAAGTGAAAGGCCGCGACGAGGTGGTGGTGACGGCAGCAGCAGACGAAGAAGGCGCAGCTGCTGCCACGGCCTCTTCGTCTCCAACTTCCTCCATGAAGCCGCCTGCACCCGTGCTAGGCTTGCGCCTCCGCGTGAGCCGTCTGCCACAAGTGCTCAACGGCGACGCCATCGCCGAAGTGCAGAAAGAAATCGATGCTTGGCACAAGGCACGGCAAGTGAAGCGAGACAAGGGCCAACCGGTCAACGAGAACGAAGTGTGCCCAACTGACGCAGTACCTCCCGTCATGGGCCTAGTCTTCGAGTACTCTACGGACCCAGCGAAGTACGTGGAGGCCTGCCTGGCAGCTTTCGATGCCGCCGTGGAAAGTTTGCAGGGCATGTTTGCGGTGCCAAGGTTTGTGATGCAGCGCCTGTTCTTTCCGAGGCCCCAGCAGGTGCACACCCCCACGCTGGAGACGCCCTGGGTCGCGAGTCGCCGTGATGAGCTCAAGAAAGCCCTCGAGGACACCCTTTCAGCGCCCCAGTCGTTTCTGGCCACGCTCGACGAGTGGTCGGGGTTTTTGAACCAGGACGTGGACGCGTACGTCAGCAGTTTGGACTTCAAGTTGAGCAGCGGCGACGACGACGGCGACGGTGACGACGACCATGACTCTGCCGGTGGCGAAGGGGTCACTCGCGTCGACGTGCGCAAGCTCGACAAGGTGCTGGCCATGCATAAGCAACAGCGCGCCCAAGTGTTGGACGAGCTCAAGCCAGACCCGCTCGCACTCGGGTTGTGGGCCGTCGACTGCACGCCGGTACGAGATGCCCTGGCTGAGAAGCACACCCAAGTCATCGAACGGCTGCTCGTGCAGCACGCTGCAGCCGCTGCGAAGATGGCGCACTACATTGATGAATCGTACGTGACACTGGAAGGCCGGCTGGCGGAAGAACCCGAAGACATCGAGCACACCGTGGCGCTGGAGGAGTTCTTGTCCCACGTGAAAGACCAAACTGAACCGCTGGAAGAACTCATCACGGAGTGCGACGAGTACACGACAGCGATCCTCGATCCGTTCTGTTTCCAAGTGGGCATGGAGCAGTCGGCAGCTCGGTTTATGGCGCAGGGCTGGCCCTTCAAAGTCAAGTCGTGCATTGAAGCTGCTGCTTTGCGTTGCGAGAGGCGGCGCGAGCAGTTCGCCGAGCAACTGACCACTGAACAAGAGGCCTTCGTGCGGCTTGCAGCAGCGCTCGAGGCGGACGTGAACGAGTTCGGGAACTTCGAAGACTTGGCCCAGGTGACCGAGGCCGCCGCTGTGGGGGCTGCCCTGGCGAATCGTCTCAAGGAAGCCGAAGACAGTGTCGCGCTCTTCAACAGCCGGGAAGGGCTCTTCGAGCGGGAGTACAGCGAGTACGACTCGCTCACCAACGCGCGTAAGACCTTTGAGCCTTTCAACAACTTGTGGAAGTCCGCAGCCGAGTGGCAAACGCAGTCCACTGCATGGATGCACGGGCCATGGAATGAGATTGACGCCGAGTTGTGCGAGACTGTAGTGGACAACACCTTCCAAACCATTACCAAGACTGCCAAGTTTTTCGGCCAAGGTGCCAACCAGTCCGACAAGCAAGCCGCGGTGGCTTTACATGTGCAAAGCGAAGTGAAAGATTTCCGCCCTTTGGTGCCCCTGTTGCTGGCGCTTCGCAACCAGGGGATGGCGCAACGGCACTGGGACCAGATTGAGGAAGCTACGGGCATCAGCATTGGCGACGTAACCGCGCCCGATTTTACCCTGCAGAAAGTGGTCAACCTTGGTCTCGACAAACACTTGGAAGTGTGCGAAAAAGTGGCCGAGTCCGCGGCCAAAGAGTACACCATCCAACAAACCTTGGACAAAATGGAGGAAGACTGGTTGCCCTTCAAACTGGACATCCGGCCTTACCGCGACACTGGCACTGGCGTACTCGCAGGCTTCGACGAGATCAATGCCGTGCTTGATGAACAGGTAACAATGACTCAGGCTATGCAGTTCAGTGCTTTCAAGGGACCTTTCGAAGAGCGCATTGAGCGCTGGAACAACAAGTTGTTTGTGGTCAGCGAAGTGCTTGACAACTGGGCCAAAGTGCAACGGGACTGGATGTACCTTCAGCCCATCTTTGAATCGGACGACATCATCAAGCAGCTGCCCAAGGAAGCGAAAAAATACGCATCAGTGGACAAAGCTTGGCGGCAGTCGATCAGCGCAGCCAAGAAAAACCCCAAGGTCGTTGACTTCTGCGACAACGAAAAGCTTCTTGCGCGGTTTCGGGAAGGTGTCATGTATCTGGACCAAGTGCAAAAGGGCCTCAATCAGTACCTGGAAACGAAACGCGACGTGTTTCCGCGCTTTTACTTTTTGTCCAACGACGATTTGTTGACCATTTTGTCCGAATCCAAGGATGTCCTCAAGCTGAATCCACACCTCAAAAAGGTGTTCGAAGCTGTTGATCACGCCACTTTCTCCGAAGACCTGATCATTACCAACATTGTTTCGCCCGAAAAAGAAGCTATTGAGCTCAGCCGGCCTCTCGATCCGAAAGGCTCTAATGTGGAAAGCTGGCTTATGGCGCTGGAAATTGAGAGCCAAGAGTCGATCCGTGACATCATGAAGCTCGCACTTGCAGATTATCCCGAGGCAAAGCGCACCGACTGGTAGGCACGGAATATGATATTTCGACAAAACATTTGTTAGTTTCTCTTATTTGATATGTCTGGGATTACTTTCCCTTCTATAGTGGGCTAATTCAAGTCATTAATTTCATTGCTTTGTTTCTGAAATCGCAGGATGCAAAAGTGGCCGTCGATGCACGTGCTCAACGGCTCTCAGCTTTACTGGACCAAAGAAACCGAAGTGTTCTTCCGGGAACACGGCGCCAAGGCCCCTCAGCTCGCGCTCGACCAACAGAAGTTGCAGCTGGCGGACATGGTGGTGCTGGTCCGACAGCCGCTCAGCAAGGGCGTCAAGACCAAGGTGGGCGCGCTCGCCGTAATTGACGTGCACGCGCGTGACGTCATGGTGAAACTGGTGGCTGCGGGCACGTCGAGCTTGAACGATTTCTTGTGGCAGTCGCAGTTGCGTTACTACTGGGAAAAGGAAGGCAGTGAGCACGGCGATGATGGTGACCTGTGGGCGATGATGGTTGCGGCTCGCCGCCCGTACTGCTACGAGTATCTGGGCAACTCCTTCCGTCTGGTGATTACTCCACTTACCGATAAGTGCTACTTGACGCTCATGGGGGCACTTCAGCTGGTGATGGGCGGAGCACCTGCAGGACCGGCTGGCA
>Ga0307979_1002892_pt1 | contig 11722 bp, 8 predicted proteins | sample OrgLakmetage1058_FD_201833 | JGI IMG/M metagenome (GOLD analysis project Ga0307979, IMG submission 201833) | Saline water microbial communities from Organic Lake, Antarctica - #1058 | ecosystem: Environmental > Aquatic > Non-marine Saline and Alkaline > Saline | place: Antarctica: Organic Lake...
GTAGCAGCGGCTACAAAGACAGCGTTCATCAAAGCGGGGCGAGAAACGGCGCTCGGAAAACGGCTGGAATTAGAAAGAAGAGCAAACGAGCATACAGCTCAGGTAGATGTTTATGATTTCTCCTGCTTGCAGTAATAACACACCTGTGAGAAATTTACGATCGCATGGATTTCCTGGTGGCTTCATGTCACGATTTTTCTTCTCATAATTTCTCGCTTATTCATCCCTATTTCTCTCCATTTATTTTATCCCCCCAAATAGGAACTCGAGCGCTCCTCTCAGTACACTCGATCGCTCGGAAAGCGCGACTTAATCGACCCTCTACGACTCGGCAAAGACGGCTGTTTTGCAGCTGCCCTGGCCACCGCCGTTGCTGCATCCGTAGCTGCAGAAAGCGCCGCCCAAGCAGCACAGGAAGCAGTCGACTCTCGGAAAGACCTCGACCCAGCGGCTTCGAGCAGCAGGAGCAGCACTAAGCAATCCCGGAAGCATGCCGCGCACGCTCAGGCACATGCCGCCGCGGCAACGATGGCCTCGGGAGCCGCCACACTGGCAGCAGCGCAAGCGGTTCAATTGGCTCCTAAAGCTGGACCTCGAGTCGTCGCCGCTGCTGCCGCAAAAGCACTGCCGAGTGCAAGCCCTATACGATCGTCGCGCACAGCAACATCACCTCCTTCTTCAGGCGGCCTCTTGGCGTCGCCAGTGAAGAAAAGTGACGCCAGTCAGTCGGCCATGGCGAGCCCCCTCTTTGGGGGTAACGGCGACGACGAAGAAGAATTATTAGACGATTTTGACGGTGGTGACTACGTCGCGAAGTGGCAAGTGCAACGCTGAGCTGAGATGTGGCAATAGGCAGCTGGTCACTGGCCAATTCGACTGTGCGCTTTTGTACGGCCATATGTCATGACTAAATTATTTACGCGCGATTTTTGAATTATAAGCCAGTCTCTAACATTCCAACAGGAAACAGTTCTTGTCATTGCCCATTCTCCGCAATCATTGAATGCGCGCGAAGAAGTACACCGAGTTAGGGCATACTACATCCCAGTCGAACTAATTTTAGTTTAGGGCGGGTTTACAGGGCAGGGTTAGGGCCAGGGCTGGTGTTTAATTTTGCCTAAATTCGACTACATGTGGCTTAAATTAAGTGCTTAATTGATTTTAAGCGCGACTGGGGTGTGCTCTCAGGCATGATGAGATATTTTAATCAAAAGTGAAAGCGGCAATGGGAATTGAACATCTAAAATCACTTCCGTTCGAAGTCGAAGGCAAAAAACAAAAAAATATAGGCTGGTTTTATTCAGAGCTGCAGACCGCCGCCGCCCTAAAAAAACACCAGAATTTCAATTTCGCGAGAAGCAATCCACATATGCATATGCATTGCGCCCTACGGATCTCAGGTAGGAATTTTTAGAATAAAAAGTGTAGGTATTTCTATCTGCATCTAGATGGACATTTAAGGCACATGCAGGCGACTACCGGAACTGGTTAGTTGATCTTCTTTTCACTATAACGCATGGCGCATGGCACCTATCTACATCGGCTCTTTCTTTTAATATATATTCGCTGCTGGGTCTCCGTCGCTAATCGGACTAAAAGCAACCGTTTCAAGCACTCGGTGCTTGGGTGCTCCTGATGCCCAATGCAGATTCGCTGTCGTTGTCGTCTTTGAATGGCGGCAGCTCTTGCACTTGCTGTTGCTGGGGCTGAAATTGTTGCTGGTGTCAAGTACCAGCAATATAGTGCTACTACAGCCCGCAGTGCTTGTGCTGGCCTCATTTACCTTCAGTTTTGGACAGTCTCCACGACGCTTCTGTCGCCTGTGCTTCTTGGGCTCTTGCAGCTGCTTCTTGTAACACATTATGAGGTAAACCCGCAAGCCGAGCTACGTTCAAACCATGGCTAGCCGACGCACGGCCTTCGACTGCGCGGTACAAGAAAGTGACGTCGGCGAGCAAGCTGGAAGGCGCACTGCTAGTCAAAAGCCTGCTACTGCTGCTAGTAGTGGCGCTGGTGTTGCTTGGAGGAGGATGGCTGCTGCTGCTGTTGCTTTGGTCGTCAATGAGAAAGTCCATGAAAACGTTGACAATGATGCCCTGGCTTTGAATCGGTGGTCCTGTAGCAGCCCACGGTGATGGAAGCTGCGTGGGCAGAGATGGCGACGATGCAGTAGGCGACGAAGAAGATGATGATGACAACGACGAGGATGCAGATTCAGAAGTCGATTCAGACTCCGCGAGGTCAGCAATGTTGTTATAATGGGTTACAAACAAGGTAGCACATTTGGTGTTGAACGCAAGGTAGTATAGAGTCGCATGCGCAATAGCCGCGCCATCGTGCGTAGCTGTGCCTCGCCCCAGTTCATCTAACACCACTAAGGACTTCGCTGTAGCGTGCTTCAAAATGAACGCAGTTGCGTTGAGCTCTACTAGAAAAGTGGACTTCCCTCGCGCAATGTCATCGTCTGCACCCATGCGAGTAAACACACCGTCAAAAGGCCCACCGCCGAAATGCAAACTTTTAGCAGGTACATAACTGCCAATTTGAGCCAGAACCACAAGGAGTGATACCGTGCGCACGTACAGGGATTTACCTCCCATGTTGGGGCCAGTCACGACCGTGGCACTTCTCGATTGACCCCCGCGCCCTAAGACAAAGTCGTTGGGTACCATTGCAGTGGCCGACGTTTCTTCGAGGACGCGTTCGATTGTGGGGTGACGTGCTTCAACAGCTACCAAAGTACCTCCTAGCCAGTCGCTGAGAGTATCGCTGTTTGTGTCTCGACTTCTCTTAGTGCCTGTACTACTGCTATTTCTGCTGCTGCTGTCTCCATCGCTGGCCTCAAAGCTTGGCCGCGTGTAACCTGGTAGTTGCGCTACCATTGAGAGGCTCTTGAGAGCATCGAGTGTGGACAAGGACGCCACCAAGTTCTTCAAGTCGCCAAACAGGTAGTCATCTGCGGTAGCCAGCACCATGGTCCACGCTCGTGCCCCCGCAGCTGTAACTGCGTCTCTGCAAACTTCCAAGTGCTTCAACCCCTCTGTAACCGGCGCACCGCCCAGGTATCTTACCACTTGCTGAGTGCGGTTCACAGGAGTCCAGCCTTCAGGTACTTTGCCTCCACCTCCTGAGGCTGACGTGTAGGAGACGGGTAGCTCGACGAGGTACTCGAGCATCCCAGTAGCGCCACTGCGCATGTGTTTGAACTGCAACTTTGGTTGCCCAGACGCCTCCCGCAGGGCAGGCAAGAGATTCTCAAGGGTGTTGACGGCAAGCTGTTCTTGGCGCCGAGCCTCTTTCAACGGAGCTAATGCCGTGACAAGCGCTGCTGCCAGTGCTTTACTATCACTGCCAACGTCACTGCCATGGCTACTGTAGCCGGTGCCATCGGCTGAGCCGGAATTATCAGCCGACGAGCTGCTGACTGTGTCCTTGTCATAAGTACTACCGCGCAACGCTCTGGCTTTGTCATCACCTGCTGCAGGGTCAACTAACGCAGCTACTGCGGCCAACCTCTGCAAGAGCACATTACTGCGCATGCACGCAGGCCTGAGCACGCTCACCAAGAGAGAACTGCGCATGGCCACTTGAGAGGTGAGCTGTGGTAAACTTGGCAAGCTCGTCACTGCATAACGAGCTGCTTCGAGAAGCTTCCAAAGTTTCGTGGGGGACAGCCGGCGGTAGTGCAGCAGCGCGGTTGCACTTTCTAGGTCTAAGCCACCTACTGCGGAAGTGGCGACATTTCTGTCACTGCTCCCGCTGGATTGGCTGCTGCTGCTTGGGCGTCCTCGTCTTTTACGCCCAAGTTCTCGTAAAGCCTGCAAAACTGGATTTAGGCATGCTGGAGCTACTTCATTCGTACCTCTACTGTTCTTGTCGCTGCTGATACCACTGCTACTATAGCTACTAGCAGTGAGAGGACTCGTGGCACTATCAGCACTTGGAGGAACAAGATTAGGAGCGGAGTGGCCAGCCAGGCACCCCACCGCGTCTAACCTCGCAGCAATGGCGTTGGCATCAGTAAGTGGCGCTCCAAGCCACCGTTTGAGCTGACGAGCGCCACTGGGCGTGGCGCAGCGATTCAAGTGCCAAAACAGCGATCCACGGTGGCCGTTGTTCTTGTCGCGAAGTGCTGCAAATAACTCTAAGTCGCGCACCGTTGAAGCTGGAAGGTGCATCCGCCCTCCAGCAGACCCCACGCCGCCACTAGCACTAAAGGCCGAGCCCGTGCCCGAGAGAGCATCCAGAGATTCGAGCACAAGGCCGGTAGTCTCGTGAGAAGGTCGCACCGTTTCTCGTGGCCGCTTTTTGCTCTTAGTCTGCTCATGTCTTTCAGCTTCACCCCTCGCTTCGATGCCGCGTGCATCATTTTCTTCTCCCATTATCTCCTCCTCTTCTTCCTCACTGCCACCGATCAACTCCTGAGTGCCAGTATCGCCAGCAGCCAAGAGAACTCGATCGAGACCGAGAGGGCGAAGGTAGCCGAGAAGAGCGCCGAGGCAGCGCTCGAGCGGTTCAGGCAAGTTGCGAGCAGCGGCCCAGCACCGCGCTGATGCTGACTGCGCTTCCGGAGACAGCGTTGCTGGAGATCGCAACGTTGGCACGGGAGAGGCAAACGAAGACGAGGACGATGAAGAAGAAAAGGCCGAAAAGGAAGAGGCAAGCGGAGTACTGGGTGACTGCGAAGAAGAAGTTGAGGTTGAAGCAGAGAGCAAAGAAGGAAACGACGGCATTGCTGATCCCAAAAGCACATCTCGGAGGGCAGTCCGAGCCGTATCTAGCTCAAATGATTGGCTGGGCAGCCTTGCTACTCGCACGATGCGAGGTCGGCCAGTAGCATCCACGGCGCTCTCTGCAAACGCTTGCACGCACAATTCAGTGGCTGAGCCTATGCCGTCTACCACTGATTCTCTGCCTACACTACCAGGGCTGCTGCTACTACCAATGCTGCTCTGCCAGGAACGGCCTGTGTTACCATCAGCAGCAGTGGCAGCAGCAGGCAGCAAGAGCTCTACAGGGTTGAGTTGCGCGAGGCGCTCTGCCAGGCCCAAGCGATGCGGACCATCAAGCCACGACGAATGGACTAGCCGACCGGCCTGCAAGTCGCAAGCGACTAAAGCGAGGCAGGCATCCTCATCACAAGCATCATTGGCGTGTAAATCACGAGACGCAAACGAGGAAGAGGTCTCGGTTCGTGGGGTTGATGTATTGGGGCTTTCATCCCTATCACCCACTTCTGCAGCACTCGTGAGCGCTGCTTTGGCCACAGCCGCGTGAGACGCAGGCAAGTCCAACAAACAGACCAACCAGCGCTCTGCACCGTCAGCCCCACTGCTCTCTACATCGTCCACGTCATTATTAGGACCTCCTTGGCTTGTGCTATCTTCATTGTGGTGCGCTGAAAAGCCTTCTTCAATGCCATCATCATCATCGGAGGCGCCGCCATCTTCGTCGCCTTCGCCACTGACTTCTTGAGTTTTCTTTCGCGCAAATTGTGGTTTTCCGTTGAAAAACTTAAGAATATTTCTGCTGCTGCTGCTGCTGCTGCTACTGCTAGTATCTGTCTTACTGCCACCTCCACTGCCGCCTCCGCTGTCATCGCCTATCAAGTCATCGTCGAGCAGCGTCGCAGGAGAGTAGACCGCGGCAAGGGCGCGCGCATAGGGCTGCCCCCCTTTCAACGGGTCGGCTTGGGTGCACACGCCTACGGCATGCCCCGCTGCGACGAGCCGGCGTACGTGAACGCTCAAGCGATAGCTCGGGATAGAAGCCACCTGGTTTGAGAAAATAATTGAGAAGCCAGAGTAGAGAGGAATTGAAAACTTGACTTACTCTTAAGAGGATTTTTCTGCTAAGTTATAAAAGGTCTAGGTACATAAGTTTCCATGGCCAGTTCGGGTGGCCACTTACTGTGTACGCTTTGTCGCGCAAAGCTTTAATGCCGAGAGCACTCGCGGCATCAACGGCGTCAGTGCCATAGAAGCGATACTTGTACCTATTGAAAGCAAGTGTACAACAATATTAGTCTTCAGCCACCATTAAATGTGCTTTGCTAACTTCATGATCTTCGTGTCGACATTCAAAACAATGACTCTATATAGCATTACCCGACTTCGATGCACAATAAGAGACCAGGATGCTGCCGTTTGAGCTGGCCCACTTGAACCTCAAGCGGAGTCAATTTTAAGCCCGCAGCCGGCCCATCTGCCTTTGAATTTGGGCTCTTGCTACCATCACCAGTAATGCGCCTTTCGTGGCTAACGTTAGTTCTGCTACTACTTTCTTCAATATCACCACTATCTGCATCACCTTCATCGTCAAGGGCAGCGAGTCTTGTTGCAAAGTGCAAAGATCTTGCAAAGTTGTCAGTTTTTATGGCGGCCAATCGCGCAGCGCTCTCTGAAGCCAACTCTTCAGCACGTAGGGCAGATTGTCCGCTGTAAGTGCAAATGTCACCAACGCTGCTACTATTAGGAATGTTGCTGCTGCTGCTACTACTACTACTACTACTACTACTACTACTACTACTACCAGTGCCGCTGCTGCTTGCATTGAAGAGCGAACTCTTAGTTTGGCCGACATCGAGGGTGCTATCGGCGCTCGGTGGTGAGCTACTCGTAGGGCGCCGCTTCAATGGGCTTGCAGAAGGAGTTGCCCCGGCGAAGAAGCGCGAAACTAGTTGGTTTCCCGACGACACCTTTGCTGCTTTTCTTGAAGGCATATTCAAGCTTGCCACGAGACGCTTGCACTACAGCAATTAGTTGAGCTTGATTCTGAAAGGAGACGAGGCCTGAAAGAGCTCACTACTAAAGCTTCGCTACCTGAGAAGAACAAGCATAGGCGCTAGCAGTAACCATGGCAGTCATTCAATATAGATACTGCCATCAAACCATGTAATAAGCTATTTCCTACAGCATCCCAAGCTTCCTGGCTATCGCACATGCTCTTTGCTCCTCCATAGTAGCTAAATACTTCTCACTGGCTAGCTAGGGCTAGCTACTGTGCGTAGTGTTTAGGGGTAGCAAACACAATAAGTGTTCCCGAAGGGGGGAAGTTGGAATGGCAACGGTTGGTCGGATTTTTTCCCATATTTTTCTTTCGTTGTTTTGCTGTTGGACCGTAATCGGGAGTTGCTCCTTCTTTGTTTCCTGTGCGACTACTGTGCGACTTTACATCTGCTCATCGTCTCATCGTGTTATCCTTCCTTCCGAGGGGCTGCAGCACAGTTTGTACTGGGCGTAGGCGCAAGATGAGCAACGCGCACGCTCGGGTGCTCAATGTTGAAACCGTGCAGGAACTACCGAATTGGAGACGAGATCGTGGGCAGCGAGACTCACGGGAAGCGGAACGGGAAAGACGCCGCGCTCAAAGGGCCCTCGACGTGCACCGGCCATTACCTGCCTTTCGGCCCGATGACACCGAAGAGGAGAAGAAACCGCCGGCATGTGCGTACTCAGGCTACTTTTACTAGTGCTTTCATGATTCCGCTGCATTAGCTACTTCTTAGATGTTGTAACTATGCCGTCGGTTTTTTATCTCCCCAGAACTACTCCTGACAATACTCCCGCTCCGAAACCTGCAACAGGCGCAGTATGCTGCACATTCTTCTCCTTAAGCGGCATGATATTTTTATTTGGGTTAAGTTTGGCGTTAAAGTCGGACAGCATGTACTTCTTGATGGAGGGCGCAACAGCGCCGAAGCCTAGCTATGCACCCCCTGTGGAAGGCGCGATGTACATATACCTGAGTACAATGGTCCTCAGTCTCATCTTTTGGGTGCGAACTTATACCGCAGACAGCATTGTGGAGTTCCATAAGCCGAAGCGATGATTTTTCTATTGCTTTAGTAGGTTGACGCGTTTCTTGAAATTTCGACGTCAGAATGATGTCACAGCAGATGTGCCGAAGGATGCGCGGTGTTTTTTTCGTCTTCCTGTGAGTGCGGTATCAGATTGCGTGGAACTGGTTGCTCATCGGAGCTCGCACATTGGTGATCTGCAATGGTTCCTTGATCTATGCATCTTAAAACAGTAGTCGAATTATTTTCGCTAGCAAATACCGAGTGAAATCTAGGAGCCAGACCCTGTAGCGTATATGTATAGCCACAGGGCCTTGAGCCTTGTGCGTTTCCGTTTCTAGGATCTAAATCCATAATTTTTAGAGCAACAAGTAGCGCACTCGAGAGGCTCTTATTCGGCATCCCGAAACCATGGTCGCTTACAAATAAATACTATAACTGATTCCGCTATTTTCTATCCACTATCCATATGATGCCTATGCTTATTATAAAATATAAAAGATAAAAGGGGCATTGGCGTCTCCATGTCCTCGCCCTTTTCTCTTTTCTCTATCAAAACTCCGTATCTCTTTTGCGGCATTTTCTTTTCAAGTTTCTCTTTGCGTCGGTCCTTCGGTATCCGGTGCGTGTGCGCGTGCGGTGTATGGGCGTACACGGCCGATGGTTTATGTATATTTAAAGGCAGGCGCAGGCGTGAAGCGTGAAGCGTGAAGCAGAAAGAGAAAGAAGTTGAAGCTCAAGAAATAATCAAGCAGACGGCGGAGTCTTATCGCGCTCGTCGCTTTCGCAGGTCGAAAAGGAGCTCACATGCTCAGCATGTGGTTCGGACGTAGCCCGGGCCATAGCTCTGCTCCCCCAGAGACCGCTCACCTGGCCTGCATTCCGGCTGCGGCTGAGGCTGCGGCTCTGGCTGCGGCAGTCAGTGCTGCTACTGCGACCATCACTGCGCATGCTGCTGCCGCGGGAGTCTCGTTCAAGGCTACTGCCTCGGCCAGTCGCATAGGCAAGGGGGTTGTTCTGTTCCGAAGCCACCACTTCGGCTTCTCGATTTCGAGCAGCTGATGGGTCGATGCACGAAGGCCCCAGCGGCGCCATAGACCACCCACTGGGGTTTCTTCTCCCACCCACGATTGCCCCGCTGCTACGACCATCACCTGGAACGCCAGGCCCACCGCCACTGATGCTGCTGCTGCTGCTGCTGCTCGCCACGCCTGGCGGCAAGCACAAGTTGAGAGGCTGGTACTGCGGGCCGGGCGACCGAGGTCCCGGCACCATCGACGAATAACCTCCTGCGCCTCCGCCTCCTCCTCCTCCTCCTCCTCCTGCTGATGGCGACGCAATAGAAGCCGCCACTCGCGGAGGCGTCACTCCACGCTCCAGCGAGGAAGCGGTGCGCACGTCCAAAGTCCGCCTCAACGCTGCGAGGGCTTCGGCGTTGGCAGCGGCTGCCCACGCGCCGTCTACTTCAAAAGAAGGAAGCGAAGCCATCCGCGGCACGCGGCTCGGTGGAGTCTTTTTGATTTTGAGCCAGAAAGGTAGATTGAAAGGGGCAAAAAAGGTTTTAGATGAGAGAACAACAAGCATGTTCGAATGCGAAGAAGCACGAATAGCTATGGAATAAGGTCATCTATACACGAGACATCACGTGCACGCGAGAAATAATTGAATATTGAGCTCACCCTATCTTCCTCTCTTCGTTTCCTTCTATAGCAGTCTTCTGTATGACCTTACCTTGTGGACCCACACTTGCGCGCACTTTTGCGGCACGGTACAGGGGGAACAGGCAGGCTTTTGGCCGGTGCGCTGGGCACGGAGGTACTCGTTGGTGGTTGCGCCCACACAAACCAGCCAAGCATGGAAGCTCGCCAAGGAGCAGAGGTACGCTGCAGCGGCAGCAGACCACAACCCGAGGCCTAGGCACAGCCACACAGGAATGACCGTTGCAGCAGCTGCTGTCGCCGAATCGCTGTATGCCTCCGCGCTCGTATGGCTGCTGCCGGGGCTGCTGCCAGGGCTGCCGCTGTTGTCATTGCCAGCGCCAGCGGAGGTGTAGCCGTTTTTGAAGGCGAAATACAGGCACCAAGCGCATGCAGCGGACACCAGGGATGCAGACGCAGCAGCCGAGGTCACAAAGGCCAGGAACACCCGATAGTTGCGCTCGCCAATGCAATTTCCGGTCCAAGGGCTGTTTCAGGCATGAGAAAATAATAAGAAAAATAATTAGTAGAAGAAACCAATATTACACCGAGTCATTTCGCAATTCAAAGCGAATTCATCACACATGATATCCACAACGATGAAGTCCTTTCGATCACGTTTCCGCTCTTTGATTGGTGGCTACTGTACACGATAATATGTATGGAGTTCTGCTTACCAATGGTGATCGAACCCAACGACGCAAGCGTCACAATAGCGGCAGTGCTTGGTTCTCGGAGGCCGCAACACGTGGCACGTTGAGCAGTAGCGAATCGACGTTTTCACACCAGCCGGCATCAAGTCAACTAAAGGGTTACCGGGAACCTAGCAGCAGCAATAGGGAAAGTCAACACCAGGGTAGGGCGTGCACAGGAAAGAAAATAAGGCAGATGTGTCAACAGCACTTGCAAACAAACAAATAAACCTTAACCCTAGGAAATAAAATGCTAGCACGGCTGCTTAATAAGAGACATGATGTGTCATAAAGTGACGTATTGAACATAAAAGGGAGAAGAATTTCTTACCCTCGGCACCACTCCAGGGTCAGTGAGAGCAGTCATGATGAGAGAAACGGTGGCAAGGACCAGAAGGATAACGCCAGCATTAATCCAGAGAGTCGTCAAAAATAGTGCAGGCCCACAGAAATAGGCCGCAAATGTGGTCTCCAGCAGCGCTAGTGACAACAAACATTGCCTAGCAGGTGTAGTGGAAAGTTACCGGTGAAGAAATATAAGCTGCAGAATGATCATCTCATCTCATTTGATTCAGCAAGAACGCTCAAACGAAATAGTTCCAACCTAGCTAAGATAGGAACGTACTTCCAGTGGACACCTGCCATCACGCGCCCGCCGCAAAAGAACGCATGCCTAGCCGGCCACTGCCGCCATCTGAAAGTGATTCATAGATGTATGAGCACTTACTATTAGTCAAAACAGTCTAGCTTCAGTTTCACGAGCAAAATTAGAAGCAATATTCGCACCGCACGATGGAGACATCATAGCCGCCTGGGGTCAAGGCATTGTCGTCAGCACCGTATGCGTAGGCGTTAGCACTAGCAGGAGGAACGCCCCGCAACGCAGGGATCAAGGCAGAAACGCCGTCACTGCTATCGAGGGATCTAGGAGTTCTCCGACCACGGTTCGAACCTAGTTCTAGAAGCTTACTTTTCTCTCCCCCTATATCACCCGATGGCTGCGTCATTTGATAACACGGCCCTTGGGTTCCGACTTAAATACTCTGTCTGTGCTACAGTCGTACACACCTTGTACCCACACCCCACACCCGGTGCTCACGCCAGCTTCTATTGCACACGTTAGCTAGCAGATAATTCGAGTTCTTGCTGGTACTAAGTACAGCTATACAGCTACGTAGCTAGCTAGCTACTATAGGTAGGTTCGTCTAAATAATGTGTACAGGTAGTTCCGGGTAATAAGGGCGGGGGAATTTGGCCTCAGCACTCGCTCTCTTAGCGTTTTTTAGTACTGCAGTATAAGAAGGAAATCGATTTCTAACAGGTGGAAGTACCGAATTTTGACCCTTATTCCCTTAACTTAACACCCGGAACTACCTGTAGACAGACTGACTTTGGAACTGCGGAAAACTGCGGTGAACATTTTGAAACCTGCGCGTTGATTGGTGCAAACCATCAAGAGTTATAAGTTCCGCAAATTTGTTTTTTGCTTGAAGTATGGTGTAATGGTGTACTGTTTTGCACTGCGCCTCTAAACT
>Ga0307979_1002893_pt1 | contig 11721 bp, 14 predicted proteins | sample OrgLakmetage1058_FD_201833 | JGI IMG/M metagenome (GOLD analysis project Ga0307979, IMG submission 201833) | Saline water microbial communities from Organic Lake, Antarctica - #1058 | ecosystem: Environmental > Aquatic > Non-marine Saline and Alkaline > Saline | place: Antarctica: Organic Lake...
AAATTTTTCGTCCGTTCCGTGTTCCGTATTTCAGCTCTGAGCTTAGTGCTCTGTGCGCGTTCACTTTTTTTAAGAAAGATATTCCTCAAGGGCAACTCGGGATTCTAATTATATTGTAAATTACAATTTAAAAGTTTCCAGTAGACGCAAGATTAGCAGTTAACAGAGGGAAAAGCGAAAATGGGGGGGGGGGTCAAAAGGCGAGCTCAATCAAGCCAAGGTTCGAGTAGAATGGAAACCCCTCTTCAGAGAGAGAGAGAGAGAGCTGATCTCCAAACGCCGATATAACCTTGGCTGTCATCACGCAAAGCCCATGTACCCGCCCTTGCTCGCACTCCCCCTTTGTCGATCGAAGACTCCTCCCCAAAAAAGGCAAACAAATGAAATGCACTTCCCAATAGGGGTCGGCCCAGATGGAGGATTGATACTTGATTTGAAGGACCACTCCTGCAGGGGGGAGGGCTGTATTCTTACAAAGGGTCCGCGGCGGCGCAGCGCAGAGCGTCAGCAAACGGCTCGAGGTCGATGAAGCCACCGTTCCGGGGCGCCGACAGAAACCGCACGCGTGCAGGCTCCGCAACAGCCGCTCCACCTGCTCCAGCCGCCGCTCTGGTCGCGGCTGCGTCAGTGGCGGCGCACTCGTCATCGTTGAGAGAAGCACCATCGCCATTGCCTCTCCTAGGGCCGCCGCCACGCTTGCCCTTTTGGAGGACGAACAAGCGGACGGGCCAGGGCGCAAAAGCTTCGGCAAAGGGCTCTCCGCGCTCCGGGTCATCCACGCACACCGTCACCGCCGCGCCGCCGCTACTGCTGCTGCTCCCGCTCATCGTAGTGCTGCTGCTGTTACTGCTGCCGCTGCCATTGCTGCTGCTGCTGCTGCTTTCACTGAGTAGACCAAAGTCGCGCGCAAACGCGGCGGCGGCAGCGCGGCGGCTGGCTAAAGTGCGCGTTTGAGCCAGGTGCACGGCGCCCCGAGCTCCGTTGAAACGGCTCGACGCGATGGGCCATTCGTCCGCGGCGTGGGCTTCGGCAATGTACACGAACAACCAGTCGGCGCGGGTACCTAGCTCACGGGCGAGGGCCAACAAGTGTGGCGCTGCGCCCCGAGCTGGGGGTCATGAATAGCTGAGTGCCACCACGGCCAGGGGACGGGCATCGAGTGGCACCAGGTCCTCCAGCGCCACAGTGTCCTTCCCGCTGGGGTAAATCGAGTCCGGTGCCCACTGTAGCGGAGCCAATGCCACCGCAGGCACGCGAGCGTTGCGCGTCAATTCTCCACGGCGCGCGCGGTTGTGCCGCACCCAAAAGGCCACTTCGGGGTAGCGTGGCGCTGCCAGCCGAAGCGCCGCGACGGCCTCGGCCTCTTCAAGGTCGCCGCTGCCCCCGAAGCCAAACGCACGAACGGTAGCGCGCTGGAGCCCCTCAGTGACCTCCATCCAGGATGTGTCGCCGTTCGCGGCCTCCACTTCGGAGTACTGCTGCTGGGTGGCAGGGTTCAGGCGGCTCTGGGCCTCGTGCTGCAGCATAGCCACCAAAGTAGCCTCGGGGATCGCCGCGTCGTCACGACCTAGAGGGCACGCTCTACTGCTGCGCGCTCGTGCCTTGCTTTCAGCTAGTTGGTGCTGTAAGCTAGCAAGTTGGGCTTCGAGGGTTGCTACAGCTTCCGCCATGCTGCCTCGAACTGACGAATGGAAGGATGTACTTAGTAGCAAGAAGCATAAGCAAGGGTACTAATAAGTAGCAAGGGCACTAACTCACTTACTATAAGTAGCAAGAGGGTACAGGATGTGTTCTGTTGATTCTGTTGTTGTTGTGTTCTGTTTGTTCGTATTCTTGGTGATCGGTTTATGCGAGGGAGATTCGGGTAAAACGAGAGGCGCAATCATGTTCTAACTTACTTACTTCTAACTTAGCTAGCTAGAGAGGCCGCGGTGTAGCAAGAAGCCTTAAGAAGAGTAAAAGAGGGAGGTCGGTAACGCATAGCGAGTTCGGCGCTCGTCTAAAAAGGTAATCATGCCCTTCGCTCTTAAAGGATATTTTTATATGCTGCTTCACTTCACCAATCTCGCATGTCTGGGGCGATCTGATTGGTTGGTGACTTCATTCTATATCATACAGGTAAGGGGAGACCGGTTTCTGAATACTAGGAAATTAAATCTACTAAAGCCAGCACCGTATCTGTCGTGCGAACTCGAACTCGAACTAATACAAACCCAAATGACACAGAAGCCAATGCTGCGGGCAGAAGTGTACGCGCGTGCGTTGCGCGCAAGTTCGCGCAAGTCAAAATCGTAAATAGGAAGTGTGTAGAGGCGAGGAAGTTTTAATTTTAATAATTAATCATAACAATTGTTGGTGGGGCTTCGGCACAAAAAGTGAGAAAGTAGTCCACCAGGGCGCGGTCTGGGCCTGGTCCTTTGGCTTGAGATGCCGAGGCCAGACCCAAAAAGGCAGTCTAGTCTAGTCTAGTTAATACTCTCCCAAAAACAAAGAAAGGCAGGTACACAGCAGTCACAGAGGCACATAAAGAATGCACTTGAGCTGGCAATATGCGCTAGCAAATTCGCTCCAGAAGGCCAATTAAGGCTCCAACTGTCGTCTTTCCTCCGAACAAGTCGGCGGGACTGAGTGCTCGTTCGTGTGTCACGTCCCAGGTCCACGAGGCAATTATCTGGGCTATTTTACCCCAGCAGGGAACCGTCTCAATGTTTATCTCAGGCGTCGGGCGCCAGCCGATCTCAGCATCGCCTGTCCTCTTTCTTGCTAACGAAGGATGGATCACGGTGCTGTAATGCTGTAGGCTGTGCGAACACGAATGAACACAGGCCTACGAACACCAGGACAGGGGACAGGGCACGCAGTGATTTGTGTATTAGTTGGAAGGTATAACAAAAGGGCGCCTTTCGCCTTTGCCATCGCATCGCTTTAAAATAATTTCATTCAGCCAGTCATAATTTTATCTCCCCCCACGGCCGCGGCCACCGCACGGCCACGGCCCATGGTACAAGGTAAAAGAAGGGACTTTACCGTTTTATCTGTCCGCCTGTCCTCCGTTCGTCGGTACTGGCCGTTATTCCATGTTAATATTCCGCCGTTCTGATGTCGAGAACTATCAAAACTGATCTTCTTTTCATTGGGGCGTTGGAAATTAGAAAATCAAAACCCCGGCGCTATTATCGAAACGGGCCTTCGAGTGCCAGTAGAGGAACCTATACATTAGTTTCAACGGCGGCGCAGTGAGGCAGTGAGTCACCCACGTGCGCTCTCTAAGTCAATTGCATCTTTCTTTCTAACGGCGGCTCAGCGACGGCATGGTGTGGCCTTTCTCAAGGGCTGCCGCTTTGGCTGCTGCTTCTGCTTGCTCTTCTTCGGTTAGAGGGGTGCTGCGGCCAGCGGACTGGGCGATGCACGTGTACATTTGGGCCTACAGGGGGACGCGAGTGAGGAGGAGTGGAGTGGAGTGAGAAAAATAAGCTGAAGTTGACAGAAGGAGCAGAACAGTTGAGGTCAAATACAATACTTCAATGGTAAATGAACTAAAATTAAACAGAAAAATCTGTACCACCAGAAATTAGCAGAAAAGACAAGGATAGTGTCAGCCAGGAGACAAGGTGAGCCAAAAAGAGAGCAAGAGGAAACAAGAACATATACACACCTCCGTGAGGCCCAGAGCTTGAAACATGAGCTCCACATCGGCTAGAGTAATGGCCCGCACCTGTGTATTTTACAAAAACCATGTTAGGACAGAAACAAGAAATAAATGAAAAAGAAAATGGATTGGAAATTCAATCTAAATTAATTCCATTTTCTATTCAATGCAGAAATTTACTTGCATATACTCCGAGATGCAAAACCAATAGAGAAAAAAAAAAGAAGCAATGAACAAGACGTCGAAACAAGGATAATTGTTGCATTATAATCTGACAATCTTAGTGAACCCAGTGAAAGGATATAGACAATTTTCGTACCGTGTCTTCCCATTCCCGCTGGTATGCCGCCCCATTGCCTGGGTGTTTTCCGTCCATGCACGGCAGCTGGGACCCCGTTAAAATTTCCGTCCAGTACTTGTTACTGCGGAGCTCCGAGGTGTGCCGCTGCACCAGCACCCGCTGCGCCGCCATCAAATTATCCCGCGACAGGGGGTAGGACGCCCCGAACGGTTTCGAAGGGTCCGGCACGATGGAAGTCAAGGACTCAATGGCTGCGTCCAGCGCCAGTTGAGCTTTCTGAGGCGACGCCGTCACCGTGACCAACCACCACCCACCGCCGAGCCGCTCGTGGGCCGTGAGCTAATCAAAAAGGAGTTTGGAAGGTGTGTGTGAAAAGGAAGTTGGTTTGGAGACGAACGAAAAAGAAAAGAGCTCGTTGCTGCAAATACACGCAAACAACTTCTTCAAGAGTGAATGAAAGCCTGGATGATGCAACGGAAAGACTCAGGCATTCTCTCAACGTCGACTCACACAGACACCCTCACACCACTACATGTACCGTACCTGAAAGTTGGCGTCGTACGTCAAGCCACGCCGCTCGCGGACTTCGCTGAACAATCGCCGATTGAGCACTTCTTGGGCCAGCATGAGCGCCGCCGCCGGCCAGAGTGGTTGAGCGCGCCGGGCATTCGACGGCAGGTCCGCCAAGTTCGTCGAGGAGGAGGTAGCTCTGGCAATGGCAGCAGCAGCAGCGGCAGCGCTTGCATCGTCGTTACCGCTGTTGCTGTTGCAGAGCGCGCCGTAGCGGTTCAGCTGGTAAGCGTCGGCAGCGGCTTGGTCTTTGTCCGAGAGAGGAAAAATGCCGAGGTGGTGCCGAACGTCCGACCCGTCGCGCATTTTCCCCCACTTGTTGGGGGCCACGCCACTGCAGTGGATCAGGGCACGCGGGTCGGAATCGGGTACGGTGATCGCGACGTGCTTGCTGGAAGGCGAAGGTGGCGTGACAAAAGGCGACGCTAGAGGACTCTTCGCCATGAGCTCGTAGGAAGACAGCGGTGCACTGTCCTCACTTTCGTCTTCTTTGCTACTGCCCTGCTGCATCGCGGTCAAAAGTGGAAACGCGTCGTTTGGGGGGGCACACGCCAGCACGGCCGCTCGCTGCGCCGGAGAGACACCACCATCACTAGCATCGCCCTCGCTCTTGCCCCCTGTGCCCAGTAGCACTTGCTCCAGCGACGGCGCCGCGCTCGGCGGCAAAGACCCGAGGTAGCGAGCGGCCAGAGCCTCTAATTCTGCATCGGTGAAATCACCCGAGACCGAAACTTCCACCTAAATCATAGGTTCACAGATTCAGATGAGTCGAGGTTACGTTAAGATTATGTTCTCCTTCTATAAGTAAGAAAGATGATAATCCCCCAAAACACTACACAAAACATTTGTGCGTACTTAAAGTACTGAATAATTCTGGAAGAAAACAAAGCCTTCGCTGATTTTTTCATGTTCTATACCTGATTGGGCTGAATCTGCGCTGCCAATGCGCTCTTGGCTTCTTCCAACGTCACTTGTTTGAGGGCATCAGGTGAGAGGGTCACGAATCGAGGGTCTTGGTTGGTCATGGCCGAAATGAGCGCATCTTTGGCTGCGCCTGTATGTGTGTTTGTGTATGATGGCGGGCGTGCACGAAGAAAGGTTTAACGATGAGATACGACTGCCATCTGACTGCATAATTCGATTTTCATTCGTGATTTATAGTTCAAGGGGAGGTCACCACCGTTATCCAATGTGCATGCATATCAAACACATATCAAACACAAAGCAAGTAAAGCATGGAAAGCAGGCACATGCGTACCTTCCAGCGAGGTCGAGTCGGCGTCTGCCTGCTGGCATAAGCCCGCTACTGCCCGCTCCAGCGCATCCTCCTCCCACACAAACCCGTCGGGGTTTTCCGGGGCCGGCTCGGCAATTACCTGGGGGGATGTGTAAAAGTGGTTGTGTGGTTGCCATCATTATCATATGACACCAGCAGCATGGGGAGATACATGGTAGAGTGACGAGGCAAAAGGCTAGTCAAAACTTAGCACTGTGGGCTTCAATAATAAACACGTAGTGGCATTCTGACTTCTCCAGTCACAGTGCTGCAGATCGGTACTACATGGAAGATGGTATGCACCTGGCGCAAGATTTGAAAGACGGCTTCAGTGCCCGACACAGAGGCTTCACCAGCCACTTTATTGGTTGGGAACTGGAAGTTGAAGTGCGTAAATTCGTCTTCGGTGACGATTTCGACCATGATGAGCTGGTCCACGCAGAAGAGCTCCACCTTTGGTAGGGGGAGAAAGAATGGTAGATTTAAAAAGGAATGGTGATTGGGATGACACAAAAAGAGGTTTTTCGTAACATCAACATCAATATAAGGTGTCTTGTATGAAAGAAAACTCAACAATGCTGACAAATGCAAAGACAGCAGCAGCAGAGACAATCACCCATTCTCTCTCAAAATCTTCCTCCCTCTCCCTCCAACTATCTCCTCCTCGTCATCGAACCTGAGTCCGGCTCAAGCCTCCTAGCGCGCCGCCTTCTTGCATCGTCCGAGCCCCTAGCGCGACTGCCCCCTGTTTCGGGGCCCAAAAATCCTCAATGCCTTCTTGGTTGTTCCGGAGGGTCTTTTGTTCCGAGGCCCGCCCCCCCGGCACCGACAAACGCAAACACGCGCGCTGAGGCTCGTCACTCGAAGACCGGTAGTTCAACGCCACCCCCGAGGCCAGGCGCCGCATCACCACACCGTGCTCGTGGCCCTTGAAGTGGTTCCCTTTTTCTGCTCCCCCGCCTGAGAGGGGGTTTCCTGCAGACGACGATGATGACGGCCCCAGCCCCGGGGTTTTGGCTTCGGTTTCTTTGTCGAACGCCGCCTCCATCATCGCCGGCGGCAGTGGCCCTGGCGTGTTGAACCCTTCCGGCAACTTCTCCGGCGGCAACAGAGAAGTGGGCACAATCAAATCCGTTAAATCTGGCGCGGTCACCGGCTGCTCCCGCATTTCGCTGTAAAACTGCGCCACCGCTGCGTGCGTCAGACCCGCATGCGAGGGGGCGCACGCGACGAGCGCAGAGGGGGTGCGACTGTTGCTGTTTTGCGCGCTGTCTTCCCACGACAATGCATGGGCGCCTAGCTCAAAAGCCGCTGCGTTCACTTCTGCTAGAGTCAGCGCATCAAGAGCTTGGCAAGTGGCCCCATAATTGGTTTCCGGTTCCATCACGGTGTGTCCACAAGCGACGGACTCCATCAGAGAGGTGACCTTTGATGACAAGAGAGGAGGGGTTTGGGTAGAAGGGGTAAAATGAGACGAGAGTAAAAGAAAAATACATTGCAGATATCAAACTAGTGCTGTTCCAACGACTCTCTCTCATTTATATCTGTATCCATCCTTCTTCTCCATCCTCCATCATCTTCCATCCTCTCACACCTGATCTCCCGACGCCACCGTATCGCCCTGTGCCGCTAATTGCTCGGCATCGGCCCGCAGACTCTGCACGTAGCGCTTCATCTCATCTTCCGTGATGCCAAAGTGCGCCACTGCTCGAAGCTCGCGAAGGGCCGTTCCTAGCGCGGCTTGCCATTTGTCAGCATCGCACATCATGTCTAGGGAACATACCGCACAGGCTTCTCGAGACGAGTCCAACAAATTGAATTCGACGTACCTGTCATGAAGCGTTGAAATCGTAGACATGTATGCATTGTCAGAATAGTGACAAACGCGGAAACGGCCCAGCAAAAAAAGAAACAGTGTGAACGGCACAGGAAAAAAAAAGTTCAATAGATCACTTCCACTCCTACCCGAACAGCGGTTCCTTTCGACTCAGCACGTTCAGCCGCACTTGTAAAGCTGCGAGAGCCACGCGAGTTGCCAAGGAAGTTTTCAGCTCCCCGAAAGTGGTGAGGGGCATGATGGGCCGTTTCGCAAACAAATGGAAGGACACGGCCGACAGCATTTCGTGGCTGAACACTCGCAAGACGCCCGCGTTGGTAGGAATCACCTCGGTGTCGCCTTCGCTTCCGCTAACAAAGAGCGCCGCGGTGGCTCGCTCCGCTTCAATCTGTACGTACGAATTCAAAAAAAAACGACATTGAAATTTATATTTTTTTTTTTCAAAGAGAGAGCAGCAGAACGAGTAGCAAAAACCACATTAGCAGATCGATTCACTTCCAGAAAGGTCACCGATCGTTCAGGAACCAATCAAGTTTGAAAAAAGAAAGAAAAAAAAGAGGACGGCGACATCATTCGAAGGAACAAGAAGTAAAGCACACTCTTTCCTTACCTGTTTCAGACTTGTTAAGCGGTACTCGCAATCCTGGCTTGCCTTCTCGAGGGCCTCTTTGGAGGGTGTTGGCATTTTACTCGTCGCGTACACGTTTTCTTCGCTGCCCTTCACAATCATGCCTGCACCACCTCCAGCACCACTAGCACCGCCCGCACTCTTCATCTTTTGCTCTGGAATCATGTACTCGAGTGGCAAACGGGCGTTACCGTTCAAAGAGGTGCCGCCGCCTGACCAGGTGTGCAGAATAGGAGGGAAGTGGCGACTCTGCAGCTTCAACGACACGCGTTCCCGCGACGCAGCGAGAGGAGGCCCTGGAGCTGGTTGAGAAGGATATGAAGCAGGTGCGGTCTCCGCCTCCAATTTGACTTCTTCGCCCTCACTGCTGCTGTCGTTCCCATTCTTTTCGTCGCCCGCCTGAGGGGAGGGATTGGCGGCTTTCAGGCCCATGGAGGCCATCAGGTTGGCCATGGCGGCAGACACTTTTTTGGGATCAGCTTTCATCATTCGATTGTTGCGAGATGGAGGCACGCGGCCCATCACCTACGCGCATAGCATTTCAAGAGAGAAGAAACGAAAAGTGGATGTCAAAAGCAACATTCAATCGATGACAACAATACCATACGCGACGAGTGACGAAAAAGTAGAATTCGGACGAAGCGACACTGGCAGAACTCAACGGACGCACGCAATGTACGCATGTGTCTAAACCATGCCAAGCAAACACAAACAAATGACAAAAAAAAACGCTCTCATCTGTGTCACCAGCACATGCATGCAATTCATCATCCAATCCTTACCTGAGTCAGCTGCGCTTCCATCTGGCTCAGCTCCATATCCCCCACCAAATACACCACCGCGTTGCCGGGAAAGTAGTGCGACTTGTGGTAGGCTTCCACCTTTTAAAGAGAGTATATGGCGGGAGGGTGGTGATGTGGAGGATTATAAAATGTGCGAACAAAAAAATAAACAAAGAAGAAGCAGAATAAAAGATATGTATGAAAGAAAGGGTGCTATGCACACGAATAGGAACAATACAAGCTTTAACAATAAATGCTCCTCCGGTCTAATCACTTATATGCCCTCCCTCTTCTCTTTTACATTACCTCGCTCAAGGACCAGTTCTCGATCAAGTGCTTGAGGCCAATGGGAAAGCGCACGCTCAGCTCGTTCTCGGCGTGCAGCGCCTGCAAGATCGCGCACTCCACCCTGTACTCGATGGTGTTGACCATCGACATTTCCGACAGCACCGCGGCGCGCTCTTTCACGAGGCGGCTGTTAGCAGCAGTAGCGGTGGTTATGATGGTGAGGCCAAAGACATCCACGAATGTGCTAAGGAAAACAAGTAAGCAATAGGAAAAAATAGCTTTCCAAATAGCGATTAAACCTCACCAAGGCGAGGTGCCGATATCCTCACCTCTTGACAAGTTTAAAGCCCCCCTACATGTACTCGCATTATAACCCTACCCCATTCCACCACATACCTTTCTTCGAACCGCGCCTCCAGCACTTCGGCCAGCGCCGCCAGCGCCCGATGGAGCATTGCCGTCGAATCCGTAGGTTTGAAGGGGTCGTTTACGGGGCACGACGCGTAGTACACCTACCGAACAAGCACGCCGTGGAGGCATTAATACAGAACCAGTCTTCGTAAATGATACTCCATGCACGGATTGCAGATTCGAAATGGCAAGGCGAATACTATTTCCCAAGAAATTCTACAGCCCAAATGATAGCCTCAACTAGGGCTGTGACAACCATCTCTGAAGTTGTTTCACGGTCCACTTCCTATATTAGCATGCTGCTCTACTTCTACTACACCAAGCTTTATTTTTCTCACGCACACACTCTTTTACCGTGTGGTGAAAGTCGGTGTACGCGTTGGTCTGGCTGCCCGTGCCAAAGAGGGCCTCGCGCTTCCGGCTCCCCATGTAAGCAATGTGCTCCACCAAATGGGCCATGCCCTAATGTGATATAAGAAATTACAGGGATAGACTCGAGCGTGAGTAGGGTGGCGGGAGTGGTCGACAATTAATGCGCTCGCTGCCTGAACTTGCATACACCATCATTCCTTCCTATTAAGCTTCCATATCCACACACGCTGCATCTTCAACAGCAGCAGCAGCAGCAGCTGCTGCTGCAAGACAAATATACAGCACCCGCAACGAGCAATTACTCTTTCTCTCATTTGCACACACCTGTTGCGAGTCCAGCTCATCTGCGGAGCCCGACAAGATCTCCAAGTGAGCGTCGAAGCGTCCCGCCGGGGCCGCATTGCGCAAAAGCACGTAGCTGTTTATGATTGCATTGGTAGATATCAACATGAGCGAGGTTCACACACGAGGAAAAAGTAAAACGAAGAAAAAGAAGGTTGTGAATATTATGAATCATGCAGTGAGTATATCCAGCGAGAGGAAACAACGCTAAGCCACGATTTGGGCCACAAGATTCATCGCAATGCAGCTAGGTATTAAAAAAAAGTAGACTAAGCGCAGCGAAAGTTGAGCTCTAATTTACAAACACGATACCATCTGTGCGATTCACATACCGAAGGCCGTTCGGGAGCACGCCTTGCACGAGGCCTGGATGAGGTGGCAGCGGCAAAGGGTCTAGTTCGGGCGTTTGGCTCAGAGCGCCCATGGTGCCATCGGCCATCGTTGCCGCAATGGCTTCGGGAGAGTCGACCGTGGAAGACCACGCTTTGCTGCGCTGCCGCCGCATCGGCTGCCGCACCCAGGCTGCTGCTGTGGCCGCACCTCCAGCGGATGGCGCGCTCGAGGACGGTGCATGACGAAGTTGCAGTGGTTGTGAGGCAGTGCGCAGGGAGGTGAGTTCTCCTGTGCCCCAGGGGCCCGATGCTCGAGGCAGAGCAGGCAAGTGAAACGCTGACACCGGCGACGCCGCTAAGATCGCCAGCAACACCGCAGCGGTTGACTGCCTCGAGTCCATGATGATTGCCTTGGTATGCTCGCCGAGACTCTCAAGGGACAAGCTCTAGCCTGAACAAGGAAGCTTGGGATGATGGCTTGACCCAAAAGTCAAAAGTCAACTTGTGGATAGTATTTCTATCATATTAGGACAGCGCGTAGTGTTCTGTGTTGTTCTGTCGTGTACATGAGACACTTCAAAGTGGTTTAGGTGACTAAGCGTGATTTAACAGGAAAGTGAGGCGCAACTGGCTCCGAAGCAATTTCCTTCCCATAGCTTGCGATTAATCATTGCCCAGTCCCAATAATACGATTCTAAGCGCCCGCAATCCGATTCTGCCATACCTCCCTTTATCTACTATAGGTACGTAGTATCTCGAACTCGAACTAATACAAAGATACAAACCCAAATGACACAGAAGCCATGAGCTCCGGTGTCAGAGTTCCGTCGGAGTAATCCAGAATCGCTTTGTAGGACTTCAAAAGTGGCGACAATATCCCACGGTCCGTCTGTGAGACACAGTCATGCACGGTGGGCATCAGGGGAGGGAACG
>Ga0307979_1002897_pt1 | contig 11708 bp, 10 predicted proteins | sample OrgLakmetage1058_FD_201833 | JGI IMG/M metagenome (GOLD analysis project Ga0307979, IMG submission 201833) | Saline water microbial communities from Organic Lake, Antarctica - #1058 | ecosystem: Environmental > Aquatic > Non-marine Saline and Alkaline > Saline | place: Antarctica: Organic Lake...
ACTTGCTTGTTTTGCGCAACGCACGCGCATTCCCACTTCTGCCCGCAGCATTGGCTTCTGTGTCATTTGGGTTTGTATTAGTTCGAGTTCGAGTTCGACTCACTTCAGTAGCAGTCGTTCATTCAGTCAGGCTATTTTCAGACAACCATATGTACAGGTAGTTTAAACAGTTTAAAATGGTACTGAGCCTACTGAGCACGCTTTGACCCGGTAAGGAATTCTCAGAATTTGGCGTAGCCACCCCCGTTAGGGGCCTAATTCCCTAATATAGCGGCATTCCTCGCATCCTTGTGGCATAATTCCCTAATGTGTTGGGCTTTGCTGCGAGAATATTTTGTTCTGGCAGCTAGCAATCCTCTGGCTTGGGCTCCCTCGTTTGTTCTGAAAACCATAAAGCTCAAGGCACCGCAGCGTCGTCGATCTGGAAGAATGCAAGGAATTTGCGTAGACTTCGAAAGAGGAATGGTAAGGTTATTTCAAGTATAGCTAGCGAGGAATCTATCTTCATGCGCCGAGGTAGACTTCCGGCATCGCTTTTGTGGAACTCGACGACACTAACATCGGAACACTTGCACCTGTGTCATTCCTTGATTTCCAATCGCATTCGAGATTCATTTAGCGAGTCTATTGATTCGATATTGATGGGTCCGAAAGGAAGATAGTGCAGACTGTCGGGGCTTGATTTAGTGATTTTGAGTTTGAGCAGCGCGGCAGCACTTGTAAAAAATGGATGATCCCGAATAAGCATTAACGACAATACGATCAGCGAATGCACAGAAAGTAGGTTGCGCCCACACATAACTTCGATAGATACCTCACCGTAGTGTGTGGATGGGTGCTCGAAACTTCGTGGCTGAGACGTTTGATGCAGCCGTCACTGTCTTCGTCACTGAATTGGTGCGCACTGACAGCTTGCGAGGTACTGCGATTTAGAGAGCGTATGAGTGCTTGCTGAAGGATTCAGAATACAAATATGCTTAAAAAGTTATAATGACTGCATTCTTGGGAAGCACATATGCCCTTTTTGGTAGGTCGCTATTTTCTGCGAAGGTCTTTGCAAAATGCTATTTTTTTCTTCAGTGGAATCGAGAAACTGAAAAGCTCATGTGTGTATAGCACTAATCTCCACGACGAAAGTAATAACTTGATCATTCGTTAGATAAACAACATCACTAGGAGTAGACGACTTCCTGCCGATCTTGAGAGAGCACAAAGCCCATCGAGTCGCTACGCGGCCAACAGAAGTAATTCAGGGAAAATTGTAGGCATGCTTGATGGTAGAATTTAAACGCGAGAGCAATGTCGGCCTACTTGCTCCTCCTGATTGATGCTGATAACTTTGATACACTGCCTACAGCAAAGTAATCTACGTATCTGTCCTTCGCATGTTTGTTTGAATGGAATTGCTCAATACACCTATGGCGACCTCAGAGTTGGTGAATGGCACAAACTCAATATTTCTGACTTGATTATATTGCCTAGTAGATGCATAATTGAGGCGAAGCCTAGCTTCCCTGGAGTAAAACTTTGTTGATGAGTAATACATTAAGTACTTCAGGAGAGTAAAGTTAGCGCACTCCCTCGCTCAGAAGTACACTGTAGGTTAAAATAAGTAAGCCATCGTCCAAGACATGATTCGCGTCGACTTTACGAACGCATCAGCCATGCACTAGTTGCCTAGTTCTATAGGCTCGGGACGAAATTACGGCCTAAAATAAGTAGCTTTGTAGCTTCGTCGAATAGCACTCGAATTTAGCTGTATTCGAGCAAAAATTGAGATTATTTGACCATAAGAGTGCCCAAAATTTTACATGGTCCCGATAATCGGGGTTCTTGCCCTCCACACATCTACACACTATCCTCTTTACGCTTTTGACTTGCGCGCAACGCACGCGCGTACACTTCTGCCCGCAGCATTGGCTTCTGTGGAATTTGGGTTTGTATTAGTTCGAGTTCGAGTTCGGGCCATGGAAGTGATGGTGATGGTAGCGGTCCAAAATGGCATTGGGCCACTGCAACTATTTCCATGGTCATTCGAGCATGTGCGCCTGGTTAGCTTCATAGTTTTAATTTGCGCTGCTTTGCTTTTATCTCTGCCTGTTAGCCGTCTTATTTCGGCCCCTTGGGGCCTGACTCACAAATGATACATGGCCGCATGACTGACAAGTGACAACGGACAAAATTCATAGTTTAGCCAAGGGCAATTGCTTCTTGTTGGTTCAAGTAATTAGCTGCCGGAGTTACTTAGAACAATCGAGTAAAAACTAAGCTAATTCCTGCGCTTGAGCTTCAACTAATCTTGTCTCTTGCGCCCCTCACACTCATTTATTATTCGAGACCTCTGAGTGGCAAGTGGACTAGGCAACGTATAGATGTGGCTCTGAAGCGCCGCAACAGCGCGATAACGGATACTTCGGTGGTGGCGACGACGATAGTAGATGCCGACTCCAGCTCCACATGTAAGCAAAACGAAGGGCTAACGCGCAAGGAGAATAAGAGCAACCGCGCCGGGTATTCGGAGCAGCGAAGAGCAGATAGCTGCCTAGTGCCTAGACTAAGACTAATAGCGCTTTGGCCCAAATTAAGCTTCGTACTTCTGCTGCTTTTCTTTTTTTGGTCTCACAATGATATCAGACTCGGAAAAAAACTGCGAAGTGGTTTAGATGTAGCATAGATGTAGGTGCTCCTACAGTAGACACCCAGACAATCGGATTTGTTCAGGAGGGTTCATCAATACGCAGCTTTTTCCTTTTTGTTCATATTTCTTTGCAATTGATTGGGGAGTATAATCATTATAATCCAGTCTAATCCTAATCCAACATAACGTTGCTAGATCAGAGACATAAGTTCACTGCACTTCCCAGGGTAGAGCGCGTACTCGGATATATATCTAGTTTGAATATAAGACGCGAAGTGGAATTAAGGATGACTGCGGTAGCTGCGTCGTTTGGTTAGATTTGAGTTGGATTGAATTAAAAACACACATAGCCAAGCGTACGCATTGAAGTACAACCGAATCAGAGGGCCACTGCATAAATTATGCGCCATTGCGCGAAATTGCCAAGAAAAAGCAAAAAGCAAAGAGATACTTGTATGGACATCATAAAACAAGTGCTCCAAAAGCTCACATTTCACTTTTACGTACAGTAGCTCTTTCATTTTGAAATATGAAATCATTCACCGAAGCGGTCGTTCTCATTACCACCATCGTGGGCAGCGCGCTTCGCGTGCTCAGTAGCTTTCATGATTTCCCCCACCGTGCGCCGGTCGCGCTTCCTCGTTTCCGCCACGGCCGCGCCAGCTCCACCGCTCGCGTCCGCCTTGGCCGCAGCTGCGGCCGCGGCTTTGAGCGCTAAGCTCCTCGCGTGCGCTTCCTGAGCTTCCAGGGCGGCGGCAGCTTGGTCTTCGGCCGTGGCCTCGTACATGTTGAGCCTGATGGCCACGTCCTTGGGCAACGACTTGGCTTTGTACACCACTACGCATCGCTCGTCGATCATGTCGCCCTGCACCAAGTCCACCTGTTTTTTTTACAACCATAGAATTGCATGAGGTACCGTATTGAAGTCACGACAAGGAATGGCAATAAGGACAGTCTCAAATCCTGCGACCAAAACCACTTCCGACATCCCAAAAATCTTCTTATTTCTATGTATATGTGCTCACCAAGCCTGGAATTTCGGCCACCTCCTCGATCACTACATAATTGCCACGCTCTCCTAACGGGGGAAACGCAAGCTGCAGTGCCTCCGCATCCGCGACAAACGCTTGCAGCTTGGCTGCGGTGCTCGTTCGCAGCGCTTCGATTTCGTTTCGAGCGGCGGTGGCTGACAGGGCCCGCGCAGGAGGCGCTGCGGTGCTGCCCGCTGGTGCTGGAGTGGAGGCAGGGGCTGTCTGACTTCCTTTAGGAGCTGAATGCAGACGAACCGAAGGCTGGTTTATATGTGGTTGCGGCTGCCCCCCAGCGACTACTGCTGCTGCTGCTGCTGCTGCGTTTGGTGGCGCAGCTTGCAGTTGCTGCTGCCGGGCCACAGGCAGCGGGCGCCGCAAGAGAACTAAGCCAAGATCGGCGCTGTTGGGCGTCGGCAGAAAGAAGTACTGGGCAGCCCCGTGCGTCGCTGTGCCTGCTTTTTGCCGGTCTCGCAAGTACTTCAAGAAACCCCCTAAATTTTTGGCGTTTTTACCTGCAACTACACAGCGCATCGACGCACTGACGATTCCGTCACCACTGCCGCCACTGCCGCCCGCGGAGGCGCTATTGGCGTAACGCATGATGGCTGGGTCCCGAGTATAATCGGTAACAACGAGCGCGTCAGGCCACCACGCAGGTCCTATGCAGCCTTCTAAGGTTGCGATGAACTCGTCGGTTTTGTTTCGCACGAACAAATTGCAACGCGGTAAGTCTGCCCCTAAGGAAGACAGCGTCTGCACGGCTTCGTCGCCGTCGTCGTTTTCTGCGATCATCTTGTTTGCCTACTAGGAAAACTCTTTCAATAAAGGAAAGTTGCTATATTATATTGCGGTAGAGGGTCTAGCAGAGAGGTTTAGCAAGGCGTCCTTCTCGAGCCTATTAGAAGTGTGGGGCCCTAAAGAGAAATCTCGTCCACAGGACTGAAAATAGGTGCTCTTTGCTGTGAAGCTACAGTTGAGGGAGCAACACTATTCAAAGGCACGTTTTAGATAGTGAAGCAAGCTACCCAAACTTCTACCTCACTTTCAACCCGTAACTTGCACGCTCCTATGCTGTGCCAGCTCCCTAGTAGGCCCAATAGAGCGTGCCTTCTAAAGAAAGGTTAGTTCTGTACTATATATACTGTACAGTACGCGCTGTACGCTGCGCTGTACAGAGTACAGAGTACGAGAGTACGTACGAACGGCAAACGCGCAAACACTCACTCCCTACAGGGGAGTTTGCTTGATACGATATGATCGTTCGTTGCTTTCGGGGAGTCGCGATTGCCTTTTATCAAGAGGAATTCGCCAATAAATAACGGAGTTGATAGAATATTCCAGAAACTTTACAATCGACGCTTCGTTGCACCAAAAGTTCCCTGGCTCCTTCATCACCGGCCCCGCCTCGGCGATGCCCGAATGGTGATGATGAAAGACGGACATGGAGGAGACAGAAGAAAGACCCACAAAAAAGAAGGAACAGTAGTCTGAACCCTATAACTTAGGCGGACGAATTCAGGCGAAATCGCCTACTGATTATACCGCTGAGCTTGGAGAGTAGTTAAAAACTTATCCTTGTATCTTATATGTTCCGATTATACCGCATGTGGATTAGTGGATTATCCCATTGGCCCATCGTAAAGTCCTTCACTCATCGAATTTAGCTCGAACAAGAAAACTTTCGCACTCAAGAGTGTACGCTCTTCGCTGCCTAATGGGTAATGAAATAAAATTATTTGCGCGTTGAAGCACCGATGGCATAGCCTGCGCCAAAGCCTCCCACCACCCCGGCAGGCACCAGCACGCGCGGCTGCCTGTAGAACGGCACTGGCGGAGGTGGCGGCGGAGGCGGCAATGGGGGCGGTGCCGGAGGAGCAAAGAAGCTGAACCAGCCACCGCTGCCACCCGCAAGCTTGGCCGAGGCTCCCTTAAAGGAGGGCAGCGCAAGCTTGCGGCCTTGTTGCTCTGCCTGGCCGTTGGCGGCCCAATCCGCTTCGCTGTACTTCTTCAGCCAGCTCACGGCGCTCTTGAGCGCGGTACCCTGCAGAATGTTCATGATGAAACCGGGCACATACGTTTTCAGCGCCAAGTCGGCCGAGTAAAACACGGTCGACCAGTCGGGCCGCGTTGGGTGAGGCGTCACATACCTACAGGAGGACGAAAACAAGGGTTGAGTGCCTGGGTGCATCATGGAGTAAACTTGCCTTTTCAACTCAGTAGATTAAAACACAGGACTACCACAACCGATTCATTTAAAAATTCTGATTTTGTTTTCTAATCATTTTGCTCGTCTATTTCGTTAGAGTATGGTTCTTACCAGTGGCCGCACACGTCGTCAAAGTCATTGTCGCGGTCGTAGTCCAAGGTCCACGTCAAGCTCTTCTTCGGAGCCGAGTAGTGGTGGTCACAGTAGTATTCAAACCCAAAACCAGGTGCAGCTTTCACTAGAAACTTAGCTTTGATGCGCCTGCTACCATCAATCCCCTCCTTCTGGTCATAGTAAGTCTTGCAGACGCTCAATTTGTCCACTTTGCCTACATAAGAGTCCAAGTCCAGCAGCTGCTTCCAGATGTACTTAGGTGGCGCATGGACTGCCTGAACTGCAGTTGCTCGGCCGCCAACGCCACTCGCGTCCTTTGTCTGCAGAGTAATCATTTCGCCTGCGTCGAGCTTTGCTTGGTCCGAGGCCGAGAGTTTAAGCGCCGGAGGTCCAGGCACGAATGGTTTTAGCTTCCCACGGTGGGGATGCGGGACCCCCGGCTGTGCAGCCTCCGCTGCCACGGCAAATACTGCCGCGACAAGCGCTATTGTGAGCTGCATCATTGTCTTGCGCTCGTTCTATGGAAGATGTTGAACCTCGCTTTGCTTGACACTTGACACGACACACAGGTTGTTGTTTTTTCCTTTGTGCGTGTTGTTTGAGAACTGACCCGACGACGAGAGTTTTTTTGAGTGTTGATGTGTTGATGATTTGTGCTCGAATGTGGTATCTTGTTTGCTCATGTCTTGTGCTATTATTTTGAAATCATCAAGAAGGGCGCGCCCATCAGTCAGCTTAGAAGGTGCGACGATGAGAGCATCTCGAGTATAACAAGCTTGAACTTGATTTTCATCCGACTGCGTTATCTCCTAATTATTTTATGCTCTTTCAACAGAAGCGAACGCCTGAACTTGGCTGACTTTTTCGCAATACTTAGTCTCATCACTTCGTGCACATTTGTTTCGCATAGGCTCATTGTTGCGATCAATGAGCTTTCATGGCGAGGGTCAAGACGGTGGACCTTCGACTTTGAATAGCGGGAATGCTCCCTTGGACTCCTTTGGTGGCGCAGATGGTGGTGCCACGCCCTCGGTCACTGGCAATGACCAGGACAAGGATGGCGAAACCCCCGTGGCCAAGCAGCCGCGCAAGCGCCCAAAAATTGACGAAAGTAGCCTCGTGAAGCCCGAACGAGGCTTGCAGCAGCTGGTGGCCAAGATGCCACGCAAGTTCAAAGGGCGTGGCCACGAAGCCGCCGACGCCGCGGAGCTGATGCGGGGCTACAAGTCGTGGGCGGCCACGCTGGCGCCGTTCATGGCGTTTGAAGACTTGACGAGCCGCTGCGACAAGCTCAAGAGCAAAGTGATCGTGAGCAGCTTGCTGGAGAAGATGCGCGCCGAAGAAGCAGACCGTTGGCTTGGTGAAACGTTTGGCGCGCGGCACACCGGAAACAAGCACGCCCGCCGAAGCGACGACGACAACGATTACGACAATCCTGAGAATTTTGACACGGACCTTTTACCGGAGCCAACCGACAGTAATGTTCAGCCCACTAGTGGGCCACCAGCACCCGCACCCGCACCCGCACCTCCAGTCCTTAATTCCGAGCTGAAGGCTCGCATCGAAGCGAAGAAAGCAGAAGCTTTGGCCAAAAAGGCTGCACGCGAGGCGGAGCGCCAGATCGCGGAGCAGGCCGCGGCCATGGCAGCTGACGATGACGACTTGGAAAACGAGCTTTTGGAAGACAGCGCGCTGGGCTTTGGTGCTAGCGCTAATCGGGAGGTTCGCGAGCCTAGTCGGGAGGCGCCACCAGAGCATGAAAGCGCAGATGAGAACAGCGCTGAATCTGAGACAGTAGCGGAGACCGCTGCCGAAACAATGGCAGCACCTGCACAACCAATCGATGCTGGCACTGACGAGGAACTTGCCCGGACTGAGAAAGGAAATGCTGAGACTGCGGGCGAAACTAGTGCTGATGCAGTCCTCGAAGAAACGATTGCGAACACTGCGCCTGAAACTGAAGTTCAATTGGCGGACACTGCGCCTGAAACTGAGGCCACTGTAGCACAAACGGAAGAAGCCATGGAAATGGAGACGGCCCAGTAGCTCGCAGGTACCGTAGAATCTTCATTCGCGCATTCGAGTGCGTGAGAATTACTCAATTGTCTATCAGTGTACTGCATGAATTTAACCCGCGCGTCAGTAATCAGTATGAGCCCAGAAGAGTGGATTATGAACAAAGCCGGGCGAATTCAAGCGAAACAGAAACAGGGAGGGGGTTACAAATGAGATGTTATGGGCGTATGTATTAGGCACTTATACAGCTAAAGCAAAGAGGAATTAGGGAAATCTTAGTTCTTAGAATCGAAATTAAATCCTAGCTAGGAGAAGGAGACTAGGAGCTGGGAGCTCGATGGATACGTGACTGCGCGACTGCGGCGTGCTCCTGGCTCCTACCATCGGTGCCTTGAATGAAATCGCGAACGCGTGCATGGCTGGCTCCTCTTCTAGTGAAAATAAAAACGGAAATTCTTTGTCTCTTTACCTGTTACTGTTAGCTGTTAGCCCTCTAAATTCGATAATTCGGCCCTTCGAGGCCTATCTCAAAATTGCGTCTTTACAGTGTAAATTACAGCCGCCCTGTGTGCTGAGTACTGTTCGCTTTGTTTGGAAACTTAGTTCATTAATAAAGCAACCCAAGTCAAGTCATTCATTTCCAATGCAAATATGCAAATTCCAAATCATTCTCGATGACCCTTCTGGTTATGTATCGTAATTGGTGCCCAGAACCCGACAACCGGATGGTTCTTGGACGAGTGCGGAGCTTTCGTCAAGTATAACAACTGTTTCCTGGTGCTGCGGCTTCATCTCTGCTACACGGTTTCGCCACTGGTCGCTATAATGTGGAAACACACTCATGCCATCTTGCAACAGATTCAGGCCATCAAGTCCTGTGGGAAGCGAGCGCAAATCCCAGCTCTGGCCGTGGCCTGGATCGTCCCACGCTTTCCACTCGCACACCTTCAGCGTGGCGCCTGCTACTATGGCCCCGGCAGATGCACCACAAAAGAGCCCTCCCCGATTGACAAGGTCACGAATGGCAACGTCAGCTTGGGTGCGGCGTATGTGATACGCCACGAAGTATGTATTCCCCATTTCTACGTAAACGCAGGCAGCGGATGACAGAAGCTGAGCCACCTTGGCGGCTGGAGAGTGCGCGAGCTGAACGCCTACCACTTCAGACGCGCCAAGTGCTGTGAGGCGCTTACGCATATCCCGCACGTAGAGCTCTGCATCGCCTCCCTCCATCATGGCTGCATCCTGAATGTAAACCACTTTTCGCGACCTCGTTTCTGATGCTGCATCTTCAAGAAGGCGAGTAAATTCATCATTAATTGCTTCGTTTACGAAGCCAGAAGAAGTCAGCAGAAGCCTACCTAATGGAGGTTTTGTTGATTGCATGCCGTTCATATCTAATGTCGTCTCTATCTGCGTAGCCGTCGAAATATAGATGATAGCACCAAGAGTGAGGACGCTTCGCAGTATACTATTCAATTTCCCCGGAACAATTCGTGGCATCTACAGCTCTTATTGCCTTTTTCAGCGCCCGCACACAAGCGATTAGGGCGGTAAGTAGGAGCTTAGATATATGTCTTCAAATTTGTCAACTTGTTTGAGCGTCTTGCTCTAGAGGAATCACCATGGTTTCAAGCATTCTAGCACAAAGATACAAGATAGAAGAGATCGACAAGATGGGGTGGTAAGTAGGAGCTTAGATAATACTTAGATATTTGTCTTCAAATTTGTCAACTTGCTTGTGCGTCTTGCTCTAGAGGAATCACCATGATGGTTTCAAGCATTCTAGAACAAAGATACAAGATGCAAGAGATCGACAAGATGGTAATTAACAGCAACCAGCAACGATATGATGAGATGAGATAATGAGAAGAAGAATGGTCAAGAAAAAATGTTCGGCTTCGCTTTTTTTGTTGACGTTTGGTGTAATAATAAGTATTCATCAGCTCTACAGCTCTATTAGCTAGCTAGACCTGTTTCGGCTTTTACGTTGGTGTATCGCAACATAGCATTATTAACAACACTTTTCCTTAAGCAGCATTCTTCGCCCGTCACTACACTTAGGCTGCTAAGGCGTGCCAAGACATTTCTGAATTTTAGGAGACGTATCTTTGATCTTAAGATTTCATCATGTCTTACACCATAGCGCTCTGCTTAATGTTAGTCGCCGGCGAATCTACGGTCGGGGACGCATTGGCTTCGACTCGTAGATCAGTCTTTCGTGCAGGCTTTGGCACCGGTGCGGCAGTGCTGACTAGCTCAGCGCCTCCAGCCACGGCGGCCCCTGCCACTACTATAGCCGACCGCCTATCCATGCCCGTGCTTCAACAGCCTGGCGTGAAGCAGCCCTCTTTATTTGGTGGCCAGGCTTCGTTCTATGCCGACTTGTTTTTCCCTACGTGGATGCAAGGCGAATGGCAGGCCACGAGCACCCTCACTGGCTTTGAGGCACCTCTAGGGCCTAAATTTCTAGCTGGCCCCTCGGGATCACGCTTGGATGTCGCAGAGGCGACGATTCGTCAGCAACAGAGCAAAATTGGGTCGAGCATTGGGCCGTATCCGCTCAAGTGGCTGTCGATTCACCCACCCTTCAGCAATTCTGCAGACTCCAAGAAGACTTACGTGGTGGAAGACCGCGCCTTCAACACCAAGAGCCGCTTGAATGCATTTGCGGGGCGCACGGTAAGATCGTGCATCGCTTTTGTAGGAAGAGGGCGAGGAAGAGAAAGAGGGAGCGGTAATGCAATATATAAACATCATCATTATGTCCATATTGTCGACGGTATTTTCATTGTTGTTCAACGTCCACTGCTTGTGCTTCTTTTTTTTTCGTACTCCAGGTAGCTCGCCGAGTTGAGTACGTTGACATTGGCCGCACCACGCAAGAAGCCTTCGGAGATGTGCCGCTGCCCACGACGCTCACTATGTATAGGTCTGTACTCCAAAAAGTATTCAGCAACAACCGGGCCCAAGAACTGGTGCTGCCCTCTAGTGGAGGAAGCCCTTTGACCGCTGCTGCTGCTACCGCAGCTCTCGGCGATGGGAAAGCTACACCGAGAGACGCGGTATGGACGGGCTTTGAGACGACGAGGACGCTGTTTGCCCGCACCGACCGGCCGGACGCGCCCTACGTAGTGGCGGACTCTGAGGTCATCACGCAACTGCGCCTCGCAGACTCCAGCAGCAGTTCCTCCTCTGTAGACGGCGGCCCTCAGGAAGAGTTGGTGATTGGGCGCGTGCGACTAGCCGATTACCTGAGCCCAAACGACGCGCTGTTCTTCGATGCCAAGAAGCGCGCTGTGTCCGTCAGCGATTATGAGCTCCGCTTGACACGCCCGCCACCTGCGTAATAATTTGGACAGATGCGCAATAATTCGAGAGTTCAATGGGACGGAGAGCAGCGGTTTTGAAATTGCTGCCTCTTATCTTGTTGCTCTATTCAAATAAATCTACAATCTGCTTCTCAGAGACTCCCAAAGTAAGCACGTGGATCTAAATTCAGACGATATCTTATTCTTCGTGCAATTTACTTCTCGTGATCAATATCGGTTTCTTTTATTTTTCTTTTTATCGGTGATAGGTAGATTTGCCAATTCCGAACTCGAACTCGAACTCGAACTAATACAAACCCAAATGACACAGAAGCCAATGCTGCGGGCAGAAGTGTACGCGCGTGCGTTGCGCGCAAGTCAAAATCGTAAAG
>Ga0307979_1002901_pt1 | contig 11690 bp, 15 predicted proteins | sample OrgLakmetage1058_FD_201833 | JGI IMG/M metagenome (GOLD analysis project Ga0307979, IMG submission 201833) | Saline water microbial communities from Organic Lake, Antarctica - #1058 | ecosystem: Environmental > Aquatic > Non-marine Saline and Alkaline > Saline | place: Antarctica: Organic Lake...
GGCTCCTTCTTGCAGTAGCAGCAGCAGCAGCAGCAGCAGCAGTGGTAGTAGCGGCAACAGGGGCCAGAGGAGGCGTTCTCTCAGCAGTTCGCCGCTGCAAGGAAAGGGAGGGGATAAGACATTCCACAAAGTCTCTCCGTCACATGCACTGCGGCCCTTAGGACTGGTGTTGGGTCCCACCGCGAGTGCGTTGGAAAGTGCCTTGCCGAACGTGACCACGCACATTGGCAACACCGCAGCCACTGCTCAAGCGAGCCGCAATGCGGTAGGGTGGGCCGCCAAACACGGCCTCCAGCACCAGCACCTCAGCATTGCCAACATGCCCAACATGTAAGGGTGTAGAATTTTCGGACTGTGCTGGGCGGTACAAGAATGACGTCATCGGCATATTTCTGCACATGTTTGTTTTGCCTTTCGTGTGCATGAAAGCACTATCGCGGGCATTTTTTCTCTACTTCACTTTCATTCTATTCACTTCATCCTCCTTGGTGGGCCACCAGGATATCGGGCTACGGCAAAATATCGGCTGCTGCCAAAGGTCAAACCAAATGGCTGCTCATGGTTGACAGCGACGAGTTCGTCTTTGCTGCGAGCCCCAGTGCCACGGTAATATTTTTATGATGAGGCTTTAATCATTGAAGAGGCGTTTATTATTGTCAGAAATTTCTTGTCTCCTAGCAAGACCTAGGGTATTATTCTTTTGCATCTTGTGGCTTTTCTTTTTCTGAGATATGCATGTGCCAGTATTTACATTTACGTTCTCGTCACTTCTCTCAACCCACCGTGCTGGTATACAGATTCAAAGTGTGCTGCGCCAGTTGCAAGAGGAGAAACCTCAAGCTGGGCAGGTACAAGTCAACATGTTGATGTGCGCTAATTATGCGTGCGTATTTGAGAGCGGGAGTGTTTGACAGTCGTGCATTTTTCTGAAGTGTATGCTACTTTTCCTGTTTGCATTCTCGTTGTAGTGTTTACTTGCATGATTTATTGATGTCAAGGTGTATAATTCGTTGCTGTTTTCTAAACCTGTCGCACCATCATCACAGGTGAGCGTGCCCTGGATGGTCTTTGGCTCGTCAGGTCGGATGCGGATGCCCCGGTGCATCGTGCCTTCGTTTACGCACCGCTTCCCCTACGACTTTCGGTTGAAGGGGCGAGACGACCGACGACAGAGAAGAAGACTTTCAGACTTCAATCCGGCAGCATATGAGTTCGATAGTCGCTACTCCAACAGCAGCAGCAGCAGCCGTGGTAGCACGAGAAAAAAGTTTAACAGCAACAGCAGCAATGGTGAGCACGATGACGGCTATAATTTCCACCGTCGTACCGCTGCTGCGGAGCCTAACAACAAACCGAAAGAAAAGTCCAAAGATCCGTTCCACCGCCGCGCCAATGGCGTTGCGCTCGTGAAGTCGTTCGTGCGCTTGGACGCACTCCCAAATCAAGCTTGGAACCCTACGGTAGGGATTTACTTACATGTGTGTGTTTGATGGATTCGGTAAGAAAATGTGCCAATTCCTTCTTCCCCTACCCGCTCAAACCTCCAATTAACGTTTCGTTATGTCTGCTTATTGTGCATCCTTGCTGCTGAATGAATGGCTTCGCTTGTCCTTGCTGCTGAATGAATGGCTTCGCTTGCATCTTTTTACCTTCGTCGCTCACAGAGTCCTTGGCCTTTGATGGCCTATCTGATGTTCCCTTCAACTATCGAAATATTGTATATATTAGGTCAGCGGCGCAGTGCACGCGCAGAAGCTGTGCCCGGGGTGGGTCACCTTATCGGCCGACGGCTACCCCAAGAAAGTGTACAACGACAAGGAGCTCATCGCCAAAGTTGGCAGCCAGCGCGCAAGCACTTTGAACTTCAACGCGTGGCTGATGCACGACTGGGTCCGAGTCGATACAGCACTCTTGCGGTTGCACCACTACCGCCCGAGGTCCATTGAGTGGACCCTCAAGGTGAGGAAGGCTGCGCACTTCGCTCCAATGGTTGTCTATTTCTGCTTTTTCTGCTTCTTTTTGCTGTGTACATCGGAAAGCGGCTGAGAAATTACCTATTTTCGTAGAGCGGTTATGAATTGCACTGACTCTTTTGTAGAGCGAGCTTTGTATCAAAAGCGTGCATATTGATTCCTGTGAGCGTGCGTATCCTTACTCAACCCACTTTTTCTCAATTAATCTTTTGTTAAAGGTGAAAGCCTGTCGAGGTTATGCGCTTACGGGGGGGCAAGGAGACTCAAAGGACGTTGGTCCTCTTCTCGAGAATGTGGCAAACGAAGACAAGAGGAGCGCAGTGTGTGACCCAACATTAGCGCATCGCCAAGCAATTGGCATGTCTTCTCTAGGGCATCCTTTACATGTGGCTGCAGCTGCCCCGTCTAGTAGTAGTCACGTGCCACTAACTCCAGCAGTGAAAGCACCCTCATCGTCTCCAAATCGGGGAGGCGAAGGCATATTTTTCCATTGGCGGTCGCATCCTGACCAAGCTCTGTGGGCGCTTGTGGAGCAGAGCAAAGGTGCTTTGCGAGGCGACTGCGGCGCGTGGTACGTGCGCAAGCATGGTGGCAGTGGCGATGGTGTCGGAGAAGGACGAGGAGGAAAATGGCCGTTTGCAAAGCTCGATGATGGCTGTGGCTTGGAGTGCACGAAACCTGGTAAAGTTGAATCTTTTGTCTGGGCGGAGCTTCCTTTCTTTAATTTGCTTTTTTTTAATACACCAAAGCCGATTCACCTGATTTTTCTTTCGTCCCTCCCTGCGTGAGCGCTAATCTTTCTCACATGAACGCCTGCTGCTTCTTGGCTCCGCACACTCCTCTTGTGCCCATTCCCTCCTCGTGGTTACGCCGCTATAAAAAAACAGGCCAACAACAAGAGACCCAGAATGCCCCTGCTGCGGCTTGTCCTGTAAGCAAAGAAGCCGAACCACCTCCCAACGAACCGCCAGCTTGCCCAGCACCTTTCAAGCAGGACTCCCTCGTGGTGTCGTATACCGTGGCAGCAGCTCCTGAGGGGCCTCCCTAGCTCTAAGCGAAGAGAATTCTATTCGGCCGTGCAAGTCGGCATGTGGGGATAAAACATTCGTTCGGAAATCGCACTTCGCATTCCTTTTCTGCCAGCCAGCCCTTAAATCCGGGTCCTTGAACGGGTTCTCTCACTGAAACTACACCTTAAGGAGGTGCTTGGTGTTCTTAGTCCAACCTCATTCTGTACTGAAAAATTTGAGTGTAGCGATTAATTTCGGTATAATGAAGCCATAATCGGTTCCGTATTTTTATCTGGGTAGCCCCATGTACTTCAGTTCGATACTGTACGTACGTACGCACTGCGGTTACGTTTAGGGTTCGTAAAAATAAGTAACAGTTTTGACCCAAATAAGTAAATAATTAAGTAAATACGGCATATACGGTGATATATACCGTATATTAGGGCGAGAAAATAACAATTTTAGAATTCTGGTTTTAGAAAGTCCCATTTTCCGGAAAAAGTGGAAAAATCTATTACTTATTTACTTATAAAATTACTTATTTGGCCTCAAAAATTTGCATATATAAGTAATACTTATTTTTATCAACCCTAGTTACGTTGCTCTTCCACCTTGAACACACTTCGCTTCATAGAGTTGCTTCGGTGACATAGGAATCTCTTGTCGGGCTAGCCCAGCCATGCTCAAGCATGCTGTACTGGCGCTGTGCCTCGGGAGCGGGCTGGCTTTTACTCCACTTCGCCCTGTAGGGCTTAGCCGTCGCCTGCGTGCGCGCGCAGCAGCCCGCACTCTTTACGACAAGGTTCGTGAGAATTGTGTAGGCATTCGAGGAAGGTTGCATCTCCAGCCTGCACAGGAGGCGATGCCAATTGACTCCAAAAGAATGCAAATCAGAGCTTAGATAATTCTACTCACATCTAGCGAGCATGGGTGTTTGTATTTTTGATAAAAGGTCAAGAGTGGGTTGAAGTGGGTTCTAGGATAGCTCTCGCGTGATTCAGCCTCGCGAGGGAGGAGAATGAGCCAAAAAAATGCATTATAGCGTCCAGCACGGACACCTTAGATTGCATTCAAAAACATTCCAAATAATGGTTGGGCTTAGTTTATGGAGCTTTACAGCAGCACCATTGGCCCTTGATATGGTTATGGAACCACACTCGCTTCTTTGTACGAGAGTTGAAATCCATAGCCCACGCTCACCAGTTTGAGCTCATACCTTTTTTTCTCCACCCGTATTCGGGGGTTGTTGTTCCCATAACGCGTAGGTGTACGACGACCACAAGGTCGCGGACATGGGAGGCGAAGACGGAAGCACGTCGCTCATGTACATCGACCGCCATCTCGTGCACGAGGTTGGAAACAACACTTCAAAATTGATTGATTGAATCGTGAAGACGGTGCTCAGAGTGATGCTCTCCACACGCATGGTGCCATCGTGTTAGAGAACGTTCCTGTAAAGACTGTGTACTTTTATCATCCCTTTTATTTTTTCAAACCAGCTGATTTCCTTCTTGTGTCAAAAAAATAGGTCACATCCCCGCAAGCCTTTGAAGGGCTTCGCAACGCAGGCCGGCCTGTGCGCCGCCCCGACTGCACGCTCGCTACTGCGGACCACAACGTAAGAATTGAAGGCTGGAGAGAAGTAATCGTTAGAGGTTGAGGGCGAGGCAGATGAACCTCTATTCTTGTTGTTCTTTTGCTATTTCCAAGTTGACTTTATTTCCTCGCAATATATTAGGTGCCCACTTCAGACCGCAGCGGTTTCAAAGATGTAGCTTCGTTCATTCAAGAGCCAGACTCGCGCGGCCAGGCATGCCATGCTGTTCCTTCTTCTTCAACTTAGTTACGCATCTTTTTACTCTACCCAGCAATCTTATTTGAGAATGAATGCCGAACTATTACCTACTCCTCTGTATTCTTTTTCATTTGCGAAAATATCGCAATAGGTGATGGCCCTGGAAGAGAACGTGAAAGAGTTCGGAATTGAGTATTTTGGACTCGCAGACGGCCGCCAGGGGATCGTGCACATCATTGGCCCCGAGCAGGTATTATCTAATGATACTATATTAGTTCGAAATACACCCGTGAACTTTTCCTGGGGGGTGCTTCTCACTTCATCGAAGTCAAAATCAACCTGACGCCTCGCGCTCTTTTTGAAACGTATCATACAGGGATTCACGCAGCCGGGCATGACCATCGTGTGCGGAGACAGCCACACCGCTACGCACGGTGCCTTCGGCTCCTTAGCGTTTGGCATCGGGACCTCAGAGGTACGTAATTTGTACTAAGAACGTACTCTAATATAGTGCATGTGACTAATTCCTCTATTTTGAGTGTTTGGATGTGTATGGAACATAATATCCTAAGTAGTGCATGGTGATGATGATGACGATAATCCGCCATTTTTCATGCGTGTCTCAATCTCATGAACCCGTTGCCATTCATTCATCACTATATAGGTAGAGCACGTGTTGGCGACCCAAACGTTGGTCCAAGCCAAAGCGAAGAACATGCGAGTGCAAGTGAACGGCGAACTGGGTCCTGGGGTGACGTCCAAGGTACACGAATAGGCGTCTCGCTGTTCGTTGAAGATTTGAGTCTTTTAAGCATGCGTGCAGTTCTCGTTCGCTCTTTAAAATTGGCAGCTCTACGATTTCTCCTCGTCCTTCTCCTCCTTCCACCTCGTGCTCGTGCCTCCTGCGAATGCCTCATACTTCTGACGTAAGGACACTGTTCCTTTCACCTCAATTGCCACCTACATGTGCACACACATCCTTGCAGGACGTGGTGCTGCACATCATTGGCGTGATTGGCACAGCAGGGGGCACGGGCAGCGTAATTGAGTTCTGCGGGGACGCCATTGCAGGCCTGTCGATGGAAGCCAGGATGTCGATGTGCAACATGGCGATTGAGGTGAGTAAGGAGGTGGCGAGGGAGGGGGGGGGGGGTACCTTTGAGTGGGTAATCGTGAGTGAGTATTTGTAGGTGGATGCGAAAGAGGGGTGCGTGGGGTATAGGTCTTAATGGAAAGAGTTTGGATTATATTGGGTGGATTGAAAAAACAATGCATTTGTCGCTAATCCGTACACTACTAGTAGCAGAGCTGTAGTAGTTGAGTGCTATTTGTGACTACCATTGGGCGCCCTTGTAAAAGCAGTCGTGGTCACTTTCATGTTCTTTGCTCTTCATGGTTCATCCTTCTTCTTTTTCTCATACCATCGTTTATTATGTGCAGGCGGGTGCGCGGGCGGGTATGGTGGCGCCGGATGACGTCACTTTCGAGTACTTGAAAGGACGCACCATGGCGCCTAAGGTTTGACAGTTGTAGAAATGAGACACGCCTTGTTTCCATAACCTTTGTGCATTTTTTTGCATGCAATTGTTTCTTTTTTCGAATCCACATCTCACTTCTTTGGATCTTTCGTATCTTCTCATTGCATTTTCTACTTCCCAAGCCTTTCCTTAAAAGTTGCCCCTCTTTGCTTTCATTCTTTATTCATTATGTTAATTGATATATTCTCGCAAATATATATATATATTAGGGCGAAGCCTTCGAAGCAGCCACTGCCTACTGGCGTTCCTTGCAGACCGATGAGGGCGCGCACTTCGACACAGACGTGCAAATCAACGCCGCTGACATTGCCCCGACTCTGACCTGGGGCACCTCCCCGCAGGACGTGAGTGGGATCGAGGGCTATGTGCCGGTGCCCGCAGAAATCGAAGACCCACAGGTATAGAAACAAATATACAGGCAGAATAGAGTGTATTGAACATAGAATAGCAAGGAAGGGTGCATGGATTGAGAGTGGCCTGAACATGAGGTGTTGATGCTTCCCACTTGATCTCTCCTTTTCCAAACGCATTAGCTAGAATATAAAGTGGTCACCTGCCTATGTATGTCTTGTTTCACTGAGTGTTGCTCATTTCGCCTTTACTCAAATGGCATCCCGTTTCCTATTTCCTACACGTCCCTTTTTCGTCTCGGACAGCGCCGCGCCGCTGTGGAGCGGTCCCTCGCCTACATGGGCCTACAGGGGGGCGAGAAATTGGACACCATCCCGGTGGACAAGGTGTTCATCGGGAGCTGCACCAACGCGCGGATCGAAGACATGCGGGCGGCGGCGGCCATCGCTGCAGGGCGCAAGGTGGAGTATGGACATGTGTGTGCTTTTTTTACACGCGTGTCTTCATATAGCCCGTATGTGCGCACATTTCGTATATATATTAAGGACTATCACGCGCTCACTAGAGCATTCTTGTCCTTCTTGTGTCACAGGTGGCGCCGAACGTGAAAGCAGCTATGGTGGTTCCTGGCTCCGGTCTCGTGAAAGCGCAGGTAGTGGCCTCAGAGAATAAAATCGCGCCTGTTATTTGGATTATCTGTGGTGTTTGAAATGCGGGGTAATCTGTAATATGTTTCTGTTGTTGGTGACGTCATCAGTTTGATTCGCGCGCCAATACCTATCTGCCTTTCGTTTTCTCAATTTCAAGGCTGAATTTGAGGGTTTGGACAAGATTCTCATCGAAGCTGGATTTGAATGGCGCGAGCCTGGATGCTCCATGTGCCTTGCCATGAACCCCGATAAATTGGAGCCGCAGGTATAGTCCATGCTCACTTTGAATAGACACACGAGAAAAGTATGCACGATCGAACGAAGGAAAGATATAGGCCGTTATGAGCTTTATTTTTGTAGGTATTCCTTCCCATAAGTATTTAATTAACCCTACATAATCACACCCACGTTTCTTGCGTATTCGTATATAACGTGTACATTGACAGCCACATTGCACTGCCTTGTTCTCTTCCCTTCTCAACGCGACACTATGCCAACAGGAGCGCTGTGCGTCCACCTCGAACCGCAACTTCGAAGGGCGGCAGGGCAACGGAGGCCGCACTCATCTGGTGTCGCCCGCGATGGCTGCCGCAGCGGCGGTGAGCGGACACTTGACGGACGCTCGCAAGTTGCCGCCTCTGGAGCCGCTGCCTCCACCGCTGGAGTGGCCCCGCGAAGAAGTCAACGCGAAATGGGCCGACGCGATTGGCGGAGGCAACGATGATAGCGGTGACGTCAGCAAAAAGCCACAACAAGCTGTCAGCGGTGCTCCTTCGGCAGCCAGCGGAAAAGCATCGGGCATGTCCGCGTTTACCACTCTCAAGGTAAGCAAAATTGAGAGAAGCAATGCGATAGAATTGTTTCAAGCGAAGTGAGTGCGATGCTTCATTTTTATGTATTCCATAAAAACAGATAAAGTAATTCTTTCCTTTTTTTATTCCCGTGTTCTTTTATAACCAGTGTTTGCATTGCACTTTCTGTATGTCACGATAGCGTGACGTCACCATTTTCTTCGAATTCTACGTTTTTATTTCTTCTTCTTTTTCAACACCTCTTGTTGGACACACCGACAGGGAATTGCCGCGAAACTGGACATTCAAAACGTGGACACGGACATGATCATTCCCAAACAGTTTTTGAAGACCATCAAGCGCACTGGCCTAGGGGTGTCAGCTTTCTTCGAACTACGCTACGACCCTGTAAGTCGATGTTGTTGTAAGATGGAGATCACGGGGGTATCACAAAAAATGAATACAGCCTTTCGGGAGAGAGGAAACAAAGACAGAATAATGCGACAAGAAACTAATTTTTGCCTTTTTTTGTATTACTACGTGTAGGTGACCAACGCCCCCAACCCTGATTTCGTGCTCAACCAAGAGCCGTACAACGGTGCCAAGATTTTGGTGACGGGAGACAACTTCGGGTGTGGGTCGTCGCGGGAGCACGCGCCTTGGTCGATCCTGGACTTTGGCGTGCGGTGAGGAATAGATAAGTAGATACACTTCATTGAGCTCACTTTACAGTGACTCTTGATGATTCTGTCGCGGCAACAAAATAACTACTGTTGCAGATGCCTATTCTTTTCAAACTAAAGAATAATTGACTTTTATTTCTTTGCAGGTGCATCATATCGACGAGCTTTGCGGACATTTTCTTTAACAATTGCTTCAAGAACGGCATGCTCCCGATTACTCTGCCCAAAGAGACGGTGAAACGCGACATGAACAATTCGAAATAACAACTATAGGTAGCGAGCGTGCTTTGTACAATCGTTGTTCTAATGGCGTATGTACACATGTGCTCTTATTTTAGGTGCGGGAATTGATGAACGATTGCGACGCAGGCACTGAACTCGAAATTGACCTCCCGAACCAGGTAAATTGAAAATCAAAAATTGCATGTATTCTGCTTTATCGATATGAATGCAACGTTGCTGCTAAAGCCATCAATACCCATTCTTTACTTGCACTTTTTGAAACATGGTGTTTGCAGTGCATCTTGCTACCAAATTATTATCTGCTACTTTTTCCTATACTTAAGGGAGGACATTGTGTTGGGGGCTTATTTTTCTCCTTCTTCTTCTGTTATCAGGTGATCAAGCGCACTTCGGGCGGTGCTGACGTGCCATTTGAGATTGACGCCTTCCGCAAGCACTGCCTGGTTAACGGCCTTGATGACATCGGCCTGACCCTCGAAAAAGTAGGCGGGGGGTGGTTAGTTGGTTGGTTGGTTGGTTGGCGTGTGTTTGCGTATTCGCGTGCGGTTATGTGCGTGCACCCTTTTCGATTGTGGGAAGCTTGCTGTGGTCGTTGTGCCCTCTGTTGCCACTCTTGTTATTGCCCTTTTTTTTCATCCTGTTTCCTTCTTCTTACAGGCGGATGCGATCTCGGCGTACGAAGCGAAACGAAACGTTGAAGCTCCGTGGACGTATAATTTGGCATAGAGCGCAAATTTCGTTACCAAAAGAAGAGGGCCGCTATTTGGTTCTATTCGAGCACCTTTCGCTGCTGATTATTTCAAGTGCCAATAAGCAGCATACCGCAATCGCATTCCCATAAGGCTTAGTTAGTGCGAAGCGCCTTCTATATTCCCAAGGGAATTAGGGCCATTACGAGGAAACCCAAAGGGCAAGAATTTCTTCTTTTTCTTGGGTTATAGTCGCGCTTAAAATCAATTAAGCACTTAATTTACCTGTAGACTAATTTAGGCAATTCAAAGACCAGCCCTTTAACCCTACCCTGTAAACCCGCCCTAAACCAAAATTAGTTCAAATGGGATATGGTATGTGATGAAGCCCCCAGAAATAACCTGAGTGTCTTTTTATAATTGCTATCGCAAAGTCGCAAAGCCAGTTAGGCATTATTCTTGCTCCCTCTGTGATCTCGGCCGGTATTTCTGAGATAAGCATCAACCAGGGCAGGCCATACAGCGGGCCATGTAGTCCCAAGATCATCCGCTCGCGAGTCCTCGCTTGCGGCTGCCTTTGAATGGTCTGCAGCGTACGCCCCTTTTCTCATACCTTGAGCCATCGAGGGCGATAGCGGCGGCGCTTGTTCTCTCGCATGCACTCGGGGCAGCACTAGCGAAGTCGGCAGCGTTAATTCACACAGCACATACGGTGACAAATCAATACCAGAAGGGCCGAGCTCAATAGGTGGTACAGTTGCTGCAGAATTCACAGTTGGTGCAGTATTCACTTCACACATTCCTGGGGACGATTCAACTGCCATTTCAGACTTTGCAGAGCTTCCACTTGCTGCTGCTGATTGTTTACCATTCTTCTTGGAATCTCTTTCCATTGACGACTGTGCTCGTCGGCTGTTCGCAGCGGTTCCTTCTGCAGCAACCGCATCGGCAATCATTTGCACTGGGACCTTCATTCAACAAGACGAAGAAAGGATAAGTTAAAATGAGAAAATCAATAAATCAGATGAGAAGCAAAACAAAAACATGAAGTCTCTCTCTAATGGAATTCAAGTTAGAGACAGAGCGGTACCTCGTGAACTGCCAAGCCAATTGTTTTTGCACGCGCGAGGAAATGCGCCCAGCCAGGCCGGTCAGCGCGTTGAACTATTACGCAGCACGCCTGACGCCCGTCTGAAGGAGACATCTTCAGCGGATGCTCTCGACGGTGCGCACGAAGCAGGTCAAAGATAAGGTCAGCAAGGTAGCGATGGTGCGGCGCGTAGACCAGTTCAGAACCGACGATGACATCAAAGCAACCGCCGTCAAGAGCGCGAGGGACATTTGGTACGTCGCAAGCAATTCGTCTTAAACAATCCGCTGTCGTCTTGTCTTCTGGTTTCTCGCTATCGTGAATATTGTCGACTTCGAGGACTTCTGCACGGTGACAATCCAAATTTCCTTCTGAGGGCTGCCAGTCACACCAATTTAAAGGCAGTGCATACGCCACTGCATTGTTTGTACTACCGTTACAGGCAGGAGTCTCACTCGGGGCGCATTGGTCATTGGTAGCATTGCTCGCACGATCGCGTGTAGTACGAGTTGAAGCTACACGTGTAAAGGAAGAAGGAAATGCACCAAACCGCACTTCATTCAATGCAACGGTAGCATCAAGATTCGATAGCAGTGATGGCACGACCTGAATTAAATAGTGCGTAAAATTGATGTTAAATTAAATAGCTGGCTAAAAAGGCATCAAACGAATTGAGGACATTATTTGAAGAATACAAGCACACGTGTGCGAATTAAATCCACGTGCAGGTGGTGGGTGAAACCGTATATGCCATACCTCCGAAAGAGCAACTTCCATGGCGCCGAGTCGAGCAGCCGCTAAGCCCACGAGCCCCAGACCGGCTCCGAGCTCGAGCACGCGTGCACTGCGCACAGAGGCCCATGTTTCCTACCAACCC
>Ga0307979_1002910_pt1 | contig 11677 bp, 10 predicted proteins | sample OrgLakmetage1058_FD_201833 | JGI IMG/M metagenome (GOLD analysis project Ga0307979, IMG submission 201833) | Saline water microbial communities from Organic Lake, Antarctica - #1058 | ecosystem: Environmental > Aquatic > Non-marine Saline and Alkaline > Saline | place: Antarctica: Organic Lake...
CAACCTTCGGACAAACTCTTCGGAATTGTCAATCTCTTGACGACGACAAAAAAAAATCCAACGAATCCAAATTCTGAAGATCAGAATTGTTGACGTACGGACGGACAATTAAATCTTGTATACTCCTCCTACGGAGCTGAAGCTCCTAGCACACAAATTGTTGCGCTTAATTTACCCATAGTTACCACACAATAATCTCAGACTGCGACGTGAAGTCGCGTTTACTAGGCCCACCCTGTCGATTGTCCGGTAAGAACGTATCGCCCGCTCTCTAAATCTCGTTAATACGGTAAGTCGAACCTCCCCCACAAAGGGGAAATTCCTCAATAACACAACACCTCCCACATACATCAACAAAATCGTACTGGGTATTGATCTAAATCCGTCAGAACAAGCAAAAACTTAAATTTTCAGTTCATCGCGAGGGATATAGATCAGATTACCCGTTTCTCTTCTCCCCCATGCATGTTTCTATGATAACAAGGCGCCGAAAACTATGTAATGTCGATAATGCAGTTGCATCATAATGTCGCATATATATTTTAGAATTTTAGATAGTTTTTTTCCGTTTTTGAATCCTGTATCCTGGATCTTTCTATCTCGATGGATATATATTTCATCATTTTTCGTAGCAGAGCCGAGCTAGGTGTCTAGCCAGCGAGGGATTGTGTCATTGAACTCGCCGCCCTAATGGAACTGCTGCTGAATTTGGTGCTTTCAGTGATTTTTTTGCATTCAAAAATTGTTCTGCTTGGCGCTCTCGGGCGCGCTTGAGACCTTCGCTGCGGCGCTGCTCGACTTTTCGCGTAACACCCAAAGCCGACAGCACAGCTCGAAACGGCGCGGTTGCCACTCCCCACAGGGTTTGAGCGAGGGTCGGCAACACGGTGACTCCTAGGAAAAGGACAAAGAGAACCGCGAAGGGCAACGATTGCCACGAGCCATGCATTTCTAACCAGTTGACAATGCCACCGATTCCTCGACTAAGCAACCGTAAGCCACTTGTGATTCCTGGGACTGGTGCTCGAACGGCTAGGTATTCTAAACCCGCATTAACTGTAGATTCAAAGCCTCGTAGCGAGAGCAGTGTCCCCGCGTATGGATCATGTTGATGAGCGCTTCGACGCTCAGCTTGAGCAGCTGCAAATTCGAGTTCACACTGATGTAAAGCTGCTTCATGGGCCTGTTTCAATTCTAAATCTGAGAGCACTTCGTAGGCGCGTGACGCACGAATAAAGGCATCGTCTGCAGAAGAGCCAAAAGGTGCACTGTAGAGAAGCCGAAATCGTAATCGAAGCTGTTGTCCAAACGGCGCGCCTTGACGCTTGTCTGGGTGAAGCAAAAGACTTTCCCTGTGCCAGGCTTTCCGAATCTGAGACGTAGTTGCATCGCGTGAAACTCCAAGCGTCTTAAAGTGGTTCTCGCATGGTTTTGCTAGTGGCGCAGCCCCCCATATTGCTAGTGCACATGACACGACAACTCCAGCGAGTATCACGCAGGAGCAGGTCATGCTGTGGCAAAAAATTGGAAACCTCGAGACTAGTCTGCCACGATCAACTAATCTAGGCTGAAGACTGTATGCTTATTTGATATAAACTAGAAATCGCATCGATGAGCCCACTAGTTCAGATCTGTTCCAGGAGTTTGCTAGCTAGAAAGAACTGGCACGGTTAACCTTATGGATGTCTCAATAAATAGGGTACACAATTATGGCGGGCTCAGTCTAGGCCGTACGCCAGTAGGCTTAACTCTATCCTAATTATTCGTGCTGAAGCAGTTTGCTGCAACGTGAACTACTCTGCAGCTTCTCTATAGTCGTCTCAAGCTAGCCAGCTAACTTTTAGTTACAGAATTAGAATAGCGTGTACAACAAGATGAAATAAACGAGCAGCGCGTGCTGCGTTTCTTGGGTGTACGTATTGTGGTACTACATACAGAACGTAAAGATGCTAGATGCTAGCTAGATGCTAGCTAGCTAACTAGCTACTATACTGTAGTAGGCTAGTGGCGAAGTTACTGGCAGTCTAGCAGTACAGATTCCGTAGCACCAAAAGAGGCAGAGGTTAGTAAGAGTACTGAGATTGCATCCTACCGTCAACAATCGAATAAGTATCCCCTACGAAATCATAGTTTCTGGCCGCAGAGCAAAAGATAAGCTAAGCCTTCTGCTAGTTTTCACTCGAGCCATAAATTAGCAAAAATGGTAGAATTCCTCTGGATCTTTTTTATGGCTTTTCTACCTTGCGCGGAGACCCTCACTGCGAAGAACTCAGAGAGTGGGGTAGAGCAGCTCATTTCCAATTCCTGGCTCAAATATCTAGAGCCTGATCCAGCCATGGAAGAGCACCGCCCAAACAAGGAGGCTAGGGAAGTGGACTCAGGGCATTACGTTCTGGTGGCACCTACTCGGCTCCCCAACCCAGGTAGCCATTGCTGTTACCGCCAATTGTAGAAACGGCTGTACTAGAAGTAACCAGCATACCTAGAGTTCTAAAATGTGCGTCTTGTATGGCACGTGGTTTATACCATTGATCACGACAACGTACTAATCGCGCTTCTTCGCTTGTTCCTTCTACAGTGCTCGTGGCGAACAGCAACGAGTTCTTGACTAAGCTTGGGTTGAAAACAGCACTATCGTTCTTGAAAACGTTCTCAGGGGACCTTGTGGATGGTCTATTTAAGGCAAATGAAACTTGGGCGACACCTTATGCGCTTTCCATTTACGGGCACGAGACATTACCCCAAGGTGCCGGGCCCTCGGGCTGGGGCTACGGTGATGGCCGCGCGATTTCTCTCGGGGAAGTTTTGACTGATTCAGCTGAGCGCTACGAATTTCAGTTGAAGGGCGCTGGGCGGACTCCCTTTGCTCGTGGAGGTGACGGGCGAGCTGTGCTCCGGAGCTCAACGCGCGAGTTCTTGGCGTCAGAAGCCATGTACCATCTTCGTGTGCCCACAACGAGAGCACTAGCCTTGATTGTTAGCCACTCTGAAGTGGTTGCGCGCCCTTGGTACTCCAAGCTAAGTAAGTACTCACAATCAAGAGAGGTAGAAAAGCATGGAGGTGATGTGATGCAACTTGAGCCGGTGGCTATGACCACGCGGGCTGCGTCCAGTTTCATTCGGATTGGCCACTTCGAGCTGTATGCCCGCAGGTTGCGAGATGCTGTTTTGAAGAATCAGCAGCAAAATGCTATTAATGCAAGGCGAGATCTATCATTGCTTGTTCAGCACACTCTCTTCCGTGAATTTGGCCATTCTGCAGCTCATGACATCTGCATGAATGGAGTGGTGTCTTCAGACCAAATAGTTGCCCTGGCTGAGGGTGCGGGATCTCGCCTTTCGTTCATGGCTTCGGAATGGATTCGAGTTGGATTCGTGCAGTCTAATTTTAACAGCGATAACTGCCACATTGCAGGTAGCACACTCTCATCTTGTATATGTTTCCCTTTCATTTGCGTTGATGCTTTATTCCATCATTTTTGTACTTCTGCACCGAACACAGGAAAAACACTCGACTACGGACCTTTCGGATTTCTTGAACAATACGATCCGTCATTCGTGATGTGGGTCGCTGGCGGGCCTCACTATGCGTTCATGAATCAACCTGAAGCTGCTGGGAAAAACTTCCAGTCGTTGATTCAAAGTATCATTATCCTGATACGCAACAATGGTGCTGAAAACGAGTGCACTGGGTCATTTACGACTAGATCTGCGGCAATTCTAAAGTTGAACGCCCTTGTGAGCATATTTGATGGCCACTCGAAGGCCGCTGTGTGGGCAGTGCTTGGTTCCAAGCTCGGGCTCAGTCCATTGCCGACTCCTATTTCCTTCACCCATGAGCCCTTAGATCTGGGGAGTGCTGTGCCAAATCTGTGGTCGGATCTCGAACCATTGATGCGAAGAAGTGCTGTGGACTGGACAATATTTTGGCGCCAACTTGGCTATGCAGCTCAGAAGTTAGAATCTCCCCTAGAATCTGGTGCGATTATCACGGAAGTTGCCAGCAACGCTCTCAAAATTATCAGCAAGTCGTTTCGCTCGCAGCACAGCGTTCTACCTTTAGAGGCGTCTGAGGATAATGAGCGCGATGGTTGCCTCTTGAGAGCTTCGCAGGATGAATGCACCAACAACTTCGCATACATGTCACAAAATTGCCCCATCACCTGCCAGAGGCAGCACAATATCAGACAGAGAGCTCTTGGGCTGTCCCTGGCTTCTTCTTCAGGTGACGACGATGCCTTTAAAGATCTTACGAATGCGTGGCTTTCATGGTTGCAGCGTTGGCTGAGCCACAAACCCAGCCACGATATTATGCTTCTTGCCTCACCCAAGTACATCCCTCGTGAATGGATGCTCGCCGAGGCATATGAAAAAGCTGCATCGACCTTGAAAGATCAACGAAATTCTACTGCAAGCGATTTCCCAGAGATAGCTCTACTTCAAGAGGTATTTAGCAGACCATACGAGGAACAATCTGAAGAAATAGAAAAACGCTTCTACCGCAGTACGCCTAGCGGCCTTGAGCAGCAAGGCGGGATTGGCTTCATGAGCTGATCTTCATAAAAAGTGGTCGACGTGCACGAAGCGCTTATGTGGTTGCTATTAGAATTGTGATTTATGACGAGTTCCCTGCGAGAAGGGAACTTCGACAAGCACAGATCGCAAGCATTCTCTTTTCACTTTAGTGGCGCCTTTCGCGCACCTGCAGGACCGCAGGACCCCCCAGCGTTCCTTCCCCTTTATGCATATGCATATTAGCCCGTCTAGCCCGGTTTGTAAGACATAGAGGCCCGGAATTAGATCACAGTTCTAGGAATGGTGCATGTAAGTGGAGCTTTAAAGTTTTGGCAGTTGGCACAGTGGCAATAGCAATAGCTAAGTACAGCAGTCCGCAGGTTTGCACGTATCGGTACAGACCTCCTAGACCTAGACCTGCCTGCGCAGTGAGAAAAAGGAAAATGTACAGACGACAGATAGTAAACCCCCTGTAACCAAAGAGATAGATCAAATGAATCAAAAAATGGCCCAGACCGGGCTGTAATTAGAACCTCGGCTGACATCCTTAGCGCGCTTGGACGCCCCTCTTGGCAAATTGATACTCAATGTCCTTGATCAAATTATTAGGTTTCGAAAGAGTATTTCATTCAGAGTGACGTCAAGGCCATGTTTGCGATCTAGCCACCGCTTATTTGACAGGCCCACGCTAAATAGCGCTACTAGTAACGCTCGGGATTCTGCAGCCTGCCAGTGAAAAGCAGACTAGCTTGTTCTGGCGTGTCCATAGGTCTAGTCGCGCGTTATTATGGATGCATTCAAGCGCAAGAAGGCTCGACAGGTAAGGCTGTCCAACGAGCACCTAAAAATACATTTGCAATATCGGGCATTTATCAACGGCCTACTACAGATCTGTAATAACTGTTTTATTGTGCTTTTGTTTCGAAGGCGGCCCGCGCTGAAGCAAAGGCTAAAGCAAAAGCCGAAGCTGAGGCGCTAGCAAACTATGTGCCACCAGAGCTGAGCAGCGAAGATGAAGAGATTCCTCCGCCACTCAAACTCGCTGGAAAGGTATCATCGTCAGCCTAAGGACCTACCGGCGCTTGGTTGTGTACCACTTCCTTAGGTTCCTCCATGCATGCAAAACATTTCCTAATAGTCTTTTTTTTGTCACGTACTTCCTGTACTCCAGGTATTAACGCTCGCGCCGGGCTCGACCATCACCTTGTTGCCGAGTGCAGAGGCGCCGCCGCCGCCGCGCGTTGCTGACGTGGAGGAAGAGTTTCAGCTGCAGCGGCCCAACGAGCCGTTCGTGTGGGGCAAGCTGCCTCCGGGTCGGCGGCCCGACACCTTGGTGGTGCGGGGTTTGCCCTATTCATTCTTTGGCCTCTTCAGCCCTGCTACCCTGCAACGGCACCACGTGGCGTCGGGGGCGTCGGGCCTGCGCCGCGTCCTCGCGACTTTTGGCGCGGTGTGGGATTTGGACGTGCGCACGCATGACGCGACGCGAGCCGCTCGCGCCGTGGCGGACAAGAAAGCTGCGTCAGCGGGTGAGTAAAGAAAAATGGAGAGGTTGGAGTTCAAGACCGTAGCTGGAGTTATATTTATTTATTTTTGCGAAGCGAGTAATCGAACAGACTGAGTTGTTCCGCGCTACACCTAACACGCTTCGCAATTCATGTAGAGGCTTCATTTATTAGTAACTAATTATGCCATGTTATCTATTAGTCTCTTGTTGCATCTCATCTTATTTTTCTTTCATTTATTATAGCCAACATTTGGAAGTTCAAGGCAGTGACCCAAAAGCGGGAGATCGAAGCTGTAGACTTGCTCACCGCAGATAAAATTCGAGCCGCGCTAACAGCCAGGCAACTCGACGCTACCGGCCTCAAAGCTGTGGTTGCTGCTCGCCTCAAAGAAGCCATTCTCGCGGATGGGCAAATCAAAAACAACGGCAGTAGCGGCGACGGTGGTACTGCGAAGAGGAGCAGTGGAGGCGACGGCACATTAAGTCAAGGAAACGAGGGCAGTAGGAGCCAGGCAAGCCCGAATGCCGCGTTGATTCCAAGTGAGACTGGGACAGGAACTCGCCCGGCCAGCAGCATCAGCAGTAGTGGTGCGCCTCAGCACACATCAGCTCTTTCTTCTTCTGATGGGAATGACGCCTTCACGGTTCCCTCAACGGATCTATTGCCAGGGCAGAAGGAGCCAGCGGCTAAGGAAGGAGACGAAGAGGAGCGGCCGCACTCCGCAACCAATGCCTTGATGACAGGGCGCGATTTTGACGGGCTGTTCGCTGCTGGAGGTGGAAGAAGAGAAGAAGACTCTCGGCCAACGAGCGCTACTTCAGCCCTCGATATTCCTTCGAATGATACTACAGCAGCAGTAGCTACAGTGGCGGCCGCTCCAACAACAGGTAAAGCGCCGAGGTCACAACAGCCGCTGCCGCCGCGGCGATTGCGGCGAGCCTCGAATTCGAAGTTAACGCCACCTTCCGGCAGCAGCAGCAGCAAAACGGGCGTTCTTCCTGGAGGCAACGCAGGAGGAGGAGCAGAGGGAGGCAACCTGCCAAGCCCACCAGCGAGCAGAGGGAGCCGACGCGCGGCTGCAAGTGCAAGAGCATCGTCGCGCGAGAACAACGATGAAGAAAGCACCTCATTTGAGAGTGAAACTGCTGCTGCTGCTGCCCCTACGACCTTCACTACGCAGGGCCTCCCCACATTCGAAGCCTTGGTGTGCTTCCGCTCCTACGAAGGGTTCATAGCGTCTTTGGAAGGGTTCGGGGGGCAAATGCTGATGAAAAGAGACCCGAAGGACGGCACCGATTACTACGCACCTCTCACGGTAACCCAAAAAAAGTAGATGAGATTAAAGAGGTGTGTTGTAATTTGAACTTAGAGGGGATGAGAGCTTGCTCGCGCACGCGTGAGCGTGTGTCAAATTAGCCATGAAGATACGGCGCCTCCTCTTCTTGCGCACTGTTCGAAATGCGCCATTATGGTACTGCAGGTCGAAGTGGACTATTCGTCGTATTTCAGTGCCGAGGGGCTCGCTCAGCGGGCAGCAGCGGAAAGGCAGGCAATCAAAGCAGCAGCCCGTCGAAGTTTAGAAGCAGAACACGCAATCTTGAGGCTTCTAGAGGGCACAAGAGCGTCGGCACAGGTGAGTCTCATTTTTTCCCCTCTTCGATCAAATTATCCCGTCGAAAATAGCGTCAGCTCTCTTTCTTTTGACGTTTCGCATCCTTCACTGCTACTTTCAGGCTGGCCGAGTAGCTGCCACCGAGTATGAGCTGATTGCCACCGACTTCGAGACCGAGCACCTTGCTTTGGTGCAATCCTCGCCTGAGCTTCAAGACGCTGTCCATGTTGCATCCGTCGCCATGGCGGCTCTGCGCGACACCATTGCCGTGTTGGAGGGCAGCGAGGCCGAGCTCCTCGAGCGGTTGAAGGACGTCGCGGGTTTGGAGGGGGCAAGAGCCGACTGCCGAGACGCGTTGCAGGAAGCCAAGCACGCGTGGCACGTCGCCGAAAAGCTCCGACGGCGCCTGAAAGAAAGCTCGAGGCTCAACTTCCCCCCGCTGCAGGTCGCCTTAAAGCAGCGCCATTGCTCCCTGTTTGCGAGCCTAGTACAGCACGAGTGGCACGCGCTGGGGCTGAGCGGAGGGGCGTCTAATACCCCATATGGGTGCACTTTGTTCGTGCCGAATGATGGGGCTTTCCTCGGGGATTTGGCCAATTGGGAGCACGAGTGCTGGCCGTTGCATGTAGTGGAAGTGCCCCTCTTGGTAGGGGACATGATCAACTTCCCCGGGGGAAGAGTAAGTTGTCTACGTTATTATATCCTCCTCGCCCCTTCTTCCACAACTGTTTTTCTTTCGCCCCCTTCTGTAGACCTACAGCAATGATGTCGAGAATGCGAAACGTCTTCCATTTCCTTGAATTTATATCTTCCTTCTTTTGCTTCATTGTCTGCGTTACCTTTGACCTTACATCCTTAGGTGCAGCCGGTGGATCGAGACCCCAAGCATGCTCTTCGAGTGCGAGCGGACCTGTCAGGCAAGCCGTCGGTGTGGGTGTTCGGGGATTCTGACCCTCCTCGCAAGGCCACAGTAATCCTCGCAGATCTGAAAATTGACGACGGTGTAATTGTTCATATTATTGACCGCATTCTTTATCCTCCATAGTTTCCGATATAGTTTAATCCTGTGTCTTGTTGATCTGATTCGGTGTTTGGAAAAGAACAGATAATTTATACCTATAGAGATTTAAAGATTAAGAAGATCAACCCATGGGCTCACATGTGCAATAGGCATTGGCGGCAAATGCAATACTCGATATTCGAATGTTCCGGGCGGTTGGAATTAGATAGGAAAGCAGCTGGTACTTCCGCTTTGTATGAGATCCGCAAAAACACTAAAAAAATATAGCTGTGAATTAAACTAAAGCCTGGTGCCTAGTAGGTGCCTGGTGTCCTGAAGTGAAGTATAATGATAATGTATTCAGTACGTAATATGAAGTGCTCATGCCGATGGCCTATGCACCCGATGGGCTTAGATCACAAGTAAGAAATACGCAACAAAGCAATAATCGCAAATATAGACAAAGCACCCTTCCTTGAGGCAAATGAATGCAACTACGCAGTGCCGATGGCGCGCCACGTCACAAAATCCGCTACTGTAGTAGCTTTTAAATCCTCACCACTCCGAAAGGAGCCGAACTTCAGTTGTGCACGTAAAGTGTTCGCCGGACGTGTCTCGTAGTTTGGTTCCGGTGATGCACTTCTCTCAAAAGCTCATCGAGAAACGCCCAGTCAGCCGAATGGTGCCGCCACTTGTAGCCGACGTGCTGGCCGAGGTCCGTGGGGAACGCAAACGCGCCAACATCAATGCGCCCTTGCGCCAGCTCAGACGACACAAAGCTTTCGTAACGGTCAAGCAGGCCGCCATTTGAGCCCAGACTGCTTGACGGCTGCTGCCGTGACGACAAAGAAGGAGGAAGAGGGTTCTCCAAGGCCTCACCACTAGGGGGATGCGAAGAATAGTGGCCCTCCGGCCTGGTTGCTTGCTCAGCCATCATGGCAGACGCCAGCAGCTTGGCCACGCAACGCCCGCTCGCAACAAGGCCCTCTGGATCAGGCCCGCCTAGCTCGCACCCGCCTCCTTCGCGGAGGTTGTGCCTCTGAGTAAACGCTAGAGCTCTTTCAAACAAGTCGTCTTCCAACCCAAACGACAACGGTACCGTGTCACCGTCGTCGCCCACAGCGATGGGAATGGACCAACGGATAGCGCCTTGGCTGCTGCTGCCTCCTTCAAACGTACCAACTTCATGAATCTCGCCTATCTCTGTACGGGTACTACTGAGGCTTGGGAGTGAATTGGCAGCGGCAGCTCTTTCACGGAGGCGTTTGATGCGTATGTCGTTACCCTTTCGATCGAGAATAAAATCCCAGTACACTAATCCAACAGGGCTATCGCTAGCACCATTTGCAGAGGGCACAGCAAATTGGTTGTGATTCTCTTCGATGGCGCCTAGAACAGACTCGACGAATAGCGGTGCATAGTAGTTGTCGCCGCCGCTCAAGACTGTCCATGACCCGGGGTCACCAGCAGGCAGCGAAGCCAATCCAGCAGCTCGAGGTGAGTGACCGCCATCGTTGTGCCGTCCAGAAGTGTGAATCAAGCGAACACGCTGGTCGATAATAGGAGCCGCACGGCGAGCCGTGCCATTCGCCATGATTGCGTCGACTGATTCAGTTGCAGTGTTCTCCTTTGCAGTGGCATGAGCTGCGAGGAGAGCTTCGACCAATGTGCGCATGGGAAGGTCAAGGCCGTCTGAAACGAGAGTCAGTTTCCAACGTGGGTCAGTTTGTGCAAGCATGGCAAAGATCAGCCCGCTCACTGCTGCATACTCCTTGTAGCATGGCGCAATTACATGTAAAATGCGCCGTGCGGGCTCGCTGTTGCATTCGTTATCAACGTCGCTCGTGCAGCCGGTGCCGCTGCTACCGAAGGAATGTTGTTCACGTTGGGCTAGGATCGGTGATGCCAACGCTTGTAGAGCATTCCATAAGACGAGAGCTCTTAAAGATCGAGATAAGATCATCATTAGCTTTTCATGCGAACCCAATGCAATGACAATAAGCAAGCCTTAGGAGCAGCGATTACATAAGTAACCTAACCTCTTTGCCTCTCTCCTTATTTCGCGTAGTAGTATATCTCTACTTTAGACTTGAAGAAATACATCAACTCGTCTACTGGCTGGCAGTAATCGCAACGAGAACACGAGTGCGAAGACTGAAGACTGAAGGCTGTTGGCCCTTCAATCCAAGAAGCAATACTTCCTAGCTACGGTCTGTAGTTCTACAGAGCTTGCTCCATGGCTAGCAAGAGGTGCTGTGCAGAGCTGCAGTGCTGCAGCCGGGCTGGCATAAACATTTCTGCCCAGATAAAAAACAGTGTTTGTACAGTAGTAGACAGGCCCCGAAGGACCGGAATTAGAAGGCTAAGAGGTACTTAGAGAAGAAAAGCAAAGCAGCGCGAACTAAACCTAAGTATCTAATCAGGCACACGCGCCCGAGTGGCCATGGAAGTGATGGTAGCGGTCCAAAGTGGCACGCTCCTCCGTGCTCTGAGAGTGCAGCTCAAAAGGACTTCGTTACTTCGTTGTAGTCCCCTCCTCTGCGGGCGGAAACTCTTCTTTTGAGCTGCACTCTCAGAGCATTGAGGAGTGTGCCACTTTGGACACTCGGGCATGTGCGCCTGATTAGCAGCCATTTGGACACTCGGGCATGTGCGCCTGATTAGCACTTAGGTTAAGTTTGCGGATTTGCCTTTCCTCTCTACTTGTCAGCCTTCTAATTCCGGCCCTTCGGGGCCTGTCTCAAAAGAAGAGTTTCCACCCGCAGAGGAGGGGACTTAAACGAAGTCCCTCAGGCGATCCAGAAGAAGAGTCGCCCATCCCCGAGCAATTGCGTGACCCCGTTTGCGTGCCAGCTTCCGTCTGAACTAGGCTTCGGCTTCCGAAAAGCCAATGTTGTAGAATGCCGTGTGTTTCGGTTTTTGTGAGCCCCCCCGAGGGGGGACTGGATTTAGTAACTAACAGAAAGGGTGCCATCTAGTCGGCGTTTGCAGAGTCCCCCGGGCCGGACTGGAAGCCTGGCTCGGGGTTCATATAACTTTCGT
>Ga0307979_1002911_pt1 | contig 11676 bp, 9 predicted proteins | sample OrgLakmetage1058_FD_201833 | JGI IMG/M metagenome (GOLD analysis project Ga0307979, IMG submission 201833) | Saline water microbial communities from Organic Lake, Antarctica - #1058 | ecosystem: Environmental > Aquatic > Non-marine Saline and Alkaline > Saline | place: Antarctica: Organic Lake...
TGTTACTGCCGTATGACAAATCCTTCAGCCACGGCCACCTCGAGGGGTCAGCTACCGAGAAGGCCGTGCACGAGCAGCTGCCATCAGTAAAAGCATGCTCTGAATTTAATGGCGTTCCCACTGCTATTCAATTTATGAATTTGGTAGCTGCATCAAAGCCGGTGATTTTCAAGGGCGCAGTGCGCAATTGGCCTGCAGTGAAGTCATGGAGCACGGCAGGTCTCGCAGAACGCCTGCCGAACGTTACTTGGAGCGTTGCAGTCAGTCATAACGGTGAATTTGACTCCGTGGAGCCAATTCAAGTGTGGCTGCCTCCTTTAGATGATAAGAATCAGCTTCATGAGGTTGAGTCTGAAGTTGATCCATCGGGGGAAGTTATCATTGAGACAGAGGCGAAGTCAGATTTCAGAGCTCATTACGCACTAGCCCGCCCAGCGAAAGTGGAGCTCTCAACGAAGCAACTTTTTCAGGCTTTGCACCGAAAACCAGCTTCGCAGTCGCAATGTCTGGAAGAGGATCACTCGAATACTAGTGCAAAAGAATGGGATTGTGCTGTTCCTGATGTGAGCAATGAACCGTACGTCTACGTTGAATACGCGGAGCTTGCCCAAATCAAAGCTGACATTGCGAAAGCTAAGCTTGACCCCTTCGAAAGTTTTTTCAAAGATGTTGGGCCTGCATTTGACCGAAAGAGCAAACTTAAAACTGAAGCGGGTATGTCCGATCTTCGGTTCGCAGATTTCCTTGTTCCGTCAACTCGCTTGTTGTGGTTGGGAGCAGGTGGAACTGTGGGGAACCTCCACTTCGATCGAAAGGTAACGCATTTTCTCTTTCTTATCGTATTTGTCTGTGTTTATTTAACATTCGCTCCATAACTTTCGCCAATTTAGGAAAATTTGATGGCTGTTGTGCGCGGCGCAAAAGTTTTCAAGCTTTTCGACCCGCTTCAATCTTCAATTTTATATCATGGAACTCCACTCGAACATTCCCAGTATAATGCAACAGTTCTCGACATAGGCAACAATTTTTCAATTGCAGTCAATCGAATACTATTGAATCGGACAAGATTAAAATCTCTACCAGCATCTGAGACAGCGAAGATGGCCCTCAATATAAGTTCCTACTCTCCCATCAACCTTCGTCGACCAGACTTGAAATCATTCCCTGACTTTTCCAAGGCCTCATCGGTACACACATGTACTTGTATCTTCAACCCTTCACGATATATCTTCACGTTTCCTCTTATTGATTGATGCCTAGGTTACATGCCGGGCTGAAGCGGGTGACCTTTTATTTGTTCCAAGTCGCTGGTGGCATGAAGTAGTCAGCGAGCCGGACGAAGATGGTAAGACTGCAGCCATCAACCTTTGGTACAAGCCCTGGTATCACAAGCTGAAGTACGACGATAAAGAGAAAGTGGTAAGACTACAGTATTTGAAGCATCTTCTTGCTACGATATCCTGTCACTTGTCTTTTTCACTTCTGTTTCGGCATGCTTCCGTTGTAGCTCATAAGAAATGAGCACTACTCTCATCTTCACGGTGAAAGGCGCAGCGCATATCCATGTCCTGACGACGAGGCTACAGTATGCTGGATCGACCCAGCAAAAGTCCCCCTTGAGAAAAAAATGCATATTTACGGCACAGAAAGGAGCCCGTTAGATAAACAAAACGTTCAGAGCGCAGGGCCTTCAGAACAGTCTGCATGGCTTTAGCAGGTGCCTTTACTACCTTGCTGCTGGTGATTGGATTAGATTGTACTTCCATATTGGAAAGAAACATCAAGAAGTAGTGAAAAGCTGTGTATTGATGGAACCTCCAGAACAATCTGACTGGGCTGAGAATGTTCTTGTGAACATGCGACTAACGGCGAAATAAGATACCGTTAAAAAGTGGCCACTCCAAGTCAGATTCGCCCACAAATAGACCCATGATTATTTGAAACAAGGTTTTCTTAGGGAGCACTTCGAGGGTTCTGTAGAAATATTGCGTATCTTGAAGCCGTTAACTACTGGCATACTCCACCCAGAGGCACGGGGCTGGTAGATGCGCCCCTTGGCTCTCGGGTTAAGTAAGCGCAAGAGCTAAGAGCTAAATACGCATCATCGCCAATGCCTCCATGTGTAAACGTTTTGGGTCCATATAAGCGTTATAAATTTCCCTATTAAGAAGCTGCTCAGCTGCTCCACTTACACGCAATGCACTTTGGCTTTTAATTCTCCGAATTCAAAACACAATGATGGCACCACATCACCATCGTACTAACAATCCTAGATCTAGATCTGCTTCGAAGGGTAGTGAAAAGAGTTTTTAAATTCACCACCAAAATGAGACCCCATTTGTTTTCACAGGCATCAATGAGAATGTCTCAACTCATCATCACAGCTGTATCAATTATTTGAAGGGCGAAGTCAAAAGCATTCAGAAGCATTCAAAACTCTCTGGTGCTCTTTGTTGCTCCTAGTGCGATTACAGCAGTTCTTTCTTGCGCCTCTCAACAATCCAGCATGATGTAATAGTAGTAGTTGGTGGGTCCAAGGTGACTTTGAATCGTTCTGGCTTTGAAATGGGTGCAAATAGCCCTCTTATTGACCATTGGATTCAAAGCTATGATGGTGAACATCCTTTAATTGATATTGAGTGCGCTTTTGGGCGGAGTTCAGAAGCAGCTCTACAAAAAACTCAACAGTAGTATGGGAGCTCATGCTGCAAGAGCTCTTCGTATCGTGGCTGTAGACTGCGACCATGGACATTTGCAAGCAGTGGAAGCATTGGGACTTCCTGGCATCAAAACAATGTTTGGCCGCTTACCTGATGAATTTCCTTCTAAAGAAGCTGTCGGCGGAAGTGCCAGTGCAATTCTTATTAGCGAAGTGCTTCACTTCCTTCACGGAAAGGAAATTGAATCATCAATTCAGTCAGCATACGATCTGCTTGTACCAGGAGGCAGGTTGGTCTTGAGTACTGTTAGTTTCAATTTCAAGCCATTTGGCAATGAAGCTGCTCGGAGTAAGATGCGCTCCACCTACCAAGCAAACCTCGTAAAAGGATTGAAATGGCCTGGGAGCGATGGATTCGATCTGAATGCATTGTGCAAAGATGAAATCGAACGCACGACAACTCCAGAGATCAAGGAAGCAATTGCACGTTTTCCTCAATACATTCATATCATCGGTCCAAGAGAGCTCCGGCAGGCGTGTGTTGATGCAGGTTTTGAGATCGAGGTGGCCTGTCTTGGGGACCACCCGGGATATCCAGCGGGTTTTACAGCACGCCAGAAAGGCGAATTCGAGAGCACTCATGTCGTGGCGGTGAAACGTGGGTCAACAAACAATTAGGAATGTACGTGTGAATGCAGTGTTCGCGCTTTAATTGCGTACGTTACCATGCTGCCTTCTTTACCATGGTCAATGCATTCTGGTACAGTAGGTGATATGGGGTTATCATTTTTACCACGATATTGTCTTGTGTCTCGTAGTATAAATCACACACCAACCGACCAGCAGCGCGCTCATGAGTAAAGGCTTCTATAATGAGTTTGGTGAGTAGATTGCAATTACAGAGGAGTCAGTAGATCCAACTTCAATTCCAAACCCATACTTAAACCACTTGGTATTTGGTATAGCCCAGTCGTACAGTCGTATTAATACTCCCCAAATACCTGGTGGCTGAAGGCTGGACAGATCTTCGAGCTTCGAGTGACTATGCATCCCGATATCGCGAAGAAATAAATGAGAATTATATTATGCATCTTTTTTTAATTTCCAGAATTGCCACGGCACTTCCTTCTATACTTAAAACGCCCCTTTTCTTGTCCAGTCCGCCAAGTCCAGTAGAGCAGGGCCCGATTTGGTCAAGCTGGAGCAGGAAGAGGTGTCGGCGCAGCAGCAGCAGCGGCTCCAGAAGATCTGCCAGTGCCCGGCGAAGCACGAACTATGATTATGAATTAGGAGGGGCAGCTACCGCTACCGCACCTGCCATCACCTTTCCTGTACATAAACATACACGTGGCCAACTCACTACGAAGCCTTAAGCCTAGCTATTACTTTACTCATTATACTAGACTCGCCTATACTCGCTGTGGATTTCGTTTAACCGCCAAATACCCTGCACTGTAGCGATGAGAGAAGAGCAACCGCATGAAGCCTTCCCCCACCCCCGTTTCGTGCTTAAAAATCTGCCAATGAGGCCCAGCTCATATCTGTATCTACGCCTCCTTTGCATCGTTTGGCGCAGCTGCTTCAGGTGCTGGCTCTTCTTTCGCCTCGCTGCCATTCTCTTCGACAGGCACAACTGTTGCTTCTCCTGTGGCAGCAGCATCTCCTACCACCTTTTCAGCTGCTTCTCCTGCACCTCCATTACTACCACCTGTTGCTTCTTCATCGCCATCTCCAGGAGTAGCCTTCAAGCCTGCCCCCCAAATGCTGGCTTTCTTTTCTTCGGCCGCCTGCGACGCCAGCAGCCGTTCCTTCTTGGCCTCAGCTGCCAGCGCTTCTTCAGCCGCCCGGGCAGCGCACTCGGCCAGCCAATCATCGGGCGGCGACAGCGCAGCCAGCTCGGGGAAACGCTCCACCTATGCAAGGAAGAGACAGAGACGAGAGACAGAGACGTGTCGTCAAATGGGAGGCGAGAGCAAGCAAAAAACGTGAGAATAAGGTATGCAACAAACGAAAGTTTTGATGAGATAGTGACATCCATTCAATTTCTTTCTTCTTTCCGAAAATTCAATGTTCTTTCTCTCTTTCTCTCCCTCAAAAAGCTTCCACGAACAAACACGCACGCACTCCCGATCTCTCTCCCTCTTCTCCTATCTGTCATCCACCTGCTTGGCCACCGCCTGCGCGTCGGGGCACCACCCCAGTCCTTTGTTCTCGGCCTTCTGGGCCGCCGCCAATTCTTGCAGCTCCACCCAAAAGTCGGGGTCCAGTGGGCCCTCTGTAGAGCCGTCGGCCGTGAGCGCATGTTGACCCGCAAAAAACACGCTTTGCACGTTCTGCTGCACCGCCACTTTCAGCACCGACCGTTCTCGCCGCACCAGACTGGGAGAAAAGGAAGTAGAAGAGTAACATGAAATGAGACAGGGAAAGATGAGAGTAATCGAACACTACAACAAATAAGCATCGCACAGGGCTTTATTCTTTACTTTTACCCTCTCTAGAAACAGCCGAGTATTTCCTGCGGAAAAGCACACGTGGGCAAAATAGACCGTTACAAAAGAGCACAGCAGGGACATTACATCTCTATCTTTCCTTCTCTCTCTCTCTCTATTGTCTCTCTTACGGCATGGCGAGCGCAAGAAGGAGGCCGTCTCCAGCGGAGACCCTCAGGAGCACCCCTTTGTCAGCCCGCATCGCGAGGGGGGCGGCCTTGAACAACTCGCCGTCTTTCGCGTAGAGGTCCGCCTGGAGAAGCAAGTGGTTGTTGGATTGGGAGGTGGGCGAGAGGTGAAAGGGAGTGCATGAGAGGAAAAGAGGGAAAAGTAGGAAGAGAAGGAAATAGAGTAGTAGGAGAATTAAGGTAGAAGGTCCAGCTGTATATTTAAGGAAGCACACAAGAGCACATCGAAACGAGCAATCGTACTACAGGTAGGTATTCTTCTAGTTCTATTTCTTTTTCTTTGTGTCTGTATTGTAAATACCGCGAGGCGCACGGCGTCCCATTTCAAAGAGTAGCTCGGCAGGTTTTTTAGAGCTTTCCCCACCAGATCGGGGGATGCCTGCAGCCGGGGGCTCGCGTAACTGTATTGTTGGCGAGAGAGGGATTCTCAAAGGGTAAAAAAAAGGTGGGCGAGACTGATGAAAAGAGGGAATATTTACTCAGTCAATTACACTGCACACGATTATTTCGATCTACTCGTTTGATTATTCTTGCCAGGATTAGCTCACCGTATCGGCGTGCCGTCGTGGAGAATGGCTAAATTGACCTGTACGTTAGAAAAATAAATTAGAAGCACACAAATACAGACTGCCCGTGGCCGATCGATGAAACGTTGAGTAAAGAAAAAAGGGGGGGAGAAGGAGAGAAGGAATCCCTTTATGTACGAGAAACCAAATTTTTTTTGTCATGTTCTATTCGAATCTATTGGCACACACACCTACCAGTTGTTCGTTGTCTTGGCACGCGGGCGAGCACCATTCCAGCGCGTTGCCTCGGTTGGTGACGGCAGCCGCGCAGATGGCGAAGTTGTCCCGCTGCGCTTCGGAGCAGTGCTGCAGGAATTTGCCGTCCAAATAGCAGTGGCGGGTCGCCTCGTCGTCGGACACCGGCTGGCCCGACACTAATTGGTCTAAAAGAGAAGGGGGTAGGTGGAGGATGCGGAGCAGGAGTAGTACAGGAAATGTGTGTAGATGTGTTAGTAGTCGGCCATAGACGCAGGCAAACAACAACACGAGGAACGCCCCAGACAATGCTAGCAAGAGAAAATCCTACACGCGAGGAATTATCTCAACATTTTTTCACAAGAAAAATACGAGGAAGTGATATTAGACAAATGTTTAGCAGTTGCCGTGCCTAGTCTCGTCAGATCGTGCATTTCAAAAGCGATGAACAGCAACAAAAAAAAAAACGCCCGCACACTGACCTAGCGAAGGGTCTGGCTGCGGTGCCGATCCATGCGCAACGGCTAAAAATTGTTCCGTTGTGATGCAGCCGTCCTTGTCCTTGAGACCGGTGTACGCATCTTCGTCGAACAGGCCTCCTGACAGCAGCCGTACCGTAGGCCTACCAAAGATGGGTGTAGTATGGGAAGTGTAAAAGCAGGGGAGGCAAATAGTAGAAGTTTTAGTACATCATATCAAAGGAAGCAACACCAAAGAAAAGTGTGAGGGCAGATAGTCTGCATTATTCTAGTTAGGCGCAGCTCTAGTCGTTGAGAGCGAAATATCGAGTCTAAGGATAAAAGAGGGGGAAATCTCTGGTATATCTGTAGACTTGCGCTACCGTAGCAGCCGCATCAAAACATCGAAGCATGATTTCATCATGCGAACAATGTTTCCTAGAGTAATATTAGGTTACTTACTCGTCCAAGCGGCCATCTTTTAGCGCTGCGGCGTGCAAAAATTGGTCAATCGTGATGCACGCGTCAGCATCCTTCAGAGAGTCGAAGAGCTCCTGGTCCCATTTTGGACCTGCAATCGACTTCACCGTAGCTTCGTCAAATTTGCGATCAAATGAAGCGGCAGCACCCATGTTGGCTAGGGAAGGTGAGCTTCTAGCGGATAACTTGCTTGCTCCGAAGTGAGCGCGTCAGTGCAGTACACCTGCAGAGTTGGAAAAGTGTATCCGGCGTGGGTAAGCTCTAGCGGCGATCATGAAAGTATCTGAACGCTAATAAGGCTACTCAAAAATAAAAGACGAAAGATGAGATCATGACTGAATGAGGTCTATTGTGATCAGGCAAGCTCTTTTTTCCTAACCTCGGCGACTGCTTCGTCTACAAAGGCAACTCCACAATAACAACAACTTGCCGGCGTTGTCGCGTTATCTCCCCCGTCCGTCCCGTATGGCCTTCTTGCAAAGAACCAGAAAAAAAATACCAAACGACTAGTTTACTGACTAATTGGCCAATCATAGTGCGACAAAAAGTACTTGTGTACAGCACAGTTGCTTGTGAGTTCCGAGCGTAGAAAGACAATGGAGGACGAGGCCATGAAGCTACGAAGCTACGACAATTGCCACTCGGGGAATCGTCATCGGTAGACCTGGCGTATATATGAACGGAAACATGCTCTCACTACCTTCGTTTGTGCTAGTGTAGCTCCTGAGCTAGGTTTTGGCTGGGTTTTTATTCTAAAAAATTAAGAGTCTGAAACGGTCACGCAACTTGCTGCCAGAAGAGGCGGCTAAATTCTAAATAAACTTGTCTAGACTCTATACACAAGCAAAAATTTAGGAGATTCAAGATGCTAACGGGCGGGCGGCGCTTCGAATTGAACATTGAGAATGCGCTCACGCGCGTGGTTGTGTCGGTGTTCCGGGAGGGTGCACGTGAAACGCTAACGGACATTACGGTCGAGTACTCCAACGATGCACCTCAAGCCGTGTGGGGCTCGTTCTTGCGGCGCGTCAGCGAAGCACTGGACTTACCGACACTCGACGGCATTTACACGGAAAACGAAGGCTATTACGTTGCCCGCATTACTTCGTTGGCTAACGGCGCCCGGTATTACTAAACAGAGTCGCACTTTTCTTTGTTGTCCATCTATTCACAAGCAATGTGCCCTAGTTATCATGAATAGTACCAGCATCTGATGTTTCAAGCTTCTCCAAAATGATCTCGCTATACCTTCTATCGCAAAAACACGCGTGTTTTTTACGTGTGATATCCTTCTTCTGCGTCTCTTTCCCATGCGCTCCAACTTGGCAGGTACCTGGTGCGCCCCACAGAAAACTCAGCTCTGACGCGATCCCTCACCATCGACAAAGCGGGCCACTATCCCGCTTGGGATGTGGTTGATAGGTAGGCATGCTATGATGCTCTTAAGGAACATGCATGGCGGAGAGGATTAGGAGAAGACTATGCTTTTTTAAAATACAACTCAACAAAAGTCAGACCCGCCAATGCTCTCTTCCACCTGGATTCAGTTCTCTTTGTTTTCATCTCTTGCATTGCTATCTATATCCTTGATGGCTTGTCTTAAGTGTTATTTCTTCTTGTATTTCTTGTTCCTAGGGGGCGTGCTGCACGAGCAACGCTTGCCACCGCCATAACTATGCACGAAACCTCCGTAGGACCTTTGCCGCAAATTGACGACACCGTGTCGATGCCCTGGATTGGTATGCACTTACAAGGAGTACATTGAGGCATCTTTATTAGCACATTCTTTACTCTACCTCGATGTTTTGCGCACCTCTCTCTCTCCTTATTTCAATCCTAGTCATTCAACCTTATCCCGCCATCTCCTTCTACCCTTTCCTTACGTCGCGCATACTTTTCCTTCCCCGTACCAATCCTCACCCCCACCCCAATACCCTCAACCACAGTGGAGCCGGAAGACAACGTCGAAACCGCGGCTCAAGTGCGCGCCATCGCCGCTGCCAAAGTGTCCAAAGGCGTGGCCGCCCGCGAGGCCGAAAGGCGCACCCGCAAAGCAAAAAGGGCGGGTGTAAGGATCGACGCCGCCGTGCAGCACATCATTTCCCCCGACAGCGTGGAAGGCCTGTTTCAGGCCATGGCGTTTTTAAGGAAGCAAGTGCGTATTTGTGGGCTTTACTATAGTGGTATTGCATGTGTGCTGCCTTCTTGTGCGCTGCTTTTTATTCCCTTCTCTTTACGAATAGTGCATCTCTTTGGGTACATTCCCCTTTGTTTTTTTTACATGACATGCTCCCCCCACCCCCCTTGACTTATGATTTTTAACCGCAGTAATTATTTTTGCATGTGCCTCCGTCTTGACCCTCTTCATCTGCCTTTCTTTCATGTTCTCAGGAAGCTACAGATATCGCCGCAGCAGCTGAGCCAGGTGTCGAATCAGGGGAGCTGGTGTGCACCGGAAGCGGGCGCAAGATCTTGGACGAGGATACGGTGAGAGATAAGATATTCCATTTATTTTATGGGGGACTTTTTGATAAATTTATTTTCTTGCCATCCTTTCGACTCACATTCCTCATCTCCGTTCGTTTTGATGTTTATACTCTACAGGTGGCGCTCTTAGCGCTTCGCGGGTTGAGTCGTTTTGCTCGAGCTATGCCTACTGACCAATTCATCGAAGCTGGGGTAAGAGGACCTGGAGACTGTTCCTGGTATCATGGTTGATTACTTACAGAGTATTCAAAGAACCAACAGAAAATAAGAGAGCATTGTTCCTTTATTTGCTCCTATATTGGTTCGATTTCTCTGTCACTACTACTACATTGTATCACTGCTGCAATAATGCTATCCTTCGATATATTAGGGTGTAGACCGGTCCTTCGAGCTCCGCAACTTTCTGCTCACCCAATCCTCAAAACTCGCCGATTCGGCGATCGCGGCCCAGCGAGCCGCCAAAGTGGCCGCTTACACAGCGAGCCGAGAAATCGAACGCGCAGCGGAAGCAGCCGCAGCTGCTGCTCAAGCCTCCTCTTTCTCGAATGCTCGCCAGAAGAGTGGCAGTGCGAACAATATTAACAGCGGCAGCAGCGGCCGGTCGGGTCGGCGCGGCTCGGTCCGGCCCGGTGCCGGCGGCCTGACGGCAGGAACAGCAGGACTACCTACGTCTGATGCCGCAGACGCACCACCCCCACCTGCGGTGGCTGCGGCGGCTGTTGCGTCAAAGGAAGCGCAAGCGGCGCACCTGGTGGCGACTCAAGCTGCTGCGAGAGCATTGGATGGAAGCCATTGGCTGGTAAGCAAACCTTGTGCATAGAATAAAGAAAAGACTGGAAGGCATCTAAGATTTTGATTATATCAGCAACCTGCTAACTATAGTCACGATTTGTTTTTGTATTACCAATGAATTAAAATTATGAGGTAGGAGTAAGCTGAAGGCTAGGGATAGAATGAATGTGTGTCTTCACCACATCTCTTCTAGACCCTCTCTTTACGTATAAGGGTTTCGATTTTTTTTTGCCTTTCCCAACCTCAAAATTATGTTGGTGTTTTGCCCACTCTATCGTGCACTGTAGGTCGCCGTGATGCTGAATGTGTGCAATCGCCCAGGAGACCCACCTTGGCTCTTGGCTCAGGTACGTAAGCATGTGCCACGCATCTACTAGTTGATAGCACCGAAAGAGAGAGGCATCAGCGTAAAAGAGTTCACGATGAGATTACTTTGTAGAGATTCGAAAGATATTCTTTGATGCTTTTTTTCATCTTTTTTTTGCCCCGACTATATCTTCTCCTCCTCCTCCTTTCTTTGCATACTCCCAAGGCTCAGGATGCATGTGCAGCTCAAGGAGGCTTGGAGTTGGTCCTCGCGACCATCCGTGACTCAGGCCCGAACCAACCGAGTGGCAACAGTGGCAGTGGCGGTGGTGGCGGTGGTGGCAAGGGTGGGAGTGCGACCAACGAAGCGCTAGCAGCGGCGGCCAAGCTACTGGTGGGAGCAAACCCTGGGAGTGCGTCAAAGCAATCGCAAAGTTTCGGGTCTCCGGTGGCGACCGCACTCCAGGTACATTTATTTTGTGGGCGTGTGCGATAGAGCATTTGTAGGTGCAGGCCTTCTGCTTATTGCAATTTAGCCGCGAGGAGTCTCATCTTTAATTCCTCTCGTGTTCGTACTTTTCATCTTTCTAACGCGAGCTCCGCTTGATAGTCTCTTCATACTTCGCCTGTTTTAACTTTCCATGTACTTGTTCGGCGACTGCTGTAAATTTAACAGGCTCTACACGCTCTCATTCGCAACAACCGCAACTTGCGGCTAGATGCTTTGCTGAAAGGCGCTCTGCCGCTCATAGTTACCAAAGGGATGCTCTATCAGGTGAGCAGACTATTTCTACCATCACTTTTTCAACTGCCAAATACCTCGGCATTCGATGTGCGCGCTTACAATTTCATTTTTCACGAAAAGAATCGACAGGGGTCTATTCGTCACTTTACTCTATACTCTCTTATATTTATTGTTACATATATTTGTCTCACTTCATTCTTGAACGCACTGCACAGTCGTGGCCATCCGTTAACTCTACTACCGAGGATGAAGACAACAACAGCCGCATCGGTGGCAACAGCTTAAGCGAGGCAGCTGCAGCCTTGCGGCCA
>Ga0307979_1002914_pt1 | contig 11673 bp, 10 predicted proteins | sample OrgLakmetage1058_FD_201833 | JGI IMG/M metagenome (GOLD analysis project Ga0307979, IMG submission 201833) | Saline water microbial communities from Organic Lake, Antarctica - #1058 | ecosystem: Environmental > Aquatic > Non-marine Saline and Alkaline > Saline | place: Antarctica: Organic Lake...
CAGTGAATTCAGAGAAGGATTGGGCCTTTGAGACGAGCATGCCGCTTTGGGCTGACGAGGGATTTAAAGAAGAATCATGATGATAGTTGGACGCCTGCTTATTCGATCTCCCAATAATTCAGGAAAATATGCATACAGCGAAGTAGCTATAAGTTATAAGTTGCAATGCCAGGAGCTAGAAGAAAGAAAGTGTTTTGTATCTTTTAAAAAGAGCTAGAAGCTAGAAGATCAAAAAGGAAGACCCCGAGTTTATGTTGAATTGGGGACAAGGGGCTTCTCAAAAACCAATGCCATTGTTCTCTGTTTTCTTCTATTGGTTTTTTACTTCATATAATTCAAAATTCAAACCACGGACTACGAAACTGAGATGGGTCCGTGCTAAATAACAAATAACTCATGGATTTAGACGACATAAGCCGCCAGCCACCAGGTTATTCAGAAGCATACGTAAAATCGCCGGTGAGCCACATCTGAACTACCTATCATTCATAAGGCCGCTCCGCCAAACACCATTTCTGCCCAACCCTTGACAGAGGTGTCTCAAACTCCTCTCAGTATGGAAGCGAGGGCCGCTGAGTTGGTGAGTGCAAACGCAAGAGCGGCCACACACGCAGCTACTAGGTAGGCGAGAGGCAAGCCCTTCTGCTGCTGCTGAGGTGCGGCAGCAAGCGGTGCTGCCTGTGGCGAAGGAGGAGCGCGCGTAACATTTGCATCTTCGTCTCCGGAAGGCACTGCGTAGTTCCTGAACACATTCCTGCTGCGAGCGGGAGCTCCCGCGTCAGCATTTGCCTCAGCACGGCCCATGAGGGCATCCAATTGCAGCTTTTGCTCTCCCGCCGCGAGGGCCACCTGAAGGTTGAAAAAAAAAGCAAAGAAAAAAGAGCACGCGAGAGTGAGAAACTGCCACCGCAGCCACAGAGCCAACTACTACACAAAGCCTCGTTACTTGATGGAGGGTTTCTTCTGCTTTCTGCTTTTCGGTGGCCAGTGCTTTAGCGGCATTGGCTCGCTCCGTCGCGATTGCTCTCTCGAGGGCGTCTGCATGTTGGGCAGTTAAGGAAAACTCCAGCGCGGTCAACTGTTCACATGCAAGCACATAAACATTAATAAGGAGTAAAAGAAAACGGTTAAAAAGTGCGTGTTTCAGAAGACGGTGCGCGAGGCGACGAAAATAAGAAGGAAAAAGCGTACAGTACTGAAAGTTTGAATAGAACAATGTTCACAACGCTCGCTAGCGTGGAGCAGCGATGCCTCACCTTCGCGGACATGTCGGCCTCGTGTGTTGCGCGCAAGTGTGCGTTCAGAGCTGACAATTCCCCACTTTTGCCCTCCGTAAACGCCGAGTGAAGGTCCGCTAACTCGTTGGCCTAGCAGTGAACAGATATCACAGAATAACGGTGAGAATTCTAACTCCCAGAGCTACTTGCCCTACAGTTATACAACACAGATGATTCAATACCTTCCTCTATCGCGTTCCAAAAGGGGTTTTAATCATACAGACTAGTGCATCTCTCGCGTGACTCAGCATATTTGTATATAAAATACCTTGGCAACGGCCGCCTGTGACTTCTCTTCGGCCACAGCGCGAGCTACCGCTTCATTGAGAGCTTGCTGCCCTTCCGCTTTCAATTCTGCTTCCCAGGCTTGCATTTGCTGTTCGAAGTCAGCCGTTAAGGTGGCTGCTTGCGTCGCCATTGCAGCCGCGTGGGCATCGGAAGCTGCTTTTGTTGCGGCCTCATGAGTCTGCTTGGCTGCTTGAGCATCTTGCCTTACAGCCTCAAGCTCCTGCGTCCATTGAGCTTCTCTGTTTTGGTCAGCTTCAGCCTGAGCGTCATCACGAGCTTTTCCCGAACGCATTTGCTCTTCGGCGAGATTGCGTTTGTATGCCTCGAACTAAGTCCCCCAAGAGACAATTGAGAATGATACCGGAAAGAGAAGTTGGAATTTTGACCGCTCTAGCTGAGTCCATACTAGAATTTAAAAAGTATATCAGGATACATATTGAAGCTCACCTGGTCGAGCACGTGTTGGTGGCAGGCCTCGGCTTTTTCGATTTGAAGCAAGAGGTCTTGCACCTCGGCCTTCTTCGCTTTCTCCATCTGCGCCTTTTGCGCCTCGAGCGCTGCTTGATGATCTGCCTCGCGGCGCTTGAGAGATACCACTAGCCGCCGCCGGGCATCGGGAGAGAAGGCTTGGTCGATCACCTGTCAGTTCATTAGCATCATCATATCTGATTGCCCCTTTCTGAGAAGTACAAACGCGTGGTGATGAGAAGAATTACCTCTGCTAAAGGTCGCTCAAGAGAATTGGAGTTAGTATTTTCGTTCCCGGGGCTTTTGAATAGAGTTAATTTCCCGGGAGTGTGCTGGGGACTGCTCCGTGAAGTCATCATGGCTCAAGGCAAGCGGTGTGCTCTTCAGGGACGCTGGCGCGGCAGTTGATTTGACTTCTTTGGGAATTGGACAAAAAGTAACGTTTTTGGCTCAAAAATGCATTTTAAGACTTCCCTTGCCTCACTCCGTTCACTCCTCACTCCTCGCGTATTCGTGTTAGTACTTAACATAATGGTATTATAAAAGGCAACGCGCTATATGAATTCCAAAGAAAGTTCCAAGGAAGTTCCATCACGCAGCTTTAATCCGTTCAATGAAGGGCCATATCAAAAAAAAGCCCGCCTAATCCTGGATCCAGAAATAACCGGGCGCGAACGCCGCCTTGTAAAAACCCAATTCCCAAAACAAAAGCAACTGCCGGTTACGCGAGCACATCAGGTCCAGCTCCCATGAAAGACCGGCGCGTTTCGAGCATAACGAGCAAAGCGCGCACTTCATTCATGTCGTTGGCGAAGGAGCCGCCCTCAGGAGATGCGGAAGGTGGCTCCAGAATACCGAGTTCACGCAGCAGAAGGGGCATCAAGCGCCGGCCGAATTCCCCCTGTTAATTCACCGGAAAAAAAGGGTGGGCACGTGATTATGACATGAAATTATTTTGAATTCAAATGCAGAAGCACCAGACTGGTGTTCTCCGGGAATGGAACTCAATTAGGCACACACCTGTTTGCGCAAGAGTGTCGCTCGAACAGCGTCAGCGTTGGACCCCAGAGGCTCGAAGAGGGCATCGTAAAAAGCAGCTGCTGCGTTGGGCTCAGGTGAAAAAGAGAAAGAAGCCAGAGGAGGCGCAGGAGCAGGCAGAGAGCTCGAGGAGGAGGTTGAAGAAGCAGGAGCAGGAGCAGCGGTAGATGGTGGGAACGGCGAAGGCGAAGAAGACGAAGATGGAACAGCATTAGAAGGCAAATGACTGACTAAAGCAAAGCACCCTACGAGAAGTTCAGCTGCCCAGGGAGAGGCTTTTTCGACAGCCGCTGCAAACGCAGATGGCGCTGCTGCCACCACTTGTGGAAGAATAGAAACCATGGTTGGCAGCTGAAAAGAGAGAGAGCAGCAAGATAATGTATAGAAGAAAGGGGGAAATTTATGTCAATACTGATCCAAGGAACGCGAAAACCGAAGGAGCACATATCAAAAGGAAGTGAGAGTGGGATGATCAAACAAGAACACACAAAATAGTTAACCCAATAAACTTAGTGTGTCGCCCCCTCACCGGCATGTGCCGTCCAATGTGCATGATCGTTTCTGCAGGGTCTGACACCAGTGCCGCTGTCAAGGCGCCTACACTCGTTACATCGAGAGGCCGATACATGGCCGCCGTTGTTGCTTGTGGTGACTCCTGAATATCGCCCACTGAAACGCGCACCGAAGGCTGCCCTCCGCGAGATTCAGCTCGACACGCGCGCACCTAGATCACATGTAACGTTAACCGACACATGTAGTACGCAGAAGAGGCAGGCACTGAAAATACGCTAACAGGGTCATCTAGCAGCCAATCAAAACGTAAAAATAACAGTACAGGCACAACAACAACAACTTGTTCGAAGGGTACAGCGGAGAGGCAGTTGCAAATACCAGGGACGCGCGCGCCGTGTCGAGCATGCTATTGGCCAAAGTGCGCAGGAGGTAGGGGGCTACATGTGGCGCGGACTCCACCACCGCACTGTGCAGGCCGTTGAACCAATAATTGGCCGCGATGGTACCCGCTGTCGAGTTGACCTGTTTTAAGTTTAAACAATGGAAGGCAAATGTGCTCACAAAGGGAAGGCAGTCAATCAGACTGCACAGGCATAAGATGTCAGGGAGAGCTACGGGGAGAGAGTGCTAGAGAATGTACAGAAGGAAAACCTTGCCAAACGTTCCTACAAATCTCACCTGGTGCCACCACCCCTCAGGAATGAAAAGAGCATCGCCTGCTTGAACTTCCACCACCACCCCCGCTCCATCGCCTTTCCCCAACAACGCGTGCGTTGGCCAACCAACTTGCTCCACTGAGCTCTTGCTAAGATTGTTGCTGCCCGAGCTGCTACTGCTGCTGTTGCTGTCGCTAGCCGCAGTGCCGTTGAGGGTACTTTTGCTCGCCAAGGATTGGGTAACGGCTTCCGCGACGCCCGCAGTGGCCGCAGTTGCGTGACCGTTGCAGCCCGGCATTAGTCGCTTGGACTCAGCCGGCGACCACAGAGTGACACTTTTGTGGCCCTTGAGCACCACCAAGAGGTTGTGCCGGCTGTCGAAATGAGTGCTCGTAGAAGCGGCGCGGTGGCACGCCCATAAATTGCCTTCCAAGTCAAGGGGGTAAGCAGCTTCTCCTCCTCCTTCTCCCGGGCCGCCGTCTGTGAGGGGAAGCTGGGGCGAATCAGAGGTGGCAGCCTGGGTGGTGGGAACCTCAGTATTATTAGCAGCAGTCTTCGAGGCCTCAAAAGCGCTCGATTCCTCAGTGTTTGCCATCGAATGGTTCGCATTAACTGAGCTTTCAGCACACGCGGAGGCAGCCGGTACACTCGTAGCAACACTTGAGACTTGGGGCGTCACATCGGCAGTCTCTGTGACATGGTGTGTGGTTGATGCTACCGGATTGGCGAACGTCTCAGCAGTGGCCAAGGCTGAGACAGCGAAAGGCGCATGTGCATTTACGGGCGTCTCAGAAGAGGCAACATCGGCAGCAGATGGTAACACCTCCGCCCTTGTCACGTCGTCTTCAAGGCTCATGGACGCCGGATTTACAGCAGGAGCCACGCTCAAAGCGATTGATTCCGTGGCAATCGCGTTGCCAGATGCGGGTGCCTCCACCAAACTTGAACCTAGCACACTAGTTGAGCCCTCAGGAACAGTGAACGTCTCAACCATGGCTGAAGGTGGGGTGCTAGACGGAGCACCATCCACCGGAAGAAGTTTGGATGAAGGAGGTGACGCAAGCATGAGGCAGGTAGGAGGACGAAGGGCAGCGGCGAGAGGGGCTAAAGGAGGAGGAGGCGAGCTGTGAGATCCTTGCGGCAACAGAAAAGGGCACTGTGCAAGGTAGAAATCTTCTTGGCCTTGAAACGTGTCTGCTGAATGGTCAAGGAGTGCAAGAAAATCGCCGAGCGGCATGCCAGCAGCCTGAAATTAAAAGCGGTGTAGCAATTTGAACAGTAAATAGTACAAAAGCCTTACAAGGAGAAGAGGACCACGAAAAGTAGAGGAGGTACGATTAGCAATAATTGCTCCGATGATTGGTAGTAGGAAGAGGGAAACACTAAGAAAATTACGAAGAGCATGACGCGTTGACATGGAGTCTGGTGTCACAGAATACAAGTTTGAGTGAGACATGGTGATGGTGGTCGCATACCTCACGGCGCAAATCATCTCCGAAAAAGGTGCCTCCTCGCGGCGCCACGGCTACTTCAACTTCAGAGCTCAAGGCCTCTGGGCCAAGGGCAGCTCGCAAGGCACTCACCGATGCACAGCACGCTAGCGCGGTGTCCGAGGCTGCGCCACGCAAGAGTGCTGGCTGGCTGGGTTCGATGCATTCAGTTCGCAGCTGGTTCAAAGTGACAGGGCCCTCAAACTCTAGCACAGGATGAGCCAAAGGTTCGACACAACCAGAGAACGCAGGAGGCGCATCATTAGCTAGAGCCTTCGACGAGTGCACTGACCGCAGCCGCTTGCGGGGTGGCTGCTCTGGCAATGGCACTGCCGACGAACCCTCCTGCTCTGCTCCAGCTCCACGGTTGGTGGCAGTAGCAGGCTTAGGTGGTTTAGGAGCCCTAGGAGCTTTAACAGGAGCATAATTGACCACCCATTCACGAAATCCCTCTAAAGCGTCAGTTTCTCCAGCATTGAGAGTGACATATTTGCGCGCGTAGTCGTATTTGAAGTCTGCGAGAGTTCCACCCTGTGCGAGAAAGGCCTCGAAAGAGGTGGCACTCTTGTAGCCCTCGTAGCGGATGCCTGAGTTCGAACTCGCTGCTTTAGGACACAGCTGCAAATACGCGATGCCTCTGTTTTTGTGGCGCAGGTAAGCAACCTCTTCCCGCGATAATTCGCGGCCCGGCAGTGAGCGCTTCATTGGCGTAGTCAACCCCCCTGCGTTTATTTGTCAGAGCCCGCTCGATTTTATTCATATCCCCCCTGTTTTGAACATTCGAATGGGCAAGAATTTTTGTGCTCCAATCACCAATCGCTCGAGGACCAGCCCTGAATGAAATGATGTTGAAATCATTTAGTACTTATTTCTTGCTTGACTTGCACTTCCATGGAGTGAAGATCGCGTTGCTCTCTTTTTTAAGTGGAGGTGCTCGATCGGTGCATCAGCATAGGTATAATTCAAACACCGTACTACTCATTACTTTCATATTTCTAACTACGTCATAAGAAGCGATGAGCGACGAAGTAAGCAAGTCACTTTCAAATAAGCTCGACGAGCTTCTCGAAGTTACAAGCCAGCTGCAGAAGGACGTTAAGGCCCTTCAACAGCCGACACAGGCGTCAGCGGTAAGTAGGCGATTAGTAGCGTCGTCTTTTGGTGGTGCTTTGCTCCCCTCAGCCTCAGGGCAGCTGCGCACCCCAACTCCACTGACGTCATCTTCAGCTGGGGGTGGGGCATCGAGCGATTTGTTGCCGTTGCTAGAAGGCGACTATTTGGTTGTCAAAGATTTGAACGCAGACACGCGGGGCTACGTAACGGGGGATTCGGCGAATCGAGAGTGTGGTGTGCAGCTGGCTGAACCTGAAGAGGCAGCTCGTGCTGCGTCTACCTTCGATAATTATGTCTTCCAGGTATGATGATCTCAAACCTGAGATTCATGCAAATACATCATTTTAACATCAACGCGCAATAAGCATTTGCGCGAACCACCTCACTTAGCTCACACGATTAAATTCTCGGTGCACAGGTTTATCCTGCGCTCTCATATCGCAGCCAGAAAGAGGCGGAAAAGACGCCGTCTCGATCGCCAGCGGCGCCGCGCAATCTCGGCGTGGGCGGCGAAGGTGCAGAGGTTGAACCGGAAGATGACGCAGCCGTGCTCGAGGAACGCGCGGCCAACGAGATTCGGCTCAACGAAAGTGTCGTAGCCGCAGTGGCGAGTGGCGCCCGCCGGGGGGTAATTCGTTACGGCTCGGCGGTGCAGCTGCGGCACGTGCAGTCGGGCGAGTGGCTCACGTGTTGGCCCATCGCGGCAAAGAAAGACAGCGCGTGCCGAAAAGTGTCCCTGGCGAGCGGAAGCTCAGGTGCCGGCTTTAAGCTTCGGCCGCGCTTCAAAGCTCAATCCGAGGGCAGCGCCGCGTTTTACTCTCATTCGGTTCAGTTCGAGTCCATGGAGCTTCCTGGCATGTTTTTGCACACGTCCCCTTTCCCTCTGAATGACCCGCTGCCACTCAGCGCGACAGCCATCACCATGGGAGAAAACAGCGGTTCTACGAGTGCCTTTCCGCGCTGTCTTTTGAGCACCCCAATAGTCGAGCTCAACGCATCCGTCCAGCCGGCCACCTTTGCGCTTCGCCGTTACGCATCGTTTGAACCAGGAGCGAGCCAACTCCTGCGCACCAGCTTGTGCTCGTTTCGGTTTTTCCACGCGCAGTCCGAGTCTTTCTTGCAGGCGAGCTGCGATGCGGATAAAATCAGTAGTCCCTTCTCGCGTCCATTCATTGCACCTGGTGAAAACAAATCTGATTCGCCGAATGTGGGTCTCGAGAATGGAGGTCATGGTGTGGTGCTGCCAGCGCATTTGCCGTATTTGCGAGCCATGAACACGCACGGGAAAGCCCAAGCGCCGGACCCCACTGACGCACGGAACCACAGCACCAAGGCCCTCTGGTGCTTCGAGCCGCTGGACCGAAGCCAAGCGTCTGTGCTCCAGTGGGGCGCGTCGGTGCGCGTCAAGCACGTGCCGTCTGGCAAGTACCTGTGCGTGAACACCAGCCAAGGGCCGCTCTACCAGGTGGCTGCCGGCGAAGACTGGTATGGTTGTTCGTTGGTCGACGATGCAGCCATCAGCGAGGATGAGTTGCTTGAGAATAGATTTGCGGACCCTCAGAGTTTGGTGTTTCGAGTTGAAGGTGACGGCGGCAGCGATGGTGGCTCGATGCCCCTTTCGGAGTTGAACATTCGCATCGGCCACATCCGCAAAGTTTCCACCCACGATGGCAATGGTCACCCGACAACGCAAACCCTCACGCTCTGGTTGCACAACACGGACGAAGTCAAGCCAAAGCTTCATCGCTTGCAGGCCGGTGGCGCTAGCGAATCGGATGAAGGTCAACATCAAGATTCTACACATCACCGCGCCTCTGAACCCGCAGCACCTGGTCTCCTTGTCGTGTTCAGCACCGTTCGTGCTTCCCAGGACGCACTGCGGCTGATGCCAGCCAGGTCTGAGGAGTCGCGAGCAGTGGCGCGGATCAAAGCTTTCGTGCCAAAGCTTTTGGACTACTCGATCCGGCTTGCCCAGCCAGACAGCCCTGAACCCACCGCAGCAGCCCTGCGAGATATTTGCCACACCGTCTTGCAAGTAATCAGCCTCCAGTGCCGCGGCCGCTTCGAGTTGCTCGACCAGAAAATAGACTGGGTGGCGAAGGCAAACAGAACGCTCCCTGCTGAGTTTGGTGCCTTGTTTGACGCGGAGCCGTTCGCTGAAATGCAGAACGCGTCGCGCGACCTCAAGCTGGTGGACGCGGCTTTCGCCATGGGCCTCGCTCCGTACACCCGCGCGTACCCCGCGAAGCCCTTCGTCGAAGACAATGAAGTTTCTACTTTGCCAGGGCCACGTGGCGTGCAAAAGCTGGTGCACGCTTGCTTGCAGCGGATGGTGGCTGCAAACAGCATGAGCCAGCTTTACCTCGGCCGTCGTTCGTGCCTGACAGGGGACGGGCCCGCTGGTGCACCGGTGCGGCGCGGTTACCTCGAAGTACTGAAGCGTCAGCTTGAAGATGCCCTCGGAGCTGCCGTGACCCTCTCTAAGTTGCTCTCGTCCAACCGGAAACTCCTCGTGGAGCATGCAACGCCCTCCTTGGTCGCCGACTTCGCGCGAATGGTGCGCGAGCTCGGGCCTCAGCCTCGCCTCATGTCCTTCTTTGAAGCCATCTGCGTGGTGGATTCCGTGCCCGTCATGGCCAACCAAGAGATGTTGTTGAGGCACTTGTGGCACGACCCTTCGACTCGACGCGAGCTTTTTCTTGAAGTCGTTGAATTGCCAGTGGAGCTTTTGGCGAAGCTTGGCACACCACTGCCTGAGCTGCCGCAGGTCAAACGCTCCCTGACGGGGTATTCGTTAGCCAATCAGAAGCCAGTAGCGGAAATGGAGCCACCATCGCAGTACTTGGGCAAGACGGAGGCTGAAGGCCGCAACACATCGGTGTTTTTGAAGTGGTCTGGCCATTCATCTTGGCACGAAGGCATGTTAGGTCATTTGTATTTTGCCCCAGAGGCATTGGGCTTGCAAGTGTATTCCTTCGGCGGTTCCGAACTGGTGCGAGCTGAAGATTTGCTCTGGGTTCTCGAGCCTGAGCGACTCTGCCACACTGTGACTGGTACGAGCTGGAAGGACTACGTTGCGCGGCGTGAAAGCGATCCCAACATTAAGAAACAGTTTTCACGCACGTATCAGCTTGCCTCGTACTTCGTGGCATCTCAGAGATTGCTAACTAGGATGTGTGAGGGTCGCAGCTACAATTGCATCTCAGCGCTCGAGTCGTCTTTTGGCTACGAAATGCTCATTCACATGGCAGCATCAAGCTGCATTCCTGCCGACGTTCGCGGCGAGTGCTTCAACTTACTTCGGTTGCTTTACCTCGACAGGTTTCCGCAGCAACCGTTCTGTGGAAGGCCATCGCTGCCACAACAACTGTGGATTTACGAAGCTCCTGGTACGGACCCAGACGACCTCATAGGATGTCCAGTCATTGCAGCACACCCGCCATTGCAAGATGACAAAAATACAGGCGGAAAAGATACTTCAGCTTTGCCCTCTTTCTACTTGTTAAAAAGCCACCCTTGCCGTAACGACCCAAATCCTTTGCTGGGAATGAACGGGCACACGAAGTTTTTTTTGACGAGAAAGGCCTCGAATCATTTCCTTGAAGAAAACTTTCAAAGTGGGCGTCTGTCGAATTCACAGCGAGGCACAAATGCTATGGCGATGGCGGTTGTTTGCATTATCAACAACCTGTTAAGTTTTGGTTTTCAGTCGGCGTATCCTAAAATACAGCTCCTTGTCAAAGGACTGATGCGACTTTTGGATGGTCGCAATGACGTAAAAGAGGTGCCGCTCGACGTTGTTGGTGATAATGACGAAGCTGAAGAGCGCCCTTTTGAACCTCTGAGTGCTCGCTTTAAATTGTCAGCCTCGGGGCAGACTGTCACTGCTGTAAAGCGAGCGTGCATTGACTGTTTGATTCAAGTGACTCACTTTCGGACTGAATACCGACTGAACAAACTTATGCGCGTATTCAAAGACCTTTGCCGATCAAAATCTATGCTTCATGAAATGAAGCGCTTTCACCGGCTCGTTGAGTCACATCGCGAGAGTGAGTATGAGGGGAATATTTTGACTCACATCTTCAAGCAGTTCGAAGAACTTTTCGAATCAAGTGATGGAAGTGCTCTCGATCTTGCTAAGCTTTCTGGGCTAAACGTCGACGCAATTCTTTTGGATTGTCTTATGTATGAAGATGATGCGTTACACGCCAAGGCCTTTGAGCTGTTAGAACGAAATTACACGATGCGGGCTCTTCTTATCAATGCTGCAAAATCCGTCATTCTTTTGCATCGACCTGATTTTGCCCATGACGAAATGGCAAAGAATCCGAACCCTCTGCTGAAGTCCGAGAAAAAGAGGCTTCGGTTGCCTACTGACATTGGTGCAAGTGCAATCGATAACTATGAAGACTTGAGCTGTGCTGTGGGATATTTGCTGTTTCTTATTCGGTCGACTCAAGTTTGGGCGGTGCAGTCTGAAATCAACGAGCCTTTCGAACTCGACAAGCATCACCAAGTTTTGAATATTTGCGATCGACTCACCACTTTCCTATGGCTGCCCACTAAGGCAGTGAATGACGGCCAAACGGCGATAGGAGACCTTCACGATGAGGGCTTCGATATTGGGATCGGAATGCAAATGCTGACCCTCGGCATGGGTCACAAAGACGTTGAATTGGCCAAGATTGAAGATTCGGCGCCAGTCTCAACCACTATAGGAGGCGATGAAGAAGAGAAGAAAGCAGAATTAAATTCAACCCATCAAGATGTGCTCCGTGCCATGAACTTGCATACATCTCTGATCGCTGCTCTCCGTGTTGACTATAATTT
>Ga0307979_1002916_pt1 | contig 11665 bp, 4 predicted proteins | sample OrgLakmetage1058_FD_201833 | JGI IMG/M metagenome (GOLD analysis project Ga0307979, IMG submission 201833) | Saline water microbial communities from Organic Lake, Antarctica - #1058 | ecosystem: Environmental > Aquatic > Non-marine Saline and Alkaline > Saline | place: Antarctica: Organic Lake...
TAAGGATGATTGTGCTTGAGTGCCACCGCATGCTAGAGTCTTTCTACGCAGTGTCCTATTCCAAGCAAGCAGGCGAGGCGTGCACTTTAGCTAGCTTCGTTTCAGAGTTTTAGCTGGCTGAGTTTATTGTTTTGTCTTGTAAATATTAGAGCAAGAATGTCGCTGGCCAAACGAACGTGATGCGTTCCTTAGTTCTATCCGTTGGTTCTCGATTTCGCTACGGCTTAATGATATCAACGAGCCAAAGCGCGAGCGGGAACTAGAAACCCAACGCAAAGAAATAGTTTATTCATCCTCTTCTTCCTCCTCGTCCGAGCTCTCCTCGAGTTTGTCGCGCTTGGCCTCCACCGACGCCTTGCGCTCGGCAAGGGTCTTCTTCGACTTGCGCTTGTAGGTCGTCTTGTCACCGGTGTATGCGGCCTTAGGCTTCGCAGCAGGGTCCTCGCGAATCTTTTTGTGGACATTTTGGTACAGTTCCTCCATGTCATCAGGCTCCACTTCTTCAGCGATGAATTCCTTGAACTGCGTCTTGTACTTGGTGGCATCTTCCTCAATCAAGTAACGCATGTACTCAGCCACGTGCTCGCCGAAAATGCGCTCCTTGTGCACTTCCGCATCGTACGATTTGGCGTCACGGTCGTAGCCCGGGAATCGCTTTTCGCTGTGAGGAATGTCGAGGCCGCCGTCGGTGGCGCCCTTGAGGGCACCGAACACTCGGCTACCAGTGGAGGTGGTGATGCAGCCCACGTCCAGAAGCGCGTGGAAAGGGTTTTTGTCGTCATCAAGCTCTTCTACGTAGTAAGTGCGCTTGTTGGCTTTGGTGGAGACTACTTCAGGCATGTACTCTTCGTCGTCGTCACCGTCCTCGAAAGTTTTGTTGCCCTCGTACACCTCGTCTAAGCCCAGCTTCTTCAATAACCGCCGAGCCACCAAGAGGCCCGTGCAGTAAGCAGCCGAGTAGTTCTTCAAGCCTGACTTAAGGCCGTACCGAGGGAGCTCGGCGGAGTTGGCGTAAGCCATGACTTTGTCGCCGACAATCTCCGAGTATACGATTTGGCAGATGCAGTAGCGGTTCGAGAAGCGCACCACCAGGCGGTATTTAGGAGAGTTGTACTTATTTTTGTCCTGGGTGATGAGACGCTTGCGGGCACGGTAATCCGTGCGGCCCTCTGAGAAAGACAACATGAAGTAATGAGGTCGTTAGCAATTGTGGCTGGCGATGGAGACATCAAGGTGTGTTGCTCATGCTCCCTTCTTGATACATACAGAGTCCAAAGACACAACAGTTGCGAACGTACCGCGGCGGCGGCGGTACTTCACTTGGAAGCGTTTGAAGTACGCCTTGTTCTTTACTACCTTAACGAACGGCATGGTGGCTGCGTCGAGAAAAAGAAAGAGAGATAGACAAGAAGTGAGTCAACAAACCATGGGCGATACATAAATGGCAAGAAATGGGGTCGGTCAAAGGCGACGCCAAGCAGACATTTAAGGCATAGGCACGGGAAGACTTCAACAAATAATTCGCACTAGGCTCTGTGCACCACTATAAATATAGCAGACAGTGTGCGCGTACGAGGCAAGAGTGGCGAGCGCTCACCGTGTGGTTATCTAAAAACACTGCACCGCGATCAAATCAGGGAGTCTTTCACTCGAAGAAATACCCCTCTGTTTTCACAAGACTGAATTTTACCCCCCAAAGGAGACAATTGAACCGTAGTTGTTCGTAAACTTGTGCACACGGTGCACACGTGCACACGGAATAAGCGGCATAACCCGCCTCTTTGAGGTCTCGACGAGTGGATTGCGGATCGCGATCGCCATTGCGATGGATATGCTGAAGTGGAGGCAGCGGACGCACCATGCGCACTCCGATTATTCCAAACCACCTAATCACCTGATTCGCGATGGCTAATGGGCAAGGAAACATCAAAACAAAAGGGCACTTAGCCCAGTCCAGTCGGGCTTAATCTGAAGATTAGACCGTGGAACGCAAAGCTTAGATAATCAAACGAATAACTCGAACTCTTCTCTTGCTCTTGGTCGTTGCTCTTGTAGGTATTTGCCAATTGCTATTGCTAAATGCCGCAGGGCTTTTTGTACCTCTAAGCTCTGAGAGCTAGTAGGATAATTTATTTTAGACTTGGGACTTGCTGCTGGGCTTGGGCATTTGCAACTAGACCTGGCTTAAGGCCATAGGAGATGCGAGGTGCGTACGTCCGAGGTGCGCATCCTCGCAAGGCTGCGTTTCACGTCGACGCGTGAATCACGCTTGGAGGCTGTAAATTTCCTTTCTGCGTGATTTAAGCGCGATTTACGCGTGATTCATGCGCCAAATTTACGTCGAGGGTACTTTTAAGTGCGAACGTACAACACTTCGGTATCGCTGAATATTCACTTTCCGCGTGATTTCCGCGTGATTTCCGCGGAATCCGGAATTTCTAACGCAGCATCCTCGCTATCGCTATTATCGCGGATGCATGCCTTTTCCTTTTGCGGTAACGCGGTAACTCGATAAAAGACAAAAGATAAACGCAGCTGGCTCCATTGCCATCGCTGCTGTCTGTGGTGAATCCGTGGCGGCTGCTAATACTGCTGCTGTCGGTGCTACGGCTGCTATCGCTCAAGGCTTTATTGGCTCCATTGCCATCGCTTCTATCGCTGCTGTCTGTATTGGCTCTATTGCCATCAGCTACAACTATAAATTTCTCTTCGCCTAGTGCCTCACCTGGGAGTGGAGCTGCTGCTATAGCTTGCTCCTCGCCAAGCGCACAAAGTTGAAGTAGAGCTGCATCTGTAGCTTGCTCGCTGCCTGACACTTCATCCGGAAGTAGAGCCGCATCTATAGCGTGCCCCTCGCCGAGCGCTTCATCTGGAAGTGGAGCCGCTGCTATAGCTTGCTCCTCGCCTGCCGGCTCCTCATTTGGATTTTCCTCCAGCATTTTCAGGGCGACCTTCGCAATGTACTGGGAAAATTGATCACGCAGAGCATCTGAATATTCTTTTAAGACTTCGGCAGCTGCAGTCTCGGGTGCTCCGTTAATGAGTGCGTTAAGAGTAATCATTCTCCTGGAACTTTCCGAAGTTCCCTTGTTTGAGCCCGTGGCTCGGTCTGTTCGCATCCAGCTCGCCGTGGGCCGTGCGAACGTGTAGCTCAGTGCTCAGTGGTTGATTGACGTTCTTCCAATCAACAAAGTTTAAAGTGATGCTTCAATTGCCACGTTTTTCCTATCAACAAAGTTTGAAGTGATGCTTCGATTGTCTTGTTTTTCCAATCAATAAAGTTTAGGTTAGGTGTAAGGTTATGCTTCGATTACTTTGTTTTTCCAATCAATAAAGTTTAAAGCGATGCTTCGATCTCCGATTGCCTTGTTTTTAGTAATCAATAGTGTTTAAAAGTGGTGCTTCGATTGCCTTGTTTTTCGTTTCCAATCAATAAAGTTTAAGGTGGTGCTTCGATTGCCTTGTTTTTCCAATCAATAAAGTTTGAAGTGGTGCTTTGATTGCCTTGTCTTTCCCCTCGGCAGAGTGAGGTACAATCGGCATTGCAAAAGGCAATTCAGATGTTCCTAGCGGGTCAAGCACACACCTAAGAAACTATTTCTTTCCATCATCAAAGATCAAAGGAGGCGCAAAAGCATTTCGAGGTCTTGGCGAGCAGAGTGACCTTTGTGATTAGCGAGGAAGTCGCGAATCCGCTGCAGCAAGTCGCTAATGACTTTGGGGGCATGCGCTGAGATTTCGTCCGCACCTTTGTTCAAGCTCAAGGCAATCGTTTTGAACCATTTCAGCTTGAGGGTCGTTTCAATTTCTAGGTTTTGCCCGAGTTGCTGCAAGAGGCAGAGCATCACGGTGGGCGACAGCGGGTCTTCGATCTCACCAGGGTCAACTTTCTCGCAGACCCAAATCACCAGCTTCACATTCCTTGCTCCCAAGGCCTTCATCAGCGCTTCGTCGACTTGCTTGGCCTCGAGCATTGCCTCGAGCTCCACTTTCGGGTCCACCGGAGCAGGAGGAGGATTCCCAGAGCCAAAAGCGGGCGGGGCCGAGGGCCCAACGGCCAGAGACGAAAAGCGCGAGTCGAGGCCCGCGTCTATTTGCGTGAACATGCGCTGCGTAGCCTGCTCCAGGGACGGCACCAAGAGCTCCTGAAAGCACTGCCGAAACGCCACCAGCACCGGCTCCCGCACCTCGCGCGCCACGGCCGCCACCACTTGCTGGCTCGACTTGTCCGAGTTCGCGGCGGCCGCGGCCCTCAGGGCTGCCAATTGCGCGACTTGGTGGTCGGACAAAGCTTGCTTGACTTTCGACTCCATGCTAGTGTTGGCCTGCTTTTGTTGAGAGGTCACGGCGGCCGCGGCAGCAGTGGCAATGTCCTTCGAGAGGTGGTCGGCCATTTGCTTCATTTTCGCGTCGGTGGCCTTGGCCACGGCCTTCTGGTGCGCTGCCAGCTTGTCGTCGATGGTTTTACTCATGGCTGCAATCATGCGAGCCTCCATCGCCGCCAAGTCCACTGACGACGAAGCAACAGCAACAGCAGATGACGATGACGAAGAGCTCTCATGCATGGCTGACTGTGACACATTGGGTGGAGTGGCTTGCGTTGCGGCCGCCATGATGACGTCAGGAGACGATGCCCTGAGATTCAAACACAGAGAAGGATTGTAAAATCAAAATAGCACATTTAAAGGGTAAGCGAACAAACTTGCACAAAAAGAAACTCGGAGTGCTCAAAAGCTCCGCTGCATGCACACGAGGTCATGCGTACCGTGCGTCCTCTACAGCTGCCGCTACTGCTTTAGGCGCTGTGATTGCACTTGGTGAGGTGACCGAAGCGGCCGGACGAGGGCGCTGGGACATCCAGATGCTTGACTCCAAGGAATACTTTTGAATGGCCTTGGTTTGAATGCAGTAGAGGTGCTGTTCGGAGGTCGCGCAATCGGCGTCTTCGCGGGGAATGTCGAGACTCAGGATGGGGTAGGTGACGTCGAACTTGGAGGCCGCGTCGAAGGCGTCGGAGCCCACGTGAAGCACTACAAGGGAGGGGTCTGAGGTGGGCGCGCACAGCACCACATCGGCGTCTTGGTCAACGGCGACATTGGTCCAACCTGCGCCATCTCCCATAGGCAAGGTCACGCGGTGAGACGCTTCAAACGAGCCCGAGCTCAACGAAGGCTTCCACAGCTGAAGGACCGAGTTCTTGTCGGCTCCCGTCAGTAGGTTGTCACCCATGAAAAACACCGAGGACACGGAGGCACCGTCGGGAGGTTGCAGCACCAACTGGCAGGGTACTGTCGCGTTTGGAGTGGCAAAAGTGGGCGACGACTTGAGAGTTGGGCCCCACACGCGCACGGAGCCATCCGACGAGCCGGAGAGCAGCTGCGAGAAGTCAGCGTTGAAGCAGACATCGGTCACCGTGCCTTCGTGGCCCACGCACACGCTACCGACTTCGGCCAGCGCTGACGGTTCAAGCACGGGGTAGTCCGCACCAGCCGAGGCCAGCAAGAGCGCGCGTTCTGTGCTCATGATTGCGATGGCATTGCCCGTAGCCACTGCAATAGCGTTGGACCCTGGAGCAGCCCAGCATATTTTTTGCCCCGCGTCTCCTGGCAGTTTGACTTCCAGCTCGGTGGTGTACTGGCATTCGCCGCTGGCCTCAAAGATGCGCCGAAACCGGAGGGTGCCGCCGACATCGAGACTCGCGAGCACGTCATCGCTGCGACCTGACAGTTGAATGTCCACGAGGCTTGCGGGGTGGCCCGCGAGCTTGTTGCGGGTAATGTTAACGAAATGGATCACGCGAATAAGATTGCCCTTGATGCCGTAGCAAATGTAGTTCTCGTTCACTGCAATGAGCCGCCCACTCGGTGCTTTGTTGAACTCAGACGCCATGCGTGTGATGGGCGTGCAGATGGGCTGGTTGGCATCTCCGGGCCCAAATGACTCGGTCACACTCACCGTGGAATCTGGGGCTTTTAAAACATAAGGTGCTGGATTGCTGGGAGGTGAGACTGACGAAGGGGCCTCAGCTTGTGTCCCTAAGCCTGCGAGGAAGGATTGTAGGTCGCCCTCGCTCATGGCGACTGCGAATTCTTCTCGGTAGAAACGAGAAGGCTGCTACTGATCTGAAACAGGAGTTCGTACAGTAATGGTCGCTGTCTTCTTTGCCCACTTCGAGGTCTGAGGTCTGAGGTCTGAGGCGAACAATACTTTTCACACTACTTGTGGTTGTGGTAATTACAAAAAAAAGGACCACGATACGAGCCAACCACGAGCACGCCACGAGCAAACTTCTCGCTTTCTTCGAAGTCTCTTCCATCTTCCATCCCCTCTCCTCTTCCCCAACATGGGGGGGGCAACGTAAGCATATTTTACAGGGAGTGCATCGTGTTCCTTCCTTGTGCGCTGCGCACACTTCGTGCCGTGCTCCTCTTTTAGTACCTCCAACATCATCCTCAGGGAGCGCGGCGCGCGGCGTTGCGGCGTTAGCTTCTTCCCTGGAGGCAGCCTATTGGCAAGTGGTTCACCTAACGGCGCCCCAAAGGACGAATCCAACACTCACGTGTGTAGAGCAACGGTATGAGCCTCAAGGCGCGGGCTGAGCAGGGTCTACTCGAGGCGCTCGCGAAGCCCCGCAAGTCGAGTGCAACGGTCAATGCCCTTGGCCGAGGAGAGGTTAGTAACAAACGCAAAAAGCCAACTCGTCAGCCGGGTGCGGCTAAAAGATTAATGTATATGTAGTTGCACACAAAGAGGTTGCGACTAGCGATGTGTTCTTCTTCTTGTTCAACTCTTTTTAAGTTTACTCTTCAAGCTAACGCGCACTCACGCATGCTGTCCCTTGCGAGTAGACTGCGATCTCCTCCAAGGCAGTGCTAGCGAAATGGCGGCGAGAGCACGAGCAGCACCAGTTGTTGCGAGCCGCTGAGGAAGATCGCGATGCGGTTGCCTCCCTGCACCACCAGCCCATTGACCCGCAGCTGCGCCACAAAGAGTTCCCGAAACTCGCTCGCAAGCGGGTCGAAAAGCGCACAGCCCACGATTCAACCGTAAAGCACTTCGAGGTGCGTGCCGATTTGGACCATGCTTAGGGCGAGAATGAATGAGGACAACATTGAGGGTGAGAACGAGTAAGGAGCTTACTGGGGTCCGCTATCCAGTCTCGCTCTCAGCCGCGTCAAACACCCTTGCTAGTGTAAGCTGTCTTGTCTTTTCTCTCTCAACTGCCTCGCCTCTTTGTCTTAATCGCGAATGTAGACGACGCTGGCAGAAACTTCGGACTCGCTTGAAGAGAAAGTGATTGAAGCATCGCGCGCCGTGCAAGTGGGAGTTGGGGCCGTGGATCAGGCGGTGGCGGACATTTTTTCGGAGCTGAATCAGGACTTGTGGCTGGTGACCAAGGACCACCACTACCTGGAAGAGCAGTGGCTAGCCATCGACGCCCAGTGCAGCAGGCGCAGCCAAGAGATTCGCGCGTACGGAGAGCGCTTGGAAGCGATTGAGGGGTCGCGCGCGGCGATCATTGCAGGGGAGTTGCGGCGTCTGGTCGAAGCACTAGCGGCGATTGCGTTCAAGCCTTTAACCGACATCGAGCGTCTAGTCGAGCAAGAAGCGTTCGAACTCAACACGGTCTTGATCATGAACAGACAGTCCCATGTGGAACTCTTGGCCCTCATGGAAAAACAGCACATATTGGTGGCGATGGAAGCGCGGTTAAACTGGGAAGCTCGGCAGAGAGCGTGGCGGCAGCTGCGGCACGACCGCGGGGTGCGAGAGTTTCAGGATGAACTCAACAGTTCTGCCTACACCAACCCTCCAAGCCGCATCGACTTATTAGCGCGCACCGCGAGGGCTCAGGGCGACCGACATGCAGTGCGGCTTGAGAAATTGGCGGAATTGCGACGATTGGAATTTCCGGAAAGCAAGGCGCTCGAAACCATGAAAAAAGGGTTTGAGGCGCTTCACGAGCAAGAAGGATTGGCGATCGACGAGCTGCAGCAAGGGCTGGCCACGATTCGAGACGAGCGCGAAGAAGCGGCCATCGCGCGGCGGGAGAGCTTACGCGCCGAGTTGCACGTTTACGGTGCCTTCGAGGACGAGCCTCTGCTGGAAGCCCACGCTTCTGCCATTGACCAAGTGCTCAACGACCCAAGCAATGACACGTTCTTTCGAAGTGCAGGAGGACTGAAGCCGGAGCTCAAGGAACTCATGGCTCAGCTGCGGGACCCGATGTTGATTTACGACGCCTCCTTGCAGCCGGCCATGCGCCGCGTGGAGGTGCTGCTGTGCGGCCTAGACTTGCCAATAGTGCTCGAGGCGCAGGGGAAGAGTGGCATGAAGTCGAACTTGGTGGATACTTTAGAGAGGCTCAAGAACGCGACCAAGGGTGACGTGGCACCGATCATGCCGATTCTATTGGCCCAAACCCGAGAGCTGGCGACGGTGACTGCGCTCGACCCCCTGCTGCTGCACCACCTCAGTGAAGTGCTGGAGGAAGTGACCATGATCGTGAGCGACCTGAACTTGGGCCACGGAGGAGACGGTAAGTCGCAGGGCACGAGCCGGAGCCGGAGCAAGGGTGGGGGCAGCAACAGCAGCAACCTCGGCGGGGAGAAGCGCAGCAGCAGTCGCGCTCCTTCGTCGATCGGTGGGAGCAAAGCCAAGTCGAACAATCGCTCCTCGATGGCAAAATCGGCGTCGTTCAAAGGCTGGGAGCAGCCGGAAGTGAACATGCTTCAAGTACGAGCAGTGCAAAAGCGCCTCGCCTTGCTGCTCCGAGCCTCCGATTTGGAGCCGACCGTCCACCAAGAGCTGCGCAACGTGCGGGCGTCCTTGAAGCAAGCGAGCAAGTGCAACGTGGCCATCGATAAGGTCGTGGCTGCAGAGAGCGCCGACCTCTTGGCGAGACGATGTAACGAACAAGAGCAATTGTCCAATGAAGTGGTGGCGTTTCTGGAGCGGTGCACCTGGCACGTGCACTCGGTCTCCACTCGTATGGTGGCGTTCTATGTCCGAGTTGCCTCAGTGCTGGAGCATCACGCGACTCAGGACGAAACCATCGATGCGGCCTCGGAGTACAAGCTGTATGAATTGTTAGAAGACTTTAAAGAGGCCGACGGCATTAAAGAGGCAGAAGTGAGCAAACACAGCGCCAGGATGCAACTCGCAGCGGACGAAGGAGAGCTCGAGACCGCGTATGCGTCGGTGTTGACGTATTTGGACCAAATTTACGAGTCCTACTACGCGTATCACGCCGCCGCGACTGCAGCTGCTGAAGAGCATCCGGAAGCGATATCGCAGGAAACCCAGCAGTACATGTCTACCCTATGCGAGAGCCTCGGGCTAGGAGATGTTGTGCCTCCTCAAAGCGAAGAGGAAAGGCTCGAGGCAGAAGACGCTGCTCACTCGAGGGCCAAGGACAAGAAAAAGGGTCAAGGAGGAGATTCAGAGGTAGTGGCACCAGAGAGACCGGAGACGTTCAGTGTGGAAGGCTCGGATGTCACTTATGCGGTGATGAATGGACCAGAAAGTATCGCTCAAGAACTCATGCGGCCGCCTGACGACGATGATGGTGAAGACGAGGAAGAGCCGGTGCCAACAGCGGCTGATCCAATCACTGCTTCTGCTGTAAACGAGGGCGATGGTGACGAGCCAGCGAACGAGGACGCAGCAGAAGGGGCAGAAGGGGCAGTCGGTGAAGAGGCAGCAGCAGCTGTAGAAGGCGAGGATGAAGGCGAAGAAGACGAGGAAGAGACTTGGGTGGCGCCATGGTGGTCGAGCTCTAGCTTTGAAGCCAAGACCAAGCACCAGGAAGCCGCCTTGAAGGAGCCGCTGCTGGAGGAGTACCTCGTGGCCAGAGACAGCGCGTTTGTGCCCTTGAGCGAAGACGAGATCGAGGCGATTCCTGACCTTCACCACCGAGACGAGTATCGTCGCATCGCCCAGCATGTGCGCGAGAGGCGCGAGGCAGCCAAACGCGAGAAGTCGAAAGCCAAAGCAGCAGAGAGAGCCGCCCTCTTTGCGCAATCGCCACCCACTGATCCCAACGGTAACCCGGCAGCCCTCAAAGTGGCCTTCCCACAGCCGCTAGTGGTGGACATGCTGGCTTCGCTTCGGTCCTTCCTGGTAAAGCACTCGGAGCAGCGCGAGGCGCAGAGGGCGACCTTTGCCGCTTCTTTGCGCGACGACCGCTGCGGGTCGTATACCGAGGAGCTTGAGGAGCGCTTGCGGCTGCACTGGCCGCGGAAAGGACGAGTGGAGGTAAACATTCGCCAAGTGCGCGAGAGCGAGCTGATTGCGCACAGGCAGAGGGCCAAGAGGCACTGCCGGATCGTCCGAGAGAAGAACGATTCGCACCAAGAGCAATTCGAAAGCATCATCGCAGGCTACGCGGCCAAGAGCAAAGACTTTGTAGGCGAGTTGAAGGCCTTGGAGATGACGCTGGTCGACCAAGAGAGTTTAGCGGCGCTCCAGGGAGTGGATGGCAAGTGCAAGAAAATGTTGATGGCTTTTCGCGAGGAGTGTGGCGAAGCACTGGCTCATCTTGAGAGATGTGTGACCAGTGACCCGACGAAGCTGTATGCGCTCTCCACCTCCCTGCTGCGAGCGACGAATCTGTTCGGCGATAGCAACGGCGACTATTCGGAGTTTGAGTACGAAGAGCTTCAGAAGCAATTGCAGTTGCTCAACGGTGAGATTGAAGAGTCCGTCAAAGGTCGGGTGCTTCAGATTCAAGCCCTCATGTCAAGGCAAGAAGTGGCCATGAGCGGAGACGCGCAGTTTACCACAGCACTAGAGTCAAGCTTACAAGAATTAAGCTTGCGTGAGGCCATCGGGATGAAGTACGGCGCACCGAGACGCAACGCGCAAGAGCGCCTGCGCACTGAACAAACCTGCGACGCGAACAGCGCTGACGCCGTGGACGAGTTGTTGAACTTGTTGGATCGCGTTTGTTCGGAGGCTCAAGCAGCACTAGAAAGTGAGAACAATGCTACCTCACCTTCGAAGCCGCCTGCTTCTTCTTCTTCTTTGTTGGTCACCCCGCCGCGGTCGGCTCTGACACGCGAGATCTTACGAGAAGTGCGCCAGTTGCTCGTGCGAAGAGCCACTTACCTCGAGTTCCTGCCTGCCCCCACTTCTGTCGCCTGGGACACTGAAGTGCCACCCGAGCCGATGCTGACCCGACAAGACGAACTCGCGCTGAAGAAAGCAGTGCCGGTCTATGTCCCGACCTTAGGTGAGACTATGGCGCTGGCGATGGATGGCATGGAAGAGCGATGTCGGGCCGAGACCAAGGCCCTATATGAGGCCGAGGGGAAGGAGGCTGCGCTCGAGCCGCTGGGAGTGCCGGAAGCATTGCATGAATGGTTGGTGAAAACCCGCAAGGGCGTCTTGGGAGACGACGGGTACAGGGACAAGTCGAGGCGGCGGCTGAGGGCGCAGGTGGAGCGGCTCGAGGATATCACGGGGAAGAATTCAAATGAGCTAACGGGAGCCGCAGGTGCAGGAGGATCGAAGAAGCTTCACGCAGGAGCGCTGTTAGTGGCCGAGAGCGCGGCTCGCGCTTTACATGTGTCGAAGCTTCAGAAAGCAGCCCGCGAAAAGAGCTTTGAGTCACGACTCAGCGTGTGGGAAGCGGCGAAAGCGAAGCACAGGGCGGCGCTGCGGC
>Ga0307979_1002923_pt1 | contig 11651 bp, 7 predicted proteins | sample OrgLakmetage1058_FD_201833 | JGI IMG/M metagenome (GOLD analysis project Ga0307979, IMG submission 201833) | Saline water microbial communities from Organic Lake, Antarctica - #1058 | ecosystem: Environmental > Aquatic > Non-marine Saline and Alkaline > Saline | place: Antarctica: Organic Lake...
TCCAACGAATCCAAATTCTGAAGATCAGAATTGTTGACGTACGTACAATTAAATCTTGTATACTCCTCCTACGGAGCTGAAGCTCCTAGAGGATATAAAGTTGTGCGTGAAGGCCTCTAATGGCTAATCTGTTCAGCTGCTTTACGAGCCTGTCCCGTAAAATTACGATGTACGAATTTGGACCTGATTCCTCGCCGTTTTTGGGTCATTTGACTGACGTACTCATTTTCTGTTTGCACGCAGCTGCAACTCCTGAAAAAAACTGTCACTTCGAGGAGTCCACCTTGCGCACTCCGGCTGGTGGAAGAAGTAGCCTTCGTTCAAATACTGTGAGCACACCTGGTTGTGAAATTATGCCGTCAGATTCATCGGCTCCGAAGCCGCGTCGCTCTGGTTCCGACCGTCTAAAGCGCGCCCGGGAGCATGAAAAAGCTCCGGATGAAGTTGAGAACAAAAAAAGAAAGGGCAAGGGCAGAGACACCCCTGACAGCAAAAGTGGCACCGCAGATACACCAAAGCGCGGTGGTAGCTCCAGTCTTCCGCCGAGCTCTGATGCCGTGCGCCAGGATGCAAGCGATGAGCGCACTGCGGGCAGCGACAAGGCGGCCCAGGGCGCGAAGGGAAAACGCCAAACCGACAGTGGCGGTCGGCGCTGCAGCGAGCCAGGCTGCGAAAAGTTAGGACTGGGTGCGAGCGGCAGATGCGTAGCTCATGGAGGCGGCCGGCGCTGCGATCAGCCGGGCTGCGATAAGTCCAGTCAGGGCACAAATGGCAAATGTTTTGCCCATGGAGGAGGTCGACAGTGCAATGAACCAGACTGCACGAAGATGAGCAAAGGCGCAAGTGGAAAGTGCATAGCGCACGGCGGCGGCCGGCGCTGTGATGAGCCGGACTGCACGAAGTCAAGCCAAGGTGCAAGTGGCAAATGTGCAGCCCACGGAGGTGGTCGGCGCTGCGATGAACCGGGATGTACTAAGTCGAGCCAAGGACCAAGTGGGAAATGCATAGCCCATGGTGGCGGCCGCCGTTGTGACGAGCCAGGGTGCGAAAAATCAAGTTCTGGTGCTAGTGGCAAATGCAATGCCCACGGGGGCGGCCGGCGCTGTGACGAACCAGGCTGTGAAAAGTTGAGCCAAGGCCCCAACGGAAAGTGTTCTGCCCACGGAGGCGGCCGACGCTGCGTTGAGCCAGGTTGCGAGAAGTGGGCAAAAGGTGCACTTCGCAAATGTGTGGCTCATGGTGGTGGCCGCCGTTGCAGTGAGCCAGAATGTGGGAAAGTCAGCCTGGGCGCAAGTGGCAAATGCTCTGCTCATGGAGGCGGCCGGCGCTGCGACGAGCAGGACTGCGACAAGATGAGCGTCGGCGCAAGCGGCAAATGTTCAGCCCACGGAGGTGGTCGGCGCTGTGACGAACCTGGCTGCGAAAAAACGAGCCAGGGTGCAACTGGTAAGTGCTACGCTCACGGTGGTGGCCGGCGCTGCAATGAGCCGGGCTGCAAGAAGTTGAGCCAGGGCGCTGGTGGTAAATGCATCGCTCACGGAGGTGGCCGTTGCTGCGTAGTTCCGGACTGTTTCAGGTCGAGCCGGGGTGCAGGCGGCAAATGCATCGCCCACGGCGGTGGGCGTCGCTGCGATGAGGAGGGCTGCGAAAAACTGAGCCAGGGTGCGAGTACCAAATGTGTGGCTCATGGAGGCGGCCGTCGCTGTAACGAGCCTGGCTGCGCGAAGTCGAGTCAGGGTGCAAGTGGCAAATGCATAGCCCACGGAGGCGGCTGGCGTTGGCATGAGCCGAGTGAGGTAGCGGCTTTGTAGAGGAGGCAGTTTTCGACCGATTTAGAGATGTCGCGCTATATTTCGCATTTCGGCCTTGTTTCTTTGCCGATTTCCCTATGATTCATGATTCACTTTGATGGCGGATGCCCGATGCCCCCCCTCAAACTCAAAGGGCCCGCGCCATATTGCATTATGTACAACATATACATATCAGAATCAGAATTAGATAGTGCGAGTTCGCAATGCACAGGCCAGAACCGGGATAATTTTATCAGGGAAATCTTGCTGTATTGGATTGCGATTGCGAGGAGCTTCGAGCAGCTTTAGCTTTGATCTGCGATCAGCTGTAATATGTAATTCGAATGACGTATTTAGGGCGTTGAACTGACGTATTCATAAGACCAACAACCTAACCTCAAGTTCCATTGACTTGATGACTTGAAGCTAGATCTGCTTGAGACATGCCTCATAGTCTCATAGGTCTAACTTGGCCTTCAGGGATATTGAGTGACGCCTTTTTGTGCTGATGCTGAGGGCAACAGATGGAAACCTGCAGCCTACAGAAAAAAAAAAAATTTGCCTGCCGGTGCGAAAGGTACATCTGCATCGAGCGCCAAATTTGGCTGCAAAAACATGTAATCAACTCCGCCGCTAAACATACCACAACACCTGGGTTTTGTGCGTGTCAAATAAGCTAGGGAACACGGAACACGTGAAGGATGCAAACGCAGTCGAGGGTGAACTTGGACTAGGCGACAGCGAAGGCTTTCACAATTGTATTTATCCATTGTTTAGCGTTCAGTCGTTCACCGGCATCGACAACGCGCACAAGCGACAAGCACACTTTTTAAGCTAAATCAAGTCTGCTTCACATAACACACAGAAATGGGTATTGATATAGATATAGAGATAGATATAGTCTAGATATAGATAGAAAACTTGCGCAAAAAGCCGATCTGTCTACTGTCTTGATATTTCAATTCCTCCCTCCAACTCCAACTACGGTAATTTATAAGAAGCTTACTATCTTTATCTTCATCTCCGGCTCGCTCCCGTTCTAATTCTGGTAGAAGATATGGGTCATATTAGGAGGTGGTGATGGTGGTCTTGGCTCTTGTCTGGGATTAGATTAGATTAGATTAGATTATACTCCCCAATCAATTGCAAAGAAACAACAACAAATAGCATATAAAGCTGCGTTTTTTGTGTATCCTCCAGAACAAGTCCAAGTCTGACTGGGCTGAGTGTCCTTTTGCATGATGCGATGTTCATCTTTACTCGCATGAACCCTGTAGGATCAATTCTCGGAAGGAGGCATAGGTTTCGAGTACGCCCGCGATCTGCGATCTGCGATCTCCACTCCGAACTGGGAATGGCACAGGAGCCAACACGATGTTATCTGTTTACTGCTACAGTACCTGGCCTAGCTACCACATCACAAAATCCTGTATACCGGCTCGGTTTGCGGGTATTTTTTTTCATTAACGTGTAATCGAGGAACTACCAACTATCATCAATAGGCATATACCTCCAATTGGGAAACCAGATATTCACACAATCACCTCCGTGGTATGTTTTCGACAGTTAAATTCAATCGCTTTCCTCGCCACTATCACTTCCGCTCATTTCGCCATCACCCTTTTTATCCTCTTCACTGTCGCTCACGTCTTGGCATCTCAGAGCTGCTTCGTATTGCTTCTGTGACATTTTCCCCTTCTTGAGTTTTTTGTACAGGCGCTCTTCCTTCGCGAGGTCGTCCCATTCTTCTTGAATCACTTCACGCTTTCCTTTGCGTTTCCGAGCCCCATCCGCCGTCCACTTGGGGTTCAACTTCTGGGCTTCGGCCAAGTTAGCCGCTTGCTTCTTGGCTGCTCCTGAAAGCTGTTTTGCAGGGCCGGCAGCCGCGAGCGCCGCGGCCTCCAATTGCTCGGCAGCGGCTGCAGCTTCCTTGCTGAGCGCTAAGCGCTTCAACCTTGCTTTCTCGCGGGACTTGTCCAAGTAGGGCACCGCTTCCGTCTTGAACGTGAAATCAGGCGCAAAGCCACGCACGCGCGGCGCCCCACGGCCCGAAAGCTCGGGAATTTTGGGCAGCCGAAGCAGGGCCAGGGCGTTGGCTAAACCTCCCAAGTCGAGCTGGTTGAACCGAAAAATGAACTCGCAGCGGTGGTCTTTGTACGCCCTCAAGTGCGCCATGAATGCCCGGCTTCCGCGCTCCAACAAGTCGCGGTCGCGCCGCACGCATGTCCGCAAACTTCCTTCCAAACGCTCCGACGCCAGCTCGAGTGCAGCCACGAGCGGTGTAGCAGTTGCGGTCTCATCAGCAGCAAGAGCAGCAGCAGCTGCTGAGGTTGGTTTCAGAGTTTTTTTAGACTGTTTGCTTGCCTCACTGCCACTGGTCTTCGTTTCACCTCCAGAAGGTCCAGAAGCTCCTGCTGCTGCAGCTGCGGCTGCCTCTGCAGCGGCTGCCTCTTCGTCCGTGCGCACTTCGGCTGCTTTCCACCATTGGTTCAAGTCCTTCCAGGGCGCAAAGGGCGCGAGGGGAATCTTGCGCAGGGCGAGGAACTCCACGTAGGCGTCCTCTTTGGGGTCCATCAACAGCAGAGAGTTGCCCGCCCGCCCCGCGCGGCCGGCACGCCCGACGCGGTGCACGAAGGCCGCGGGGTCCTTGTATTGTGGAGACAGGTATTGCACGGAAACGATTTTAAAAAAAACATGCACACGACTCGAATACGATTCAGAAACACATCTGAAAGTGAATCGCTAGCAATTTTTGAACAAAATTCAAGCACTCGTAATTATTTCTGTTGAGTCGCGCAGAAAAGCATGCACCAACTAAATTTGAGATACATAATATAGGTTATATCGAAGATAATAGCAAACCAAGCATTCGTTATCATTGTTGTTGAGCAGAAAAGCGTGCATCAATTAGAGTGGATGATATAATTGGTTTTCGCACCTGGGGGGCGTCAAACTGCACGATCCAATCCACGTCAGGCACGTCCAAACCCCTTGCCGCCACGTCGGTACAGAGGAGAACCGCGCCCACCGGTGGGGTCTGTGGGCTGCCATCTTTGCTGCTGCCCCTGTTCTTGCCACTGCTGCTGTTTTTACCAGAAGCAGCTGCCGAAGCTGTTGCGGACAAAGCAGCCAGTTCTTCGGCACTAACGTCAAAGAAGGAGCGCGCGCCTCGAAATTGCGCGAAGACGCCGTTGCGCTTCTTTTGCACCATGCGCCCGTGCAAGCCCAGCACTCGCAGTTTGCTATTGGTGCTGTTGGTGGTGTTATCAGCGCTGCTGTGGCCTTTCTTGTTAGCGTCCTTACTGTTCGTGCTAGTAGCTTTCGCTTTATCTTTGTTCTTACCCTTGGGAGGAGCATCACCGTCGCCAATAGCACCATCATCATTGCCAGCACCCTCCGTCGATGTCTTTGCTAAATTTTCCACTGCAGCCACAGACACGCCACCAAGCGCTTCCGCTGGCAGCGCGTTCAGCGCTCGTTCCCAGAAGTCAACCGCGGCGCAAGTCAAGAAAAACACCATCACTTTTTCGTGGCGGTGCTCCTGCAGAAAGCGCAAGAGCAGCAGGGGTTTCAGCCTCTGCGACGTGAGCGCGTAATGGTTGGTCAACGAGGTAGGCGTTGCTTGCACTCCCCACTTTTCAAACACCACGCCCAGCGTCGAATGCCCATTGCTGCTGCCGCCGGCACCCTCAGCAATGGCAGCAGGATCAGACGAGGACGACGCCAGCTGAGGAGCTGCGGCTGCGGCAGCCGCCTGTGCTTGCGCCTTCACGGCCACCGAAATGGACGCTGGGTTGCGCAGGCCTGCTCGCCCAAGCTCCTTCACTTCGCGGGTTTGAGTGGCGCTGAAGAGGCCAGTGCGGCGCTGCTTCGGCAGGCGGCTGAGAATGCGGCTCAAGGCTTGCTGAAAGCCCATGTTTAGGAGAGTGTCGGCTTCGTCTAACACCAACAGCTCAAGCGACTTCATGTCGAAGAGCTCGTACCTAAAAATGGAAGTTCACATTGAAAAACACCTATGCTACATGGATAACCGACGGCCCGATGTTGATGAAATAACAATAATAACGTAAAAATAGGTGTAGCGCATGCATTATAGCTCGAGCAGTATTGAAGTTGATTAGGATTACCTCTCTAGCAAATCATCTAGTCGGCCAGGTGTAGCCACCACTATAGGCAGCGCTTTGGCGCTTGCTACCATTTTAAGGTCTGCTGCAACTGCTGCGCCGCCCGTGATCAGCAGTGGCGGGGCTAACTTCCCCTCAGAACATGCTGCGAAATGTGCGCACACCGCAAAGGTTTGGTTGGCAAGTTCGCGAGTGGGCGAAATAATAAGCGCGCCTACAGCTCGCGGTTTGAGAGGCACGCCTCGCCGCAAGATGAGCTCAATAGCGGGAATAACAAATGCTAGAGTTTTTCCAGAGCCTGTGCATGCTTCCGCGCTCACGTCTCGATATTTGAGAAGCAGAGGTATCGAAGCCGCTGTTTAGAGATCGCGTCATAGCACAGTGTTTCAGATATTATGAAGCATTACATGGAAATTTATGATCATAGAATTGATGGCATCGAATACTTGTTCAAAGTTCAAGAACAGACCTTGCACAGGCGTCATTAGTTCAAATCCGAGTGCGGAGAGTCCAGCTGTCGATGTAGTGCTGAGACCAAGATCAGCAAAAGTCCTCGGAGCTGACGCCATCCTAGCAATATTCTAACTACTGCGCTGATATGAATAGTAATATGAATTAAGCTGGAGCTTTATGCGTTAATCGTTTCAGCTAGACCAGCGGCTCTGCGCAATAATATACTGCCTGAGCTGAGGTTTCAGCGAGTCGGCGAAAAATAAGCTCGGAGCTCGGAACAAGATCGACGATGATTGAACCAGGAAGAAAAGAAAGAACCAAAGAACAGATCAAACCAACTGTGAATCTTTTTAGCTTCTTCTTGCTTCATGCTACACGCTACGAATTTACGAACTACTCGTAGCATCAACGGCGAATCGCCTAGCTCTAACGAATTGTTCTTACAGCTAAGATTGGTGTTTACGCGGCATTGGAATCTGTCATCTTCTCATCATGGCTGACATTGCAGCTCAGTTAGCCATGTTTCAAAAGGTTGAAAAGGCCGCCGAAGGAGGTGATTCCCAGGTGGGTTTCTGGCAGAAGTGTTTCAATTATTCGGGCTAAACTTATCGTAAAGCTGATTGAGTTCCGGGCACTTACAATTCATTTGAATCTTGTTGAGCAGGCTCAGTATCACCTAGCTCGGTGTTTTCAGACGGGCACATTAGTACCGAAGGTACAATGAACTTTGTAGCGTTTGCATGGGCAATCATATGATGGGCTTTTTGTCATAAGAAAAGAATGATGCTTGGCATGCTCATTGGTTTCTCTAGCGACAATTGCTCTCTTTTCATTCAATCTAACATTCGAATGTATTCTAGACTAGCCCTCTCGTTCTAGCTTTTTGGAGATAGAATGTGACTATTTACCTGTACAAGTATCAAATTTCATTTCTTCATAATATGCTTGTTTAAAACAAAGTGTTCGAGACTTAATGGCAGCCTCATTGCTTCTTGATTGTTTTGGTATTTTCTTCTTCGAAGTCTCTTACAGAGTCACTGTATTGGTATGGCAAAGCAGCAGAACAGGGCCACACGCAGTCGATGTTTGCTGTCGGCTCCATTTATGACCAAGGGGTGAGCGTCTCACTCATTATTCATTTCTCGTTCCGATCGATTCTGCGGCTCTCTCTCGTCATCTCCGTCGTTTGTACACCCCCTCCTATATTTCTCTTTGAGAAAGAAAAGATGGCAGCTCATACGTGTGAAAGGTTACTTCTGCAAATACATCTGTTTCTAGGCGGAGGGCGTACCCGTGAATCCTGCAGATGCGCACCGGTGGTATTCTCTCGCTGCGAACCTCGGAGATGCCAAGGCACAGTTCAATCTCGGGGTTCTCTACCAGCGCGGGCGCGGGGTGAGCCAGAACGTGTCAGAGGCAGCCGATTGGTACGGCAAAGCTGCTAGGCAAGGATTTACCCCAGCGCAGCTCAACCTTGCGGCCCTGTACGAGCAAGGCCGCGGCGTGAAGCAATCGTGGGCGAAAGCGGTGGAGTGGTACAAAAAAGCAGCTGCTGAAACTCCAGAAACCTCCTCTTCTGTGCCCTCTGAGAATAACAGCAGCAGTGGCAGTAGCAGCAGCGGCAGCGATTTCTTCAGTGACGCAGGCATTTCTAGCGGGAAGCCTCCTCCAACCCAGAGCAAGCCTGCGTCCTCCGCTGCCAAAACTGAAGGCAAGGCAGCAGCACAATACGAGCTCGCGGTGATTTTGCTCGAAGGCACCAACAACGACAGCAGCAGCAGCAGTGGCAGCCAGGGAAGTGACGGCAGCACTGTTGAACCCAACCCTGCCGAAGGTCTTGATTGGCTGACGAAAGCGGCGCAAAACTCCCACGCGAGAGCGCAGTACCACTTAGCCTATGCTTACGACGAGGGGCAGCACGGCCTGGCACCAAACCCCGAAGTGGCCGCACAATGGTACCTTAAAGCGGGGGAGCAAGGCTATTCGCCCGCCATGCACAACCTGGGCTTTTGCTACGAGCGCGGCGACGGCGTCGAGCAGTCGGACGAGTTCGCGGCCCAATGGATTACGAAAGCCGCAGAAGCGGGCAGCGCCAACGCGCAGCAGCATTTGGGCGTGCTCTATGAGGAAGGATTAGGTGTGGCCCAGAGCAATGCAGAAGCAGTGAAATGGTATCGCAAGGCTGCCCTTCAGGTATGGGAAAGGGATTCGTGAAAGCTGAAATCAGATCAAGCACTATGGAAATTCGTTGGTCTGAGGGCTTAGTCCTATGCTCATTCGCTGTTTATTTACACTTATGTTGTAAGTAATTCGCTTGTTCTTTAGTATTTTTATGATTATATTCGCGTGCATGGGATTTTTGCGCGCAAGCATCTTTACTTCGCTGTTTTTTTTCTGAATCGGTGGTCGTACAACAGGGTGACATGCACGCGCAAGGGCATCTCGGGTTCTGCTACGCCCAGGGGAAAGGCGTCGACCTGAGCTTGACGGAAGCGCTGACGTGGCACCGCAAAGCAGCGGCTCAGGGCCATGAGGGCGCTTCAGCTAACGCGTCCGCTGCTCGCCGAGCCCTGAAAGCACAGCGGTTGGCGCAACCGGGGGTGCGCGTGGAGCTGCACAGCTTAGTGGCCAAACCGGAGCTGAACGGGTTGCAGGGCACCGTGGTAGCGTTCGTGGAGGCTACAGGGCGGTCTGCGGTAGAACTCGATGACGGCAAAGGCCGCTTTGAGCTGAAGCAAGAAACGCTAAGGCTTGTGCCGGAGCCCGCAGGAGAGTGGAAGCCACCTCAATCTGCTGACGTGGAGGTGGAGGAGTCGCCGGAGGCTCCGTCGGTTGAACTGTCGCCATCTCTTTCAGAGAAGAACGCGGAAAATTAATTTGAGCCCCATCGAAGAAGTATAGCTCGAGCAGGGTGCCGTAGGTAGAGTGCTTAAGGGACCACAGTATAGTATATACTATATAGGGCTACTGCGAATAGAGCGGTAGATTGGGAAGGGCGCGGGGCAAATGGCATTATTCGCTTATTCGCCAATGGACTTTAAAATCTCTAACCGAGTTCCAAGGGAAGGTAGTGAGTTACACTGAAAGGAGCCACTGCGTTCTATATATTATTCAGAACAGGAAAACCAAGTAACATGTAACATGCGCGTTCGATCGGGAAAATCCCGACGAGATTGAGCCCACAGAAGGCCGAAGGTAATCATCGACAGGCCATTTCAATTTGATGCCATTACGGGGTTCTTGTGCCTGCCTATTTAAAACTAGCCGCCCTGCCCTTAGTTCTTCAGGATATTATTCTGCATTTAGCTATGCTAGCTATGGTTAGTGAACTGCCCATGCCCAGGTAGGGTTCTTCCAACTATAACTGCCGCTACTGCTGGCTCGACCAATTTCAGAATGCCCATCACCCTTCTGTTGATTACTGTGAGGTTAAGTCAGTCGTGAGTACCTGATTTGCCTCCCTTTTGACATAGTCTCCGAAGGGCCGGAATAAGATGGCTAGCACAAAGGAATTCAACAAGTTTGGCTTCTCGTGAAAATTGTAAAATACTTTGTACTCCCTTCGTGCTTCGTGATTCGTGCCTGTTAACTGTTATTCTTCTAATTCCGGGCCTTCGGGGCCTGCGTTAAAAAAAAGGGGGGGGAAGGGAAGGGAAGGGAAGAGAAGGTTCAAGGGTTCAACGGATGAATACAATTGCATTACGCAAAGGGACACTCAGCCCAGTCAAACTTGTTCTGAAGGTTCCATTTTTCTGTTGCTATATGCCACAGTGGTTTTCCTTTGGATTAGGGGGACATAACGAGACTAGACAAGGGGGAATGGCGTGGAGATTGGCAAACTCCTTTTTATTCGGCGGCTAAGAGAACTGGCCACATTAATTCGAATGATCAAGCAAGGCGAAGCGGCTGTAGCGGCTGACGGTTGGACCAAGGGGATTACTTTGACAGTAATCCCCTTGGTTGGACAGAGAGACCGGAGAAGGTGGTGGACGGTGATTGGACAGCTGGATATCTATGTTGACAGAAATCGCCAAATGCTGAACAACAGGTGTTGCAGAACGACTTGCAGAAGATTGCGAAGGAGTGTCACGACAAAGATCTTAGCTCTGCGATGTCACCACCTCAGGACCCCCGGCGGACCGTTTGACCATATCAATATCTTGTCCATATCCACCGCGCGCTAATCTTAGTGTCACGCGCCGCATTAACACTTTGTTGAGTCACGGCTACCTGTCACTTTCTTCGACGCATCTAATTTCGTTTCAGTATCGTGGCATTTGAACTTACTTTTTCATCATTATCGAAATCAAATTTCGATTGCGCAGCCTTCATTTCAACGATGACGAGTTCGGTGTCAGTTTGTGATCTAAACGATTTCGAACTAAGCGACTCAGACTCTTATGGTTTCTTTACTGAAGCTGAAATCAAAACTCCTTTGAGAAGCACGTCTCCATTTGGTGAAGTCTTGCAGCGCCGACTCAGTGACGCGTTTTCAGATGAGCGGAAGTGCTTCAAAGAGGCTGACGTCAATGACGTCAACATTTGCCCGGGCACAACAAATGATGAAAATTTGCCGCCAAAAGACCTGAGCCATGTACCTCAAATGTGGTCAATCATGATGGCGCCGCGAGGGCGGGACCACTGCACTGGTTGTAACCGTCGGCTCGTGTTAACTGCGAAGCACAGCACTCCTGCGCGCGTTTACTTCCGCAACTTCATCAAACATGACGTGCCTGCCGTAGTGGGCACTTCTTCTCCTGATAGCGGTAGTACGAGCATTGAGCCCGCTCCTTCACCATCGTTGCCAGCTAATTACTCAGGAATTGACTTTCTCAAAGGTGGGTCATGTAGTGACGACGTGAACCCGTTGCCGTGGCCATTAGACGAGCCCGTCGTGGCTGCAGTTGGTGGGTTTCGCGTGCTTTCTGGCTGGTTTGGCCACCAGTGGGTTGAGTTCGAAGTAGTAGTGTCGAGCGGTGCTCGACAACAGTTCGTGTGGCGGTCGCTGGATGATTTTGCTCGGCTGGTAGACACCTTGGGAGTTCGCCGCAAGTACCGGAACATGCCTTACGCGAATTTGGTGTGGGAGATGGTGCAGAAAAAGCGGCGATGGTGGAACGCCACAGAACCATATTACTTGGTGTCGCAGAGGGTGTCTTTAGACTTGTTTTTCGAGCATTTGCTTTACGAGCTCGATTCGCCGACGCAGCTTTTCAATTTCGTTGACGATGCGACCTGGCACGTGGGAACTTCAGAACGCAACGCTGCCGCCCCACACGGCTGT
>Ga0307979_1002925_pt1 | contig 11648 bp, 13 predicted proteins | sample OrgLakmetage1058_FD_201833 | JGI IMG/M metagenome (GOLD analysis project Ga0307979, IMG submission 201833) | Saline water microbial communities from Organic Lake, Antarctica - #1058 | ecosystem: Environmental > Aquatic > Non-marine Saline and Alkaline > Saline | place: Antarctica: Organic Lake...
AATGCGGATTTTCGAATGACTTCTTCTTTGGAGGCAACGACTAAGTCTTTAAAAGCCGCTGATCACGACCTCTTCTAGACGAGACACAACTCCTACTCTAAGTATGGCTTGCATTCGAAGCAGTCGCTTCGCTGCTTCACACTTCACGGTAAGTAGCAAATTTGGATCTGGTGAGTGTGGAAGAGAGAGGAGGCTTCTTGAAGAAGCCACTTGGTACACCAACCACCACTGCCAAGAGAGAATCTACAAAGTTCATACTTTCATCCATGTTATTTGCATTTTATGTGTAGTTTTAATCGAAAGTTGGTAGGATCGCGGAGCTAGCCAAAAATGGCGCCAAAGAAGACGGAGCATTGCGCTCCGACGCGAACAAGATAATCTGATTAACTTCAAAATTCATCACAGCCACCGACGAAGCGAAATTTAAAGGAGCTGCTTGGCTTGGTATTGCCTGAATGTTCCTGCGAATGTTAATATTTTCTCATGGCTTTTTCGCGCTAACGAGATTTTTTTGGTCCTGTTCGTCACTGGGGTTTTGCATGTGGCATGTTTTACCTCTTCCCTTGTATTTTTAGCGTTATAAACATCGGATTTAGCTCGCTCTCCGCTAAAGGATTCAAAGGCATCCTTCTAGATTTTTATACACGGCGATGGGCCTCTTTTCTAGTGAATTTCTTATATCAGACCCTGCTGTTTCGCTTTTTGGGATTTCGCCTCTTAAAGGAACATATGCTGGAAGGATAGTCTTAGCAGGCACACAGGTCAGAGTGGCCATGGAAGTGGCGGTAACGGTTCAAAGTGGCCCGTTCGTCCACGCCCTGAGAATTTTACAGAGAAGAGGGTTTTCACCCGCAGAGGAGGGGACCATAACGAAGCCCCTTAAGCGATTTAAAAGAAGAGTCGCCAACCCTCGAGCGAAGGCATGGCCCCATTTGCGTGCAAGGTTCTGCTTGAAAATGATAGATGCGAGCAGATGCGAGCACGGAAGGGCGCAAGATGGGCGGGAGTGTTGGGATATAGGTATGGGGCACCCCTGTGGTATACAGAGGGGGTTGGCCCGCCGACTGTACAAAGCTCTTGTCCTGTCTACTTTGCTTTTTGGGTGTGAGGTTTGGTGCTTGTGAGAAGAATTATCCAACCGACTCCGTAACTTCCGTAAGCGCCGTGTCCGTGGTATGTGCCGCGCCAGTCTTCACCATGCCTTCCATCATCACATTAGTACAACCACTTTTTTTCAAAGGCTCAACGTCATGGACCTCGATAGCTACAGTAACAATCGGGTTCTTCGCTGGGCTGGCCACGTTGCTCGGATGCCTGTGACTCGGGCGCCGCAGCAGTTGCTTACGGGTTGCGGTAGCATACCCTCGGCCTCGGCCGAATGGGATCCCTGAGATGACATGGGATCCGACATAAAAGAAGGCTATAACGCAAAGGGCTTCCGGTCCACTCCAAGGAATGGCGTGCTATAGCAGAGGATAGGTCGGAGTTGAGATGTTGAGATCGCGGACGTGCTCGAAGCTCATGCCTTCTTCCAAAAATTGATCCTGTGGGGTTGATGAGAAACATTACTTCACACAAAAGGGCGCTCAGCCCAGTCAGACTTGTTCTGGGGGATTCACCTATGCGCAGCTCTTTGCTATTCGTTGATGATTCCTTGTAATCTAACCTAATCTGCGCGTCTTGCTTGTATGCACTTATTCCTTATACTTACTTATACGCGTTAGCACCACAAACTCCGAGCTTCGACTTCTTCAACAGTACTGCTAGTAGATTCGTAGCTAGTAGCCGTAGCCGCAGGAACACAAGTAGTAAATAGTGGGCTTCTTGAGAGTACAGAGGGCGATGATGTTCGGGGTCTGCTGACCTCCGCTTTCGACTATAGATGGCGATGTTTGCTTCGTCCCCCGTCTCCACACCACCACCACTCAATAGATCGGGCCCTTTGTGTCGAAATCGGCTCATGCCCATTACCTGGAAGTAACACAACGGCATCGGCCATTGCAGCGACGAAGAAATCCTCTAGATGGGCAATTAGGTGGCACATAAGCGCACATACGAGAAGAAAATAAATCTCCACGCACGGCCCTCCCTTCATGCATCCTCTTCGTCGTCGTCGTAGTCATCATCGTCGTCGTCAAACTCAAAGTCGCTGTCGTCATCGTCATCATCGTCTAAAAACAGCCCTGCATCGCCCACCGCTGCGCCCACGCCTCCCCCGCTGCCACCGCCACTGTTGCCGGCTGCCGCCCGCGCTGCGGCCTTAGCCTCGCGCGCCGCCACTTTCGCGTTCCACGCTTCCAGCTCTTCGGCTGCAGCGGCGGCTTCTTCGGCCGCTTGCTCCGCTTCCGTAGGCTCCCTCCACGCTCCCACGTCTGCACCCTCGGTAAAGTACTCACGGCCTGACTTCTTCGTGTCCACCTATTTGCATGCACATACACACACCACATAACAATAACCGACCCTCATTAAGATAGGAAACAGCAAGTAACCCCAACTCAATCCACAAATGAAGGCGTGCTTCTTGTATACCGCGGCTACGTTCTCTTCGATGTGCCCTCACCTTAGCCTCTTTGACAGGCGCGGTTTCGGCTTCGAATTTTGCACGCCACTCCGCGAACGACTCGGGTGTGACCGGCGTGCCGTCCAGCTCCTTTTGCCGCAACCTCTCTACTTCGGCTTCTTCTTCGGTGAGCGCTTGGCCGTGCCCCGCCGCTGCGGCAGCCGCCGCTTCCATGGCGGCTACTTCTTCCGCGGAAGGTTTGGCGGCGGCCACTTCACGCCGCTGCATGGCTGCAAACATGCTGTCGTCCTGATTGGGGTGAGGGGGGGGGGGGGGCACAAGGATCAAATTGAGGGATTACAAGCGGGGTAGGCTCGTCTATTGGTCAGCCCCTTGACCACATGATCAGGCGCAGAAAATTGTACCGAATCAACTTTTCTTTTCTTTTTTTTATTTGTTCAAAAACAGCTAGACTTCTGGAGCTACGCTAGAGTCAACTACTCTCTCCTTGAAGCACCTGTGGTTTTTCGTTGTGGGCCACCAGCCATTCGCGCAGCTCTTCGGCCACTGTGTAGCACATGGCCATGCCCAGGTTTTCTGCTGCAGCCGCGTCGGCCATTCCTTGCAGAGTGGCCACTTGGTCTGTTGACAACCCTTTCACGCCTATTACCTCTAAAGTGGGGGCTTCGTTGGGGTATGCTAATGGAAGCTTGGCTTCCAAGGTCATGGCAACTATTGATTTAAAAAAAAAAAAAGGAGAAAATTTATCTTGATGCCGTTACGCTAGAGTAAGCAGTCTGAAAAACAAAGATATTCCCTTCTCGTGCCTCCAGTATAAAGTGCAAGTTTACATCCACTTGGGATCATATATGTGCTTAATCCTTCAAAGAAAAACGAGAAAGTTTGAAAATTCTCGTCTCAGCCCGCTCGCCCTCTCTTGCGATACGTTGTTTCGCGACAAAGGCTTCCTCAAATGCTACTCGAACATGCTAACATACCGTGGTTTTCAATGCCATCGCCTGCGGGATGGGGTGCCAGGCTGATTGCGAAGTGGTAGGGTGAGGTCGACACGACTTTGAAGTCATCGACAAGAATGCTCTCCAGCGCCTCGGCCTCCATCATCTGCTCCTCGGCTTCCACTGCAACAGAGGCATTAGGAAAAGAATGGTGAAACGTGGCCTCGTTTAGAAATTACACACGCTACTAGGAAAGCAAAGAGCAATTGAGAAGAAAGTTACCTGCGAAGGCACTCATCCTCGTCAAGAGATATTACGTCACGAAGGTCCCTATCCGCAATTGAGGTGTACAGCCACTACTTATAACTAAGTAAGTACTTTTCAGCGATCTCAGTCGCGCTCAGCAGCACCGAATCAGTGCACTGTGTTGTTAAAATGCGAACGCCTTGGGAAGTAAAATGAAAGTGCGAAGTAAGTTGCTTCGATGCTCTTGCTGCAGGCGTAGGTTATCGCTCGGCCTCTGCGCGCTGCTCTGCTGCTTATCTTAGCTACGTAAGTACAGTATCCTTTCTATCAAACAAGTTTGGGTGCCCGCGCGATGCGCGGTTCAGGCGCAGTTATTTTGCTGCGGAACGCAGTAGGTCTGTGTTCGTACTTGATCGCGACTTCGAGGTGAACGCGAACCCTCCTCCCTTTGCCCGTGGTGCCTGTCCCTTCTTCTGCCCGTGCTCAGCTTTCTATTTGGTCCCGTACTGCACATGTACAACAGAACTTTACAGTAGTACAGTACAAAAAAAAGAAACCAGGGGATTCCTATGATGCCGCCTAAATGGCACCCTTCCCCTGTATAGATTCTAACACCAATCCTCCCGTCGGGGGAGGCGCAAAAAAACAAAGGGCGGACACCAACGAACGAACGAACCACGAACGAAATTCCATTTAATAGAAGGGATGGAATTTCGTTCGTAGTTCGTTCGTTCGTTGGTGTCCGCCCTTTCTTTTTGTACTGTACTACTGTACAGTTCTGTTGTATATGTGCTGTTGATAAGAAAGCGGACCACGGGCACAAAAAGGGTCACGCGCCACGGGCGCTACACGGGGCACTATTGCACGGGCACCTCAAGGCCGCGAAGAGAGGGATACGGTGCTCCGCACCAAACTAACTGCACCTGAACCGCGCATCGCGCGGGCACCCGAACTTGTCTTTGTAAAAAAGCATAAACACTCACCCCGTAGGGGTGTTAGAGATAGACCTCACCCCGTAGGGGTGGTAGAGTGCATCAAGGTTCTTAGCTTCTAAGACCTCGATAGACCTCGATTGCAGTGCCATGACGCACGCGCGCGAGGACGCAGCTGATGCATCACGGTTACAGCTGTTGCTGAGCGAAAGAGATCGCGAGCTTGACCTCCTCAGGTCTTGTCTCCATTGCGTCCGGGAAGATCTGAATGGTAAGACTGATCATTCCGTGTTCTGCAATTTGTGCGTCAGTTGTTGAAAGCACAAGAAAGAGCCCCGTAGAACACCGCGACACCGCTGCGCTCAAGGAAGCTAACAATCATCTAAACATATATTCATTTTGATTGTTTGATCGTTTTCCAATTGCAGTGAAAAACGAACAATTTGACTACCTCTACGCTAGTTTAAAAGCAAGTTCCGAGTTCTCAGCAGCAGAGCGAGCAGCGGCAGAAGCAGCCGCCACAGCAGAGAGCAGGGCGAGCATACAAGCCCTGCGAGCACGCGTTAACTTTTTGGAGCGAGTTGTTTCGGATCAAGCCCGCCGATTGGGCGAAAAGCCTAGCCACCGAGCGGAGCGTGACAAATGGGGAAGCAAATCTGCTAGCGCTGGAGCAAAACATGGGGGAATGTCTTTGACAGCCGCAGGCAACACTGTTTCGAAAGCAGCAATGCGTCGCACCAATGATACGGCTTATACTTCAAATGCTAGAAACAATCATGATGGCTCAAGTCGCGAAGTAAACGATGGCACCCGGAATCTAGTGGGCTCTGCAACTACAACGAGCAGGAATGAATTCGGCCCAGAAGTGGCTTTCACGAACGCTGCTGCCGCAAGTGTTTTGGACAAAAAGGGCAGTAACAGCCGCAACAACGAAAGAAAGCACACTTATATGTCACTCTTGATGCTTGACGATGAGTTGTTGCGGCATTGCATGGCCTTTGCTTCAGCCAGCGATCTAGCTACACTGGCAATCGTATCCGGGCCAGCCTTGTGCGCGATTGCGCGAGGCGAACAGCTTTGGCACCAACTGTATTGTTACATATTCGGCAACCCACAGCGGCGCGGTTGCCTAGGCAAAAGCAGTAATGTTAGTGCAAAACGGTATCCCAGCAGCAGCAGCACTATGATGAGCAGCAGCGGGGAATGGTTTCGTACGTTTACGGTGCGCGCCACGGCTGAGCGGCGGTGGAAGAAAGGCGCTGCCCAAAGCGTTGTGCTCCGAGGCCACTCGGCCAGTGGAGGCTTTGGGAGCGCGGCCACTGTTACATGTGCGTTGTAGGGCTGTAGTATGGATTTTCTTCCTATAGAGCAATTGCAAAGTTAATTGATTTACAAACATTCCCGCCCTCGACTTCTCCCCTGGAATGTTCTCCCTCATCACTTCCCTCCTTCCATCATTCAAACGCAGGCTTGGCCACTCGCTTCGAGCGTCGCTTCTTGGTGAGTGGCGGCGACGATGGCAGTTTAGCGTTTTGGCACCTGGCAAGGCGGCCTGCACAGACCCAGGCGTTTACGTTTCAGAGCGCTAAAACTTACGGTTCATCAAAGGGCAGCAATCATAGTGGGGGCGGCGGTGGAAGCAGCAGCAGTCGTAGCAGCAGCAGTGTCTATCGTGATGATGGTAGAAACACCGATAGGGGCGCAACAGCAAGCGAAAGATTGGAGAAGGCAGAAGGCGGAAGTGGGGGTAGCCGTCGTAAAAGTGTTTGTGAAGAAGAGGACGACGACGACGACGAAGAGGTCATGCTGCGCCCACCACCAGCGCTAGCACTAGCACAGCTGGCCACCGGAGAATCGAGCAGCCGCTCATCTCGCTCTAGTTCTAGCAACAGTAGCAGTGTCTTCAACGGATCTTTGGGATCAGTGATGGAGGCACTCCGCGTCAGTGGCAGTGGCTTGAGCAGCGGCAATTATGTGGGGAACACGTCAGGGGGCAGCGGTGGAAGCGAAGGCATTGGCCTGGGAACTGGCGGCAATAACAGTTTCAGTGGCTCAGCAGGCAACAGCAGCATCCACAGCATGGGAAGCAACAGCGGTGGGAACAGCAACGCGATTGACGATGGAGGCGGCGGCCATTACCTCGAGTTCGAGAAAATGCGCGCGTTCCACGGCCACGGAGGTCCGGTGTGGTGCTTGGCTTTGGACGAGTATCGCAACCGGTTGGTGAGCGGGTCCTACGACCGCACCGTAAAAGTATGGGACTTGCACAACGGGTCGTGCTTGCGCACTTTGCGTGGCCACGCGGGATGGGTGAGCTGCGTGGGGATTGTGGGCGGCGCTTATCCTCGTGGGCCCAACGGCGCTATTGTCAGCGGCTCCTGGGATGCCACCATCAAGGTTTGAAATAATAGAGGCAACAGGGAGTGCATGATACTTCTTTTCATAAGAAAAGTAGCGAAAATAAAAGAATCATTGAATAGTTTAGACGTTCCTACAGATCTGAAGAGAGGTATTCTCTTCCTCATTTGACTTGATGTATGTGCATTTCTGATAGACCAAAACACACTTGCATACTTGGCATAGGTTTGGGACAACAACGACGGCCCCCCTGCGCAAGACCCTCTGAGAACTACCTTGCATTGCGGGGTAGGAAATGCCCTCTATTGTCTGGACTCCCAACCAACCAACCATCCACCCAGCAGCAGTTTTGGCAGCGGTGATGGTGATGCTGCTGCTGCGACCTCTTCGTCATCGAATTTGGTCGCAGTGGGATGCCGGCAACGGCACGTACAGGTATGCACAAGTTGCTTTTTTTATGTCTGCTGTGGGTACCTACCGGTAATCAAGAAGCGGCGCATACTTCGTCGATATTATTCAGCGAATACACCTTGACTACCTTTGTTGAATCCCTTCTATTGTTTTGTGCACGTTTTATGTGTGTGCATGCCTCTTTAAATAAGGTGTGGGATATATCGACCGAGTCTCAAGTGCTGCGGTGTGAAGGTCACCAAAAAGAGGTACTTCATTCCTTTTCATACTGCACTCACGCGACTTAATTGCTCCGGTGCTTATGCGTCGAGACATTCATTGGGCCGTACGCACAAATCAACAACATAGTGATACATTGCAGTGTTGAAATGGACTCATTCACCACAACTTCTGTCTTTGCATGTGTTTTTCTGCCTTGCCATCTTGTATTCTCATCGATGTTTGTTGGGGAACAAGGTGGGGGCATTGCATTGGGCTTCGCCTGCGTTCATGGTCACGGGCAGTGGCGACTCAACAGTGAAAGCGTGGGACCCGCGCCTTGACCACCGCAACGGCACATGTACTGCCACGTTGCGAGGCCACAGCGGCGCAGTCATGTGTGTGTCGGCTGACGTCGACAGGCATCGCGTGGTGAGCGGTGGCGTTGACAAGAGCGTTATGACCTGGGACCTCCGCAAGACAGACCAACCTCTTCTAGTGCACGCTTACAGCCAGGTGGATTTTTGGGATGGGTCTCTTGACGTATGTGTAGATTTGCGATTAGATACTTAGTGCTAAGTAAACAACGCGTTTGACTCATGTTCTGAGTCCGTAGTAGTAGTAGTCTCGTGCCTCAAAATGCAACCTTCCTCCCTTGCCTATCAAGGTACATAAGAACAGACATGGGTGGCACTGTCAATTCTCCTGTTCTCACATGATGAATCCGTTCATGTTTCACTTACGACCTCGCAGGTGCACCAAGGCGCAGTGTTTGCAGTGAACATTGACGGCGATCGCATCGTGTCAGGAGGCGCCGATGGTCGAATTGGTATCCTCAACTTTAGTTACTGAATACATTTCTTAGGGCTAGAGCGGCTGACTACTTCTGCTCCTTCATTTCAATGAAACAAAACGGCTTTAGTCTAGTCTAGTCTAGTTAATACTCCCCAAAAATACAAAGAAACACCACTGTGGCAAATAGCAACATAAAAATGCAACCTTCAGAACAAGTCTGACTGGGCTAAGTGTCCTTTTGCGTATTGCAATTGTAATCATTTACTCTCGAGGTGTCCTTCAGCCATCAGGCATCAGGAGGTTTGGGAATGGAGTGAGTCAGCTGTCTCCACTTCGACCTGTCCTTGGCAATGGCGATCCACTCATCTAGAGATAAGCATAAATCGCGCATTATGTGCATAACAGAAGCCATCAAGCCGCTAAAGCTGTAGAAAAGGTTATGAAAAGAAAGGGATGTCCACAGCAGTTGTGACTTCTTGAAGTTTCTACAAAAGCCGCCTCGCAGTTCCGAAGAGGGGGGGGGGGGAGTCAAAAGCTGGTATTAAGAGCAAGAGCAAGCATAACCCCGGAAATTCTCCTGTGATGTATAAAAAGGACTGCCCCGTGGCAGTTAATGGAAAGACTTCGATCTTGGCGGTGCCCTGCTCAGGATGACTACGTTATGCATGTGAACCCGCTTGTGGACGTCTAGGCGAGTTCGAGAACGTTTGAGCGAGGGAGGATCCTATCCGCCGCGAGTCCCGAGTGAGTCAGTGTGCCCCCCAAGTGACCAAAGCCTCAGGCAACCGAGTTCCGAGCGAGCGAGGAAAGAACTTGAAACTCACTCGAATTTCGGAGGGAATACTCGGACCCCTCTGAACGACTTCCGACCCCTAAAATTTTGTGCCTCATGCTCCTAATACAACAACCTCCCATCACACGAAACCACCTGTATGAACTCGGAACTGACAGACAGCTGTACTAATGTATTATTAAAATGTATTGCGGTATGTGGGTATATGGGTATGAAGTATGAATGTATGAAGTATTGACGTACACTCCTGGAACCTGGAAGGACCCCGGGACATACTGTCTATTTGGACAAATTGACCTGAGAAATTTCTGGTCCTTTTCTTGACTATTCGATCGTTTTGGACTTAGAGACTAAGCTGCCTATTCGAAATAACGCGCGTTGAACTCTCGAACGTTCGAGCCCGATTGTAAATCGATGCCAGTCATCCGAAGTTGCGCGGTCCGGAAATTTTATCGGCGGTGGCGAGCAGATCGAGCTACATCTAGAGATAGAGCGTGCTAGGAAGCTTCCTAGAATCGGTACACGGCGTGTGGTCGGCAGGCGTGCACATACCGGGCTCTACCTTAAGAACCTTGAAAGATTGACACTTAGATTTGTAGTCAACCTTCATAGTCCACGGCTTCATTGTCAAAGATCACCTTCGGCGCAGCGTGGTGCAGCGAAACATTTCTTGGTGGTGTTGTCGTGGCAAACTTCACAATATCAAAAGGGTTCCCCGGCGATTCAGATCACGCCCTTTTGCACGTGCTTTCGAAACGACTTGATTAAAGCGCTTGCAAATTTGGAAGCTAATCGGAGGACCTTGAAACCGATAGCAAAGTCGCGCGGCCCAAACGAACAGTAGGGGGAATCCCGTTTCGCTTTGCGCTTCGCTTGCTTCCGTATGCCATGCCTAGAGGGGAAATGTTTAAGCAGTGACATGTGACACCTCTTAGCTGCCAGTTGGTCTAGGAGAAGGCGATTATCACCTTCTTGTTTTCATGGACTTCGGACCCCCCTTGACTTGAAGCTCCTTGACCAATTGAACTAAGGAAATCTTGTGGGCGATAACTCGCTCAGTGCGTTTGCGTTTCTTTTTATCAGTTTTCAGTCCAGTTCGAGTGCGCTGGATTGAAGATTTGAGTCCTAACTTCGCCTTAAAGCCTCAGCGATCTGAGTATAACGAAATGGTGCATTGCACTTCCAAACAAAATAATAACGATGATAAAATTGCAGCTAAATCCAATTTTGATGCTCACACTGGCTCGCACATGAGCGTTCGTCAAGAATGCAAGTTGGGAGATGCCAGTGTCTTCACGGTAGTTTAAAAACTTAACGGTGACAATTTTGCTACCCATTCTGCTTACCAAAATAAATCATGTGAAATTCCAGCTAGCCTTTTGCATCATTCCATCCACGTGTCAGTTGTCACTACAAAGCGTACCGCCGAGTTTCTAAAAGTAAAATAATTAATAGCCACAGCATGCCATTTTGAGCAATCCAAGGCTTTAGGTCCTCAACGCTCCTACCGCTGGAGTTTCTCTACTCTGGAGTTGGCAGATATACTGCTCCATTGTAAGATCCCAGCGAGCACTCTCAATACATGGCGTGGATTCGGTGATGCATCGAATGCGATAAGCTATGAGCTTCTCTACTGATGCCAATATTAGCTTCGTTTGTGCGCGTTTGGGGCATCCAGCTTCCATAAATTCGGTGCCAATTATTTGATTTGATTCCGCAAAAGCATCCAACTGCGAGGACACAGCTATCAACTCCCCTCGCAATCGATCAAGTTTCTCTCCAGAAGATGAAGTTGCTGGATAGGCCTGTGCAATAAGAGGTGCCATATGAAAACACGAACATTCTGAAAACAACGCCAGCTCTCGCGAGTTGGAAGCTATACAATTTAGCGTATCAAATCTTCGGATCGCGCCCCCAAGCTCAATTAGACAGCAGGCTTCGCGGCGATTTCGAATGAAGTCGAAGAAATGAGAGGGAACCGATAGAAATGGCGCCAAAGCGACCATACCCGCCGTCAGAATTATATGGTACCTTTTGTCTTCAATCTACTATAACTAACTGCTTCTACTTCCCAATAAAGAAGCTTTGTGTTTCGCAACAAACTGCCTTCAGCAATTAGACGATAGAGCCAGAACCCAGCCGGACTTCTACGCAAGATTAAACTTTTGCGCTGCCGTTTGCAGCGTATTCCTCAGTCTTTGGTCTTCACTGAGAAATAATCGGGAACTGGACTTTTCCCTCGATGCAGGATAATTGCCCGTCCTTGCAAGTCTAATGCTTGCGGGCTACGTGCGTGTTCCGTAGCGTAAGTAGGTACCGTGACTACTGTACTTACTACTGAGTACACCTACGGTCGGTAGGTCTTCTGTAGCCAGTAGCGAGCCTTCGGATGTGTTTTTTCCCTCTTTTTTCGAACTCGAAGCGCCACCGCGACTGATGCGACGCCCTCCGAGGCGCTT
>Ga0307979_1002931_pt1 | contig 11634 bp, 16 predicted proteins | sample OrgLakmetage1058_FD_201833 | JGI IMG/M metagenome (GOLD analysis project Ga0307979, IMG submission 201833) | Saline water microbial communities from Organic Lake, Antarctica - #1058 | ecosystem: Environmental > Aquatic > Non-marine Saline and Alkaline > Saline | place: Antarctica: Organic Lake...
TTACCTGGGTGAGCGCTACATCCTAGATGGCGAATCTTTCAACTGGGTCAATGGTCTGGGTTACTGGACCCCTGGCACAGTTATTGACTTACAAAAGGAAACCAATGGCTAGCAGAATCCCAGGCGGTGGCAGTGTAACCCTAAACAGGTCTGGCATGCGTGACCTACTTAGGTCTAGCGCAATCCAAAACATGCTTAGTGGCAGGATGGAAAGAGTCAAGGCCGCTGTGCCAGGCTCCCAGCTTGAGGTTAGTGCTGGCGGAAACAGAGCCAGGGCCAAAGTGATAAACGGCTCTGACTATGACGAAGCAAACACAGGCGATTTGTCCAGGGCCTTAGACCTAGCGGGTGGCGATAGAGGCACCCAAGTCAAAACACGCAAACCGAAAAAGAGGACCTAATGGCGGATGCCGTAATTTTTACAGACATCATGGCCCATTTGGTGTCAAGGCTAAACGCCGCTCTAACGGCTCAGGACCGTGCTGATGTGCGAGTTGCTATAAGAGCAGACGAAACCCCCGCACAGGTCATTCTGAGGCGTGATGGTGGCACCCAGCCAAGCAAGACACTGATGCAATCTGTTATTGGTGTGACAATTTATGAGGAAAGCTATGGAGAGGCAGAGGCTTTGGCCTTGCTGACCCAGGCAATCTTTGACGATTTGCCAGATGGAAATCCCATTGTGGCAACCTCTGTTCAGTCCTCAGTTCAGGATGTAACAGACCTTAGGGGAGAGCGTAGGTTTTTGCGCTTCACCGTAAACCATAGAGGGTCAAACCTCTCAAACTAGTAAGGAATAAATCATGGCACTTGATTCAGACAATGTAAGGGTGGCCGTTTCGGGCGCTGTTTATGTCGCACCAACTGGCTCCACCGCACCAACCGATTCAGGAACCGCCCTAGATGCGGCTTTCATTGATCTTGGCTATGTCTCAGCTGATGGTATTGCTGAAAACATTGACCGCACAACCAACCAGATTAGAGCTTGGCAGAACGGTTCATTAGTGCGTGAGGTTACCTCTGAGGGAACCTACACAATCGAACTGACTTTCATTGAAACCAGTGAAGCTGTTCTAGAGCTTTACTACGGTTCAACCATTACCGGCGGTGTTTTGACTGGAGACCCTACAGCCACAGGTGGCCGTCAGTCATTCGTGATTGATGTGATTGATGGCGCTATCATTGAGCGCATCTACATCCCAGCTGGTGAAATCACCGCAGTTGGAACACGCACCCTAGCCTCAGGCGAGGCAGTGGGCTACCAGGTAACAGTGACCGCTTATGCGGATGCTGGTGCAACCACATTCAAGAAGTTCTTTAGCCAGCTAGAGGCGTAAGAAAAAGAACCCCTGAGCCGCTTTCATGCGGCGGCGGCTCAGGGCTACACTTACAGGGTGGGGCCTAAAAATCCCACCCTTAGCCGCAACACTAAGAGAGGCCGCATTGATGTCGTACGAAATAGAGCACAACAAAACCAAAATAACTTTGCCAAGCTTTAGCAATCTGCCCGTGGGCGTGATTCGTAAAGCCAGAAAACTTGAGCCTGATGACCAGATGTGGTTTATGCTTGAATCAATCCTGGATGAAAAAAGTTTGGATGTCATTGACACCATGAGCCTGTCTGAATTTACAGAGGCAATGAAAGGCTGGACACAGGGTGCACCCGTGGGGGAATCCTTGAAGTCCTCCAAATCCTAGAGGACTATAAACACGCTTTCACCTATGACTTTAGAGCCAGATTTGGCTTGGGTCTGGGAGCGCTAGGGGATGAGGTTCCCTGGCCAGAGGTAATCAGCTTGGTTTCCATCCTTATGGCAGACCCCACCAGCTGGCTACAGACAGCCAAGAACAAATGGCAACACCCAATCACTTATGAGTGGACTATCCACGCCGCAACTTATGACCTACTGGCCCAGGTGAACTCAAAGAGAAAACCAAAAGCGTGGCCAAGGCCGTGGGGCAAGCAAGACAAAACACACATTGGCAAAATAAACCGTAGGGATGCAAGAGCAATCTTACAAAAAGCTAAAGATGGAGACCTTGAATGGCAGAACAAGGTCCAATAAGGTCCGTGCGCCAGTGTTCAACTTGCAAAATAAATAAGATTTTAGGGGACTTCAGCAAACAAGCAAGCTGCAATGGTGGTTTCCGAGGTGAGTGTCAACAATGTCGCAACGAAAAAGCTCGTAAATGGTATTTGAACAATAAAGAACACCGCAAAAAAACAGCTCAATTATGGCGGGTTTTAAACCAGGACAAAATTACCAAAGCGGTTTCAGCGTGGACCAAAGCTAATCCAGACAAAAAGTCAAATCATTATCATTCTAGAAAAGCAAAGCTAAAGCAAAATGGTGTTTACCGCATAAGTGAAAAAGAACTGAAAAAGCTTTATTTTTTACCCTGTTTTTATTGTGGGGCAAACGATAAAAAAACTCAGGACCATGTAGTTCCTATTAATAGAGGCGGGAGCCACTCAATAGGTAATTTGATAACAGCATGTCAGTCATGCAATTCTTCCAAGCAAGACAAAACCATTACTGAATGGAAAATGTACTTGCAAAAAACATTAATTAAAGGTGGAGTCTAACTATGGCCGAGCAAGCTTATGCCTATGTGACACTTATCCCAGTGGCAAAGGGATTTCAAGGAGCCATTGCCAAAGAAATGGGCAGCGCTGGCGGGGCTGGTGGAGCGGCGCTTGCTACATCCACAGGAAAAGGCTTTGCTGGCAACATCAAAAAAGCTATTGGCCCAGCCATTGGGATTGCCGCTGGCGCTCTGGCCGCCGCAAAGATTGGCGGTTTTCTATCGGGGGCAGTCAGTGAAGCCACTGATCTAAAGACAGCCTTGACCGAGGTGGTAACCCTGACGGGTGCCACAGGTGATGCAGCCAAAGCCAGCCTTGGTGAGTTTGCCAGCTTGGTTGGGGATGTCTCTAAAGAGTTTGGCATTGCCCAAGACACCCTGACTAATGGACTTTACAACGCCATTTCAGCTGGTGTGCCGAAAGATAACGCTCTAAGTTTTCTACAGGTTGCCTCTAAGGCCTCCATCGCTGGAACTACAGATGTCAACACAGCGGTTGATGGTCTCTCTACAATCGTTAACGCCTTTGGCTTAGAGGCTGGAGATGCCCAGGCCGTTGCTGACTCAATGTTCACAGCGGTCAAGGGTGGAAAAACTACATTTGCTGAGCTGTCATCATCCATGTCAAATGTTGCTCCAGCAGCAGCGGCGGCTGGAGTTGGCTTTGAGGAAATCAACGCCGCAATCGCCACGCTAACCGTGGGTGGAACTGATACCTCAGTGGCAACCAACCAGCTCAAGGCCGCACTGACTGGGCTACAGCGACCATCTGAGGAAATGGATGGAATCTTCCAGGCTCTTGGACATGACAGCGCCCAGGCGGCCATTGAATCAGAGGGGCTTGGCTTTGCGTTAGGTGCGGTCAGTGATTACGCTGACGGCAACAACGGAAAGATGCAAGAGCTACTCGGCTCAATGGAGGCCGTTTCCGCTGTCCAGGTAATAGCTGGAACTGGTGCTGAGAAATTTGCCGCAGAGATAGATGCTCAGGGTGAGGCCGCTGGCTCCACAGCCGCCGCATTTGAGGAAATTGATGCGACCCGTAGCGCTGAAATAAACAAGGTTGCCTTTGACAACCTAGCGCTGACACTAGGCACAATACTTTTGCCTATCGCCGAGGGCTTCACTGACTTTTTGACCACAACATTTGTCCCCTTTTTAGAGGACAAACTAGTCCCAGCTTTTGAGGGCGTTACTGAGTTCATAATTGAAACTTTGGTCCCAGCATTTTCCGCAATCTTTGGGTTCATTAGAGACAATGTCCCAGTGATTGCCACTTTTGTGGGGGTCTTGGGTACCTTGCTTATAGCGTTCAACCTCCAGGCGATAGCTACCAAGTTGCTGATGATTGCTCAGCTAAAACTAAACGCCTCATTATTGCTAAACCCAATGGCCTTGGTGGCTCTTGCTATCGCCGCACTGGTCGCTGGCATTGTTTACCTAGCCACACAAACCACATTCTTTCAAGACATCTGGGCCGCAATGACAGCATTTGTCAGCCAGGCTTGGGAGGATTTCAGCGCCGTATTCATGGCGGTCATGGAAGCCATTGGTGATTTCTTTGTCACTATCGGCGAAAACCTAAGTGAGAGCTGGGAAAAAACAACGGCCTTTTTAGGTGAAACATGGGATGGGTTTATTGGGTTCATCACAGGCATTTGGGATGGTTTCAAAGAGGGATTTGATAAAGTCGTCAATGGGTTTCAAAGCGTATTCGAAACAGTCTTTGAGGCCATTGGCGGTTTCTTTGGTGGCATTGTAAACGGCTACATCAACATTTTTGAAACCTTTATCAACTTTGTTATTGGCGGTGTAAACGGACTCATAAACACGCTCAATAAATTACAAATCAACATACCAGGATTTGGTGATTTTGAGGGTTTCACAATCGGGTTCAATTTTGCAAACCTGTCAACTCTTTCAATTCCAAGAGTTGCCCTGGCTGAGGGTGGCTATGTTGACCGCCCAACCAACGCATTGATTGGAGAGGCTGGCCCAGAGGTAGTCATGCCACTTGACAGGTTTGAAAGTATGATGGGACTAGGACAAGGTAGTGGCAAGTCAGTCAATTATTATGCGGCACCTAATCAGTCCGTTGATTCGGAGCAAGAATTATTCCAAGCAATGCGTAGAGCTAAGGTGGTGGCAGGTTGGTAAGCGTAAACTATTCGCTCATTGGGGCAAACGGTGACACCATTGAGTTTGATTACTCAAGCTACATTCTGAACCCAGATTTTCTAGGGTTCAACATCCCGCCCGCTCAGGTCAGGATTGAAAACTCAGCTGGTGATGGTGGTGTTTTCCGCCACGCCAAAAGAGGCGTGAGAAATCTAGACCTACCAATCACAATTCTTGGAACTGACAGAGCAGATGTTCAGGCAAAGCTCAGGCGCTTAGCAAAACTGACCCAGAACAAAGCGGGGCCTCTAAAGCTAAGGGCCAATTATTCTGACGGCGTTTCCCTAGAGCTCCAAACTTATTACACAGGCGGGGCTGAGGGTCAGTGGGGAACCAGCGCTGGAATGACTTTTGCAAAGTGGGCGCTGTCGCTACAGGCACCCGCTCCATACTGGACCAGCCTGACTAGCATTTCCTATGTGATCGGCGAGGAACCAACGGGCCGTGGACTATTGCCACAGCTAACAAAACTAAAGATTTCATCCAACAACATTCTTGGCGTGGTCACGGTCAACAACCTTGGTGATGTCCCTAGCTTTCCTAAGTGGACATTTATGGGGCCTATCACTAACTTGCTGGTTTCAAATGGTACTGATTCATTTACGGTTCCAGGCACTATTGACAGCGGGGACACAATCACGGTGGACACCGCAACGGGTGAAGTGTATGACCAAGACAATGTAAATTCCTACGGCATCCTTGGGGATGCTCCCAAGCTGTTTGCTCTGGCCCCTGGTCTGAGTCAAATAACTATTACGGCTGATGACACAGAGGAATCAACCAGGGTGGCGTTTTTCTACGCTCCCAAGTTTGAGGTGGTTCACTAAATGCAAGTTGAGGAACTAATCATTGAGGTCAGAGACCCCTCAAATGCCAGAGTGGGGCAGTTTGTCCCTAGCGATCTGGTGGGCGCAAAGTTTATTCTGAGGTTCAACAATGTTGGCACTTGGGAAATGCGCTTGCCACAGGGTCACAGGCTGGCTGAGCTATTGCGCTTAGCGGGTTACGGCATAATTGTGACTGGCCCTGATGACACCGTTATTTTTTCAGGCCCTACTTTATCGGCGGCGCTGGAACAAACACCCCTAAACATTGACGGTGACTGGACCATCACGGGAGCTAGTGATGACATCATTCTGGGGGAGCGGTTAGCTTACCCCACACCCTCAACCGCTGATGTCACAGCACAGACTGATTCACATGATGTGCGATCAGGTGCCGCTGAAACCGTAATCAAGGCTTATGTGTCAGCCAACATTGGCCCGACAGCACCAGCGGCTAGGAAAATAGCTGGGCTAACAATTCAAACAGATGCCTCTCTTGGGGGAACCGTATCGGCTAACGCCCGTTTTCAGACCTTACAGCAAACAGCCTACGGGCTGGCTCAGACTGGTGGTGTGGGCTATGCCCTAGAGCAACTTGGCACTGGCCTAGAGTTTCAGGTTTATGTTCCAACTGACAGAACCTCAACCATCAGAATGGACATGGACAATAACAAGCTTTCACGGGCAAACTATTCCTATGCATCAGCCAAGGTCACTAGAGCAATTATGGGCGGCGGTGGCCAAGCGGCAGATAGAGAATTCCTTGAGGTGACAACCACGGCATCTGAGGCCGCAGAGACAGAATGGTCCCGCAGAATTGAAGTGTTTTCAGACAGCCGCAATTCAGACAACACAGGACAGCTGACCCAATCGGGTGAGGAACTTTTGGTTGATGACGGCAAGACCATAGTGCAAATGTCAGTCACCCCGTCAGATGATTTCAGCATGCAATTTGGGCGTGATTGGTACCTTGGCGATAAGGTCACCGTTGTCATCAATGATCTGGAGGCAAGTGCCGTGGTGACAGAGGTTGGCATTTCAATTTCATTTGATGGTGTACGCCTGGGCGCAACGGTAGGGACACCAGTTGGCATAGAGTATGAAGCAAGGGTGTTGGCAAAGACACAGCAACTTGACCAGAGAGTCTCAAACCTAGAGCGGCAATAGCTCCACCCAATTCAGTTAGAACTAAATAAATTCAGGCAATTCAAGGGAGAAAATAAATGGCAGAGCAATCATTCCCATTTGAAAACATAGACACCACAGAGTCTCAGTTTTCAGAGTGGGCAACTAACTTTCAAGAGACTGGGGTTCAAGGTTCACCCACTGGCACAGAGCTTGGAATTACGGTCACGGGGTCAGACCTCAACCTCACTATTGCGGCAGGCCAAGCCTTTATCCGAGGTCACTATTACATAAACACGGATGACCTAGTTCTTGCAGTGACCTCAGCGGGCGTGAACACACGCATTGACATTGTGGTGGTTGAGCTAGACCCAGAGGCCAACACGATAGTGACCAAGATTGTTTCAGGCACGGCGGTTTCAGCTGACCCCGTAGCACCTACGCTGACTCAAAGCGCAACGGGTATCTACCAGCTCCCAATTGCCACGCTAACAATCCCAACCAGCACCGTAGTGATTACCTCGGGCATGCTGACAGACACTCGGACTTTCATGGGCAACCGAATCGGCATCTGGACAACGGCAACAAGACCAGCGAACCCAACCGCTTATCAGACCCTTGGTTATAACACCACGATTGGTTCCCACGAATCTTGGAACGGCACCTCTTGGGTTGGATTCTTTGACCCGATAACTACCGCTGGTGACTTGGTTGTTGGTGACGATACAGGTCAAGCTTCACGCTTAGGGGTCGGAGCAAATGACCAAGTTTTGACGGTGGTGGCAGGTGCTCCCGCTTGGGCAGACGGCGGCGGCGGCGGCAATTACTACAACATCACAGCGGCAGGGACTTACACCGTTTCACTAGCGGCGGGTTTGTATTCTGTTGCTTCCACTGGTGAAGTTACTGTCGGTGGGGTATCGGTAGATGGAAACTTAGGTTTGGTCAATTATGCAAGCGACATAACTTCTATAGTCCCACCCGAAGATGGCGCTACTTGGACAACTCGAACATCAGGTTTTGGGACTACTAATATCTATGGCGTGACTTACGGCGATGGGCTTTATGTTGCAGTCGGTTTATCGGGAAAGCTCACCACCTCACCCGATGGCACTACTTGGACAACTCGGACATCAGGGTTTGGGACTACTAATATCCTTGGCGTGACTTACGGCGATGGGCTTTATGTTGCTGGCGGTGACGATGGAACCCTCACAACCTCAACCGATGGCACGACTTGGACTACTCGAACGTCAGGGTTCGGGACTACTGCTGACATCTGGGGCGTGACTTACGGCGATGGGCTGTATGTTGCGGGTGGTGACTCAGGAAAGCTCACCACCTCAACTGACGGAACGACTTGGACAACTCGCACATCAGGGTTTGGGACTACTCGTATCCAAGGCGTGACTTACGGCGATGGGCTGTATGTTGCCGTCGGTGAGTCAGGAAAGCTCACCACCTCAACCGATGGCACTACTTGGACAACTAGAACATCAGGGTTTGGAACTACTGATATCCGTGGCGTGACATACGGAGATGGGCTTTATGTTGCTGTCGGTGAGTCAGGAAAGCTCACCACCTCAACCGATGGCACTACTTGGACAACTAGAACATCAGGGTTTGGAACTACTGATATCCGTGGCGTGACATACGGAGATGGGCTTTATGTTGCTGTCGGTGAGTCAGGAAAGCTCACCACCTCAACTGATGGAACGACTTGGACAACTCGCACATCAGGGTTTGGGACTACTAGTATCCTTGGCGTGACTTACGGCGATGGGCTGTATGTTGCCGTCGGTTATTCTGGAACCATGACTACCTCAGAGTTTGAAGCTCTATACCTATCGCTAGAACTAAAATCCCCAGTAACTACTTTGTCTTAAGAGAAAAGAGAAAACAATGACTCGCTACACTTTTGAAATTGACACCGATAACGCAATCAGAATCTGGGACAGCGAAAACCCAAACGATAACGGCGCACCTTTTATGTTTCAGCCAGACTGGCCAGATGTAACCCCTTGGTCAGATGCAGCTCAGGCAACCGATTGGGCTGAGGTATTTATCGCTTCACTGGTAGACCCTGAAAGCGAGTTTGTGGCGGGTAACTCACCCGATACTCACCCAGCTATTCGCCCAGAGCCAGAACCAGAAATCGCACCTGAGTAATGGAAGAAAAAGAGCCTCACGCTAGGGTCACTCTCCAAATGCTCTATTCAAAGCAACTGGAAAATGAACGCCTACTAATTCAACTCACAGCCAAACTTGGCTACTTGGACACGGTTCCTGAGCGGGTTGCCCAGCTAGAAATTCAGCAAGCCAAAAATGCTTGGATTGAAAAGATAGCTTGGGCCGCCCTAGTCGGTTCCGTGCTGGGAATTGTCAACCAATTGACGGGAACACTATGAAAAAATACAAGCCCAAGAAACGGAAAGGCTAATGACTAAAAAGAAAAACACACCCAATGCTGAGTTCAGGGATTGGGATTTTGTGCCCGCTGATGAATTTTTGCCGCCGCAAAAAGCACCTACCCACATCATGGCTGAGCGTGAAAACATTCTGACGGTTGCCCAGCTACACCTCCCAGAGGGGATGACTAGGCACGAATACGCCCTCCAGCTGATGAAGCTCAACACTTCATTTGAAGTGGGCAGGACCATCAACCTTGTCTAGGTGGCAGCACCCATTCCCCGAGAGCACGATCACCAGCCGCTTTGGCGTGACCGTCAGGCGCACTAACCCGCACAGGGGAACTGACTACGCACCTGGAGCTAATGCGCTTATTCCAGCCGTCACTGACGGTGAGTGTGTGGCTGTCCAGTGGTCTGATGTTCTTGGCTGGGTGATGATTCAGGCGGCATCAACTGGTATTCATTACATTGGTTATTGCCATCTGTCTTGCAACGCCCATGGCATAAATTGTCAGGGGCCCTCAAAGCACACTGATGGCTCAACCTGTATGGTCAGACTGGCCCCAGGTCACATGCTAAAAAAGGGTGACCCAGCTGGGAGATGCGGAAACACGGGCAGTGCATCCAGAGGGGCACATTTGCACATCACGCTGAGCACATCCCTCAAGGGTGTGTTTTATGGCAAGGTGTATGACATAGCCAAGTTCATAAACAAACAGCTGAAAAAGAAACCAGAGGTGTGCAAGTGTTGCAAAAGGCCGCTATAAAACGCATAGCAAAGACCGCCCTAGACGGGTTGTTTTTCCTAGGTGGTGAGTCCAAGACTGAAACCGATAACTGGAAGTTCAGACGGCGGCTAATTTACGGCGCTTATAGATTGGCAGTTGCAATAATTTTGTTTGGAGCCCTGACCTTTTTCTGGGACACAGGCGTGAGTAATAACCTAGTTACTGGTGGCATAGCTTTGCTGACAATAATTGTGACCGCCTACACAGCCTCAGCAACCTTTGAGGACATCAAGAGAAATAACAGACAGGACCTAGAACCATGAAGATCTTTACATTAGAATTTTGGAGCTACGCTGGCGAGAGAGCCATCAAGACATTTGCACAGGCGGCCATTGCGGCCCTTGGAGCTGGAAGTGTTGGCCTCTTTAGCATTGACTACGCTGGACTGATCAGCGTTTCAGCCGGTGCCGCTTTGCTATCAGTGCTAACATCAATCGTGGCTAAATCCAAAGCCTAAATAATTAACACCCCATCACCGTGTAATGGCGTGGTGGGGTTGTCTCTTACCCCAACAAAAAAGACCCTCAGCTAATTGCTGGGGGTCTTTTTTTTGTGCCTAAATTATAGTTTCCTTTTCAGCTTCACACGCTCTCTGTGTGTTAGCCCACCCCAGAGCCCGTGGGCCTCATTGTTGGCAATGGCATACTCAAGGCAAAGCGCCTGGACAGGACACCTATTGCAAAGTTTCCTAGCCACGGTGTAGCTGGGTCCCATCCCTGGAGTCTCAGTTGGAAACCATGCATCAGGGTCACTGTCACGGCACCCAGGAATAACCTTAGATTCTTCAATCGTTTCATTTAGTTTGTTCCAAAGGTCCCTAGCCTCACGGGTCTCAAACATTCCAGCACCCTGGGCACATCTGGTGCTCTGAGCGGCTAATGCTCCAGCCGTATTTCCAGCCAAGCTTCATCACCTCTGACATGCTCATAGGGATTTGTGTGGTTTGCTCCGTGAACATAGTGTGACATTTGGAACAGTTCATGTCCCAGATGCCCACATCATTTAGTTTTATCAATGTCTTACCTTTCGTGTATGGTGAAATCATTACACATTGAAAGGACAACATGCAAATCCAAACAGCAAAGCACTTGGGAACATTTGACAGCTCCCAGCCAGAGTGGCATGAACTACGAAAGGGCAAGGTGGGCGGATCCTTAGTTGGCACAATAGCGGGGCTAAACAAATGGGAGTCACCCTATACGGCTTGGGCAAAGTTCTCAGGGCACATTCCTGATCATGTACCAGACAGCCCACCAATGGAATGGGGCCGCAGACTTGAGGGCGTTGTGCTGGACAAGTTCGAAGATGAACACCCAGATCTAACCATCCAGCGAGATGTTGGGACCTGGCAAAGCCTTGAGCACTCATTCCAGATTGCCAATGTTGACGGGCTGGCACAGGAAACTGACGGCACCCTCAGCGTGGTGGAAATCAAGACCGCAAAATACCCAGATGATTGGGCTGATGGTGTGCCTAGTTATTACCTCACGCAGGTCCAGTGGTACATGAGCACCCTCGGTCTGAAAAAGGCTTATGTGGCTGTTCTTATCGGCGGGTCTGACTATCGTGAGTTTGAGGTCAAGGCTGATGTGTTCCAGCAATCGGCAGACATGATGATGGTGGAGCAATTCCTAGAGTGTGTTGATGAAAACACAGCACCAGATTGGGATGGTTCAACCAGCACCTATGAAAGCGTGAGGCGGATGAACCCAAACATTCAGG
>Ga0307979_1002933_pt1 | contig 11633 bp, 9 predicted proteins | sample OrgLakmetage1058_FD_201833 | JGI IMG/M metagenome (GOLD analysis project Ga0307979, IMG submission 201833) | Saline water microbial communities from Organic Lake, Antarctica - #1058 | ecosystem: Environmental > Aquatic > Non-marine Saline and Alkaline > Saline | place: Antarctica: Organic Lake...
AGAAGATTCATCAGCAACAGCAGCGAGCGTGGTCAAAGTCGACGGCAAGGTGTAAGCGAGAGCTCCGTCTTTCGTGTGCCGCAGCCGCGCGCGATAGTCCATTATCACCTGAAGTTTACAGTAAATTCACAAATTTAAGGGTCATATTCCAATCTTCAAAGGGTTCAATGATGTGAAATGGTCATACCGGTAAGTGAAAAATTACCGCCTCACAAAAGATAAATCTCCTCATAAAAACATCCCTGGTCGATGGTCGCACTTAAACCAATATGAGCTATCTAGAGGCTGCATTATCTGACCTCTCGGTTGCCAAGCTTGCGAAATCCTCCTGTTTTCTCGGAGGTCAAGGCGTGCTGAAACGCGTTTCGGTTTTCGCCCCGAATTGAGTCCGGCACTACCATGCAAGTCTCGAAGCGCGACGCAATCGACGGCGTTTCACGCACCGCAAATTCGGGCACTGGTGGGTCGTATAAACCGGTGGCTACCTGTTTCGTTCATGAGGATAAAAACATATAAAACGAATAATTGTATGAAGTAAGTAAAAGACTAGCAGACAGTGTAGGCTCTACATGGAGCAAACAGGACGATTGCGATTGGCAGCCATAATGAATATACATCGAAATTATTTGAAGAAATTTACAACTATACCAAAGTAGTGATAAAGAACAAACGAACCTTCCAAGCATTGGCTTTTGCGATGCTTTCAGTGAATGCAACCCGATCCGATCCTCTTCCTAGATTCACCCCGCCCAGGGGAACTGTGCCCATGCTTCCAGGCAGGGGGGCACCAGGACCGGGGGTATCGGAGGGTGGGGCAAACACAAAGGGCACCGAATTCGGCGGCCATTCTTTAACGCTGCCACTTTGATGGTGGCGCGCATTGGGGTCTTGTGGGTTGTAGTCGTGAGGCGCGGGGGTGTCTGCGGCGGCGTCCGCTGCTTCGTCAGCAAACGACTTGCGAGGCCCTTGGCTCATGCGTTGGCCATTCGCGCCCGGCGAGGATGAGCGGGGGTAGATGGGCCGGTAAGTGTCGGGCGCAGGCGTGCTGCTGTTGCCGCCAAACATGTTGCTAGGAGGGTTGGAGACGAGGTGAGGCGCGGGGATGGCACTGGCGAGGGATTGGGTGTAGGGCGATGAGGAGGTGTCGTATTGGCCTATAAATAACAAATAACAAATGAACGAAAGGAGAGAAAAACAAGTGATGTGAATGAGTACTTCAATCACTATAATGTTGTTAAATGACACAGGTTCAACTCCAGGGTTCCTCAGTAGACTTGGTCTTGCTGAGCGATCCAGTGTAATAATTCTTCCATTATACCCACGGAGCGTCAACCATTTCCCCTGTCTTCTTAGCCATTCGATCTCACCCGGTCCTGGCACAGCTCGGCCGCGGCGTTCGGCCTCGGCCATGATTCCGCCCAAGCTACGAGACGCCCCCGGAGACGGTGGCGGCGATTTACCGCCTCTTGTTGATGCCCCGTCTTCAGGATTTGCACCGCTGTGAGCGCTGCGGCCCCGCCTCGACGCTCCTCTTTCCGCTAGAGGCGGTGGTACCCCCAAGGCAGGAGCCAGGGCATAGGCAGCGGGGCCAGGCCCCTCGGGCCCCTTCTCAAAGGGTGTTCTTCCCTGGAATCCTTCGTCCACACCACCCCAATAGAGTCCTGCATTCGTGTCCGCTCCTAGGCCAGAGCGCATCGCATAGGTCCCTGGTCCAGGCTTGCCTGCACTTTGCGCAATCGGCAAGTCAATCACTGACGACGGCCGTGGGCCATGCCCTGAAAACGACGAGCGCGCACCAGCCTGTGCGAACTCTGCATAAGCCGCCGCGGATCGGGTGTCGTACTCCTGAGGGCTCGGCGTCGGAGGGCGCAGTTGTTCTTTGTGGCCGCTCGGAGTACCCCACCGACCGCCCGAAGGCGGCCGCCATAGCACCTGGTGCTGCCCTGGGCCAGGATTGGCTTCGTAGGTTTTCACCGCGTCGTCCACAAAAGTCTGCCGCGTGCCCTTGCCCAGGCCAGCCGCAAGAGATGCTCCCTTTGGAAGCTTGTATTGCCCAGGCCCTGGCTCATCAGGATCGCCCACGGGAAACATGTCGAAGCGAGACGGCTCAGCACTAAAGCTATTCGGACCAGGGACATTGGATGGAAGTGCGTTCGCGTACGGTGAAACGGAGGTGTCGTAGTGCCCAGGCCCCGGAGCAGTCCTGCCCTGCTGAATGGCCGCTGCGATATAGCCGCTGTCGCCGCGCGGCTTTTCGCTCGAGACGAAGGACACGCCATCGGCAGGCACTTTGAGAGACGACCCGTCGAGGCTGCGCACTGTTCTCGGTTGCAACTCACACACAGGTAGTCGCTGCGTCATTTGCGAAAAGTTGATGATTTAGGTGATGCAGGCCTTCGCGGGTTCACGAGGCGAGTCTCGTAGTTTAGTGCCTCGCGCAGTCTCTACAGTGTATTGTAGCTAACAGTAGTGCGAAACATTACACGAGCGTATCGCAGACAAGAGCAGCCATAACCACGGTCATCTTTGCTCACGATTTTTTTTGCTGTGTCGACGTTAAAGAAAGCCTTTTGTGAGAAAACTATATGCGACTACTCTAAGCTGTCGCGCCGTGTCGCGCCGATGAAGTACTGTAGCTATTAAAATCTATCTCCTCGAGTGAATTTTGTAGCATTAGTAGATGAATAGCTACTTAATATCTCATAGGAAGGGCATACATAATATCTGTAATCAGCAGTGTTGTACCGTGAGCGTGTAGCGTTATTTTTGTAACTTACTTCGCGCGCGCATTGACTTCGCGGTGAAATTATCGGTTGTGTCAGAAGGTCAGAACAATGTCAGGTGCCCGCGCGATGCGCGGTTCAGGTGCAGTTAATCAGGTGCTGCGGAGCACAGTACGTAGGACCAAGTTGGTAGGACTTTGTTCGTAGCACCTTTGTGTGTGGCCTAGAGGTGCCCGTGGATGAGTGCCCCATGTAGTGCCCGTGTTGCGTGGTTCTTCTTGTGCCCGTTTTCTGCTTTTTATGTGTTTAGTACTGCACATGTAAGTACAAAAAAAGGGCCGACACGAACCAAGAACGTACGAACGAAACAACAATTATAATAGAGAGGATTTCGAAGACGACTGTTTCTTCACTGAACTGCTCAAAATTCAATTCAAAATTATGTGGAAAATAATGTGAATAACAAACTTGAGCAAAGTATCTATTCGAAGCCGATTAGCTATAGGATTCTGCGTTCCAAATTTCTTACAAGGTGGCTTCGTCCTTCGTCCAGCTCAAGAAATGATGTTACTTCAGCGACGACACTTGCATAACTTTAAGCGTGCACACCCTACTTAGCTTCTGTACATTCGTGCAAGATCATAGCTCGAGTGCTACTTCAGAACGATTCTGATTGTGTCAAATCAAGTCAATCGAACTTGATTAGTATTGTATACTCACTTTTGACGTGCTCTGACAATAGAGAAACAAGAAATATAGCAAGGCAAAGCGCATTTTTAGAGTGCACCGACAAGATAGAGGTACTGATGTGCTCCATGATCCCTTGTAGATTAGAAATGTTGATTGCAGTTATAATTTTCTTGTGAAATGAGATACTGTACAGTTTCCCTAAATTATACTTTGATATGTTGAGCACTATTTGTAATGCTTATACATTATGTGCTACCAGCAAATGCACCGGCCCACGTCGCTCAAACAACGCACTCAATCGTTCTTCGGTCCTGCTGTTGAGCTTTCTGAGGTTTCATCGCCGTTGGAATCAGGAAGAGTCGACCACAATCAAGCAATCAACCTTGATAGTATTGACGTGACTGCTGTATTAAATGCATGCGCTGAAGAGGTTAGATGTTCCCGTCAAAAATGTAAATTATTACACATCAATGCTTCCCGAAGAATTTGCGATGTATCGATTCTTACAAGTAGTCAAATTTCATTAAAAATAGACGAAATATTCGGTGCCACTTGAAGATGCGGCCAATTTCAATCGGAAGTGGCGCGAGGCCCTTGTAACACACTTCAAAGAGCAAGCAGATTTCGGTGGTGAAGAATTTTTGGATGAATGGCTGCGCACGGGCAAGAGCTGTGGTCGCAAGCTGAGACTTCAGGTTTACCGAAGCTTATTTATCAACTATCGAACATTAAGCTCTTGAAGCGAATTGAATTTCTTGTAATCTTGCGAATGGACTCCTACAAAATTGCAAAAACAAACGTGTGCAAAAAGCAATCGCTCTATTGTGTGTATTAATATGCATCATTGAATGTTCAAGGTTATGGCACTGAAGCCCAACGAATGGTTTCGCATTCATGTAAGAAGACCTTCGAAATATAAATCCTGTGGCGAAGAAATAGTTACGCTCGCAGTCGTTATTTGGAGATTGCTTTTCTGAGTGTTCTCCCGTCCGTTTCATAAATATTTGCAGATGCATCCTAACATTCAGCTCGAAATGACTCTCGAAGGCAGTTTGCAAGAGGTATCGATGGCGTATTCTTCTCAAGATTACTTTGCACTTTTCATTTTAAAATCTTGATAAAATCTCACCTTCAATTCCATTTGTATTCTTCTACGCTTTCGCGTAATTTCGCACCTTTTCAGGTGAAATTGACTACTGCATCCGCACTTCCCAATATACTGTACTCCGAAGATAATCCTGCGCATACTCCTAGCACTGCTTCATCGGAGCCAGGAATTGTTGTTGGCGGCGAGAAAGGAGCATCGCCAACAGCCTTTTCGATCACTTCTTTGCCTGGACCCAATCTGAACGAGCTGCAAGAATCTTTCGCTCCTCAACCTTTGTCGTTCCGACTCTCTGAAGTGCCTGCAGGGAAGGTAATATACGCCGCTTTTTGTCGGAATCGATAAGCCCAGTCTATCTTTACACGTCTAATCTGTTGAATCTATTCACTTCCTCATTATTCGTGTTATTTTCTCCTCAATTTCAAAATCTATTTAGTTCTTAGCACTTATTCCGGGTTCACTACACCAATCCTTTACCGGCGAGGATGGAGCGCTGGTGCTGGTGCTTTGGTCGGGATGCCATGCTCACGTCAGGCCGGAGGACTGCACGGAATTGACTGGCCCGGGCTCTGACCTCTTAAAACCCGGTGCTGGGTGGGCAAACGTATGATCTGACAAGGCAGTACAAACTTCAGTGCCATTGGCATTGGAATTGAATTCACGAGCCGGTGAATTATCGCTAGAGAAAAAATACACGCACACATAGCCGGTTTGGATGTATTTGAATTGTTGATCGGAATATAATCAATTGATAATCGCCACATGGAAAAAGATAAAAGGCCTGGTTTAATGGCAATGGCTAGAAAGCCAGTAGAATTCCTTTCTCTAATTGCAGGGCGCCCTTTAGAAATAACAAGGGCCATAAAGCCAGTGCTTTCGAATTATGAGCCGAACTCTGGGAAATACTTGATATGTGAAGCGAAACGACTTGCGCTTATGAAAAGCATTGCCCTATTTCATATTTCTATCATAAATATGTTAAAGCAGCAACAGAGATATCAATCATTCTTAGGTTTTCGAAAGAGAACACGGCCAGGCAGAAAAGAGAAGAGCTGAAGCATGAGCAGCGTGCAGTGCTGCGTCGAGCACGAGCTTTGGAGCGAAAACGGCCCACACCTGAGAAAGCCAAACCACGAATGGCGAGAAGTCATAAGCCGAGCAATTGATTTCATTTGTATTCTTGGACAGTATAACACTACTCGTTTGTACTCGTTTATACTTGTAACTGTGCTTGAGGCCACCACCTACCATAAGATGACGACGGTGCACAGCCACAGCCATTACAGTAGCTAACCCATCAATTGCCTGCAGCACCGCCGACGCATACAGCCCTATTTCGACGACAGCCGGTGCAGCAGCAACGGTGGCAGCAGCCGATCCTGCAACAGCTGTTGCTCTCTCTGCCTTGGGTTTAGCTGCTGCAGGTGAAGAGGGCCCGCGGTCGAGATGAAGCGGAGGAACCTGAGAGCTATTAGCCGTAGATAGTACAACAGCAGCGAGAGCAGTCGGCAATACAGCAGCAGTCCAAAGCACCTCGGCCCCTACAGTGTTGATGAAGAGCAAGAAGCCTGCACGTGGCGCACAAAAATTGTCAAACCCAACAAATGCTGCACCGAGCCTGTAAAATGGTACCCAGACAAGAAAGAAAGAAAGAAAGAAAGAAAGATACATCAAATGAAGTCTATGCGACAAGTAAAATCGAAAGGAGCTTTAGAAAGCAAGATTTCACTAAAGAAGTAATTCCCTTCCATAAATTGCACTATCCAACAGAGTGTGCACACTCACTGGAGGTCACTGAATGTGTTGCCATGCCCAGATGCGTGGAAAGCGTACCGAGCGCCCAATCGACACAGCACCGCAGCACAGATCGCGCCAGAAGCCTGGGCTGCAGCCCTTGAATAAGGCGTAGCTGCCATGAGTGGTGGTGTAGCCAATATTGATGATGCCACAAAGGCAGCAGAAAGTTTTACGACAGCCACAGCATGGATCAGAAGGGCAATTGCACAACTTGGTCCGCTTGGCCCCACCAAAAGAGTCCAAAATGGCAAGAAAGCGAGGCCAACAAGCGCACAACGATGCAAGCGCCACACCACAATGGTCACACCCTTTTCAATTGCGGCATTGGCTGAGTGGTTGAAGAAAAAGACAGATGCAGCGAGAAGCGTAGCAAGTGCAAACACAGCGCGAGGCAGCAATAACCGCAATTCGAGATAGGGCCGTGCACCCCTTCTAGAATCATTGCCACTTTCACCAGCCAATGTCTGCAAAGCAATGTCTCGATCAAGTTGCCAATGACATCCAACTATGAACCACAATAAGAAATACGCAAACTTCCTCATTGCAGCAGCTCGTCGGATTCGTCCTACTTGGGCATATTGCTGTCTTCTTGTTTCGACTCCCGTCTCGCCACTATTCCCAACTGCCCCATCTACCCTCGTCAACACACCCTTAGTCGCCGCACCAACATCACTCAGATAAGTATCGCACAAGGCGCTTAGAGTAAATAATGCTCCACAGCTACACCACAGCAGCCACAGAAAGGGTGCTCCACCTGTCGAGGATTCCTGCGATAAACAATGCTCACTACTGTGGCTCCCAATTTCCTCCGTCGCCTCTGCGTTGCACGATGCTCGTACGCTTGAGTCAGTGAGTAGTGGATCAAAACCTGACGAAGCACGGAGCGCACCCCTGGGTGCAGTCAAACGCACTGCTCCTGCTGCGACTAAAGCCCACACAAATGCAGAAACTCTAGGCTTGAATGGTTCTGAAGTAGACTTCGATGTGTGCGTTACTCCTTCACCAGTAGCTGCGTATATTCCAGTGGCTAATGCTGCAGTACTGTTGAGGAAACAAAGCACCACAGCTTCGCTCTCCACGAAGCTGTTCGCAAAACGACCACAAGTATGCAACAGACAACAACCTACTGGTATAATCACCAACTTAGCAATGGCCGTAATTGCTGTTATAGACGGCTGAAAATTACGTAAGAACCATAAAGACGAAGAAGCTATGTCTGATTTTGCCACAGATAGTCCTCCAATTTCTCGAACAGACTTGACGGATAACGCAACAGCAGCTCGATGAAGGGTGCAAAATAACAAAACGACGGCAGCAACGACCGCAACAGATAACATCATGAGGCCTGAAGCCATGAGCGACCCATCAAACCTGGATCATCCAACAACCAGAAAATAAGCGAGCCAACAATAGACAACTACATGCCTGTAACCGTTAATCAATTTGATACAGGTCACCATTCCATACTTAAAAATCAATGGAACCACAGAACATGTGTACCTCGTGAAAAGCCTTCGACCGAGCGCAAGTGTAGCCCCTAAAAACGCACGGTACGCTAACCACAGAGCTTCGACGTCCTTTTCTGCTTCTGCGTCAGCTTGCGTTTGTTCTTCCATGCCCAAGTTGCCATTTACCTTCCCAGCTTCCTCCGCTACTGTTTCAGCTGCTCCGAGTCTTCGATGAGCGTCTAAAGCGATATATAGCTGCTGTTGGAGAGGTGCAAGAACACCTTCTGGGAAGCCCATAGACGCAGCGTCATATGCTAACAAATATGCCCAAACTTGCGCTGCATTGACAAGCAGCGCCTGAGACAACGGGTGTTGGCTCCACGGCACTCGCGCAGGTCTTGAAACTGAGTTCATGGTGCTTGAGTTCAAGGATGACGTTGAAGATGATGTTGAAGCATTGCTATTCATTTGATTGAAACGGTTTCGAATGTTGGCTTCGACTGCAGGCAGCGTTAAGAGCTCCGGCCATACGCCACCGAGCGATGAAGCAGGCACCGGTAAACCCAAAAGTAGTGAGAGCGTTGGCACTAAATCCACCTGATGGCATTGCATGGAATAATGATAGCATGTGCCATACGAGTAGGACTAATAACAAAATTGTACGCACGATTCACACACAAATGCACAACAAACTTTACATCCCCCTGCTATCCACAAAACAATATCAAATGTGAGCAATTTTACCTGCGCTAGGATGGCTCGTCGAGCATCAGCATTCAATGAAGTATTGCTGTTGTTGCCCCATCCATTAACATCGTCCCAAATCTTCGACGCAAAGGCCGAGAAACATCTCAGCGTACTTCGGGGTCGACTACCGCTACTGTTGTTGCTACTGAGATTTTGGTCAGTATTTGTGTCCTTGTTTTCCAAGTGCGTGTCTAATAATGACGTCATTGAATCTGGTCTTGCTTCCCAGGCAAAGAAACCTGCGTGTGTTTCGGACTCTGTTGCGCCCCCGTGGTTACCATCATCCGTCATGCCGTGATCGCCAAATATAAGCACCAGGGTGGGGCCTTCGTTACTTGACTGTTCTTCTATGCGATAATCATCTTGGGTTGAAGCGCAGCTGCTCCTGCAGGTCCTAGTAGCTTCATCATTTTTGGTATCGTTCCAGTTGCTAACGTTGCACCAATTATTACCCATGGCATCGTTCCTCTTTGTGCAATTGTTATTTCTGCTTGCGTTGTGTCGAAATGCAGCCAAGGCAGGATAAACCGCTTCCAACTGTGCAACTGTGCTTCGGAGAATCTCGTCCATCTGCGTCAGCTTGGCGGCCATAACTGGGTGGTCTGCCCGATGCGTGTGCCCCACTGACGCATGCAAGTGTACACTTCATTAAGTTTAAAGAAAACAACTATGATGTGAAGAGGGAGCAACAACAGAATGACTTCATAGGGAAATTAGGAGGCAGGATAGCTCACCGTGGTCAACGCCAAGGAAGTGTGCAATCAGTACTGCCCAAGACTGAGAAGTTGGCGGAGAGATGCCCTTCGGAGGCACAGGATGAGCATTAGGAGCAGTATCGGGTTCATTCGTGGGAAAAGAAGCCCCACTATCCTCTTGCTTCATGACCGCGTCAATCGTTGGGCCGAGGCGCAAACTCACGGCGTCGTCAACCGTATGCAAGTCTCGTGTGTCGAAGGAGCTCATTGGCATGGACGTTTTGGCGTCGAAATGGTTTGGGTACAGGGAGGTCCACGTGTCGTCACCAAGCAACAGCGCGCCCCATCCCCAACTGTGCGAGTTGCTACCGCTGCCATCAAAATGGCGGTGTTTGGTCCGAGTATCGCTTTTAGTGGCCTCTTCAGGATAATGAGCGGCTCGGGCGGCAGCAGCATTCAACTGACCTATCCAGCTGTCTTCGGATACAGCCTGAAGTGTCAATACCAGAATATTATTTCAATAAAATATGAAACTCGTATAAAGCATGTCACTCTGGCTTTTTGGTGATAGTAGAAATGTCTTATTATCAGCGGACACACCAACACCATCTCTCACCGGAGAGTTGAAGTTTTTCCGAAGGTCAAGAAACGTGGGCATGCCGCCGGTGGTGAGACCTTTCAGCCGTTGGGATGTCGTCTGATTAGAACGAAAAAATCCATAAGGACACAAGCAGGATACGAACGATTAATGAGACGGAACGCCTTCTTCTGAGAGCAAAAGGAGGAAAAGAAGTCCGTATGTAAGCTCGCATTGATGCACGCAAATTCAGTGATATGAGCTAACGTACCGTTGGAGGATCTGCCTCGAAGACAGCGAGACGCGCTCGAGTAGGATCGCGATCTAAAAGAGCTTTCACTGTCGGCATGCGGTCAAGGTAAAGCGGCAGCGGTGGATGCGAATGCGGTGGCTTCGATACGTTGACCATCGTACTTTGATCTTCACTGTTTTTGGGCATGGGATTGCTAGCTTCAGTACGAGGCGTAGAAGGGGGAGGCGGCGTTCTAGCTGTGGGAGCAACGAAATCATATCGCAGGCCATCTACAAGCAGCACGACTACGCGGGCATAGTAGCGTGGCCCCCAACAGCCAGCTACTTCACCATGGTTACCACCACGGCGGCCCACCCAGAGGTCGGTCGCGTTGATAGCCTCGAGCAAGGACGATGGGTCGCATGGTGAAGCATTGGGTAGCTCTAGGCGCGTAAGGAAGAAACCCGATGCAAACAGAAAAATAGCGAGTCCTTGCAGAGCGGTGAGGAGGCAAAGACTAGTCCATGACCCTGATAATTGGATCATTATCCTGTACCCGTAGTAAGCCTAGGATTTCAATTAGCAAAATAGTAGCGTAGAACTAAGCTAGCCACATTTCGCATAGCGACAGCTTCATTGAGTTCGGCTTGATTAATCTCGCATGCAGGCCAAACTAGTAGGTAAGCTAAAAGGCTACAAGCTACAAGCTACAAGCTACGAGCTCAAGCAGCCAAGCAGCTCCAGCTAAAAAGATCTTCGGAAGAAGCCAGAAGAACCTGTTCAAAAATTTCTTCTTGATCCTGCGGTACGGTCGAATCCTACGGTATCGTAGTGCGCTCAACGGCGCAACAATGGCGTCTCAGTATGACGAGGCGTTTCAGCGGCAGGTCTTGCAGCCATTGCAGGACGAGCGCAGCAAGCTCCCAGACCAATCACCGCCGCCAGCTGTAGCTCTAGCTGGCAGCTTGGGCGATGCTGTGCGCGAGTTTGTGCGGTGGATGGCCATCAAACAAACACCGCAAGAGCTTGCACCGTTTTTGAGCCGTTGTGGAGACAAGTTAGTAAAGCTTGGCGAATTGGCATGCGCGCGTGACATCTTTTACGCTGGCGCGTTAGATTCAGTGCGCTCCGCAGCGCCCACGGCCATTGCCACTGGGGCGGCCACCAGCAGCGCCGTGGCGTTACTTCCTGATCAGGCTTGGTTGCTGGGCGTTGAGCTCCAAGTAGCAATCGCGACGTCGCGCGTGGATGTGGCCGCGTGCTTAGCGCTAGACCCTGCAGCAAAATACCCCCACACTGTTCGGCAGTTGCGACGGAGCTTGGCTCGCGTCCAAGCGGCAATGGAGGCGCTGTTGCACGGGTTACCTACCCGAGAGCACGAACACGTGAGCTGGTTGCTCCTCAACGGTTGCGTAGCCGTGTACAGCATTGCAGAGCCTTTAGCAACTTTAGGACATTCAGCAGCGGCAATTCCTTTCCTGACGTGGTGTGCGCTCACGATGGAAGCCGTGGTGCCGTTGGCCGCCTTGCCCTATTTGCACTTCCGCATGCGGCTTTATGCCTCGATCGCGTATGCCTACGACGAACGACAAAAGCACAAAGCCTGCCGCAACGTGGTG
>Ga0307979_1002938_pt1 | contig 11624 bp, 15 predicted proteins | sample OrgLakmetage1058_FD_201833 | JGI IMG/M metagenome (GOLD analysis project Ga0307979, IMG submission 201833) | Saline water microbial communities from Organic Lake, Antarctica - #1058 | ecosystem: Environmental > Aquatic > Non-marine Saline and Alkaline > Saline | place: Antarctica: Organic Lake...
GCCTGGGCACCGCCAGGTTCAAAAACGAGTGGTGCCAGCACCCAGCAGCCAGAAGCAAAGCACACGTGCTCTTCGTGCGGGTGAGTGTTACTATTACTACGTTATGTTATAACAAAGCGAATGACTCGGATAGTTAACTTATTTCATATCATAGGCGTATGTATGTTGTTGCTGCCCTCCTCCCCTCCCCATATTTATTGCGTATCACAATCTTGCGCTCACTTGTTTTGTGCCCATGCCTACTCCATGTACAGGTGCATGCTGAGCGTCCAGGTGAAGTGAACCATACAGCAAAAGTATTGTTTCACGCTGGAGACGACATCGAGGCAATCGCCGCGCAGTTCTGCGTCGATCATGCCATTTCGAACCCAACAGAAGCAGCTCGAGACATCGTGCAACAAGTGACAAATGATGATAGCGACTCTTACATTATCCTCCCTCGAGATTTTCTTCTATGTAGCTAGTTTTCTTCCCGTCCTGTACTCTTGTTGGGCGTGAACCACCCCCTCATGATCTCTGCTCTCAGATGATCGAATTGATTGACGCACCGCAATCGACGTCTCTTCGTTTGAGTTCCAAAACAAATTACTCAAAAGATGAAAGCAAGGAGAAGGGCGACGAGGAAAAGAAAGGAGAAGATAGTGCACAGCTAACGTCTTCGCGGTCATTTGTGGATCGTCTGAAAGCGTTTTATGCAAAGTAAGATTTTCACTGCAAATATAGTCATGACTATCCCAAACAGTGCTCGTGTATTCTACACTCCCATGCTATCCCAATGTATTCTTGTGCTGTTATTTACAAGATGCTTCTACCTTCTTTTTTTTTCTCAAAAATCACACACTCCCTTCGTGCGTATGCATCTTTTGCGTTCTATATCCAAAAGGTACGACCCAACCAAGCTTGAGACCAGTGGATTCGTAGATGGTGTCGTAAAAAAATACGGCGGGTCCACCGCCCAAGAAGCCGAGTTAATGGCGGCGATGGTCAAGAAATATGGACCGGAACCTCTGCCGAATCGCCCAAGGACAGAACTTCCAATCGAGGCCTCAACTGATCCCTTAGCAGCTGAGCAGAAGAGCGAGGGGGCAGCAGCAGACGCAAATGGTTTCAGCGGCGGTGACAGCAGTGCCTTCGCCGCTGCGGAAGATGCGTTGAGCGAGGCGACCTCACGCGTGCACGAGCGGCTAGCCAGCACGCGGCAACGCTTAGAAGAGCGCAGGCGAGCGAGGAGAGAAGCGGCGGAAGCATCAGCGGCGACCAATAGTGGAAGTGTTTCTACTCCTTTTCAAGAAGAAGAGGAGAAGAAAGGAGATGACGATGAACCAACCACAAGGATGACGTATGCTTCGGTCTATGCATCTGCTCAGAAGGCCGCTGCTGCACAGAAAGAGAATCACGAAGCGGGTAAGATTGCCCGCGCAGGCATGCGAAGTGAAGTGCTTGCAAAAGTGGATGACCAAGTGAAAAGCCTTTTCCAGCGAGACCAGGTAGAGGCAAAAGAAGACGACAATGTCCTCATTCGCAACGATTGATTTGTGCCGGCGTGCAATTGGCCTTCTTAGAAGGACAATACAGAGGCAAAGTCGAATACTTAGAACCAATTTTTGTTTCTTTAACTGAATGGCCTAATAAATGGAGTTACAAAGTTATAAATGGCAATGATAAATGTTATGATAAAATGATAGCCTCCAAATCTGAAATTTCTACGACCATAAAATAACTCAGTCTTTGTTCTTTGTTGATGTTAGAACACTGGGGTTTGCAGTCTCCTTTAGTCTTCCGGATTTTGCTCGTACTCCTCGAAATTTCAATTTTCATTCTACGTTTCTACCTGAAGTTTCCTGATTCCGCTAGAGCTAGAGCCACTAACCACTAATTAGTGCTGATATTTCCTACGAGTAGTTGGAACATGTGCGATAGTGCGATATGGCACTAAGGTAAGGAGGAGTTCGATAACCTAATTGCAATTTGTTTGAAGAAGGCCCGTTTACGATTTACGCATGGAAATTAATGTAGGTTCTATTCAGCCACAGTACACCTTATTCTTGGCCTGTTTCATTCTAGTCGATAAAACTCTGTCGCCGTTTCGCGAAACAGGTGCTCTTGGTCAGCGGCAGGAATATGAGCGACCCAGGCACGGTACCTGCATTAATATGATGAAGGAAGAGGAAGAGGAAGCTTGGGTTGTCGCATGCATCGGTAAAATAAATGAGTGGAAAAATATGAAGTATCGTCGCATCATATATTGGAGCGAATGCGTGTCAACAAGCCAATCCAGCGAAGGGAAAAGCACGCACTTTTCGAAGAGCAACTTGAAGTTGAGGCCATCTTCTCCGTCGACTGGCCAATTGGATGTAAACATGCACCTACGAAACAAACATGAAATTGAGTAGGAAAAAAAGGGGCACACATTCCACTTCGTGAGTAGGAGTGTGCACACAAGGGAGACTAGCAATGCTATTGACTTGATCCGTAATGTTCTTCATCCCTTCAGTCCACTAAATCGAAAAAGTCGAACAACCACCGACAAACATACCCAAAAGTTCCACAGAGCGCATCATATCACATTACCGATTTGCGCCAAACAAGTGAATCAACTCCAGCACAATCGCTTTGGCTTGCTCTTCTTTCACTGAATCTTGCCACCACCTACGGTTGACAAGGGAAAGCAAATATTCGAAAAGAAAAAACATGTTTAAGAAATTATTGAAACAACGAGTAACACTACGTACTGCAGCAAGTAGTGTTGGCATCGCTACCTAACTAAGCGAGAAATTTTGAGAAGTTGTGAACTCCTAGTGTGAGATACCCCTTTACCCGGGCACACAGTACGAGAGCATGGAGAGCTTCACGTAAACGTTGGGGTTCTTGGCCAGTTCTTGCATTCCTCTTCGCCACTCCGACACTTGAGCCAGGTCGTGGTTTACACAAGCAATGGCATCGCCTTCCAGTGAAGTACTGCTGCTATCTTTCTTCTTCAAGTGGCGCAAACTTCCGCAGTGGTCCACCACCACTCTCAGAGATGGGATAGAGGCCAGCACACTTGCCCATCGGCACAGCTGCGAAGGGTTCGTCTGGAGGCAAACACACGCATGCACCACCATACACTTAAGCAACACACTCAAAAAGATGCGCATTCGCTCATACCGTAATAACAGATTAAACTACATCCATCTTTCTCATGATATATACCTGCAAATCAAAGCTGAGGCTCAAGGGTGGCAAGAGCGCAAGGCCAGCCGCAAATGATGGATCCGTTGAAAAGTCCTTGCGAACCTGATACACGTACATCGATTAAAGAAAGAGAGAGTAAACTTTTAGAAGGGTGCATCAGCGCTCAAGTATTAAGACGACAGTCTTTGGTCATCATAGCTTGTATAGGCAGTCTCTCAAGCACCCCTCAAAGCAAGAGGTCTCATACAACACTACATGTGCACATGCCCAGATCACGCTTACCCTGGGCCAGGTTGCGCGGCTCTCAATGGGCGTCTCTCCAGGTTTAAGGTCTCCGTCGAAGTTGCAGATCCACCGAATCCCGCGGAGGCGCGGCGATGCTGCGGAATCAATTTTAAAGCGCACGCAAAACTGTTGATGAAAGCGCTACTGTCTAGTGCAATGGATATTGTGAAAGGGTGGATAGGTTTAAGCAAGCAGATATCCTGCCTGGACACCAAGGCAAAAAGTCATCGTCGTGGCGAAACTAACCGGCTTTCAAGGACCCTAGGTCAGCGCAAGCCGTAGATTGGCTTAAGTCGCACGAGCCAACGGTCGCCTTGATACAAGGCGCCCGCCCGGATGTGATCAGACTTTCGATGTAAACCAATTCGTCAACACCGCTGTCAGGAATCGCTTCCACATGGACCGACAACGAGATATCGAGGCAAGCTTCTTCGAAGTGAGACCTTTTTAATTGCACATGTACATACGCTTAAGAAAAGGAAAGAAAACACACCAGCACGATTCACCTAGCACTAGCTTGCTACCGTAGACACCGACCTGTAATCTTCAGGTAGATAGTCTTGCGTTAGTCCTAGGGTCAAGTGCAAAGTTGGATTGACGCTTGGTGCGAAGATATGGTGGTGAGGATCCACGAACTGAAACATTGGCTCCGGAGCAGCGTGAGATGGGGCTGCCATGAGCTTGGTTGGTATTTTACTCGAGAAAATGCCACTGCAGACTGTCCAAGCTCTAGTTAGCTGCCTGAGGTTCGCTAACATACGATAGGAACACTGGACTGACGACTACAGGAAGTGATGGATTGTGACTAGGATTTGAGACTAAAGATAGAACTTTCTGCTGCCGATCTTGAGCTCTTTGGGATAACAAGAAATCAAAGAGGATATCATTAAATGATAGCAAGAGCCTCTAGCTAGCTACTCCGCAGAGGCTCCGCTAGCTTCAAAGTAGCTCATAGAGTGTAAGAAGTTGCCGTAGCGCCGTAGCTGTTTCGTTCGAGAGAAACATGTTCAGATGCCCGCGCGATGCACGGTTCAAGCACATGCCGAATGCCGAAGCACAAAATCCTTTACAGACAGTGCATACTAGTATCATAAACCATGCTAGTCTAAGGTTCCATAGGAGGGAAGGAGCACTAAAGTCTGTGCATTCTGTCCGTAGTAGCTCTTTATGGCGTAGCTTGAGAGCGACTTTTAGCTACTATTTACATGAAAGGGGCCTTGTTCTCGATGATTGGTTCATGGTTTCGTTAGCTCCGTGCCAACTTCTGTACAGTCGTAGCTCCTAGTCCTGCATACTAGCTAGTACTTTCAAGGAAAGATACTTCACTTGGTACTTTGCCGGCTATAGAAATATCTGCTTTGATATTCAGCCTCCCACTCGGCATCATTTAGCATCATTGCCCACCGCTGTGCCAAAAGTGAAGACGCCGCATTGAAATGAAAATGTTGCACGTGCCTCTGAAGCTATCCACGCCGTTTATCAAGATGAACGACCTTCTGGTTGTATGAGGCACACTAGTCTTACGTTGCATCTATTGACGCGCATGATTTACCAAGCGTGGCCACTTGTTGTGGCTTTCAAATCAGCTAATAATCATTTTTGTGATTTTACGTAAGCCATAAACTACGTGTCAAAGAAAATGAATTACGATGACCGCCACTACCGTGTGCTGGTGTGGGGGCTGCCGAGCCCATTACTTGGGTCGCTCTTGCTTTTGCTCAGCCAATCCATGAACACGCTCTTGCTCCCGCAACTTCTGCCGGGTATGCGTCAAGAACAGACGAGCTCTTTCTGCTACGTACCTTCCCGTCTACTACTAGTTCCAGCTATAATCGAGGTCGATTGCTCGTGTGCTCAAATTAGGTGCTGCTGTGCCGACTCCTAAAATGCTAGCCAAAGTAGCGGCCAATGCTACGGTAGTGCTCTCAGCTACAGCAGATGCTCGCCGCCCCCTTTCGGACGCGTTATCACGTTTCAAGCCTCACCTCCGCATTCTTGCGGTGCGCTTCATGTGTTTAAGGCTGAGCTTACACACAGTACCAAATACTTTTTCCCCATTTCTGAAGAGTTCAACCATCTACACCTCACGAAGGCAGTGCCCATTGTTCTTAGGTGCGTCACCCAGCCCATTCGGCTGTGGAATTGGGCGGAGCGAGGGCACATGCCGCGTTCTGGGATGAAGCTCACCTGGAAGCTTTGGATGCTGCTTATCGCGACCGTCACGCGTTGTTTAACGAAACGGTGGTGTTGGAATCCCTGGCCTTGCATAGACGAGAGCCCTTGGCACTCCTGAAGCGGTTAGGGTTTCATGCCCAGACCGCCAGTGACATGCTGGCGATGCCTCGGTCGCCAGAAGACGTGCAACGCCACTCGCTGTTTCACTGCGGTTCCTGGTGCCGTAACCGCACTCAATCCTCGTGGGCGCTGGCGCCACTGTCGCCTTTCCTTCGCGGTGCCACGTTGAGTGTTGAGCGGAGTTTGAGAGCCCGCCCGCTGCCGACCAAAGACCTTCTGGAAAGTTCAAAGCGCCTCTGCCCGACGGTGCGCATCTGTCCTTGCAAATACTTTCACCAAGACAGGTTATGTCCAAACGCTACATGTTCTTTCATAGAGCCACTGTGAGTGAAACACCCGTGACTCAACTCTTCTTTCACTTTTCGATTATTCAGTTGAGTCACTTTTACAACGCGCGCTTTCCGGAGCTGGCCATCATTGACAAGGGAGTTGCGAAGCGGTGGACCCAATCAGTGGTGCAGCTGATGCAGGTGCGTGCACTCTAATATATGGAAAATAGACGTATCAGTGTTATGCCTGAGAGATGCACGCAATCAAGCCTGACTGATAAGCGATTACTCTGATGTGGTTTTGCTTTTTATATGATTCTATTGTGGCCGCCATATACGCACCCTACTGTAGTTGGTCGATTCGCGCGCGCTCCTTGCGTCAACTGCGCCCCCGCCGCCTCCCCCCAAGAGCGCTGCCCAAGTTGCGGCAGACGAGCAAAGGGCAGCTCTGTTGAGCTTGGAAGCACAGCGCAAGGCCGAGCAAGAAGCGAAAAACCGCAAGCGGGAAGAGACCAACACCGATGACGCTGCCGTGTCCGAAGCCTTTGGTGGAGGATCATCTACTGCTGTTGCGAAGAAGGAAGCGAAGTTTTCAAAGCCCACGTTGACACCGGCGCACCGCAGTGGAGTTGTTAAGAGCCGAGAAGCGTGGAAGCACGATGGCAAGCTCATCGGCGCCAAACCCGCAGCCCGCGTGAAAAGCGGAGGTTTGGGCGGTTACGATTACACACCAGCTTGGGGAGAGGCAAATAGTAGTAGCAGCAGCAACAGCAGTAGCACTAGCAGTAGCAGTAGTATAGACATAGAACTCAAGGCTCAGCCAGCACATGTACAGCGTCGCAACCTTTTGATGCGCAATCGAAGCGACACATTTATATCTCGACGCGTGAAGTCATTGCTTGATCATCAACGTCGGTTGCAAACAGTAAATCCTGGAGGGTATAATCGGGCTACGAGAATCAGCACTTCTACTGGCAGTGCTGGCCATGGCGCAGGAGTTCGATCGGGCGTGTACGCAGCGGCCTCCAAGCGAGCTGCAAGCACAGCCCAGCTGCGAGGTGCCACTTCTGCAGGCCAACAGGCGGCCGCAGCCCTCGCAGCCAATCGCAAAGCCGCAGCGGAATGGGCCGCCGCTCAACCGGGCTACCAGCCGCCCAAAGTGGCACCGTGGCTCAAGGAAGCAAAGCACCGATTGGACAAGGGAGGTGGGCCGCCTCCGCCGATTGGAGCCGCCCGAGGTGGTGGCTATGATATTAGAACAGCTGGAGGAGGCGGTGGTTTCGTTAGTGGTGGTGGCAGCAGGGGAGTAGGAAGAGGTAATACTGGATATCATGGAGCAAACCATGGCAGAAATCCTAACTTCAATGGTAAACAGGCCTATCAGCAAAATTCTAAATTCGGCTCGAGCAGCAGTAGTGGGTATGGGCAAACCTATGAAGGAGGAGGAGGAGGCAGCCGTTTAGATATTGGAGTTAATGATGCTAGTGAGATACCTCTATCAGCCGAAGCAGCTGCCCGCGAAGAGAGGAAGGCTGCCTTTCTGGAAGCACACACGCGCCGCCGTCATGCCGAGAAGCATCGCAGCGAGGTGTTGGCAGCAGAGGCGGCGAGCGGTGGTGACAATGGAGATGGCCGGCTGTCGCCTCGCGCCGCGGCCAATGGTGCACCAGGGGCGCTTCACTGGCAGGCCATGGCTGCAGCAGGTGGAGGTCTAGGCCGAGCTCAGGTAGTGGTGGTGGCGGCCGCGGATTATGCGTGGCGAGGCTTAGCGCTGAATTGGTGCCTTGGCCTCGAAAGGGTGAGTCGATGACGAGAAGAAGTTTGATGACAATTAAATTGTGTATTTGAAACAGCCAAGCTAAAACCTCCTTTTTTTTTTTTTTTTAATTCCTGAGCTTCGCATGCAACGGTTCTTTTTCCATGCATTCCAAAACCTTTGGCTTCTAAAGGTAGGTGTGCGTAATTACGTCCTTTTCGCCGCTGACGCAGAAGCGCAAGCTTTCTTCAAAGAACTCGGGGCGCCGTCCTTTTACTACGCTGAAACGGTACGAAAGTTCGATAAAACCTTTTTTTTTTCATAGACTATATCGCTATAGATTCACGCTCTTATCTGATTGAATGAGTTGCTTTCCTCTGACGCAAACATACTAATTATGATGATTACAACAGAGCGGCAAACAGCTGTTCTCCGATTCTTCCACGGACAACAGCGCTGGTCTCCGCGGCGTGCTGGGGGTCGGCAGTGACCGCCGAGACGAATTATGGGCTGCCTCAGTGCCCGGTGGGGCGTCAGCCATCGCTGCAAAAGCGGTGCGCTGGCACCGCCACGGCCGGCTGTGGTGGTACCGCTGGCGTTTCATCGCTGAGGTAATGATGCTGGAGTGGAGCTACTGTAACCGCCATCTGAGTTGGTCTCCAGGCCAGCACCCGTGCATTGCCAATGTATTGCAGTTTGCGCGCATATGCAAGGTGTTAGGTGCGTGCTCTAACGTGTAGTTACAGTATTAATACTCAAATCGATGCGCTGTGCGTTTTTAGATCTTAAAGCGCGGTGTCGATGTGGTGCACAGCGATGCAGATGCCGTGTGGGTGCGAAACCCTTTCCCCCTTCTTGCGTATGCGAATCTGCATGCATCAGGCCGGGCTCCGTCCAACAGAGGAGAAGCTGCGAGTGTGCTGTCAGCACGCCAACACAAGCTCATGAGCCGTGCTTCACTGGTTTGTCTTTTAGTCGCAAATTCATTCCCTGATTGGTCTATCTCTGAGCGCGCGTCGTTCTTTTGCCTGACCTTCGTGCTATGGTACAATTGGTTTATTTCTTCGTCTTTCGCGTATAGGTGGCCTCTCGAGGAGCCCTTCGCCCTCATTGGCTGGTTTGTATGGGCTTTCTCGTCGTTCGCGCATCCTCTCAAGTGAGTCATTTGAGTATTACAGGAAGAGGTAACTCCTTGGATTGTTTATCTACTCATACACCAACGTGTAAATGAGGTTCACTTCTTGTTGACGCAACTTTGGCTTCTCGCATAGGTTCTTGCGATGCTGCCAACTTTTTTGGGCAATTTGCAAGAGTACGGAGACGACCAGCGGTCCTGGAACATGGCGATGGATACCATGGGTCGCTTGAGTTGGCGAGGCAATCCTCTGCTAGAAACCAACGCAGATGAGCTTTTGGTACGCAAAGCGGCCTCCTAGTGAACTTGCACCATTGACTATGAATTGAACACATCGTGATTGTCCAAAGACAATTCATGGAGCTTCTGTTATCACTTTCCCTTGTTTCAACCTTTACCCATCGCAGGTGGGATCAACCAAGCACGGTTTGCTTGTCGCGCTGCTTCCCAACCAATCGGTGCGTCGTTCAGGGTGCTCTTCCACTTCCATTGCGCGCACCCGACCTTTCGTTCCTGGCGACCCGAGTCTTACTGCAGTGGGGGATAGCTCCATAGAAGATGACAGTATAGCAAGCCTGTATCCTGAAGCAGCAGCAACCATGGCAGCGAGTAGTGTGAGATCAAGCCATGATCTACCCAATGAAACTGTGCACGATGACTGGGTCGGGGACGATGACAAGGTGGCACTTGCTGCTGAAGCACAATCGCCTTCTCTGGTTGGCAGTTCGACATCCTTTGGACCAGAGCCACTTGCAGCGCAGATGCCGGAGAAGGTACCAGGTGGGACTGAAGATCTTGAGATGGATGCAACTGCCGAAGAGGAAAGGACACTCGGGCATGATGTAGGAGATGGAGCCGCGATAAGCAAAAACAGCTACGACATCAGCAATAGCAATATCAGTAGATATAGCAGTGGCAATCATAGCAGGTCTCCTGGTAATCCAGACAGACGGTTGCTCGAAGATACTCCGCAAATTACAGCATCCGATGGTCTCGAGAACAACACCTCAAATACTTCAAATTCAGATGCGCATAATTTCTCGCCAAGTGCTTTAATCAAAAGTCAACCTGAGCGGAACCTTCTCGTTGCGCATTGCCGCGACTTGAGCTTAAGAAGCGGTGGGCGCGCCAGCCTGCTAACCCAGGTGCGTGCCATACGTAGACGCCGTCACTGGTGTGATATATTATTGTATAATTTTTTCTGCAAAATAATTGTTTGGTCTTGACTAATACATTTTCTTCTGATCTTTTGCTGCTCAGAACTCGTCGGTAATTGCCAAACAAAGTGGTCTGCGGGAGCTCAAGCTCTGGTGGCTGCCGCAAGACTGGTCTTTGCAAGCGCACCGCCGAATGAACGCTCGTGCGAAAGAACGCCGCGAAATGGAGGTCAAAATCTGAAAAACTACCTAAAGACCTGCACCATCGAGTTCTCTGCGATTCCTGCATTCGAATTTTGCGCCCCTTTTGCGTGTGACATCCTGACAACATGAATACTTTACCTTTTTGCAGGCCGCGTCGTCTTCTGGAGCCGAGTCCCCAGCCGCGGCATTGCTTCGGTTCATTCAAGCCCACCCCAACGATCCCGGCGTGCTTCGCCGTGCGGCTTCTACAGCGGGGGTGGCCAATGCTGCCTTTGGTGGTGCCACCAGTGGCAGCGGTGCTCGCCAGAGCCGCGACGGCAAAAATAGTCCAGCGGTCGACGCTACAGCTCCCTTGGACTTCAGTGACTGGTCGAGTTGGATCGTTACGCTTGATGGCACCTTCAGTGCGGCTGCTGCCGCCACCACTGCCTCTGCTGAAGCTTCTATTGCGGCAGCGAATGGCCATGCCGGAGCAACGGCTAGTGCCACAGCAGGCGCATCAGTAGGCGCTCGCCTGCCTGAGCCAGGAACAGGGCCTCTTTTGCCCAACCCGCGTCGTCGAAACGGCCGAGCTCGCATAGCCGACGCGCATTCGTCTACTACTACAGCGGCAGGAAGTTTACAGCCGTTCAAGCGTGGCAGAGGACCTAATATAGTGCGCTTGCCTGGCAGCAATGCACCGCAAGTCTCCGGTGCTCGTGCGGTCGACTCCACGGCTGTTCAGGGAGGCGCAGCTCTAGATGCCAGTGCTAGTGGGCAAGCCAGCAGTTTCAGCAGTGCAATCGAAGGCTCAGAAATGGCAGCCGAAACGGGTAACGAGGAGTTGCTTGCGAGTGAGGAAGACCTCACGGCCGAGGACTCGCTATGGCAACTTGGAGCTCGCCGGCGCCGTGATCGCACATCAGCGGTACGGTAAAATCGGAGATAGTTATTTCACCTGAGTGCTTTTGCCGGTTGAATTCGATTTATCCGCATTTTTCTAAATAGCTAGTAGCTGGGGACTAGCTGGATGGGGTTCAGTACATGCGAGCTCCCACCAGTGCCTTACAAATCGATGGCTGAGTGCTGAGTGCCCTGCGCTGCCAAGTGCGGACCCAAAACCCATAATAGTACGCAGTACAATAACACGCGCATCATTAGCATAAGCATTGTGGCGTTCTTCCTCGTTCAGTTGTTCGAACTGCCTCCCTCCTGCCTACTAAGCGCCTACTATCGGCCCTTGTTAGCCCACCAACACCACTCGAAACAAGTAAAAGCGCCTACCTCTTTGCTGTTCTGGGCCATGCACTATAGGACTATAGGATGTGCTTTCTCGTCTCATTTGGCATTTGGCAATTTTTTTCACGTAG
>Ga0307979_1002940_pt1 | contig 11622 bp, 10 predicted proteins | sample OrgLakmetage1058_FD_201833 | JGI IMG/M metagenome (GOLD analysis project Ga0307979, IMG submission 201833) | Saline water microbial communities from Organic Lake, Antarctica - #1058 | ecosystem: Environmental > Aquatic > Non-marine Saline and Alkaline > Saline | place: Antarctica: Organic Lake...
TGCTACCTGCGGAAGTCGCGTTGTTTTGCTTGCTTCCACCACCACCAGTCTCTGCGCTGCTGCCGCTGGGCTCCATTTCATGCTTGCGCATCGCACGGCCACCCCAGTCGCGAAAAGTAGCCCAATAGGTGCCGAACACCATGACCGGCGGACCGCGGTAATCGAGGGCAGAATTGCCACTGCTAGTACTGCTGCCACTACTGCTGCTGCCGCTTCCTTCTCTGCTGTCCCCCTTTTTGCTATTTTTCTTTTTGCTGTTTGATAGCAGGCGGCGGCCTGCACGAGTGCTGCTTCTGCCGCCCCAACTGCCCCAGCTACTACCACTACTGCTGCTGCTGCTCGTGGTGCCCTGAGCTTGCGTGGGCATTGCTGGGTTGTGGTCACTGAGCCAGCGTTCCACGCTTGCGGTCAGCCGCTGTAAGCGTTGCGCGTGGGTAGGCAAGCCACCACAGGGTTTGGCGAGTTTCGAGCTGAGCGCGGTTTCGAGGGGCAACACCACCAGAGAGGCACGCCGAACGTCGTAGGTGCGCAGGGGGGAGTGGCGCAGGGCTTCGAACGCCCACACGTGCGCCATGTTCTGAGCGAAATCCGGCCGATTTTCTTCGTCCCACGCCTGTATCAAGGTTTGTGCAGGGAGCATGAATCAAAAAGAAAAGAGCGCGCATGGAGAGCTACAACAACGTCAGCAAAGCGTGTGAGTTTTAAGGTGTAAGCGAATGCTCTGTGAGAGTGCTATAAACACCTGAACGCCACCAGATTCTCTTGCATAGCACTCAGCCATTTCACGCGTGGCATCTAATCCCGGATAACGGGCACGGCTCTCTGCATCCTCCGTGACAGCCAGAAAAAAGAAGCGTTCGTTGCTTGCGCTAGTACCACCTGCACCGCCACCACTGCTGCTAGCACCCAGACTGTTCAGGGGTACAGTAGCATTTCCAAAGCCAAACTGGCGCAAATGGTCCAGGATAGCTCCTGCTTTCGACTCACTTACGCTTCCACTGCTACTGCTGCCCCAAGCATAATTGCCTCCGCTACCGCCACCACTAGGAGTTGAAGAAGTGAAATCAGGCGAAGATGAAGCCTTGTTGCTCTGGCAAGGATCAACGGAGGCATGCGACTGCACCAAATGGGTGACCCCGCGCATTGGTTTCACGGCAAAGGTGGACGAGGATCGGTCGTGCAGGATGCACCTACAGTATACAAATTATGAAGTAAAAAAGTGAATCAAAGAAGAGGTCAAGTAGTAAAAAGGGAAGAGATGCGAAGTGTTCCGACGCGTCGATCCGTGGTTTTTATTCAAATAATTGCAGTGCGAACACAACATGGTTCAGAGTGCAAGCGAAAGATGTCGTGTCCTCACCGTCCACTCGCCCTCTCTGGAGTAGCTGCCATAAACGTGGCGGCGTGGCATTTCTCGCCTACTTCTTTTAACTTCGCTCCGCAGACCGCCAGCGTCAGGGGCGGCTGGGTTTTCCCTCCCGGGTTGATTTCCCCGCAGGGGGAGCTACTGGTGCTGCTGCTCCCACTGCCAGTGCTGCCTAACCCATGAATGGGCAACCAGAAAGCACCGCAACGATCGTCGCTGTAGGCAGCTAAGGCCGCTGCGGGGTATTGCTTGTGCCGCCGCATGGGTTCCCTTGGGGCATCTCTATTGCTACCACTGCTGCTGCCGCCACCGCCGCTACTGCCAGTCCCAAGCCAGTCGTTTTGAGGACCCAGCGAAGGGTGGTTCACGGCGTTGGGGGCAGCGGTCTCCCAGCGGTGGCGCGGGTAGCGCAAGCTAGCAACCACTCCGCTGCATTCGCGCATCACTGCGGAGAGCTGTATTGGGTTCAAACCCCACCGCCAATCCATAGAGTCGAAGCCAGCTGCGGACCGTCCAGCCTTCGCTGACCTCGTCTTGGGCCTTGATGATGATGGCGAAGACGATGATGGTGATGACGAGGACGCAAACCCCGCTATATCCAACCGCCGCTGCCGCTGCTGCCGTTGAGAATAAGACAACAAGTGGCGGCGGCTGTCCCAAGAAGAAGCATCTGCTGCTGTGGCCAAAGAGCGGTTTACTGCTCGCCGGGTCACGGTCATACTGGAGAGTTCGGCTAATGGCGGTAAGCCTGAAGCGGCTCCGCTCTCACGCTTCGCGCGCCTCTTGGCTCTTCCTGACATGCTCCCACCTTGATGGCTGCTGCTCCCTTGCCTGAAGGTCTCACTTTCGTCCTCAATGGCACCGCTGGTGCTGTTGCTGTAGCTGCCTTTCCACGGTGCAGCCTTGTGGCTCAACCCGAAAGGAGTAGTGGCAGAAGCGCGCTTGTTGGCCTCGCGCTTGGTGTTGCTCCAGCGTCCCTGTAGCCAAGCGAGCGCCAATCCCATGGTGCGCTCGGGCTCTCGGCTTAACTCTTCTGCGAACACTGCGTAGTACCTGATATTAGGTTAAAGTATATAAGCGTTGATAGAAACGAGAAGGGAACCGACGGAAGTCGCGAATTCGGAGGAAGCGTGAGGCAAACGAGAATAGGAGTTAAGCGAATGAATGAATAGTTTTCTTCTTATTACCTCCTCCTTTCTACTTCCCTCCTTGACTAACTGAAGCCAACTTACTTTCGGTCTAGCCACGCAGGACGATGCTCCTTGCTCTCGTGGTAAAGGGACGCCAAGCCCTGTAGAGTGAGCCGCTGTTGCGTGCACACCGCCCGGGCGTGCCGTGACACGGCTGCCAGATCGGAAGAAGAAGACGACGATGTTGCGGAAGTACCCTGAGACGACGAAGAAGAAGAAGTACTGCTGCCGACAGTTGAATGCGCCGGTGGAGTAGGCAGACCCATTTCAGGTGCTTGTACGGGCTGCGGTTTCAACAGCCTTGACCACAGGATAGGCGCAGCATCAGCCCCAGGCCCCGTTGCCTGCGGTGCCTGTTCCTTTGAGGTTTTGCCTGAGAAAGACAATGACGATGACGGCGATGAAGACGACGACGACGAAGAAGACGAAGAAGACCAAAAGCCTTGCAACTGCCGCCTCTGCCGCCGCGGTTGTTGGCCTTCGGGTGCACTGCCTATAACACCGCTGAACGCTTCCGGTATGGGATGGTCACCAACCGCACCGCCCACGCCCGTAGAACCTTCGATCACACGCGCAGCTGCGGCCACTGCTGCTACAGAATATTGGCTGCTGCTGCCACCAGCAGCTCGAGATCCGGCTACTGGTGGCTGTGGGTAGTGCTGTTGCCACGCCATCGCAGCAGGAGGCGCACGAGGAGCACCTTGTGAATTTGACGCCTGATTCCCTGAAAGTGGCTTCAACGACCCACTTCCTTTTTGCACTATCGCAGAATGCCTGGTCGCTGTATCAAATCTACCGGCTCCCATTGATCTTTCTCCTAGTTCTGCTTCCTCATTCTCGCTTCTTTGTCGAGCACTGCTTCGCCCTGACTGTACGGGCGTCGTTCCGACAGCGTTATTTGAAGTGTTGTCTGCACCCACACCAGGCAGCACTTTGCTTCTAGATGCCTGAGCAGTAGTGGGCACTGCTAGCTTCCTTGGTGTATTCATCGAAATACTGCTACTCTCACCAACTTCTCTGCTACTGTGCATGGCACCAGTGGTCATGCTGCCACCGCCATTGCTGCTTGAACTGCGCATAGCAGCGCGTCGCGGCACCGGTGGAGGTGGCACATCACGGCCTACTCCACCTCGACTGCCACCACTGGTGGCTGACGATGACGCCCTGAGGCGTAAGAGCACCAAATCTCTAGGATCACGGAGGAAGTGCAGCACGAGGGTGGCGGGCCGCTGCAGCAAAGACCCACTCAAGTAACGCCCTTCTTTCACCATCCGCACGTCCGCGGCTTGGCACGCAGCAGTGTGGTGCGCTCGCGCTGCCTCGGCGCCTAATGTTGAACTAGAACCGCTGCTGCTACTATCACTGCTGCTGCTACTGCTGCTGCTTCCTGCCAGGAGGCTAGCAAGTTGCGACGCAAGCGCTGCTTGTTTTGGGTCAAAGGCCGCGAGTCGAGTCGCCGTTGCGACCACTTCCATGTCAGATGCACTCACAGTGCACTCTAGTAGGCGCTACGAAATGAAGAGATCGCACAAGTTCATTGGTTCCATATTGTTCAGTGAGTCGAAAATTGATAAACAGAGCTATCGCAGCAAAGACAAAGATAATTAAAGTCGATCCAATTCATCGAACAAGAGCTCCGCGGCGGTCTCTGAGTTTCTCTCAATTATCGCTATTGAATGACATTGGACAAAATCGCACCTGCACCAGGTCTGAGCATTGGCGGGCGGTAAAAGGAAGAGCCAAAGTAGTTGTGCCGTCAGCTGACGCCGAGGCAGCGCGTTTGCGGCGAGCTACCGCACAAGGATCTGCCGGGACAACAACGGTTCCGGGGAATTACCTTAGGATACAGCACTGTGAAAAAGCTTAAGCACTTACGAAAGGCTCAACCTAAACTATTGCTAGGGCAATCTCATTACAGCGATGAAATTGCGATCGCTATCCAAATGAGGCTAGAATGATGTAATCGACAGCAAGTTATATCCCACACACCCCATGCAATTACGAAGTCGTGTCCTCTCAACAACTGAGCCTCCGAAGCCAGCGAAGCAGCAAACGAGTGGGCACCACTCCCCGGTTCAGAAAGCAGCAGGACTTGCTCGCTTGCTAGGCATGCGCAAATCAATACTATCAAGATCCAAGCCCGGGCACGGCGGCCCAAGCCTATCATTTTGATGACTCAAAAGCTTAGCTTCTTACTTCACAGATTTGAACCAACGACCAACGATTTTGGAGGTTTCGGAGAATCTGGAGCATGCTCCTCAAAAAAAATTTGGCTTCGATTTCATGAAAGCTTATTAGTAGGTTGATCAGTTGATTTGAGCTCTTTAGTCGCAACCCATACCAGCAGAGAAGTATTAGCGGTTCGTTCCTAGTAGCTCTTAACAGCGGCATCGCATTGTCATCGTTGTATCGACGATGATTACCGCTGAGGATGAAGAGCAAGCTAACCATCGCTCTCCTGATAGTGATTACTATAGCGATTTGCTTCGGCGCATCGATGGTGCTATCGATGATGAGAATGATGAGGAAGCACCGGCAGCAACTAAGACTGGTGGAGCGTCTAGCCGTCCCAGAAAAGGCGGGAAAAGTAGCTGGAGTAAAGGGAGCCGGATGGGTGGCCAACGGCATGTCGATTCGGATGATAGGTAACATTCAATTTTCCAAAGCCTTGCACACAAATGCCGGCGGCATTTTCCTTCCCTAGTGTATGTTAGCTGCATTCTAAGCTCTGTTCAGCGTCTTTCCGACCATATTTTTCCAAACTGATCATATCCTATATTGGCGTCTCCAATGATAGCGGCGGGAGTGAAACGGAGTCAGAGATGGCAGCTGAAGATGCACTCGCCGCGCAACGGGCAGCTCAGGTATTCAACAGGACAATACCAACACACAAGACCGCCATTCTACAATATTAGAAGCGCCAAGCACGCCAGCAATAGTCTAGTCCACACGACTCTATCCTAGTTTTTCTATGTGGCATAAGTTAGTACAATCTTTGACCGAAGTGCACTCTGATCCAATTGCTTGACCTCCACACTCAAACGCTTCTTAGGACGAAGCCTGCCTGTGCCCATCGAGCTTTGCTGTCTTTTTCGCAAGGCCCATGGTGAAAATTTTGCTAGTAGCTGTGCTGAGTGGTCTTGTGTGCGGACTTGAGGCTGCCAACGGTATGTTTACGTCAGCCGAAGTCGCTGCTCACTTCGGCCTCGGCCCGCTTGCTCACAGCGGCTTGTTAACGGCAAGCATCGTAGGTGGCACCTTCGGTGCCGTGGCTGGCGGCTGCGTCGCGGACTTGTATGGTCGAAAATTTGCCCTGGTGCTGCAGGCGATGGCGCTGTTGCCCACTGCGCTAGTAGCGGCGGCTGCCACGAGTCTAGGCGCGGTGGTGTGCGCGCGCGCTGCGGCCGCAGCAGTCGCGATGCTGAGCGCATGCGCGAGCTTGAGCTACACCTTTGAGCTGTCGCCGGTGCACCGGCGGGGCGCGGCGCCAGCTTGCTGGGGTTGTGCGGCTGCTGCGGCGTGGGTGGCAGTGCGGGCACTGGCCCACGGTGGCAGCGGCGCCATGGCGAACCACGGGTGGCGGGTGGTGGGTGGTGGTCCCCACCTGCTCTTGGCCCTAGCGCAGCTGGTGTGTTTGTGCCGCTTGCCCGAGTCCCCGAGGTGGCTCGCGTCCCGCCGCCAGCACACCGCTGCCCGCGCAGCCCTGCGCAAGCTCCACGGGGCCGCGCGCTCCTCCGCAGCGGTAGCGGTGATTCGTGCCGAGCTGCACGCGCTGAACAAGGACGAGCTCGCGAGTGGAGTTCCCCTCGGAGTGGGCTCTAGAAGCGATGGCAGTAGCAGCAGTGGGTTCGACGCTCGGAGCAGTCACGGTGGCGACAATGACTCCGCTTCAGCTGCTGCAGACCCGCTGAATTCCTCCTCTGTCGCAGGCGGCTCTCCCGCGACGCGCCCAGCGTACGAAGCAGCGTGGGGCGACACCAGCGGGTGCCTCTGCCGTGGCGTGTACAGCGCGGCTTGGGACGTGCGCGCAGCGGTCTTGCGCGCCTGGCTCGGACTGCAGCGGTGGCGCCCGGTGCTCACGCTTTTGTCGTCCATTTGCACTGCCTCGCTCGGGGCCGGTGGCTTGCAAGTCATTTATTGGGGGCCCAAGGTCCTCGAGCCGTGCTTGTTGTCGCCCGCGGTCGCCGAAACCATTTTAACCGTGGCGCCCCTGGCGTGTGCCAGCGGCGTCGCCTGGGCAGTGAGCGACGACCGGCAAGTGGGGAGAAGGCCTTTGGCGGTGCTTAGCGCGGGCCTCGTGGTGGGTGGCAGCTTGCTCTTGGCGCTCTTGTTGGTGTTCTTTGCGCAATTGCCTTGGCATGGCCCCGGTTATGTGCTCAGGTATGATACTTCAAGCTTGTTTATGTAATTGCTAGACCCTATAGACACCTTCTCGAGGGCTTTTAACTGATTCATGTATGTGCAGCGTTTTCGATCATTTCGAACTCCAATGATTTTACTCTTTTGAACGGCGCTACTTTTTTGCACCGATCGTTCACAAATGCGTGAGGTCGTCACACTTGCCTGGTTTGTCACATATTTTATATTTGTGCGGTGCGTGGTATATGTTGCTTCGCTTAGGTGGCTGCTTGGAGTGCCCGGTGCATTGGGAGCTGCGGCCGCTGCGGGGGGGTGGTTCACCCTCGTAGGCGCTCTGTTGCCGCTGCTGGTGTGCGAGTCCACGCCGGCGCATGGGCGCGCGCGCGCCCTGGCCGCTCTGCTCACGGTCACGGTGATTTACGGGCCCTGGACTCTGGTGGCGTTCGGCGCTGCGAAGTCGGGCAATGCTGTGGGCGCCAACAGTGCTTTGGGGGGCGCCTTGTTGCTTTATTCGGCGTCGGCGGGCGCCATGTTGCTGTTCTTGACCACGGTGCTGTTGATCGAAACCAGCGGGAAAGACCCGGAGCAAGTGCTGCAGGAAACGGTGAACCGCGGCGGCTACGTGCTGTTTCATGCGACCAGCCTCATTCGTGGTGCGTGTGCTCTTCCTGTTGAGTCCCGAGTTTTTCGATTTCCCCTTGACTCGTACTTTTGTGATATTTCCTTGACTTTTAGATGAGTGTACTTACTTATTTCCGCTGTACTCTCGCTCCGTCGCAGAAACCTTATCATAAGTAATGATGTATTGTAACTGTCAATTTCCTATTTTCTTGCAGGCACCAAGCTTGAGCGATGGATGGGCAACATGTCGTATTCCGCAGTGGGCGCACCATCACACGGCATGGACGACGATGATGATGAAGAACGATGCGAAAACAGTGATGATGACGACGACGACGACGACGAAGACGGCAATCTTGACGCTGCTTCTCCATCTGCTCAGAACAACCGCCACGATCGTAATAACAACGGTGGAAGCAGGAGCACTCGAAGGAGCGGGCAATGGCAGCAGGTTTTGGAAGAAGAAGAGGCGCCGAGTGACGAGGACAACAACACATCTCAAGAAAGTAACGTGTCAAGGCAACGCGAGTCTTCCTCCTCTTCATCGGCGCCATCTGCTCCGCCTAAACCTCCTCCAGCCGCAGCAGCAACGCGCAATTCAGTGCTCGCTCGCCTCGAAGCGGCCAAGGCCGCAAAAGCTGCTAGTGCTGGCAACAAGGGAGCTGTGAAGGTCGCGTCGACAACGGCAGTCACGCCTTCTCCCGATGTTCCTCCTTCTTCTGCCTCTTCTCCAAGTGCTGCTGCTGCGTCTGCTGCTTCAACTGCCTCGACGGGTGATTCGTCCTCGCCTGCTGCAGCAGCAGCAACTACACCATCGCCTGCTGCGATCTCAGCTACCGACTCGATCAAGATCGAAATTTTAGAAGAAGAAAAGCGGGCAGCAGTAGCCGAGGAAGACTTTGGACGCGCCGCTGAAATTGCGCAAGAAATTCGAGAACTTCGCGGCGAGTCCACGCCAACACCTTCGTCAATGATGTCCACAGCGGCGAAGTCAACTTCTGCACCAATCTCGCCAGCGCCCCCTCCTGTGGTGCCAACGCCCCGTGACATCCCGCCACGTCAAGAGCACCTCAGCGTGAAACCGCCCGCTCCGAAAGCTGCTCCAGAACCTGCACAGTATCGAGCTGCGGCGTCGATGTTTGACTCGATGATGGATGACTTCGACTAATATCGTTATCAATTCTTGGTGATAGGTAATAAGCGTCTTCACTTGAGCTACTGGCATACACAAGTATCAGTCCACATCCAGGAAGGCCTCCTAGATCTCAGTTGGTATTAGGTTTCCCTTGGATGCGCTGATTCTAGAATAAATACACCGATTTTAGACTTAAGGAGTTATCCCAATATCAACAAATGTTGTTGCGATAGAAGTAGATAGTCTGCGATGTGTGCCTGTTTTTCGCTATTTCTTCTTCTAGTATAAGCTGCTTTGCTTTGTCTTGAGACAGGCCCCGAGGGGGCGGAATTAGAAGGTTATCAGGTAGAGATAATTTGCAAAGCAGCGCAAAAAAATCTAAGAAGCTAGTCAGACGCACAAGCCCAGCAGGCGGCCCAGGCGCCAATTTACTGCCTATAAGTGTGATACTCTCATTCCAGCCCCTCGGGGCCTGTGTCAAAAGATGTAACATACTGCTTTATATCGCGCAGCCCCGAGGGGCTGGATTAAGTGACTTATACGCAGGGTGCTATCTGGTCGGCGTCTACTTTATAACCTCCCCTGCACACTCTGCGCTGTGCATGTAGTTGTTCTCAGCATAGCTAGAGAGCTGAATTTGCTATCTGTATCTGCATGAAGAATATTTGTACTGTAGGGTGCCATCTAATCGGTGCTTTTTTTCGTTTTTTTTTCTGTTTTCATTGAAAGAAGAAGAATCCTTTAAATCAGTCGGTTTGTCGCCTTCAAACTAATTAGCATCAGCCAAAATTTTAGTACGAAACTACTCTCCGACTAGTGCAGAGTTCTGTATGTGCCCATTTGAGATGTTATATCGTTGTATGTACGAAAGCGAAAATAGCGGACTTTGGACATGGTTTTGACACAAGCCCCGAACTTAATGACTAACGAGAACAAACAAACATTAATGCAGTTTATACTGAAAAGGGAGCTATCTTAGATCAAAAGAACTAATTAGGCAACTGCCCAAAAGAACGTCGTGGTAATTGCTCGGCTGAAATGGAGTGAATTGTGACTTATTCCAGAACCAATAATATTTATATTAGGAATTTATAAGGTACAAATGCCTTAGTTACCATGATGGTTATGATAACGGTCCTAAATCCTAAGTGGCCCGTTTTTCCGTGTCTGTTTTGCTCAAAAGATGAGTGTCTTTTGAGCCGCACTCTCAGAGCATGGAGGAGCATACCACTTTGGACCACGATCATCATGGCTCTCGGGCGTGTGCACCTGATTAGCTTCTTAATTAAAGCGAACTCGAACTCGAACTTATACAAACCCAAATGACACAGAAGGTAATGCTTCGGGCAGAAGTATAAGCGCGTGCGTTGCGCGCAAGTCAAAATCTCCAAGAGGTTAGAGTGTAGAGGGTAGGAAGCATAGTACTTCCACCCCCCTCTGAAGTGGTTACTGTTCATGAAATAATTCTGTAGCCAGACTTAAGTCGTTGAGCTGCTTTGCTTTTATCCTCCAATCAATGGAACGAATATACGGCCGTGCATATTTTTCTCTCTCCAGCGCACATCCGTGTGAACAACTTCCCTATTCTTCACAAGATTCTTTCGTGTTCGTTTAAGAACCGAATGGACAGAAAATTCGATCACGTTTCAACCATCGGCGCTACAATATACCGTTTGTATAACACCACCGCAGGGTGCGTTACTACGAGCCCATATTTACCATTCTGGAGAGATTGGGAAGCGACCAAGTACCACTAGAAAGGTAAGAGCAAAGCATCGCAATCAACAGGACCACTCCATGTATAGCTCTGCAGCTCCCAAAGGAGACAGCAACCCCGCTGTTCTCACATGAAGTCTTTTCATATCTGCCTGTTAGCCGTCTATCTCTGGCCCCTCGGGGCTTGAGTCAAAAACTATCATCACTTCCATGGCCACTCGGGCATGTGTGTCTAATTAGCATCGTAGTTCTTGCTCCTTAGCTTTTTACCTCTACCTGTTGGCCTTCTATCTCTGGCCCCTCGGGGCTAGTGTCAAAAACCATCATCACTTCCATGGTCACTCGGGCATGTGTGTCTAATTAGCATCTTAGTTCTTGCTCCTTAGCTTTATATCTCTACCTGTTGGACATCTTATTCCGGCCCCTCGGGGCTTGTGTCAAAAGAAGAGCGCCCATCCTCAGAACAAGGGAATTTCGGAGTTTAGTCAATGTGGTTTCAATAATGTCCCTTGGTGGCTGATGTAGAGTTATTGGCGCCTTGAAAACCTCGTGCAGGTGCTTAGAACTGCCCTGAACACAGCACAGTACAGTACATACTTCACTGTACAGCGGCACTAGTAAATCTGTGCAGCATAAGTTGTTCCGGTGTAAAAACACTGATTACTGATTACAGACGACGACTAGCAGACAGACGACTAGCTAGTAGACGACTACGTACTACAGACGACTAGCGTTGTTGTCCGTTGGAGTGGACATTTGGTTTTCTCGACGTGCCCAATCAGGGCGAAGAGCTGAGACCGTTTGTTACAACCACAAAAGTTGTTCCACTAACGCCGTTTGCTCCCGTGCCCACCAGGCAAGTCGAGCAGAAAGACCGCGACAGAAAAACGGATGATCGAGAGTTAGAGAGTTAACGAAAGAAAGCAGTCTCAAAACAGAACGTCTCTGAGCTGCATGGCATGTTTTTCTGATTTTAAAAAAACTCATCGAATGGGTCTGCGCCTCCACACGCGGAGGCTTCACTCGGTTCAAAGGAATTTAATCCAAAATCCCAATAGTCTAGTCTAGTCTAGTTAATACTCTCCCAAAAACAAAGAAAGACAAGTACACGAACTCGAACTCGAACTAATACAAACCCAAATGGCACAGAAGCCAATGCTGCGGGCAGAAGTGGGAATGCGCGTGCGTTGCGCAAACAAAGCAAGTGCGGAATGATTCAGGAGGGAGAGGGGCAT
>Ga0307979_1002941_pt1 | contig 11622 bp, 17 predicted proteins | sample OrgLakmetage1058_FD_201833 | JGI IMG/M metagenome (GOLD analysis project Ga0307979, IMG submission 201833) | Saline water microbial communities from Organic Lake, Antarctica - #1058 | ecosystem: Environmental > Aquatic > Non-marine Saline and Alkaline > Saline | place: Antarctica: Organic Lake...
CTAGCAGCAACATTGGCAGCCATCACAGGGCACCGCACGCAAATGCGTTGAGGTTGCGCGCCCCAGCCAGGCACTACGACTCGGGCGTACATGGGGGAACAAGTATTGCAGACTGCAGCACCACAGGCACGACAATGGTGTCGTCGCGAAAGCATGGAAAACCGCATCGGAGGTTCGCAGCGCTCGCAGTGTTGCACGTCTGCACAGAAAACAGATTGAAAAATAGACGTCCACAAAAGAGAAGACGGCTCACGCATGAGTATAGAGCACGCAGACGTTGGGATAAAGGGAGGTCAATTTCTTCTCGATATTCGAAAGAATGAATGTTAAAAAAATATAAAAAAATTGCTGACGTCTTCCTCCTTCCTTCTCCATCCTCTAAAGCCCCCTTAATCGAAACCCAGTCCCTACGTAGATCACAATTCACTTCATGTTTCTCATCGCACCGCTGTCAAAAGCTTTCTTGGCTTGCCACATGCCACTCAATTCATCTCGGACTGACGCAAGAGTGGAGGAAGCAACCGGAGGAGTGGTGGCTGGCACAGGTGGCACTACTGCATTCCTTTTCTCATCGTTTGCTGCTGTTGCTGCATCGGTTGAAGCGGCAGCTGATGCTGCTGTAGGCCCTGATGTTCCTCTTCCTACCGTAGAGGAGGTGTCTTTGTTTTGATTGCGGTGAGCAGCAGCAGCAGCAGCAGCAGCGGCTGCACGACTGCGCGATAAAGAGGGTGGGCGGCCGAAGTAGTAACGCTTGTCGCGCAGGCAGCTGAGAGGGTGCGGAAAATAGCCGGTCGGAGTCCATGGCTGTTGAAGATCAAGCGAGCATGGAGCGGAGAAGAGAGGACAAACATAATAAATTCAGGGATGTTGTGAATTAAAGACACGAGTGCACAGGGCAGGAAAGAAAAAAACCTAAGATCGAACGGAAAAGATGAGGCCATTAGGCCGCAGGAACGAAATTAGTTGCAGCAAACATGGGCGCATCCCAGCCGCTCGAGAGTGTCGTGCTTTCATACTTTTTCCCTTTTAATTTCGCTCTTCTTCCCACAAAAGAACAAGCACACAAATAATTCCAACCACAACATACTTGCGGAAACATGAGATGAAGCGGCACGTCCAAATATTCAGCCACGTGAATGTGCCCATAGGTCACTGGGTTGGAAATGATGGCTTGCGCTCGGAAGGGCACTTCACCAACTGCACTTCCGCCTGTAGCTGCCTCATCCTCATTTCCGATGCACGCAGGCAAGGTCGAGCGCATAATGTCTTCGAGCATCTGCTGTTTCTCGGGCACTGCCTTTACCTCATCCGCAGAGAGAGGCAAAAGGCGCCCCCCTGTCTCCACCATGTGAGCACTCAGCTTGTGCGGATCACCTGCTAGAGGCCAAAACTCCAAGCCAGCTTCCTCGACCATGCTCCGGTACAGCGCGTGAGTGGCTAAACGAACCTACAGTAGTGTTCGTAGATTGCGAAGCAAATAGGGGCGTTTTGAAGAAGAGGGGGAGAGGTGAAAACATGATTACACTAAGAAGGAGAAGCAAGAAAAGAAGGGATAAGAAAGAAGCACACAGGTCTTGGGAACCTCAAAATGATGGTATACACAATCGGTGCCAGCATATCTCTGCAGTGCGCTGCTCTACATCGTACCTAATACATGTACAAAAGTATACACCCAGATATATATTACCCGGTGGCCGTCGCGCTGCAGCCTCTGGCCAATCAGCACAAAGGGCTGCACGTCGCCGCGCGTGCCGCACACCAGCACCTGCCCAGTCGTCAACGAAGACCATCCACAATCCAACGAATACCACACAAAAGATAGTTGGTTTCGCAGCAGAAAGGATGGAAAGTCCCAATAGAAGCATGAAACTCAAAATAACAATAGTTGCAATATTCGAAGCAACCACCTAACCAAGATCTCCAACCGCCCAAGGCAATCCAGAGTACTCACTCACCGCAATATGAAGACCTCGCGGTACGCTCAAAGCAGCTACCGGCAGAGGTGAAGCTACTGTGGTATCGCTGCGACTGTGGTTGCCGTGACTGCGGTCAGCTGCAACGGATTTTGTGGTAGAGGGTGTGGTAGAGTGCAGTGGAGCTGTCGCATATGCTTTGCCCAGAAACTGCATGCCACTGATAGTACTTCCTCCAACAAACCGTGCGCTGCTTACGTCATCGTGGTTGCTCCCTCCCAGCAGGTCACCGTCCTCGTCGAGCAAGTCCCACAATTGGTGCAAGTCCTCATCAGAATCACTTCTTGGTGGACGCCGACCTGTTGGCCCATTGCTGATGTCGCCAGCAACACCGCCTTGCTGCAGACCACGATTTACTTCATTCATGCCATTAGGATCTTCGTCGGATAAGGCGCTAATGTTAACACTGCTAGGATTTGGACTTGGTAACGCGTCGTCGCTTACGGCGCGCAGCAAAGGGGTGCTGACCATCTCGTCCTCACTGCTGCTGTTCGAAGCATCGCTATCACTACCCCATCGCTCTGGCCACAGTTGGTTGATGTCGTCATCGTCCGAAGACGAAGACGGCGTGCGGAGCAAAAAGGCAGGTGACCCATCGTCAGCTTCACCACCTTCAGTGTCATTGTCGTCAACTACCTGTACACCGCCGACCCCACGGGAGCTGCTGGAACCGCTGCCGGAACCGCTGCCACTGCTAGCTTCAAATTTCAATGCAGCACGGCGCAAATCGGCTTGTGACTGCGCTAGATGGACCGAACAGAAATCTTCAATCGCACTAGGCGGCCATGAAAGATTTCCTGATGCTGACCTGCCTTCCATGCCGCCGCTTGCCCTAGGTGACGACAGCCACTGCGGTGTTGAATCCTGCTGCGCTTCATCATCATTCATTCCTGCCGTTACTGGTAAGTTAATTCCATTTGTCAATGAGCGTCTAGCAGCGTCCATCAAATCACAACGCTAGAGCAACCGAACTGATGTGTTCATTCTATTGAAGAATTCACTTTTCACTTTGCGCTCCTCGGCGTTGCTTTTTGCTTTTTGCTTCTTTACCATTTTGGACTTTTGACAGAGCACAACACGCTTGAACCCAGAGGTTGAAAGAAAAATGTCAATGATGACGGGAACAACCTGTAGTACATTTTCTGATGTTGTATAATAAATGAGTCGACCGTCAACACTCTAATTCTCTGATAATATTTTTATCGACATAAATGAGCCGCAGCGGTACCTCTATGGTTCTCGAGCATAGCTAAGAGTCTCAAGCGCGATCTTGAAGAGATATCAGATTCATATGAACCTCTCACGCCTGAAATAAAAGCTTCGGGCACTGGGGCTCCGCTTTCAACAATAGAGATACTGCACGCAACCAAATCCGATATTATGTCAGCTTCAGTCATGGCGGCCTGCCGTATGGCCTTGGTGAGAAGTCCGGCTGCGTCCCGAGCTGCCCTCGCCAAATACCAGTCATCTCTTGATCCAGCTTTTGCGAAAGTTGTCGAAGTCGTTGGGAGTTACAAGAACAGGGTATCAAATGCTGTAAAAGCTTCCTGCATATCTCCACTCCTAACATCCATACTGTATACTGCAACTGGAAATTTACGTGCTCCTAAACGTGCATATAAAACGAAGGAATAACTTTTCTGTGATCCTGTACACAGGCTGGCTGCACCTCGCTTCACGAGTCCATATCGAATAGAGATGAGGCGACTGCGCAATACCTATTGAGTGCTGGTGCACGCTTGCACAAATCAGACATAGTAATAAGTGCTGAGATATAAAAAAAAGTGTCTGTTATGCAGTTATTGTACTGGATATCTGTCATTAGCATGAAAAATGTTAAGCTGTCTTATCCTGATGCTCAATTGTTATTCCTTGCAGAAGGGCTTGACATCTCCCGACGTTCTTACAACACAATGCCGCCTTTTTCTTGAGTATCACGCTGCCGCCCTCGCAATTCTTGCAAAAGATCCGGCCACGATCATCCCTGCAGTTGTTGCGCACTGCGCGAACCTTGCCTCAACTGAGAAGTCGCTGCCATCGCCAGCGCTTTCCTTGCAAGGAATGATCGTGCCTTGCATCCTTATCACTTTGACCCGCCCTTCATCTGGGCACCTCGTGCCGCCCGCTCCTAGTCTAGTCTAGTCTAGTTAATACTCTCCCAAAAACAAAGAAAGGCAAGTACACAGCAGTCACAGAGGCACATAAAGAATGCACTTGAGCTGCAAATGCGCTAGCACGCTCCGTAGTCTTCAATTGGGCTCGAGATGCTTATGTGATTCAGTTCGCAGCCAGCTCTCAACCATTCGCGACTTTACCAGATGATTGTGCTGGTGACATTTTGGAGTTCCTTGACATGACAATGCCACGGATGGAGATGCTTTACATCGTAACGCATTGTGCTTCTCCTGATGCATATACTTGGGTTCGCAAATTGATAGCAGCGGCAGTGGTGGAAAGTGTTATTTCTTCTCAAGATACACTGTCAACTTTCCCTTAGCACACGGAACTCTCGTACCGTAAATTAGTCTACTAAATATCATTTTCGATGTGTCTTAAGGAGGGAGCAACGTATGATTTGTTACGTGCAGTCAAGTCAGGCGACACAGCAACAGCGCGAGAATGCATCACAAAAGGCGCTGCCATGGAAGTGAGCTGATCGGTATGAAAAGCATTGAATGTACATTAATAATAAGTTGCATACTAGGGTGAACAACAATCAATAATTCAATACAGTACCTTTGTGATGTATGATTAGAGGTATACCAATATATTTTTCCTTGGAAAACACCTCTTGGCCTTGCCCATTTTCAATCTATTTTTCAAGTGCTCACGAGAAATTTATTTCGCCTGTCTATTCGATTCTTGATGTCTCTCGCACGTCTTTTTCATCGTAGCATAACAGAACGGTGCTCAACGTCGCCTCATTCGAGGGCTATACGAACATAGTGAAACTCCTTCTTCAAGCAGGCGCGGACATTGAGGCTGAGGACGAAGTGAGCATTGCAAAACTGCAAATGATGTGCCAATTCTAAGCAATTGTAGTAATCTATTCCTTCCCTCTCCGAGGCGTACGCACGTCCTTCAAAGCCTCATACACATCCTACAGCTCATGCTTGGTCCATTAGAATGATGTATAATGGAATTGATGATTTATTTTACTTCGTTCCAAAATACTTCATCATATTATTATAGTGATGTCCATTCAACCCTTTACTTTGAGTCAGGCAGAAAATACACCTCTCATCTCAGCATCGTGTAAAGATAATGCTGACGTCGTGAAGCTCTTCCTGGAGGCAGGCGCCAACAAGGAAGCCAAGGATCACGTGAGTCAGACAAGATACAAGCACACATCTTTTCTTAATTCAATCATCTGCACACGCCTGTACATTATTAACCACATTGGCTTAATCTTCAAAGACCATACTGCAGTGGTACCAAGATGTCCTATAACTCGAACTCGAACTAATACAAACCCAAATGACACAGAAGCCAATGCTGCGGGCAGAAATGTACGCGCGTGCGTTGCGTGCAAGTCAAAATCGTAAAGAGGATAGTGAAGTCCTCTTACGTTTTGACCAGTGAGTCGGAAGGCCGAGCGACTCGTACGGTCATAGAGCTTTCCTTTCATCTTGAATCAAACGTTCCTTTGAATCATGCGCTCCTCTTTACAATTACGCGCACTTAATGTCGTCACGTTCGCGTGAAAGTAACATGTTCCAGTTATATCACTCGTTTTCTATACATTGCTCCCCTTGGTTCTATTATGATAGTTGCAACAAACAGCCCTCATAGTAGCCTCTTTAAACGGTTGCGCTGCGGTCGCCAGTATTCTCCTCAAAGCAGGCGCCAACTTGGAAGCTGATGATCACGTGAGTCAACATCCACATACTTACGAATCATCCTCAATGTTTACAGCGTAATCTTAAAATATATTTTTCATATCGACTTCATACCTATGTGGTGTAAAGGTCTGTTGTACAGCACTCCTCGCTGCCTCATACTTCGGCCACGCCGCCATGGTGAAGCTTCTTCTTCAGGCGGGCGCCAACAAAAACGCCAAAGATGAGGTGAGTTGCACCCTTGGATACTTTTTCAGGTATGTTGTACAGAAGACAATTTTTGTCAACCTCAGGCACGTAAAGATAACATCATTCATGTGTACTGATGTTTTCTTCCTTTATCTCTCTCAATCGTAATCTTGTCAACTTACCTTCGTGCTTTCTTTTCAATGATATTTCTTTGGTTCGCCTTCCTCTCTCACACATGCTCTTTCCCTCTTCGTATACATGATCCAGGATGGCTACACAGCTCTTATGTTGGCCACTGGCAGACACCACCCCTCCGTCATAAGGATCCTCCCTCAAGCGGGGGCTGACAAAGAGGCTCGAGATAAGAAAGTAAATACTCCCCTTCGTTAGATTTCTATACATTGATTCAGAGGGATGAATGAAATGGAAGAGACTGCTATTGAATAACCTTATGATTATCTTTGCATGCCTCGCTGATTTTTTTCAATCTGAATTGCACGTCACCCCCTTCATCCGCCCTCCACAATTACCCTGTCGGGCCGCATATTTTATTCTTCTTCACGTGCGAATTTCTTCAACAGACCGAGGAGTCAGCCTTGGACTTTGCCTTGTCACCTGAAGCGGTCGCCCTCCTCAGGTGACTAGTTCGCTTGATTTTGAGACTTCAACAAAATGCGACTGTGGGATTGGACACAGATACGCTATCCTTATCTTATCATACTAAAAAAATGATGAATAACACGTTTTCCAGAAATCATGCTTTGTATATTTCCTTTTCGCTTACCCTTTACCACCTCCTCCCTCTTCAACCAGTGATCATGCAGCACCGAGAGCGCAACGGCCACCACAAAACCCAGCCACCGGCATGCTTTTAGGCTTCGCGCAGCAAAACAAGCCGGAAGAGATTGAGCGCATTTTGGAATCCACGGAGATGAAGCAGAGGTGGGACACCCTGGATCTGTCGGAGGGAAATTCCGCAGGGCAAACGCCTCTGCACGTGGCGTGCCTGTGGGGCAACTTTGAAGCCGCCGAATGCCTTGTCAGAAACGAGGTACTGGGCGTACCGCACTACAGTAGAAGTAAATTTGGTAGTAGTAAATTTCCGCCAGTACTGAATTTGGCGATACCGCACGAACAGTAAATTTGGGCTTTGTACCGCAAAAATCAAAGCCCAAATTTACAATAGTACCGCACGAACAGTAATTTGGCGATAGTAGAAGTAAATTGTGATCAGTAGGTTTTTAGTTACTATACCGTTCCTCTGCGACAACTGGGAGCTAAGGAGTATGCGTCAGAAATAGATTCTTTTTGTTAAGTTGTACATAAATGGATCCATCTGCGCCTTAAGAATTCATTAGGATATGCATAAATTGAAAAAAAATGTATTATTGAGTCAAGACATAGTACGTGGCTACAGGCACTAGCACACGCTGGTCTTTAGTCCCTTGCCTATTTCGATAGGCAAAACTATCTCGACTATTGCTATTGCGTGCTATAAGTCGAAGAAACAAAGCCCGTTTATTACGCATTCAGGAATTAATGGATTGGAGTTAGTGTTAAATGTGGCGGTAAGTACGGTGTTTTGTGACACCAACGGTGCTACCATAGACCACACCAGAGCAATATGCGGTACTATCACCACCTCATAGATGCATTCAAATGCAATTTAGGCAAGCAATTAGCTGTCTAAAAGCTCTAACTTACTTCCACCTGTTCTCAAGAGATAACCTCTTCCTCAATCACATCATGGGTGCACGTAATAAATCATTTTTCGTATCTGTAATGTCTAATACTTTCGAATCTGTAATGTCCAATAATTATGATAATGTTTTTGGGCTCTTTAAACAAATTAAAAAAAAAACGTGCAAGATATCGAATAATGGCCAATCATCTCTGAAAGACCTTTTCATTCGCCCTACTGTAAGCAAGTTTGATTTTTTACGCTGAAGAATGAGATGCAGACAGGTCGGTTTCTATCTTTGATTTTTAAAATTTACTCTCCACATCAAAGAAATATGAATGAGGCCGAACTTTCAATCGAATACTGCACTGAAAGTGATGAAAGTTGGGGAAATATAAGAGTTGTTGGTGACGAGAGGTCCTCGAGACGAACGCGGCGTCAACAGGGAGTTAAGTTAAACAAACAGAAAAGTTTTGATACTGACACTTCGAGTGAAGAGCAAAAAGAATACGGGACCAAGTCCTCTTTGCATTCTACCTTGATGATGTTGGAACGACGGTTTCTTCGCGGCTTAGACCGTTGTAGGAGGAGTATTTCTTCATTTGCATTGATTCATGTTCCAGCGGCAACGAATGCCTGCCTTTGTTATGGAGCTGATTGCATGCTAAAGGCGTTGTACATCCTGAGATTACCGCGGACTGCAGAAGCTTTGGTAATGCTTTTTACTGTTGTGTAAGAGCAACATACATTTGTTCAGAAACCACAAATTCATTGATTCAGCTCTCAATTGTTCGCTCTTGAATGTAGGTACGATCAAGACGAAGTTGGCGTCCTAAGGCTCATGCTGATCCGGGTAGTCACCATAACAATTACAGGGAACCGAAAGGCCCAACGGACGACGCGGAGTCCTGCTCTGCAGCTCATTTAAATCGAGGCCGAATTTTAAGGAGAACACCGAAGCAATTCTTGTGGCTCGAGAAGGTACCGGTTGATAAATAGTAAGCATTTTTCTTGCGAGGCGCTTGAATTGTGTGTGCGTGAACACTAGTTGTACTTCCCTAGACATCTCCATCTTTTGCTTCAGGGCCATCCTGGACAGGACATAATCATATTTGGAGCCGAGGAAAGGAAGGGTGCTGATTCGAGCGAGGAACCAGAAGACGATATACTTGAAAGTAAATCACCAGTAGAAACGAGAATCCAAATATCGACGTAGTAGCTACACTTTAGAGGCAACGTCAAAACCTCCATCACCTCCAGTCAATCTCGACGACACCGAGTGCGGGCTTGAAAAAGATATCAAGCCATCAAGACTTATGGCAACAGCTGAGGTGCTGAGGTCGCGCTTGAAGGTCGTCTAGATACTAATGCTAGAATTTATTATGATTCGGATTTCAAACTCCTAGTAATTACGGATACCGGATACCAGAATCGGGTCCTTCGTTTCATTTACTGATAGGAACTCATTTGAGTTTTGGGTAGTAAACTGGGTATTTCAGTAATTCCGAATATCAGCAGAGATAATATTCGCTCTGCAAGCCACTACCGCCCTACAGCCAGCACAGCCAACAGCCAAACGCCGTTTGCCATTTCGACGCCGTCGACCCAGAACACCAAAAACCGAAGTGATGAACGGAGCGAGGAGGGCTCAATCGATACACACCACAGAACGCCACACAAGTACAATAACTCAAGTAATGGTGTGCTTATAAACTTTAGCCTGAACTTGACCGCCGCTCGCAAAACTTGATCCAGGCTTTACCAACTTCACCACGTCCTGCGGCAAGGATAAAAAAAGTAGACCAAAAATATAAGAGTTACGCACGCAAGAAGAAAAAGTGATTAGGCACACACATAATTGTGGCAAATGAGCAACTGTAGCACAATTCCATCCGTTTCAACATCGCTATCATCTTATACCTTCGGCCGAAGGGTAGACCCAGTGAGCGGGCACACGTTCTTTTTCCCGGCCAATTCCCGAAACACTTTTTCCAGCACCACTGCATTTGCCTTTTTCAATAGAACCTGTATGCCATAATAACATTTCATAGCGAACAGTCAAATAAGGTGGATCTTAGACGCTCGTGCTCTCTATCTCTCACTCAATGACGTTTTCGTTTCTATGTCGCACAACCTCAATGTTTGTCAACGAACATACAACATTCTCCAACACAATCGCTACCACAGGCACACTTTTATAAAGGATAAAATAGGGCAGCCAACAATAAAGAGACGTGTCACTCACCGCTTCTTGGTAAACGATTTGCTTGCCCGAAATGGCACACATGTACTTCTTTTCGTGGGTCCCCGCGCAATCTGGGTCCACTTGAAGGTTGACCTACAGCAGATACAAGAAGAGGAAACAGTGAATCATGGCACAACCTCGAATTGTTTCAGGACGTTTACTACATCTAGTTTTTAAAAAGGTGACATCTTTCAACAACAACTCTTCCTCCGTTTAGACATATTCTGCAGAATAGTGAAGTATCCAGTCTGAGGAAATCAATTACTGTAGAATATTCATGAAGGAGGTACACTACTGTAGCATCTTTTCTTTTACCGGAAAGAGGTCCTTGAGCCGCAAGCCTTCTCCTGTGTTTGGGCTAGGCGGCCTCGCAGGTGGTTTGGCGATTTTCGCTCGCACGTGCTCGGGCTGGTACTCGGGCAGCCAATACGACGTCGATTTGAGCTGCTGCTTCGTAACGCGGTCCCCCACCTGAGTGATGTGAAGAACAACGCAACAGCAGCATCCCATTGAATAGAACGAGTGCATCCACGCTGAGCAAAAAAAATACAAGAAATTCCAACACTTCGAAGTGGTGCAGGATAATAATTCAATCACTGTATCAATGGTTACGATATCAGGCACCGGCATTCTCCGATACAAATTACACTAACCCTACTCTCTAACTAGACCCCCTACCCTTTCCGCCATTTTATCACATTCTATTAAAAAGCTAAGTCATACCTCTTGATGCAATTTCGCGACTACAGCAGCTTGCTTTGGTGGTAATGCCGCGTCTTCGTCATCGTCGTCGTCTTCTGCCGCCGCGGCCTTTCGCTTACGCCCCTGTAAATCATCTCCTCCTTCTGCTGCTCCATCTGCGCCTGGCACAACCGTTAACGCAGACGACATCGACTGCGAGGATGTCGACGATGACGCTGGCTTTGGCACAGCAGCCCCAGCCTCAGCTGCTGGCGTCGAAGCGGAAGTGAGCAGAAGCTGCGAGCTCATGAATTGGTTCACGGCGGCGCCCTCGGCCGCTTCTGCTTCCGCTGCTCGTTCGGCGGCTGCTGCGGCCTCTTGCGCTTCGTACAGGAGCTGCTGGCGCTTCAGTTCTTGGTTCTTAGTCAGCAAGTACTCGAAAATCGCTTCGCGGCTGTAAATGTGCCCCGAGGGCGTTACTACTGGCTCTACGACTGGGCTTACTGTGAGCGCGCAGTACCCAAACGGCAGCTGGCTATCTACCTACAAATACCCCAAGAATAGAGTTGAATACTGAGCTTGCACACACATATACACGTATAATTTAAATATATGAATATGTAGAAGTTGAATCAACACAAGAAACCTATGATTGTGGTGTGCACTATAACGTTTAAGCGTCGGAACTGTGGACGTATCAACTCCTGTGCCAATATCGTTCGCATACTAGAGATAGTCAGGACCTACCCCAAAGCGACGAGACTGAGTTCCATCCTCCGTATTCTTCTTGAGCTCCTGATAGGTCACCATGGAGCCCATGGAGCCTTGGCCCTTCGCTTTCTTCGTCATTTTGGCGTCGCCGGATGCTACAAGAAGCTGAAGTTCACTTCGGTTGATTCTCGAGTCGTTCGTTTTGAGCAATATCACTAATATAGTATTTTTAGTTTCCCTAATTTTTTAATGTTGGTTTTGAGACAGGCCCCGAAGGGCCGGAATTAGAAGACTAACAGGTAG
>Ga0307979_1002948_pt1 | contig 11602 bp, 15 predicted proteins | sample OrgLakmetage1058_FD_201833 | JGI IMG/M metagenome (GOLD analysis project Ga0307979, IMG submission 201833) | Saline water microbial communities from Organic Lake, Antarctica - #1058 | ecosystem: Environmental > Aquatic > Non-marine Saline and Alkaline > Saline | place: Antarctica: Organic Lake...
TCTGCTTCTTCTGCCGCTAGTTTCGCAGCCAGCGCATCTGCTGCTTCTTTCAATAAGCGAGCTTTCTCGGCCGCAATGTCGTCTTTCACCCGCTGTTTCAAGACTTTTTGGTTGTGCTTGACGGCTTTCTCGCGCTCCCGCAGTTCGCGCTGGGTGCGCTGTAAAGGAGTTTCGTGCTTGGGCACCGCCTGTGTGGGTTTGTCGTTGTTGTTGTATTCATGTTTAGAAAAGAGGAATTGCGAATGACGAGTATGAACAAACAACAAGAAGAACAAGTAGGATACCAAAGAAATCGAAAGAGTGTGTAAGCAAACATTCAGGTGTCAATTAATTCCTCTATCGTCCACCCTCGTGAACAAGCGAAGTGCGCACGAAAAGAGCAGACGGCAGAGGAGCAGCAGCGTGTAGCTGTCGAATGCATGAACCCTCTGTTTCTCTCACCTGCCCCGTGAGTCGAAGCATGAGCTGCGTGCCTTTCGAGGGTGTGTTCGCACCGCTACTGCCCGGTGACCCTGGCCGTATATTCGTAGACTTGTCGTCTAAGGCGAGCAAAGCGCCATCGCCGTTGTCCTTGCCCTTGTTCTTGCCACTTGATCCACTTTTTGCTGCCTTCTTCTCTAACAGAGCCTCCAGCTTGGCTTCCGCACTCAGTTCTTCTTCTTCTTCGGGCTTTAGCGCGCGCTCCAATTCTTCAATGCGCTTGGCCTAATGTGGTACGAGGAGTAAGCACATGGGACGAGGGATAAAATGAGACATAACATGCAAGAACTAGAGCACGAAAGTAGATCAACAGGTCTTAGAACGATTCAATGAAGAATCAGAAAGGTGCAAATGATGCACGGGCGGAGAACAAAGACAAAGGTGCATTATAAAAGCAAGCAAGCCCCGCCCCGAACCTTTTGCTGCTGGAGCACGGCTTCCATGAAGCGGCAGTGCTTCAAATTGGCATGGGCCATCGCTCGCACGTTGCCGCGGATCGGCTTGATGTCGGGGGGCTGCACCACCAAACACGCCACGATCTCGCCCGGGTCCACGCACAGGAGCTAGCAGGTTGGGAGGTGGGAATACAGGTACAAGCAAACACAGTCACACATATATGTATACGTATGTAGCATATTGAAGAACAAGAACACTCACAAGAACAAAGTGAGGCCGCAGCAGAAGAAAAGAGTAGAAACAGGGGCATGAAAGCGCCGTTTTCAAGCTGTGATGTTAGGAGTTACACAGGCGACAAACGGCTAGATGATAACGATATTCAGCTTCTCCCCTCCTTTCATCTAATGCATTACCTCTTGTTCGAAGTCCGACCCGCCTCGATGCTCAAAGCGAAGGTCGTGTAAGGCAGCTCGCAGACTCTTCAAATCATGCTCGTTTAGATGGAAAGGGTCTTCTTTTAGCCCCTGGTCGTTGACTAGCTGAGCAATAGCTGCCTCTGCGTCTGTGCCATTGGCAAGGTCTCCTCTGTAGTGTGGTGATATGGTATGCATTTAAAGAGAGCAACGTGAATCCACAATAGACATCAATTTAATGCTACGAACATGTATGCCACGCACACATCATCACACTCCCTCCTCCTCGCTTTCAGACTACAACAGCACTATCAAGCAACCAACTCGCGCCGCTAACCTTGACTTCAAGGCCAAGAGGTCAAAGGCGGTGGTCACGCCCGCTACTACGAGGGCGTGCGCACGCTTGGAGATGGCTTCTCCCAAATGCACGCCTCGGTGGGTGTCGGCTCGGTGCAACAAGTCAATGATCGGCATTTGCTTGGCCGCCTTTTGGGAAGACGGAATGGAGTAGACAGGAAGAAAGGCAAGAGGGGAATGAGGTAAAATACATCGTAGAAAAATGGTTTGATTCAAGGTCCAACTTTATTCAATGTTACGCAATAAATTAGTAAGCAAGAGGGTCTGAAAGCAGAAAAGGCGGAAGTTGCAAGTGAGAGCGCAACGAACCGCAAGAAATAAATCTTTCTCTTCTTCGCCGCCACGCAGAGAGCCGCCCAGGCCCTAAATATGAGGATGGAGATAAACGGTAAATAGAAGTATTAGTACCACAAAATATTGAGTGAGCGGCATTCATCATCTAAATGAGAGATTGCAAGAGTAAATCACCAGCAGTGGGCTTAGTTGATAGGCTAACCATCCAAGAGGTCCTAGGTTCTGCTTTATTTAGTCACCTGATCGAAGAGCACAAGCTCTGAGTCGGTCGTGTCGTGCAATGCTCGAATTCGTATGCTTGTGTTCACCAGCGCGCCGTCTACAAGAGACCAATCGCGGCTCACTTGGGCTGCGGTGAGGTGCTCTCGCATCACGTACAAGTAAAGCGGATCGTCCGCGGATTGTCCCATCGATGGCATCACGCGAAATCCTTCCACCCGCAAAAAGTAACGCTTGGCAAAATGCCGCCCCCGAGCCCCCTGCGGGTCACTCATAACCGACAAGGGCGACTCTTCGACTAGGCTCACCATGCCACGTCCCTTGAACCCATGGTCGAACGCCAACGGTGCCTGCTTCACCACCACACGCACGGTGGACTCCGTCAGCTGTTTCGATGGGCTTCCACTAGACTCAGCCATTGAGCCGATGGCCGCAGGGTTGCAAGCAACTCCTATTGGTCGTTTGCAGCAGCGCTCTCGGAAAAGTCAACTGGGTTAAGACTAGACTTGGTCTACGCCATAAGAGCCCTCATGTTTTGCTTGTTCTCGTTGCTGCTTGCTGCTCGTTTCTCCGCTCCGTTACATACGAGGAATCCCAATAGGATTGGGTATCCTATTTCAGCAGAACTCCTTGATGTCTTGATGTTGACAAGAAAGAAAGCAAGAAAATGGGAAGAAAAAATGACAATCGGGGACAGTGGACAGCGACAAAGATAAACAATCACGGCAGCTAGTCAGCTCAGCGAGTAGACTTCTAGAAATTTGACGGAATTGAACTCGTAAGGCCAGTTTGCTTTGAAGCGCTACGTGGCTAGCCAAGACTAGAAATGTCTCGACTTCTTTTTCAGCAGTTTTTATTTGGCTTGCTGAGTGTCAGTCTGTGCACCGGAAGGAAGCACCAACATGTGCGAGCCGACACGTCATCGGCAACAATTAGTGAGCTGCAGGATCAAGTAGTGCACTCTGAGGTGCTAGCGGAGCGCGATCTTGTTTGGCAGTTGCCGCCGCACGGCCCGCCTCGTGGGCTGCTGCTGCTCTTCCACGGTTGCTCCCACAGCGCAGGTGACTTCTTTATGGACTGCACCGACCGCAGCGCTTGCCTTGGCCTCCCCGAGGAACGGTTGATTGTGACCGCTAGCCAGCGGAAAGAAAACAACTGGGTTGCTGTAGCCGTCAGTAGCGGGAATCGAGAGCACCGTTGCTGGAACAAGGGCGACTTAGCACCAGTGCTCGAAATCGTACGAACGTTGCAGGCAAGACTTTATTTGGAGGCAGCACCGGTGTTTGCGCTAGGAGCGAGCAGTGGAGGTGGATTTGCAGGCATGCTTGCTGCAGCAGCGATACGAGAAGGGCGACCGCTTCAAGCTGTGTGCATTCAGGTATCATGTACACGCATGCTCGATGCCAAGAAAAAGTTATCCCGATCCTTCCCTCAATGCTCCCAAAATTATTCTCAAGCCAGCGACGTGCTTCAGTTCTTTCTCCTCATTTTATCTCCACTTTCTCCTGCTAATCTCTTGCATAGATCATGAGGCTGAGCCCTTCTGCTGAGAACGTGCTCACAAAGAGTGGCGCCACTGCCGTTGAATTCGTTACTATGTCACGCGACACCGGTACCGACTTTGCGGTGCAGGTGCGCTTCTCACAATTTTCCCTCTTTGCTCGTCTTTGACGTCATCTGTCATTATCGTTCATCTCTCTATTCACACGCAATCTTGTGATGCTCGACGTACATTTATCTCCCTTCCCCTTGTTTTAATTCTTCTTCCTTTATTAGGCCTCCGTGCGCACCCTGTCTTCAAACCCTCAGCTGGCAAGCAACGGTGTCCGGCAGCGGTCTTGTTCTCCTCAGCGAATTAGCACGGAATGGCTCGTAGATCGAACCGCTCTTGCGTCTCAGCCGCTGTCGCCGCCGACAGCGGCTGCAATCGTCAAGACTTTCGTGGCTGCGCAACTGATTGATAGCAGCACAGGGCTCTTGCTTGAGGTGTGTGAAAAAAATGAATACACCAAGCGAAGAGAGGAAATGGAGACTTCTATCCAAATTTTGTGTTGTACGTTTATTCTTGCAGTCAATGACGTTCATTAACTCTTATGTCCCTTGCACGCACATGCTCTGTATTTTGATAATGTGCACGACAGGACCCACGAGAGTCATCGTGGCGAGAAGCGCTCTCGCATGCAGTGCCGTCCGTGCCTGGGTTGGACGAGCTGAGCCTAGTGCCTGACGAGTCGAGCCTGAGTGAAGTCCTGAACGTTGCCTGGGCCTTGCACGAAATGTGCGCGAGTGACGTTGAAGGCACCATGGCGTTCTTTCGCATGCACGCGAACCGAAAAGTGCGCCCTTCGAACGAATGAACTCGACTTCCAATGCCCAGTATCCTCGTATGCATGTGTACCGCAAATCTACGGCCTACTGTTTTATAGTTCCGCGTCAAAACCGCCATCTAGAATACTGGCGTCCTTCAATTTAATATATGGTCGAATTGGCAATGTGAATATTCGAATGTTGGATTTTGGACCCAATTATGACTAATAAATAATGGAAAAGGGGCTTTGTAGCTGTAGCTGAAGCGAGTAGCGGAAAACGAAAAAGAACCAAGAACGCTGTTCAAACCCTTCCATCAAATTTCTATAAATTCCAATAGAGAAATGAGATACCACTTACCACTAAAAAATTTTGGGTTGTTCAAAGACATAGGCCCGTTACTGCCACTCCCTATGCGTGTACAGCGCACGTAGAACTCTGCAATGCGGACAATTGTGTCTGATTTTGCTTCTTTTCTTCATGCCTAGAGGCCCCGAGGGACCGGGGCCGGAATTAGTAGGTTAAAGGCAGATGAGCATAGGCAGAAATTTTGTAATATTTACCGCGCCCACTCCACTGCTAACTGCTAGCACCTCTGTGTCAGCTGTCAGCACCAATGGAACCACCAGCGCTCTCGTCTTCTCCCAAGGAAGCACCATGCTGCTGTTGCTGCTGTGCCGCGAAGCCCCTCCAATCCCCCGCGCCTCGCCCACTCACAACTTCTGATTCTCCTCCGACCCCAAGCAACTCCTCGGCGGTGACTGCAATGCGCATAACGTTTCGCTGTTGCTTGCCTTGCTGGGTGCGTGCTTCTCCTCCTCTTTCTTGTCCCAAAGAAGCAGAAGAAGGCAACAATGGTGTTGTTGCATCATTGTTCCTGCCAGAAGGGCCTCTTAAGGCTCTGCTTTCACCTCGGCCGTCTCCGTCTCTTCTCCTCACTGCCGCAACCACAGGACTCGACGGCTCTACGACGCCACTCAAAACGTCGGTGTGCAAGAATTCGTCAATGCGCGAGCCCCACTCCTGGTGGTAATGGCCTCGTTGCCCACTGCGCTGCTGTTGCTGCAAGCGGGCTTGCTGTTTGAGTGCGCGGCGCCGGGCCAGGGCTGCTCGTCGGGCCATGCCTTTCAACAGAGCTTCAAGCTAAAGAAGGATGATATAAGAAGCGCAATAAGTATACAAGAATGAAGATAGGCGGAAGAGGCGACTATGCTATCATAAAATTGAAAATTAAGTAAGGGATGGATGGGAACCAGAGTATGAAAGTTGAGCAACGAGCATCATTATTGAGAACGACTGAGTTACTCAACTCCTTCTTTGATAGCATCCTACACTACTCACAGTAAATACAGCAGTGGATACGTTGGTATGAATTTAACGTTTCAATAAGCACCTGGCAGAAGTCGTCAAAGCCAAAGTGCGTCGCGTCTTCGCCGTTCATCTCTCTGGAGCTCTGCAGTGCCGACAGCAGCTCCGCAAGCTCCGACATCTTGGGCTTTTGGCCCAGAGAGGCTAGCACGCCTTCGAGGTCTTCAATGGGAATCTGAAAGGACCGAGAAATAAGAAAAGTGAAAAAAACATACCGGTACATAAGTTAGAATCGCCAGCCAACATGAATACAGAGCTTTTGCTCATTTTGTGAGATGATTATTTTGCGTCGTCGATGTTGCCTGTCGCAGACACACGAGGTCAGTGAGCGCCTTCACTTACTTTGTTTTCTGCGAAGCCTGAAGGGTGGTCGTGGTAGGCCTCGTAAAGCGCAAGCAAGTCGAAAAAATACATGGCCCAAAACAGCTGCGCCCACACAAGCGCTACCATCACGCCAGAAACCACCAAAAACCAAAAGTCGTAGCGCCCTGTGTGCATGCCTGTTGTTGTGGCACAATGGAGGAATTCGTTGGAAAGAAATAACAAGAAGGGCAGTAATACCAGAGCAGAAAAAACATGAGAAACATGTTCCGACACAGAATATTCAATCTCCTCAACAAGATACTTGTTAAAAAGTGCACTGCAAAGAACTAACCGATGCGAAGTACACGGTAAATCACGCAGAACGCTAGTGTGACGAAGATGTAGACGAGGTAGGCAGCCAAGAGAGGCTTGCTATGAAATTGGACGCCCACAGCAGCGAGGCCAGCAGCTAGAACGCCGCCCAGCGAGAGCGCAAAAATGCCCGTATCGACAGGGTCCTGTTTGCCAAAGGTGAAGAAAGCAATCGTGTGGAAAGTGACACTAGTCACAAGGTGACGGGCGAGAGGGAGAGGAGCGAGCTCAAGAAAATGCTACAGCTGCAGCGAAGTGTTGAACAGTGAAAAATGAAAGACGCATGACTATACCCTAAGAGGCTAAAACTTATGTGTACGTGCTAGGAACCTCGCCGCCGAAGACGAAGTTGTCAACCAAGTTAGAGAAACAGAGCAAGGCGAAGAGCGCGGAGAAGTACAATTGCCGCTGCCGCTGCACCGAAAAGCTGTAAGCCCGATTAACCTCCATCCTGGCTAGAAGAAGCTACAAAATAAGCTGATGTTGATAGAGTATATGATTTTTCGCCGATGTAATAAACTAAGTTTGATCTAAGGGCATACTAGCCGAGCTACCATCCGTATCTGAACGAGTCAGTCTGTCTGTCTCCGCTGATGAACAAGTCTGCGAGTATCTTCGATTTTCGATGCGATGAACGAAAAGTGAGAGCAAGAAGAAGGTGTTTGTTTGTTGATTTGACGGACGACAACAGGAAGAGTTATAAAATTCTGCAGCCGTTGTGCTGTTGCGCTGTTGCCTGTTGCCCATTAGGCTATTCTATCCGGCGTTGGAGCCAATTTACGAAGCTAACTTACTACGGCCTAGCAACTTTTAATCCGCTGGCAGGAGCTGTATCTGTAACTCTGTAACCCTAGCCTTGTGGTGGCTTATTAAAGAATTGCCGATGGAAGCAGTGGCTTTCAGCGCCTTGTTATAGCAGATCAAGAGACACGGCGAATTGCACATAGCCTGTTGAGGGCCTACTAGGCCGCTAATGAGTGCTTTCGTGGCAGCAAACGGTGTCGTAGTAGCAGGCGTGCTGTCGTGGCTGGCTTGGGCGCCCTTCACACGAGCGCTCCGTCGCCTACGAGGTGCCCACGAAAAAGATGACGCAGACGCTCCTCACAGTACCTACGACGGCGATGTTGAAGGCTGGGGTGGCGACGATGGGAGTGGAGCTAGTAACGGATCATGGGGCGAAGCACCAGGGATGAGGCGGAGAGGCACACCTGGCGAAGGTTCGTTGTTGCTAGGAGACCTTCCAGTGCCCTTCCGTCCTGCTTACGGCGCTCCACCGCCACTAGCACCACCACCATTACTATCGCCTAGCCCAGGACCTGAGCCAGCTCATTATGGCGCTGCTACCCAGCCGCAACCTCACGCAGCACCGCTGCCTAGGCCAGGGCAAGTATTGAGTGCGAACACTACAGTGGCGCCACCGTTACAGCAGCAAGCATCACCGATGAATCCTAACAACTATCAGAGAGCGCCTCGGAAGGAAGAAGACTTCACTGCTTACCCAGCCGGTGGTCATGCCATCGAAGGTCAAAGAATTCCAGTGCCGCAACCGGTACCCTATCCATGCAACGCCAACGCTCATGCTTATCCCACGCCTATTCCACAGGCGCCGCCACAGCCTGTGATGATGCCACCACCACCGCCGCCGCCACATTATCAATTGCCGCCACCACAACTGCCTTCGCCACCACATTTGCCTCCACCTGCAGCACAAGTGCTGCCCCCACAGTTCGCACAACCTCTGAGACCACCGCCACCGCAACAGTTCCCACCGCCTCCAATGCCGCCACCACCGCCTCCGTATGTGCGGCCGCAAGTGCCACCTCCTCAATTAGCTCAGGCGCACGCACAGCCAAGGAATACACCTTTGCAGCCGTTACCGGAGAACCCTACTGGGTCAGCAGCAGCAGCAGAAGCGACACCAACGAGCATTGCGTTCGAAGACCTCACCTTGGGTAACCTAGTGGGTGGGGGCTCCTTTGGCCAAGTGTTCAAAGCCACTTGGTTAGGTACCCCTGTAGCCGTGAAACTGTTGAAGAGCTCTTCTCCTTCTTCGTCCTCTGCTCCTGGTGCGGTTTCTGACAATGGTGGTGTGGATGCTGCCGGACCAGACGCTCGTGCTCTAGCTGAGTTTGCTTCTGAGGTTTGTGTTTGCTTCTTCTGTTGAAATTATGTGTTGTTCATTCCTATTCTTCTTGTACTGTGCGCGCATAATTTGGCATTGTCTTTGAAAAACACAAGACGGATTTGTTTCTTGTTTTTGTGCTAGTTGTGATTTCATCTCCGTGTCTTGTTTTTCATCTGCATTATCCCAAAGGTGGCCATGCTTGCTCGTTTGCGGCACCCCAACGTGTGTTTGTTCCTCGGGTGTTGCCTGCAGCCACCTTCCTGCTACGCCATTGTCACGGAGCTGGTCCCAAGGGGCTCGTTGTGGGACGTCCTGCGAGAACCTCGCCTCAACCCTGTAATGGATAATGAAAGCACTAGTATCAATAAAAGTGCCGAGGACTTGCCTTCTAGAAGAAGAAGGAGGTTGCTCGGTCTATTGCCGCCGCCGTACTGCGCACTCCCTCTGCCGCTGTCTGAGACCTCGAGCCCGGATGCATGGTGAGTACTCGATGGCTTCTTTTTTCCTTGTCTTATTCAGTCTTTCCTGGTCCTCCTCGTCTAAATTGCAAGAGCCAATCTTCGCTTCCATCACCATCTCCGCTTTCGACTGCACCTGCTTCGTCATTCTTTTCTCAGGTGCTGGGCTCGTTTGTCCAAAGTGGCGCACGGCATTGCCTGCGGGATGGCCTATTTACATGGGATCAAACCGTCAGCAGTGCTGCACCGTGACCTCAAGTCCAGCAACTTGCTCTGCGACGAGGCTTACCAGGTATTGACCAAGAGAAGGGAGAGAAGAAAAGAGAGGGGAGAGAAGCGCAAGGGGTATGTAGTAAACTGCGTCATAAGATTCAGCTACTACTAGAAAGTATTCGAAGTAAGGTGATGACCATGTGTGATACGCGCACTTCGAGCAACAACTTGTGCATTGAATCTCTTCATTCTTGTGCATCTTGAGTCGAATAAAATTCTAGGAAAAGGAAAAACATGTATGACCTGCCTCTTCGACACCTCACCCACAACAGGTGAAAATTTGCGACTTTGGCATGAGCCGTCTCAAGGCCACTCTCTCGGCAGCAGCCAACAAACATACCGGTAGTGGTGGTGGTAGTGAGTTCAACCGTAGAAATACGGCCATTGCCTCCACGCGGCTGGAGCTCGCGGCGATGACTGGCAACTGCGGCACGGTGAGGAAGGAAAAGGGGGGGGGGAAGTGTGCGAGAGCGGTTCGCAAAGCTGACCCTTTCCTATAATTGAAAGAAGAACATTGTGGTTTATTTTCTTGTATTCTTTCATGTATTTTTCTTGAGACACTGCACCGTGTTTATAACCACTGTTCCATCTCCCCCTCGTATTTATTCTTCTTGCTGTAGGTGCAATGGATGGCGCCCGAGGTGCTATCTGCAGACAAATATTCAGAGACCGCTGACGTATTTTCGTTCGGAATCATATTGTGGGAGCTGCTCTGCCGCCAATGCCCGTGAGTAGTTCTTAGGAGTCGTAACTGAAGCTGAATTTACGGATTGTTGAATGAGAATACATTGCCTAATTCCTCGCAATTGATGAAGTTACGTAATTGTTTACGGACGAAATATTTGATGTTGTGCACGGGTGTACATCTCTTTTCATTCTTCTTACACATGTGAACAGGTACGAAGGCATGAGTCAAGTGCAAGTGGCGCTCTCAGTGGCCCAGCATGCGTTGAGACCGCCTTGGCCATCTGCTGCAGCTGCTGCTGACGGTATTGGTGGCGAATGCAGTGGTGGCGGAAGCAGCGGCAGTGGTGGAATCGCTAGTACACCCACTGCTCATTCTCCAGCTTATTCGCGTGCCTTTCGCGTGTTAGTGGAAGCCTGCTGGCACCAGGACCCGAAAATGCGGCCCTCGTTCAAAACCCTTTTGGCGCCTCCATCCTTACACTATTTGACACTCGCAGGAGACCAACACGCATCCTTGAGAAGAGACCCCAGCATTAGCTGGCTCGAATACGCGTGTGCACCACCGTCACCTCCTGCTGTCAGCCCAGCTGCCATTGATGTCAACCCTCCAAGAGGAGCTGTGACTGTGATGGCAGCACAGCCCACATGACCTGCCAATAACCAACCAGCTGGAGAGGGTGCTGATGTGGAACACGTCCCATAAGCCCGCCTGCCGCCCTGCTAGATAATTTCAAAACCACTCTTCAATTGCGCTCCTCTATAATTCTATACAACCCAGGTTGGGTTAGTGATGGTTTCTAACCCAAAAATTGGAAGCAAGAGAAAACCCTAAAAATGGGAGCAACGGCCACTGGGATCGTTCCGGGCCAGAGCCCTGCGGAGTAAGTTTCTATGTCCTTCGCAACGACATTAGCAGCAACGGCAGCAACAGCAGCAGCGGCAGCGGCAGCAGCAGCAGCAGTGGCAGTTACAACGGCGGCGGCTGCAGCGATAATGCAAGAGTCACCTCAGTCCGATTTCAACGGCGAGACCATCAACAAAGAAGGGTCGAGAAGCGCACTAGACGCTCCACCCCCTGCGCCAGTGTCGATGTCGTATGTACGTCGGTCCAGGACGACAGCCATCCGCATTCCGCCGCCTCCGTCGTCCTTGTGGATACCAGGACACGATTGTCTCGAAATTTTCGATTTCATCAGCGACAGCACGCTCATCAAGTTCCACACCTTAGTGACGAGCCACAAACCTACGCATGGAATGAGTGTAGACGATCTTCTATCTAATTTGGATTTCCAAGCTGAGCTCAAAGTTTGGTTCATTGAGGCTCGCCAGGTGATTGAGGTTTGGGAGCAACAAGTGCCCGGGCCCGAAGCGGATGCCGAGCAGTTTGTACGTATGTGGCGCGCGCTGTCTAACATTGACAACTGCGGCGATTACAGCGACGAGGAAGAGCATTCTTCCATCAAGGGCATCATCAACGTAAACATAGCTTCGGCAGCGCCAGCGTCTTCAACAGCAGCAGCAGCAGCAGCGACAGCAACAGCAACAGCAAC
>Ga0307979_1002955_pt1 | contig 11593 bp, 11 predicted proteins | sample OrgLakmetage1058_FD_201833 | JGI IMG/M metagenome (GOLD analysis project Ga0307979, IMG submission 201833) | Saline water microbial communities from Organic Lake, Antarctica - #1058 | ecosystem: Environmental > Aquatic > Non-marine Saline and Alkaline > Saline | place: Antarctica: Organic Lake...
GCGTGCAGCACCTTGGCGATTTACGCTGAAGCATGCCAGGAATACGAGTGCGACGATGCATTTCGGGGAGCGATGGCTCAGCCTATCTTTGCTTGCCTCCTCTCCGCACTCAGCACTTACCAGGTGGACTAGCTTTCCAATGAGTCCATCGCCGTACTTCTTCTATTCGCTGCCTTGCTGACAAGCTGTTCCATTGTTTGCAACCACGTTATTCTTGAAGTGGCCTGTACCTTAACTTCTGCTTTTCACTATTTCACTATTTTAATTGTTTTGTCCTTCCTTGTGGTGTTTTCAACGTCGCGGCAGACCAAATCATCCGTGATCATGTTCGACACCCTCGGGTTGTTGTGCGACGTGCTGTACGATGACGTCGCGTCGGACCCCCAACTCTGCGGCGCTCTTTTGCCGCCCCTCTTGACCCGCTGGGAAGCCACGGCCGACACGGACCCCCTGCTGTTTCCACTCTTCGAATGCTTGGCGAGCGTGGCGGCGGCGGCCAAACTTCAGTTTCAAGCCTATGCGCTGCCCGTGCTGCAGCGCTGTTGCCGCTTGATTGAAGTCGTGCTGGTGGCGGACGCTACTGGGCAGGTAACAAAAGAGGATGAGAGGCATACCAACGCTTCAATTCACGACTGTTTGGTGCCAAGTACCCATTCAGCTTCATGCTTCATGTTTAAGTGATTGTACCTGGTCTTGATTTTTTTAATACAATGTCGACAGGTGGATCCAGCTACAGGGGAGCCCCCAGACAAACAGATCATTGCGTCGTCGCTGGACCTCGCGGACGGTTTATTGCGGGGGGTTGACGCCAACTTTGCGTTATTGCTGGAGTCGTGCGCACGCGCCAGCGGCGGGCCCCAGCTCTTGCAGCTCTTGCCTGCTTGCTTGCGCGACGAAGACGACGACGTGCGGCAGGCGGCACTGGGCTTGCTCGGCGACCTCGCCGTGCACGCTCCGCAAGCTCTGGTGTCGAGCGGCGCCACCGCTGGTGCGCTCGTAGGTGCAGCAGGTGGCGACGCTGCGTTAGCCGCTGCAGACTTGGTGCCGTTACTCCTGGAGTCCTTGTCTGCTACCGTGTACGGTCGCAAAGTCGCTTCCAACGCTGCCTGGGCCCTGGGCGAATTCGCCGTGGCCTTTGGAGGAGCGGTGGTCGAGCCAAGTTGCACTGCCGCGTGTGGACGACTGGTAGTGATACTCTCCGACGACGAGTGCCACCCGAACTTGCTCGAAAACGCTGCGGTGTGCATAGGGCGGCTCGCTGCGGCTTGCCCGCCTCAGGTCGCCTCTTGCGCGGCCAGCCTGGCTCCCGTGTGGCTGCCGGCGCTGCAGCACGTGAGCGCGCCGGACGACCGCAACCAAGCGTTCGGTGGCTTAGTGGCGCTGGCGCAAGTAGCGTGGCAGGCGACCGTAGCGGGCACCAACTATCCTGCCTTTCTGGGGGCCGTAGCGAGCTGGTGCCACTATGACCCACCACCGCCGGAGCTGAAAGCTCAACTTCAGGCCATGATTAGTGCTGCGTCGGTGGAGCTGCGAGGAACTAATCCTGAGTCCTATTTAGGCCTTCTCGAAGGCAACTACAGAACGCATCTCATTGAGGAGTACACTTTTGCCTGAAGAAAAGCACTGGATGTGCCTATATTAAAGAGAATTGAAAATTCACTGGGGTTTTCCGCTTTTCCTATAGTGTTTTCTGTCCACTGCCATTGCCAGGATGAATATAGGGCTTCTTGGCTCATGGCCATGCTTGTTTAGGGAGAAATTCAATGTATGTCTATGTCTCAATCTAGATAGCCAAATAGCCGAAAACCATTTCCCTAGTGCAAACCAAATGGGCAATGGAAAGTGCATATGTAGTTCCTTGTACTTGTATGTTACATGGCACATTGGCGATTGGCACAGGACGCCTCGCTTTCGTCTCTCGCCACCGCCATAGTCAACTTATTTTATCCAAAGCTTTTATTTTAGATCTAGAGGGCCTTGAAACTCTTAAACTTCTTTAACACAGGCCCAGAAGGCACCCAGGTGGAGATAAAACAAAGCAACTCAAACTAAGTAAGAAGCTAATCAGGCACACATGTCCGAGTGGCCACAGAAGTGATGATAGCGGTCTAATCTTCTCTCTCCTGAAATATTCCTTCTTTGTAATCTTGACTTGCCCGAATCGCATGCAAGTACACTATAGCCAACGGAATTGGCTCCTGCATACATCTCCAAGAGAATAGTAAAGCACCAAGAGTCGTCCAAATTGTGCATACATCTCCAACTGCATTGGGGGAATTGTTTTGTGTTACATTTATGATACTTCAAATATCATTGTTGCCGCAACCCTCATCCCTCAATCGACATCAATCATATCCGCAAGGTCATCAAACAACTAAAATCTAATCGATTAACAATCTTGCACCGCGATTATACTTCATCTCGGAATGTTCTGTGCTATATAACGCCTAGTCTTTTTAATTTGTGTTTCGTCACAAGGGCAACATAAGGCAAGAATAGTACACGGCCAATATACAAACCAACAACATGCCGCACATAAACAAGTGAGAGGCCCACAATACGTTACTGTCTGCTCCTCCTCAACAACCACTGGAGTAGTCGACGGCTCAACTGGAGTAGTGCTCACTACTTGTTGAGTCGACATCGAAAGAGCGCCCCTTTTGTAAGATGGACAAAATCCGTCCCTTTTGTAAGATGGACAAAATCCGACGATATTACATCGCAGGTTCAATGACTGCTGGCTTAGAAATTGAAAGATACCGACCCTTAAAGCACAAATCAAGTGGTGTTCGTCGCCTTTGCATCGCAGCGTGAATGATGGCTTTCTTTCGGGCATTATTTGCCGTCATGTTTATAGGATACTTTCCAGTCGAGTGTTTCTGCTTCCCAATATCTAGGACGCCATCAACTTGCAATGCTCTGCCAAGGCACGCAATATTCTTGAAAAATACGGAGCCACCTTCACCAGGAGAGAAAGTAAGCAATCTATGATTTATGTTCGCATTTCGATTATGTATGTATATCCTCAAGTAGTAGTGCCTGATTTCTGTTGATTAAGATGAGGCGCATTTACGCTAAAGAAGGATGCCCTCATTCTTCGAAAGTTTTGGCATTTATGGCTGAAGCAAATCTCCTTCATGATTACAGCCTTGAGTATGATACTCAAGAGAATCGAGAGATGATAAAAGACCGCTATAATGGAAAGGTAATGTTTCCAGCATGTGAATTCGGTGACGAAAAACTTATGATTGAGTCCAATGATATAATTAAAGCACTTGCTGACGAGCACGAGATTGATCCAAACACTCTTGTGGCATTCCAATTCATATTCGGTTGGCCGGAATCCAAGAGACACACTATGTACAAAACGTACATGAAGGTACGTATGATACAACTGTTTTTGAACTCTTTTTCGCGAATAATTGTTCTGTCTTCCACCTTTCTACAGCTTATCAAATATGGGACTGAGAAGGAAGGTTCACTCGACCAGCTGATGATTCATCTTGCCGCGCTTCCTTAGCCACCATTGACTGCATTCTGCAGTGCGTCACACTTTCTCTACTCACAGGAAAGTGCACGCATCCAAACATGGAGTGGCCATATATAATGTAATGAACACCGCTTCGTTTATTGAAATATGACTCAGGATGCGGCTTTGTTTTGTCTATCAGCACCATGTATAATAAGGGCATGACCGCAAAGCACAGAAAACACACACAAATATGAATATTATATCGTGGTTTATAAAAGAAAAAAGCACTGTCGTCACGACGTCACGACGAAGAGGCCACTGCTTACAGTAATTTCCCCGCGATATTCCGCTCTGCTAGTTGATATATCCACAATACCCGGTGGTTCTCAATTCTTAGTCCTCAGAGAGATAAATAAAAACGAATCGGCGTTGCAATGCACATATAAACTCAGCATATCCCGATCGGCCGCTTTGCCATCTTTCGTCTTAGCTAGCATTATGGGAAATCACGATATTACTAGAAGTAAAAAGTAAAGGGAAAAAAAAACTTGTACAGCGTAACTTCAATGGCCGTATTCTATCACGAGCAGCTGACTGTCCATATACTTCGTGCATATCTCAAATGCAGTAGAAATACAGGCCTTCAAATAACAGACCTCTCAATGCTCAATGTCCCTATACCCACGGCGTTCCATCAAAGTTTGAAATGTAATTCTACGTTCCACGTGCGTATCACTTCTCAATTTTAGGTGCCTCCTTCCCGGAGGAGTTGATAATTTCATCAAGAGCATCTCTTCCAAGGTCACGCATTGTGTCCTGAATCAAACAGATGTCAGAAACAAGTGAATAATTAAGCGTAGGTTCAATGGTCAACGGATGTGTGCGCAAGCTGACATCAGGCTAACGCCCCCTTTTCCCTCTCGCACCTGGTTAGTCTCCCATATGATATCCGTATCGCCGTCGTATGCTTCCACTGCAACGGTCACATCTTTTTCAAGCAGCAAATGGAACAATGGATACGGACTGCGGTTCGTCCAGTTAGTAACGTCATCTTCCTCGGTATCCTCGAACTGCGAAAAGGAATGAAGCAAGTGAAGACATATTCAAAGCGAGTGTATAATTAGGCGACGCCAAGTATGCGCCACAAGATTCGCATAGCTAAGGTTGCAACACTTTTTAAATCAAATCAAAGACAATTCAATACCTGGTATTTGGGGTGAAAAGTAGCAAGTTGAACTTTGCCATCAAGCCCTGCCCATGTCATGTCGTCTGAAATCGTGGCCGAAAGCTCAAGAAATTCTTCAAAACTCTGCAACTCGGTGCAGTAAGGTGCCGCCACCACATACTGCATAAGAAAAAACAAAAAGGTGAGCCTTGCTGTTGATAGCTACACGGTCTCAACTGTAAATTTCTATATTAGAGATTCATTAGTTGAGTTAAGATTTCATAAGCGTTCAGCAGGTCAAAAGCAATGTGCTGAAAGGGTCATTTACCGTTCCACCAGCTGCGCCTTCGGCCAGCATTACTGCTTTCTGAACAACATCTTCGCGCAAGTCGTCGGAATCTTTTCCCGGAAATACTTCCACCATCAACCCACCCGATAAGAGAGCATTCTTGGCGAATGGACACAGATTGAGCCCGATCACGTAGTTTGATATCCTTGATATCACAGAGACAAGAGCACAGATTAGACTGCGATCGAAGTGTCGCTGCCTAGAATTCAATTGCAGAAATAGCTAGGATCTACCAGCCGAGGGTTTGGGCGTGCACTGAGCCGAGCGGTGGCTCCCTGGCTACAGAAAGCCGGGTGTGATGAAGCGTCCTTGCCGCTAGCGAGCGTCCAAACGCGGAGCAACCAGCAGGCAGCGTCAACAGAAGCGAGGCACGAAACTTGACCATTGTTGTGAATTGCAGTGAAAACGTCCCTAGCTTACAGCTTGCAGCTTTTTTCCTGCAGGATGCCCTATGAATGATATAGTAGCTTGATATATGATACTGGATACTGCGCTTGTTGATTTGTTGATGATGGCTGCTTGAAGAAAACGGAAGGAAACGTTTTTTATATAATTTTTAAAATTATCTAATAATATATATATTTGTGAACCCCTCATCCACCACCCACCACACCGCACACCACACACCACCATCCACCCGACAGCCAACCATCCTACATTATCCCTTCGGGGCACCTCGTTAATTAACCGGTTCCCAATACGGGAAAGAGGGCGATAAATGTGTGTTTGAGAGGTGTATCTTCGGCCTCTAACTAAACGGTCGCTGAGGGGGGATAGGGGGTCACTTTTCGCGAAAGCGGAAATTATGAGCATTTCCGACTCTCAGGCTACAGGAAAATATCATCAGTGCGCTATCTGGAGTTCGAATTCGAACTCGAACTAAAACAGGCCCATATGACACAGAAGCCGTTGCTGCACGGCTTATGTGTGGACTCCATGTACTACGCATGCTTGCTTTTTTGCCATGAATCCACAGAACTTGAACCGTTGGAGAAAACACATCATTCTTGGCACTCCTCTAGAGAATCTTGCTCAGTTCCATTCAAGGCCGTAAATGAAGAGCAAGCTTCAGGGTAGTAAATATAAGCCCCTCAGAGATGCCAAATTGCGGTTAGGGGTAATCCCGATTTGATTTGCGAATGGCATGGCCGTTGAACAATTCATGGGCGACATTCAGAAGTGACCTCCAAATAGTCACTCAGAATGGAATAGATTAGATCAGATCATCATTCCCAATTGCAAAGAAATATCGAAGAATAGCAAAAAGCTGCGTATTGATGATTCCTCCAGAACAAGTCTAGCAGGGCTTAGTGGCCTTTTGCGTAATGCAATGTTCATCTTAGATTAGATTAGATTAGATTATACTCCCCAATTGCAAAGAAACAACAACATTAGCACAAAGCTGCGTTTTGATGATTCCTCAAGAACAAATCTGACTGGGCTGAGTGTCCTTTTGCGTAATGCATTGTTTATCTTTACTTGCATGAGACCTGTAGGATCATTTCTCGGAAGGAGACATTTGTTTCGAGCACGTCTGCGATCTCCACTCCGACCCATCCTCTGCTATGGCACACCATTCCCTTGAAGTTGGCCGGTAGCCCTTTGCACTTTAGAGGCTTCTTTGATGTCCGACCCCATGTCATCTAGCGGCGACTTAATCCTCGTTCGAACCCTAGCCGAAAAGAAGGACATCGTGCGCCTGATTAGCTTCTTAGGTTTAGTTTTCGCTGTACTTTGCTTTTCTTCTCAACCTGCTAGCCTTCTAAGTCCGGCGCTTCAGGGCTTGTCTCAAACGACGAACATCTGGCATCCCCGGCTTCATTGTTCCTTAAAATCAATTAGAGCAGGTGTGTCGGAATCTGAGATCCGCCGTTTACAAAATCAGAAAAATCGACGAATTAGCCACTCAAATACGAACTCGTACTAACACAAACCAAAATGGCACAGAATCCAATGCTGCGAAAAGAAATTGGAATGCGCGTACGTTTTACAAACAAGACAAGTGCGGAATGGTTCAAAAATGGAAGGGGCATTGGCCAATTTTCTCGCAAAATTTGCAAAAAGGGGTATATTTGTGGGTGTTTGCGAAAAATAAAGTGGAACGCACGCGAGCAAATAAGCTCGCGACATGCGGAACATAAGGTCCCATTTGCAAAGGTAAAAGTGTGCCTTTCAGCGCACAAGGCGCCAATAATCTGTCGGTGGCCCGAAGTTCCTAGGAACCCGTTTCCTCCCCCAATGCCCACCGTGTATGACTGTGAATGTGTCTCACAGACAGCACGTGGGGTGTTAACGCCACTATCCTGGAAAGCCACTCACAGATAAAGACTCACTACGATTTTCGGAGTTTCGACAAATGTTTTAGTGTTACTAGCGGAATGCGGAGTGGCATGCGGCATTGAATGGCATTGGCATTGCACTTCAAGCTTTAAGGCCAAAGGTAGAAGGCGGAGCAACTACAAACCCGTGCGGTAGGTGCTGTTCCAAGATTCGGCGCCTCGGGCTTGTTCAGGAGGTTTAAATAAATTTCACGGCGGGCCGTATACGGCCGGCGATTGTTTAAAAAATTAAAAAAACCCACCTCGCTAAGTTTGAGATCCCGGTTGGCACTCGAAGCGTTTGTAGCTCCGAAGGAGTTGCTGGTCCGCCGCCCAACACCTCCCGGCATTCAAGAATTCTTTTTAAAAAAACAGTACAGAAAAAGCGCAGAGGCACACACATATACCGAGGTGGATTATTGAGCTTGTGGCTTGCTCAACAAAAGCAGGGACTCGACCGCACGACAAGCACTTTAAGCACTTTCGCAGAAATCGAAATAAATAAGGAAGTGGGCAATACGGAGGAAAACACGGGGGTTTCTTCTCCGCTATAGCTTGCCTCTCCCCAAACTTAGTGAAAAGGCTATGTCGTATGGCGATTCTCTTCCGCGGCATGGCGTCTTGCTGAACTGAAAACTGGATCTGCTCTTCTACAGAGTAGTCGACTTTCGAATTTCGATCGGTGAAGCTGCAACTACACCTGGTCTGCAGTCCACAGCCATGAGAACAGATGGAAGAAAAAATACAGAAGCAGACACTGAGCATTCAAGCTATATGCTCCAGCCAACCACTCGAATTTATGAGCGCAATCGATTCAATCCCAGTGTTCGGCGTCTGCTGGGATCCCACGTAGAGCCCAAGGTAACGCCCTCGACTCGTAGACCGAGAAAGTGGGCTCAGGAAAACAGCTCGAAGCGCTTTCTGTTGCACTGACAGTTGTGTCGTCGTCAGCATTGGAACGAGTAACCTCCCCCTCGTTGACCCATGCTTCAGAGTCGCTGTCAGTAGTAAAGCAGCCGAGCGCTACGACAGTAAAGCCCGGCATGCCGCTCACTTCCCAGGCCACAGTTGTTCCGCACTGAGAGCAAAATGAAGATGTCACAGTACCACCGCTGTCACATGTGCGCTCATACGTGGTTCTGGGCCCTGCAAGGGTCACCATCTCAGATGGCCATTTGGCTTGAGCGCCAAACGCAGAGCCTGTGCGCCGTTGGCACGCGGCACAGTGGCACACGCTCACGCGCGCCGGAACGCCAGCAACGCGAGCACGCAGACTTCCGCATAAACAGGCTGCATTAAACATTGGAAGCTCTGACAAATTCATTCCCTCAAACTTATTTATTTCTCAAAATATTGCAGGTATTTCGCCCTGCTTACTCGAATCAGCTAAATTCCCTTGTTAGGTTGGTGTACTGATAACTCACAACATCCTACTGGTAGAGACATTGCTGCTGTATATTACTGCAGGAGATATTAAAAGCGATCACGAATAGCCTTTATTACTTGGGCGGGAAGTGGCAACTTGGAAGCTGGCCTATTCTTAGGAGGCGCAACTGTATCTTGGGCAACTCTCTCTTGCCTGAAAATTGCCCACTATTGCCTTTAGCTGTTGCTTTTTGAGCTCTCGCGCGCGAGCTCAAGAGCTAATAAGCTGGAGTTGATCTCTGCTCTTGAATTCTCAGAATTGTAGCATAACTACCCCGTAGGGGCATAAATATCCATTCAAGTCTTTGTATGACTTTTTAACGCAACTCTCTGATGACGACTCTAATCCCGACAAAGATTTACTAGAGATTGGTGGGCTGGGGGAAGAATCACCATTGCAGAGACTTCAAGATGAGGCCTGCAACTGCACCAGATAGCAGTGCTCGTTCGCGACGGATGAGGACGGGACGGTCGAACTTGGATTCGCCCTCGGCCTCCTTCCTTTCACCACGCACTATGATGGCTGAGGGCCACATGATGGCTTCTCAACCCTATGTGCATCTCGAGCCCAGTCCGCGCGTCGCCATCAGCAAGCCGCGTGACCTATCTGGTAGTGCTTCGACTCCAAGTAAGTTTGTTACTCTACTCTAGAATTTCATGCTCGTGACGCCTGCGTTTGCTCTATCGGGCTATCATCCTGTCGTGATATCATCTTCATCGCTCACTTACTCTGTATCTATGTACTTGCTCCTATCCTGAAATAACATTCGGTTCAGATAAATTTGAGCGGATGAGCATGAAAGAATTAAAAGATATTGTCATGCCAAAGACAACTCCTATAGTGGCCGCGCCAGGTACGCCAGGATATCTCCAGCAATTTGTCTCTGCAGTGCTTGTATGCTTGGACATCATCTTTGAACTCTTCACCCACGCGTTCTCTTGTGCCTGCGAACAAAATGAATACCTCAAAATTTTAACAACGAGCAGAAACGGCTAGCCCGAAGGACACAGGTGGAGCAACTTTTGGGATGGAGGACTACAAAGCCATGGAAACGCGCATGTATGCGATGGGCTTCGAGCAGGGACAAGCCCAGGCCAAAGCCGCCCTAGCTCCAGCGGCGCACTACGGTGGCCTGGAAACGACGCGGTCCGCGCGGGCCCGGCGGCGAAAGAAAGAGCAGCAGCAGGCCAAACACGACGCGTTCCAGAAGAAGACCGAAGACCACCTAGCCAAGTTCATCAAGCGCAACGCGCACGACATGTGGGAGTACGTCCCCACCCTGTACCACACCCAGCGGGACGAGCACCACCACTTGAACGCCGACGACTGGCTCACCTCGAAAGTGACCGAATATTGCGCCAGCGCCTACGGGGGCAACTTGAGCAAAATGTTGCACACGTTCGAAGACAAAGAAGTGGTGGAGCGGCTGAGCGGGTCGCACAACATGCGAAGGACTCTGCAGCCGACCGCGCGGGTCGAAGTGCCCAACTCGATCAAAAAAGTGTCGCCCCAAATTTACGGCCAAGGCTACGAGACCGACCGCAAACAATACACCACTACCATGAACAACCTTTTTGCCGAACCCACCGACAAATACATGTTGACAACCAACGGCGGCAACGCCGGCACCGAGTTTCGCCGCACGAAGAAGTCTCTGAACCCCATGTGCGAACCAGGCCCCATGGGCCGTACGAATTTAGCTGGTTGGGCCGACGCCAATTCACCCGAAGGCGTGGGCGGCAAGCCAGTGTTCTTGCGAGGCTCGGAATTTTCTCAAGCGCACGAGTCCTTCTGAGAAGTACTGCTACCTTCCTTTCTTTTCTCTCCACGCACTTGAATTGGGGTGCTTGTCTGCGAGAAATATTCATCTGCAGCTCGCTCACTTGTGTATTATCATGAACTGGGATTGAAGCCCATCCACCCAGTTCAGGCGAGCTGGACTTGGAAACCACCGGCAGCTCTCCTTTGAATTGAAAACTGACATAAAACCCCCCAAAAGGTACTTGAACAAAAAACCAAGTTACCTACTTGGTTTTCTTGGTTACTGCCCCCAAGTTCGAGCAGTATCAGTATAGATTACAGTAAATTTTATTTTCTTGTCTCTAAAAAATTGAGAATACAAAAATTTTTATGTTCCGAGTTTCCCTCCAGCCCCTGCACCATAAAGACATCAGGTAGCAATTGAGATATTTAGAGGCTCTCTATGCGCATGCATGTCACCAGCTATATCTATGCATTGCTTTAACATCGGACTTCGAAAACAGAAAAGCCAAAAGCCAATGGGCCAATAAACTTGGCTGCTTTTTACGGCGGCCAACGAGATATATCACGTAATTTCGTTTCGATTTCGCCTAATGAGACGACACCGGCGAAATTTCGTTTGCCGAAATCCACTGAACTCTAGAAAAGAGCCATATGCAGCCGAAATGGGGGTGGGAGGGGGGGGGAGTCGAAGGCACAGAAGGTAGAGAACGAAGGAAAGGTAGCGGCCGGGTACCTAGCCCCTAGCCCCCCTCCTCTGCGCCGAAGTATCTTCTCGAGGCACTTCCTTGTGACAGGCATAATTCTTAAAGGTTCCTCTTTGCGACAAGCCCTGGATGGTCGCGCTTGGGCCTCGACGCTGCTATTGTAGCTGCCGTCGTCGCTGTCGTCATCTACACCAGTATTCCGTATTGCGTATTCACGAAGCCATTTCGCTGATGACCGCAATTTGTACTGCTCAGCTGCTGTCTCAACGTCTTAATAGGGGCCTCTACAGGTCAGAAAGAGAGAAAGAGCGCAAAGCCGAAATATGGCGAAATCGCGCTATGCGCTAAGAACACGATTTCGCCCATTTAGGATACCGCAACGAAATTTCGTAAAT
>Ga0307979_1002957_pt1 | contig 11590 bp, 13 predicted proteins | sample OrgLakmetage1058_FD_201833 | JGI IMG/M metagenome (GOLD analysis project Ga0307979, IMG submission 201833) | Saline water microbial communities from Organic Lake, Antarctica - #1058 | ecosystem: Environmental > Aquatic > Non-marine Saline and Alkaline > Saline | place: Antarctica: Organic Lake...
TTTCTTTCTTTCTTTCTTTCTTTCTTTCTTTCTTTCTTTCTTTCTTTCTTTCTTTCTTTCTTTCTTTCTTTCTTTCTTTCCGTTTTTTTTTCGTGGGATAGTCTGTAATTCACCCTTGTGTACATGTGCTGGCGCCCTTTTACCGCAGGTCGAAGTTCGGGCAGCCCGTCGGCATTTTCACGGCCTCGAGCTTCCTCACGCTAGGCCGGGCCGTCACCGGCACCCGCGACGGCGACGTTCTGGTGTGGGAGCGAAATCCCGAGAGCGATACAGGGGTCACCGCCAGTGGTGGTAACGGTGGTGGTAACGGTGGAGCCGAGGATGGCGACGGCAGTGGCGACGGAGAGCGTGCGGCGGCGAAGTTGATTCGTTTGGGGGAAGGCGCGCTCACGGTGGTGGCCACTTGCGAGCAAAAGTATTTGGTGCTGGCGGGCGAAGACGGGGCTGTGCGCTTTTACGACATGCAGGTGAATTCCATTGGTTGTTAATCCCCCCTCTGAGAGGAGGGAAGGTAGTTATTCCACTAGGTTTGCGGCATACGGCAAGAAAAAGTACAGTACGCCTTGCGCTCCTCCTTCCCTCTCCCGTTGCTGCACGTGGCCTGTTCGCGAGTACTCGATGGATGCAAGTGTCTGCGTTTTTGTTGTGTTAATACATGCATGCTCACACTACCGTTATCGTCATTCACCATTCATGACTCCTCAGTTTCGGCTCGAAGCGTGGTTCGAAGACTTAGATGCCGGCGCTGTGACCTCCGTGTCCTTTGCCGCAACATCCCAATCCTCTTTGATGAACAACCAGCAAGCGCGGCTGGACTTCAACACCCCGGATTTCGTGGTATATTGCTTGGCATTATGAGTAGTTTCTACGCTTACGTACTGCACACTTCTCCCCTTATTATTTTCTTTGATTTAACTTAATGTTAATCTTTCTTTCTATTTGTGCCATTGTGTTTTTCTGGTACCTCAATCAATTTCATTTTTCTTTTTGTTTGGTGTTTGTATGCATCCTGTGTGTTTTTTTTAATGACCCTCTTTGGCTCAACACAATTTCATCAAGGTGGGCACTCGTAACGCGTACATCGTGCACCTCGAGTCGGCACTGTTCGATGAGGTAGAGCCGAGTGCGCGCCGCGGCACCTTGATCGTGCAGGGGATGCCCGACGAAGCCCACGGCGTAGCCATGCACTCTGGCAAAGCGCAGTTGGCGATTGCCTGCTACAACGGAGCGGTGTATTTGTGGGACCTAGAGACGAAGGTAATAGTACCTGTAGGAGTAGAGTTATGTTGGGGCTTTTTGTCTTCATAAAACACAGTAAACTTTTGGTTAGTTCCTTCAAGGCATGTTCCAAAATTCATCTCCGGCATTTATGTTTCTATAAATTTACTGTGTTTCTCGCCTCACTCCTTCACATCCATGCCCCCCCCCCCTCATTGCGCTTCATTTCTCTCTCGTCTCGGCGCACATGCTATGCATGTGCCTTGCATGTGCCTTGCAGGTGTTGCTGATGGTGCGTCAATTCGACGCCTCCAAACTGCGGCCCCGGACTCTGGCCTATGACCCTACGGGCGCCTTCTTGCTGGTGGGGTTTACTTCCGGGACCGTGAAACTGTTGGACCCTACGTCCCTGGAGGACGTGGCCAACTTCAAAAACGGCCGCGACCCCATCACTTTGGTGACCTTTGCGCCGCGAGGCGACTTTTTCGCGACCGCCGACGCGGGTGAGTTCGAGCGCTTGTCTGGGTGTTCTGTTGTTGGGGTGTACGAGTAGACAGGGACGAGAAAGAGTTCTATGCACTTTACAACAGTTTTTTTATATCACTCTGAGAGCACTCAATTGCATTGGTGCTTACCTTTGTACGATTTGCGTCTACGTATCAAAGCATCTTCCCCATTTGAGCGTCGTTCGGTTTGGTTGTCCTCCGGTGGCTTCACTCTCTTTTTGCCTTTTTCTCGGCCATTTTCTATGCTCTAGGTTACTACGTCGCGCTCTATCGCTTAGTGCTCGAATCGCACGAAGGCCTCAATCAAACCAACGACGGAAACGACAGCCTCGCAGCGGGCTCCGTTGCCTCCAGCGCCTCCAATTCTTCTTCTGCGTATGCGCCAAGAGTGTCCTGGTCCTACATTGGCCGGTAAGTTCATATCAAAATCGAAATACTGTTTTTGTTGTATGTTACGTCGAGTTTTCATGCCTTTTTTATTTTTCAAATTGATCAGCTGCTTTCATCCTGTGTATCCATGGCTAATGGACGAAGTTAGACTTCTTCTGTTTCCATTATTGACGTGATATGCGTGTGAGTGTTCGTTGCTTTGACTTCGTACTTTTCATCATCATCATCATCATCATCTTCTTCTTCTTTTTGTGTACTGCATTAGGTACCGAAGCCACTCGGCCCCCATCACGGGATTGTCCTTCGGTTTACGGGAACAGGGCGGCCAGAGCTTAGTGTCGGTGGGCGAGGACCGGCAATTGGTGGAGTACGACCTCGAAGAATCCTGCGTCGAGGTATGGTGTATACATGTGCAGTTTGCTCTTCTGGAGTCCTTTAAATTTAAACATCATGGTATATCTGATGCCCGTCTTTTCCGTCCCTAAACGCTTTTCAGGTACTTCACTTTTACAATTCTATTGGTACAATGAAAAGTTCGATGACCACTTAAACGGCATGCATTCTTTTCGTTTTCTCTTCGCCCATTTTTGCCCCCCCCCGCTCAGGAGGGCCTCTTGTTGATGGACGACCCATTGAGGCTGGAGCAAACGGCCGTGCCGACCGCTTTATGCTGGCACCCGCTCTTGGGAGAAGGCGACAAGAAAGACTTTGAAGATCGATTCGTGACCGCCAATTCGGAGTAAGTGTGAAGTGAAAGTTTCTAGAGGAGGAGGAGTGGCCAGCGCAAACTTGTGTGATCGTATGGGCAATGCACACTTCTTCTTTTTCCGATCCCCCAATCATTTTCTAATATTGACTGAAAATATTTCCTGACTTTCTCATGGTGTGTTTTTCGTTGCGTTGCGTTCGTTGATTTTATTTCTTTCACTTCACAACTTGCTACACCTACGTATCTACCACCACCTTTTTGATCACAGGTACAAGCTTCTGGAGTGGAACGCGGACAACAAAGCCTGCCGCAAGACTTCCTTAGCGCCTTCCTTTGGAGGTCCTCTGGCGCAACTGTTGCCTCTGGTGCCCGAGCGGCCCCCTCCGCCGGAGAAATCCCCCCCTTTGGACGCACAAGTGCTGAAGAGGCGGGCCAAAGCGCAACCGCTGGCCGCGTACGCGTGCGCAGAGAGAGTTGTGGGGCTGGTGAAAATGTAAGCAAGCGATGATGAGACACAGTTGGTTGGCTCTGATTTTCTGTTCATTACAAGAAAAGAACAACTGAACGTGCGACGGCATTTCTTAAGAATGTGTTGTCACCCTTCATCTCCTCCTCTTCGCAACCCCCCCCCCCCCATTTTTCCTTGCAATTATACTCAACTCCCCCCTCTCACTCGAATGTAATATTTCATTATGTTCTACCTTCCATTTCCAGGCCTCTGGACGGCAACCCGGCCAAATCGATGGGCGTGGTCGCGCATCCCGGCGGGATCTCCGCCCTGTGCGCCTCGTTTGACACTGCTCTGCTGGCCACGGCGGGGGGCGCGGATGCGTCGGTAATTACAGTAGGCTATTTTCTAACTTTTAAGACTAAAAGCTTGTTTAGCCTAGAAACTTGAACACTACGCAATTTATTTCCTATTCTTACTTTTATGCTGCGAGTTGCACCGTTCATTTACTGCTTCTGCCTTCTTGTTTGTATTATCGACTACAATTTTACTCCACTATCTTTTTGTCCTTTGGTAGGTCAACTTGTGGTCTGTGCACCCGGAGTGTGTCGACGCCGCTGAAGCTGCGTCCTTCGTGCCGTTGCCGGGCGAGGTGATGAGCCAGGACTTGACGTCCGCCTCGTTGCCCTGGGTCCGCCTCCTGGGGGATGCCGACCCAGATACAGGGGAGCTCGACGAATTGGTGAGAAATGGGGGGTGGGTGTTGGTGGAGGGGGGTTGTTGCTTCGTATCATATTCGTGCACAGATCTGTGTAGTACACAGTACATGTTGGTGTAAATTTTTACATACGAGCAAATATACACAATGAATGTTCTAGGAGACGAGGTCGCGTGTTGTATTTCATGTGTTTCTCTTCTTCTCTTCTCCTCCTCGTTTCTCTATTAGGTCAACTTTTTCGTGTACTCGCAGCTGCGCACTCAGGGCGAAGACACGACAGCGCCTCGGGATATTAGCGGAGCCGTGCCTCTGTCAGAAATACCGGGTGAGTTGAAGAAAAGAAGAAGAAACAGGTTAAAGAGAGGGGATCTTAGAAATGAGACGTTCGTCGTAGTATGTATAAGTTTACTTTACATTAAGGCATACAAAGGAAATAAAGGCAAAGGAACACCTTGAACAGGCGTGCCACGATTGTTTGATTTCAAGCTTCCGGGGGAAGGAGGGGGGGTCCTTCTATGTTTATTTTCTTGACATCATCGTCTTATATCTCTCCATGAAGTTTCGCCTCTTCATCTTGTGATGCGCGTGCGATTGTTTATTTCTTTCCTTCCCTTGTGACCACACACTACAGGGCTCATGTCGGCGCTGGGTTTCTACCCGTCCGCGACCCAGGCCGCCGCGATGGTGTCGGAAGTGCAGTATTCGGCCTACACCTCGCTGGGCATCGTCAAAGAGCAGTGCACGCTGGCGGAATTCGTGCAGCTTTACGCCAACCACCGCCCTGTGTTTGGGCTCGACAAGGTACTAGTGCACTCACATGTGGGGGGGTATGTGTGGGAGGGGAAGGGGGGGGCGGCGTGTGGTGCTCTGTTGAGATTGAGAGAAGATGTTTGATGTTTTTGCTGCGATGAGAGATCGGAGAGTTTATTTCGGTGAGAGTAAGCTGGTGTTTGAGTTCTTATACCATTTGAACTTGCATGTTGGCTTTTGTTGACGCATCTCTCACGGCTTCTGCTGTTCTTGCTGCACACATATGCCTCCCTAAAATTAAAGGCCGAGATCGACGCGGCCATTGCGCTCTTGGCCAAATCGGCGGCCTCAGAAGCAGCGGCAAAATTGGAAGCTGACGCCAAGGCCCAGGCCGAAGCTGACCTGAACATGGGGGTGGTGGCGCCCTTAGGGGGTGAGTGAGTGGCAAAAAAGGAAAAAGAGTGAAGAGTGTGACGCAGAAGGGTAGGGGGTGGGGGGAGGCAGAGAGATCGTTGTCGATTTTGGCCTCGTGTTTTCTCCCAGCTTCGTCTATCTTGGTTTTTCTTGAAACAAAAATTACTTTAAAGTCTTACGAACCGTCCTTCCGTTTTTTTTCGTGCTTTCCTTGACCCCCCCTCTCACTCTTCGGCCCTCTCGTATCTCGACATTCATTCCCTCCACACATCTCTCTCATTAGGCCTTGGGGGCGACGGTCACAGCGTGGGCAGCGCTACAGCTTCCCTGGCCGAGGAGGTGAATGCTTTGAACGAGATGGGCGCACGAGGCGAAATCGAATGGTCGGCCCTCAAAGCTCTTCTCGTGAAGGTAGGTGATACACGACTTCCCTTTGCCGCTTTCTTTTCCTTCTTTTTGTCGCCTTTTCTCTGTCGCTTCCATGGCATGTATGTTTACAATGCACGCTTTAGTAACTACCGTAAGTAAGTAAACGAAGTTGTACAAAGAGAAGAACAGAAGACGAAAGTATTTTGAGCTTTATGGGTCAACCTTTCCTGTTTATTCTTAACCTTGCCCATGCATACATTTGTGCATCTGTGCATGCAATTATCAGGACGGCGACGCCTTGAAGACTGACGAACTATCATCGGCGCTCAAGGCTCTTGTGGGCATTGACGATTTGCCCGAGGGCGCGCTGAATGCCCAGAGCTTCGTGGGGCAGGTGCTAGGGCTGGAAGAAGGGGGCGAGAAAGATTACGAGGGAGGACAAAGCAACGGCGAAGAAATGAAAGGGGAGTGAGCTCAATTGTTTGTTTTTTTTAGTTGGTGCTGCGAAATCTTAGAACTCAACTGATATCGGTAAGAGACGACGAAATAAGGGCGAATCAGTGACCAGTGACCAGTGGCTTATACTTAAACTCAAGGAATAAAAACAAGGCCTGGGTGCTGGGGTGCTTCTTACTTCTTATTCAGTCAGACTTGTTCTGGAGGATTCATCAAAACGCAGCTATATGCTGTTTCTTGTTGTTTCTTTGCAATTGGGGAGTATAATTTAATCTAATCTGATTAAGTACTTATGATAACTTCATAACATTTTTTTAGAAAAAGCGGAAATCTTGAATTTTTCAGTTTTGGCTCTCCTTCGCACGCGAAATGCAGCTCTCGCTCTCGGCTGTACCGGATTTTTTTCTTCATGGGCCAACTTTGAATTTCGGTAGATGCTCGAATCTTGGCATCGGAAAAACCCCTCGGTGTGGTCACAAATCGGGACAGAGTGGTAAGGCCATTTGATTGCCGTTAGAGTTAGAGGCATTCCCGATTCGCGATTCGATTTGTAAATAATAAAGTGGCGATTTTCAGAAGTGACCCCCTTGAGCTGCCAGTTTGTCTCTAGTTTGAATCGTGGCACTAACAATTTACAGCTTTTTCAGCAGCAAAAGCACAATTTAACTTTCACGAATCAGAAGTGATTTTCGCAACGGGGTTTTGGCAGTGCAATTATGACTACGGCACGGAAAAACTGCGGAAGTGCCGTGGATATAACGTGCAAATATGTTGGTTCATCCTTTAACGACTTTCTGCCGTTCAAACTAAACCCTGGCTATTTGCGCTACTTCGGGGCATTAAGTTTGTCTAATCAATGGTGCAAGAAGCCAGATCAACTCTTTCCAGATGGATTTATGTATTTTCTCTGTAATTGCAGTGCTCTCTACGAGCTTTCACAAAATACCACGTGAAGTGATTTTTTAGCCCTCGCGCGGGAATTCCAAGGAAACGGCTCAAACGGGAAACGCAAATCTGCTGCCAGTTGGATTGTATTAGATTAGATTGCCACTAAACCCCACCAGCCCAGGAGGATTGTTTGGCCTGGTATATTAATAGTCGCAAATTATTATTTGGTATCTTTTATGTTATAGAAACAAATCTCCCCTGCAAAGGGATGATTCGATGACTGGTTTCAGTATTTCCCAGGTACAAACTCCAGTCAGACTTGTTCTGGAGGATTCATCAATACGTAGCTTTTTTGCTATTTGCTGATGTTTCTTTGCAATTGGGGAGTATAATCTAATCTAATCTAAACAAACTCCACACCCAAGAGAAAGAAAAATGTGTTATGTGAGACCTGCTGCAGCTGTAGCTGCAGATGTAGCTGGATTCTTGCACTAGAACTGCTTCAGGAGTGCGTGGTCGGCAGAGGAGCAAAATACATTTCGCAGGTCGCTGACAACAAATAACAGCTAGTGTAGTTTGAATGAATTGATTTCGTTAATCTTTCCCTGCTTAACATAAAAATCAAACAGATGTAAGTTGGTTCAATTGGTTTAGCTGACCTTGCCCTGTTCATCGCGCAAGCACGCAAGGGCGTTTCGCACATCCGCATAGATCTCACTTGTGCTGGCTACTTCCGTGAGATCTGGCCCATGAACCGCCTCCTCAATCACGAGGGCGCGGCGGTAAAGTAGTTCAGCTTCGTCGTACTTTCCCTGGAACTTGAGCGAATTCGCCAAGTTGCTCAGCGTTCTGGCCACATTTGGATGATTTGGCCCGTCAATGACCTGCTCAATTGCGAGGGCGCGGCGGTAAAACGGCTCGGCTTCGTCAAACTTGCCCTGTAACTTGAGCAATTTCGCTAGATAGTTGACTGTGCCGGCTATTTCCAGGTGATCTGGCCTATGGAGCACCTCCTTAATTGCAAGAACTCGGCGGTAGAGCATCTCAGCCTTGTCGTACTTGCTCAGGTCGTCGAACATATTCGCCAAGTTCATGAGAATTATGGCCACTTCTGAGTGGTCTGGCCCGTGAACTTTCTCCTTTATCGCAAGGGCGCGGCCATAAAGGAGTTCAGCTTCGTCAAACTTGCCCTGATACTTGAGCAAACTTGCTAATTTATTGAGTGTGCTGGCCACGTCCAAGTGTTCTGTACCATGTATTGCCTCCTCAATCGTGAGGGCGCGGCGGTAGAGGAGCTCAACTTCGTCGTTCTTGGACTGGTCGAGAAGCGAATTCGCCAAAGTGTGCAGCCTGTGTGCTACTTCTGGATGATGGTTAGGCCCATGAAATGCTTCCTCAATCGTAAGAGCACGGCGGTATAGCAGCTCAGCTTCCTCAGACATGTCTCGGCCGTCGAGCAAAGTCGCCAAGTCACTGAGTGTGCAGGCTACACTTGGGTGGTCTGGCCCATGCATTGCCTCCTGAATCGCAAGGGCGCGGCGGTAGAGTGGCTCGGCCTCCTCGTACTTGCCCTGATCCTTGAGCAAGAGCGCGAGATTGTTAAGCCTTTCTGCTACGTCCGAGTGATCTGGCTCCTGTACCGATTCTTCAATCGTGAGGGCGCGGCGGTAGAGCGGTTCACTCTCCTCGTACTTGCCCTGATTCTTGAGCGAATTCGCCAGGTTGTTCAGTGCCCTGACTACTTGTGGGTCATCTGGTCCGCAATTACCCTCCTCAATCGCAAGAATCCGGCTGCCCTGATCGTCGAGAATCGCAAGAAATCAACTCCCTGATCGTAATATTGCCTCCGCTTCGCTGTGTCTGCCCTGATCGTCGAGAAAATTACTCATAGATTGAAGCGTGCTGGCCACATATGCTGATCCATGAACAGTTTCCTCAATTGCAAGGGCGCGGCGGTAGAGCGCCTCGGCTTCGTCGTACTTGCCTTGGTTCTTGGGCGAATCCGCTAAGTCGTTCAGCGCCCTCACTACTTCTGGGTCATCTGCTCCATGAACCGTCTCTCGAATCGCAAGGGCGCGGCGGCAGAGTGCCTCGGCTTCGCTGTGCCTGCCCTGATCGTCGAGCAAAGTGCTTAAAGAATACATTGTTCTGGCCACCTCTGAGTGGTCTGACCCATGAACAGCTTCCTCAATCGCGAGGGCGCGGCGAGTAAATGACTCGGCTTCCTCGTACTTGCCATGTGTCTGAAGCAAACTTGCCAATTCGTTGAGCTTGTCAGCTACTTCTACGTGATCTGGGCCGTAAACTGCTTCCAGAATCGTGAGGGCGCGGCGATAAAGTGGCTCAGCTTCACTGCACATGTCCTGGTCGATGAGAAAAGTCGCCAAATTGGCCAGCTTGTGGGCTATTACCAGATGTTTAGGCCCATAAATCATCTCTTCAATCGCGAGGGCGCGACGAAAGAGCGACTCGGCTTCGGCGAAGCTGTCATGGTCTTCGGACGAAATCGTGAAGTCTTTGAGCAACCACGCCAAGTTGTTGAGTGCGATAGCTACAGCTGAGTGGTTTGGCCCATGAACCGCCTCAAGAATCGCAAGAGCGCGGCGATACAGCGGCTCGGCTTCGTCGTATTTGTCCTGGTTTTTGAGCAAACTTGCCAACTTGTTGAGCATAGCAACCACATCTGGGTGGTCAGGCCCATAAACCGTATCGAAAATTGCAAGGATGCGGCGGTAGAGCGGCTCGGCCTCGTCAATCTTGTAGGTTTTCTCAAGTACCTTCGCCAGTTTCTTTAGCGTGCTAGCTACTTCCGGGTGGTCTGGTCCACGAATCGCCTCTTGAATTGCAAGGGCGCGGCGGTAGAGCTGCTCAGCTTCCTTGTACCGATCTTGGCTCAGAAGCAAATTTGCCAAGTTGTGCAGCATGCCGTCCACACTCAGGTGGTCTGATCCATGAAATGCCTCTAGAATCGCGAGGGCTCGGCGATAAAGCGGCTCGGCTTCGCCGCTCTTGCCCTGATTATTGTGCATACTTGCCAAATTGTTCAGCGTTCTGGCTACTTCGGGGTGGTCTGGCCCGTGAGCCGCCTCTCGAATTGCGAGGGCGCGGCAGTAGAGCTGTTCAGCCTCACCGTACGTACCCTGGTATTTGAGCATATTTGCCAAGTTGTTCAGCGTACTGGCTACTTCTGGGTGGTCTGGCCCGTGAGCCGCCTCTTGAATTGCGAGGGCGCGGCAGTAGAGCTGCTCAGCCTCACCGTACGTACCCTGGTCTTTGAGCATATTTGCCAAGGAGTTCATCGTGCTGGCCACATCCGGATGGTCTGGCCCGTGAGCCGCCTCCTGAATAGCGAGGGCACGGCGATAAAGCGGCTCGGCTTCTTCGCACTGATCTCGGCACCAGAGCAAATTTGCCAAGTTGTGCAGCGTGCCGGCCACTTTCAAGTGGTCTGGCCCACGAAATGACTCCTGAATAGCGAGGGCACGGCGATAAAGCGGCTCGGCTTCGCCGTTCCTGGTCTGTTTCTGAAGCAAATTCGCTAAGGAGTTCAGCGTACGGGCCATATCCGGATGGTCTGGCCCATGAGCTACATCTTGAATCGCGAGAGCGCGGCGGTAGAGCGTCTCGGCCTCGGCATATTTAGCTTGGCTTTTCAGCGTAATCGCAAAGGATTGCAGCGTGGTGGCTATTTTCGGGTGATCTGGCCCATGCACCGCCTCTCGAATCGCGAGGGCGCGGCGGAAGAGCGGCTCCGCTTCTTTGAATCGAGCGAAGCTGTGCAAAAGTCGCCCTACCGACCAAAGAAGAGCATCGTCTTCGCTATTTGTTGCAAATTTAGTGCCAGTCTGGGCCATCCATGCCCGCATTCCACCACTCACGATGTCATTGAGCTTTTTGAATCCGTCCGCACCAAGGTCGCTTTGTATCCATCCAAAGATCTTCACACGATCCTCTTCATATGTCGCCATAGCATTCTCGCTATTGATAGAGGAAAACATCGTAACGATGCGATCGAAATCCTTCGATATCAATTCTTTTAGACCCTCACGATCTGATTCGCTCAGCACCACAAGCAACTTTTTATCATGCACAACAGTCTTCATGACCTCAAACAAACACCATACTCGCGAAAGAGCTGAGGGTTGAAGAAGTGGAGAGGCGTAAAAGACAGTACGTTTACATACGCCAATGACTTCATCGAACTTGAGACAATCAACCGCATTTGCGCATGTTCCATCGGGTCGGACACCGCGGTGCTGAGCACAAACAAGCACGTCAAGGAACACCGCACAATCCTCCTGGAGAAGCAAAGAGAAGGTGTCGAATAAAAGAGGAGAACTTTGATGATCATTTTGGGTTTCATGTTCATCGTACCCCAACTCCATCAGCAGAGAGTGCTTCTTCAACAGACCCAATAAGGCTACACAAGGAGGCACTTGGCCCGCGCCACGTGTAGCTGACGAAAGTGTCGATGTCTGCGAAATAATCCTCTCCAGTAAATGGGTCCTTGGTCATTCCCGCGATTATCATGGTTGTGAGCGTCCAGTTATGCTATATATACAAAGAAAGTTCTTTAAGTAGTTATCCAGAACATAAGTACATAACTGGACGCTCACAGGGGGTTTCAATTAATAGAACTAAATCAAATCATAAGTAATATTCTTTATATAATATAGTATCATTGATATAATACACAATACATAACCAACTATAAGAACATAACC
>Ga0307979_1002959_pt1 | contig 11588 bp, 3 predicted proteins | sample OrgLakmetage1058_FD_201833 | JGI IMG/M metagenome (GOLD analysis project Ga0307979, IMG submission 201833) | Saline water microbial communities from Organic Lake, Antarctica - #1058 | ecosystem: Environmental > Aquatic > Non-marine Saline and Alkaline > Saline | place: Antarctica: Organic Lake...
GATATCGATTTGCTACAAAAGCAGTTTTATATCCTAATTAACACCCCAATTGCGTCCGGGATTCCGAGGTTATCTCCGCCAAAACTCGAAGTCGTCAAAAGTTACAGCAAAATATATGTCTTCCATCTCCCTACTATTCTTAAAGCAACGGGGCCTTCCTAGTTCCTAAGCAAAGATAAGCATAAACGGGCCCCTGTGGACTGTGGGCTGTGGAAATCTAGGTGTTCGGTGTTCTGTTCAGGAGTCCGGGCGTCTATCGATAGCGATAGCCGATAGCCGAAAGAAAGCCATGCACCGCCCAACGAAACGAAAATAACTCGAAAGCGTATGGCTAGAAGTAGCATATTGGAGACTTCTTTTACTCTAGATCAAGAGTTTTATGCTGATACCGCATGATTGCGCTATGGAGGCGACTTTTCCTTTGTCCTCTCGCGCTCCTCCTTCAGTAGCACGCACCATGCGCCTTTCCTCGTCATCGGTTCCACTTGCGAGCCCTTTTCTTCGGAGGCTCGTCTATGTCTAGAGCATAGTCTGCTGAATCTAGGTCGTCGTAGCTGTTGTCGAAGAAGCCCGCACCCGCTCCGTCGACCTGTATTCTGTTCAACTCGTTGCTCGACGCGAACGCATCCGGCGACAAGCCAAATTCAGACGCGCGCTCCATCAGCGCTACTGCCTCCTCAAACTGCCCCTTTGAAGAGTACGCCACCACGCACCCGTTGAACGCAGCCGAGGAGGGTTTGTTGCCAGCACTTCGCGTCCGCTCGAGGAGCGCTAATGCCTCCGCAGTGAGCCCGCTGGCAGCACACGTTAAAATGGCCGTGTTGTACGCCAGATAGTTCGGCTCTACTCCTTTCACGGCCATGCCGTCCAAAAGCGTGAGCGATTCACTAGACCGCCCTGCTTTTTCCAACGCTTGTAACGCCGCTACGTAGCTCTGCACGCTGGCTGGTCCTGCTCCGTTGAAACTGCTGGGAGCGCTGGCCTCGGCCATGGCAAGCACCGAGAGCGCCGCCTGCCACTCGCCGCCGTTTCCGCACGCCTTGATGGCTTCCTCGTAGCACTTGTTGCTCGGCGTGCAAGCTTCTGCTTCAATCGCCGCCAAAATCGTTTGCGCACGGCTGAAGTGGCCACCGCGCCCGCAGGCCCCTAGGGCAGCTTCGTAAGCGCCCATGTGCGGTTGCAAGCCCCGCTTCTGCATCATGTCGAAGAGCGCTAGGCCCTTGTCCCATTTGCCGCCACGCACGCAGGCATTGATGGCACCTGCAAAAGTATGGCTGTTCGGAAGGAAGCCTTCCATCTCCATTGAAACGAGCAAGTCTACTGCTTCTTGCCAACGCCGCGCCCGAGCACAAACGTCAATCGCCGCCGTGTAAATGTAGGCATTGGCGCCCTCCCTTTCCTCGCGCACTTTGTTTAAGCACTTCAAGGCAGCCTCCCAATCAGTTCCACACTTCCGAATGAAGTGGTTGATTCTTTTGCTACGTTCAAACGGATTCTCGGGGTTTGCACCGTGCCATAACTCGTTTGGATTTCCGTAGCTGCCAAAAGTTCCTCTACCACCCCCATTGTTCCCGTATTTCATATTCAACATCGAATTCATGACTATTGCACCCATTGGGGCTACAATAGCAAACAAAATTGTCACTCTCAACACCATCGTGACGAGCGCAAGTGCAGCCAAGATTGGGCCAGACTATGAATCAAAGTTGAAGTGCTTCAATCAGTTCTTCATCTTCTTCGTGCAACTCGTCGCAAACTCAACGTGAAGAAGGGAGTCCGAAATGTCAAAGGCGTTGTTCGCAATCTTAGATCCGTTGATACGTAATATCGAACCAATCAGCTCTCAACAGGCAACAGCAGGATTCAGCGATTCAGCCTCCAACCAGCTAGCAGCTAGCTACTGTACTATCAGGTATCAGAGCCGAAATACAGCAGGAGCCTAAGAGCAAAAAGCAGTGCTCGCTGCACTTCGCTGGCCACCAGCACTTTCGTATCTCTAACAGGGGTCCTAAAGCACCGGAATTAGAGAGCTAACAGGCAGAAAAACTAAGCTAAGCCACTCCCGAGCAATTCCATGGCCCCATTTGAGACAGGCCCTGAGGGGCCGGAATTAGAAGGCCAGCAGGCAGACAGAGAACCCAAAGCAACTTATACCAATGTGAAAGCAGAAAGGTTCTACCTGGGCATGGTTTTGGCTTCCGAAGAAGTGGTGCTGTAATCTGTAAAGGTAAAGACCTTGTGTTTACGAACGAGTTATAGGTCTTAAGTCTAGAGGGCCCTACACAGGCAGACAGGCAGAAGCAGATCGCGGTGTAATGCCAATAGCTCATTGAAGTAGGAGAAGGAGGAGAAACCAGTAGGAGAAGGAGAAGAAACCACCAAGTATAATTCCTATAACCAAGAAAACAATGCCATCGCCACACGCCACTGCTCAACTGCTTCTACTACAATTAATTGGCATTATAATGCTGCTTATTTCTTTTCTCTTATTATTGGAGCACAACAATCAATAAAGTGTTTAGGCATCTAAAGGCACAAACAAGTAGGATTGTGGAGGCTAGCGCTACTGATGGCCATTCGGCTCTGAACCATCGCCAGTTTCACGAACAATATCTCCCTTGCTGTGAGAAAGGAAGTCGCTCACTCGGTGGTACGCCAATGCCACAGCTTCTTCGTGGTCCAGCTCAGCTTTCTTCCTCGCTGCTTCCAAGGCCTCTGCCTCGTCCCGAGCGCGCTTGGCTGCCGCCGCTTCTTGCTCTGCCTGCAAGCGAGCAGCCTCAGCTGCGGCTTGGTCTGCTTCCAATTTCGCGGCAGCTTCAGCGGAGCGCACGCGGTCTTCTTCGGCTTCGCGGAGCAAGCGTTCTTCTTCGGCAATGGCCCTGAGCCGAGCCAATTCCGCCGACGCAGCGTGCGCGTCGGCTTCGGCTTTCGCAAGCTCCAGCCGTTTTCGTCTTTCCTCGGCGCGCTGCACCACTGCTGCAGCCATTGACGCTGACGATTCAGCGCACTTTACATTTCTCATGGGTTCCTCGGGAGATTCCGCCGCTGGAGTTTGTGCGTTTCCAGGCTCCGGGTTCACATTATTCTCAGAGTTCATCGTGGCGCCGGGGGAGGTCCTCTCAACGTACATGGCGTACGAGGCAAGGGCAGAAGTCTGCCCTGGTGGAGACGAGGGAGCAGCAGAGAACGCTGACGCAAGGTGCTCCGCCGATTCTTTTTTCCGCTTTTCAGCGTCCAAATACGCGCGCAATTGTGACTCTTTGCGCGTTCGATCGCTTTCCGTTCGGGTGGCCTTCTCCCGCCGGGCGCGTTCTCGCACTGCTGCGCGAATGCTTTCCGCTTCGTCTTCAACTTTGCGGCGGTAGTCCGACCACTCCAGCTCCGCGGTGCGGCGCTCTTCTTCCGCGGCCCACCGCGCCATGCTTGCCATGGTCACGTCCGCGTTGGCTGCGATTTCCTTCTCGAGGATCTCAGCTTTCCTCGACTCGCGGCGTGCCTTTTCGTCCTGTCGGCGTGCTTCCAAGTCCTCCAACGTCCATTCGACGTAAGTGGCGTCAGCTTCTCGTTGCACGTCCTCGAAATGCTCCGCGGCCATGGTGGTGTCCCAGCTCTTCACCTGAGAAACTTCTCGAAACTTGGCCATCTCAATCGCCACCGCTTTGTTCACTTCTTTCTCGACTCGCTCGCGCACGGCCGATTCTGATGCCGCAATGAGGCGCGTTTGCTCGTCCTCCGCCGCGTGCCGTTCGTTCTGCCACGCTGCCTTCTGAGCGGCCAGAAGTTCTTGGGCTTGCACCTTCTCGAAAGTGCGGGCTTCGATGTACAGGAACCTTTCCTGCTCGTCGCCCACGGCGCCTTGCGCCGCCATTTCGCGCTTCACTTCGCGCCGAGCCGCCGCAAACTTCTCTTCCATGCGAAGCTTCTCTTCGTGCGCACGGGCGCGCTCTTCTCGAGCTTGCACCCGGGCCATGGCAGCGGCGTGGCGACGCTGCGCATGCGTCATCGCTTCCGGGTTGGCAGGGCTCTCTCTTGTCTCTGCTGCTTGGCGGTGTTGGGTTCTTGGCGACACGTTTGAACTAATAGTAGCAGTTTCAGTGGGCGAAGATCTGGCCGATGACACTGCATTTTCACGATGATGATGATGATGAGGTGGTGGACTGCGCTGAGAATGGTTGGGCGAACCAGCTGCAGGCGATCCAGGAGCTTGCACCCATGTCACTTTCTGCACCCAGTGCGGCCCGTCATGGTCAGGCAAAGTCTCGCGCACCCATTGAGGGGCCTGCTGCTGCTGCTGCTGCTGCTGCTGCTGCTGCTGCTGCTGTGGTGAGATATGAGGAGAGGAAAATTGCAACGGGGGAGAAGAAGAAGGCTTGTGCCGTGAAGGTGGCGATGCACTGCTGCGACCGTCCCTGTTGGAAGGCGATGTGTTTGGCGATGCTTTCAACGCATCCCGAGCCTCCAAGTCAAAACAAAGCGCTTTCAGGTCGTTCAGCACTTTGTTGTCGGCATGCCGCGCCGATTCCAGTTTGAGAATCGTGTCTTTCATGTCCTGCACCGCCTCCAAAATCGGGCTCTGCGGGTCGTCCACCTCGCTCAGCGGGCTCACCGGAGACTCTACCTGCTCCACTTGAGCAGCACCAGCGGCGGCAGCAGCCAAGCGATCATAGCCCCCTGTAGGATATGGTGGTTGATGCACCACAGGTTGCGTTAAGACAGCAGGCGGTTGCTGCATGAAGCGCCGAGGCGGTGGCGGCGGTGGCGGTGACTGCATCTGCTCTGACGACGTAGGCTGCCCTCCAGACGAGGGCCCGTTGATTGCGCCACGCACTGGCGTCGTGCTTCGTCCTCGCACTCTCCGCGACAAAAGTCGACCGGGGAGTTCAGCGAGTGAATCCGCTTGCACGTCAATTGCGTTGCCCGTGGTCTCGTTCTGTGGTGTTGCGGCCATCACTTCGTCCATCACTGAATGGGTTGAATCTGACCTTCTAACAGAGGTTGCACTGCGACCTTGGTTTCCACTGTGCTGACCTGGAGCTTCGTGAGCACCAGCAGGGTCGTGACCTGAAGTGGCTTGGTTTCTACGCGGCGGCGGCGGTGGCGGGACCATGTGCGGCGCTCCTGCCGTGTGCGGCGCGGCTGCTCTTGGCTGGCCCATTGCCGACGGCTGAGGAAGGGCAGGGCTGGACGCTCGAGACGCGCGCGGCACGACGTAATCGGCAGAAGCAAACCGGGCGCTCGGGGACGGAGGCCGGCTCGGCTCGTGGCCTGTGCCAGTCTGATTCGAAGGCGCTGAATATGGTGACCGCCCAATTGCTGGGGAAGGGGACCGACCTCGCCTCGACAATGCCACCGGCGACGGCGCGATGGGCGTTTCGAGGGCGGCACTGCTTCGATTACTGTCAAGCACTGAACCAGACGAATAGGCGCGCCCCACTCCAGGAGACGGCGAGCGCCCCCGCCTCGACAGCACTGGGGGTGGCGCTTCCCCTCCTCCACCTCCCCCTGGCCGTGGAAAGCCTGCGGCACGGCGCGGCGGCGGCGGTGGCGGTGGGGGCGGAGCTGCAGCGCTCTTTTCTTTGCCCATGGCAACGTGGTTGTTGAAGCTCCTCAGAAGCCGCATCGCAATGTCGCCTTGGGCCGATGCGGGCGGAATCGGCAGTGGCGCTCGGTTCAGCGACGGGTTAGTCCCTTGCTTCATCGGGGAAGGTGCGCGCGTAGAGTTGCTGGCTCCTTTTGCCACCTGCGCACCACCACCGCCACCGTTGTTGGGGTTCGGCGGTGGAGCTTTTTGTTGTTCCAGGGCCTTGGGAACCGTTTGCTTCAGCTGCACGAAGTGACCGATCAGAGTGCGCGGCTTCACTTCCACAGGCTGCGACAGGAACGAGCCATTGGAACCGCCAGGCAGAGTAGAGTCGGAAGTCTGGTGGCGGTGTGCAGCACCAGCAATTGGTGGAGCTGCATGCGCCCGAGGAGCAGGAGCCTCGTGCTGGCCGAGCACGGAGCCTGAAGAAGCTGAGCGGCCGCGCGCGCTCCTCGTTAGCCGCGGCGATCCGTAACGAGGTCCAGTCTCGGAGCCCGGCACAGGCTCTGCCCTACGTGCATTCAAATCGCTACTGCTACTTCTCGCGTCCATCAAGGATTCCGACCGACCTCGCATAGGGCTGGGGTTCGTTCGATTCGACGCTATTGACCGATTCTCAGAATGCTGCCCCGCAAGCACCGAGCCTGAAGAGTACGTGCGCTGTCCTTCAGGCTCTGCATCTCTTTGCTGTCCCATTGGCGACTCAAAGCGCCGCCGAGCGGCTTGGTACGATGATTCATCAGCACTCGGAGCTGCGCCTGAGGAGTAATTTCGACCGCTAGCAGGCGAGGCTGACCTTTGCGCGGTCGCTGTCGACGACGCGTAGGCCCTACTCGATGCAGGAGCACCTGGCGCTGGAGATGCTGAGCGACGGGTTGGAGCGGCGGAAGCACTGCGAGACGACATTACCCAGTCGCTCGACTGACTCCGTCTTGATCCGGACCCGAAAGCAGTCTGCTTCAGAGGTGAAGTGTGCCGAAGCACCGTGTTCTGGCGGTCGGCTTCAAACTTATTCTGAGCTGCCGTCTTCACGTCCTCTACTGCCCGTGCATCGTTAACATTTTGAGCAAACAACTGCTGCCGCCGAACGCTAGAGGCGCTCAACTTGCTTTGTACGTCGTATTCCGTTCGCTGGAGCCCGAGCCGCCGCAATGACAGCAGCTCATCATCGGGACTCGTTGGTTGCTGATACATTAAAAATGACAAGGAATGGATGGAGTAATCAGAGAACTAATCAAGCCACCTAGAAAAGCTCTACGATTCCTCCGAGGGTGTTATCGGTCATCAGCTCAGCATAAAAGCAAGGGATGCCCTTGATAAAAGCTTAGACAGCGTGGCTGTTGTTGTGTAAACGACCAACCGCCGGTGAAAATGAAGGAAGCTATCTGTAAATGAATCCGTTGGACCTCAACAGAGCCGGCGAGCCGGCGGAACTGCACCGACATGAAAGAAAAATGCGTGGGGGTCTAGCGGTGAAGACCTACTGGGTCTTGTAGCTATCTGTGGAGGTCTAACGAATGCCATAGGAATGCTGCGTCCGTACTACGCTGATCCCTACGATGTGGAGGCAATACCACGTGGCTCACCTACTCATCGACATAATAATGTAATGCAGGGATACCAGCTTAATTTGCAGAAAAAGTCTGGGGTCTATTCGAAGCACGAGACAGACTTGGAAAGGCGACACCGCCTAGTTCAGGAGCAGCAAGCTGGCGAGCGAAGGCAAATAGAGATTGATAAAGCTCGCTTTCGTGGCGAAGAGCCGTTATCAAGCCTAGCGCGTCCAGTTTCTGGGTCTGCCTTTGGGCATATCCTTCAGCCGCGTAGATCACCGTCGTTAGATGCAACGGGCGGCGCAGCAATGAACTTAGACACTAGATCGTCACGTCCTTGGAACGATAATAAATCTCCACTACGCTACGTGTCGGCAGACACAGTTCACGGCAGTAGCAGAAGGCACTCGAACGAGGCCTTTGGCCGGGCTAACGGACAAGCCAGCTGGGGAGAGAGTATCCATAGGTCATCAGTGGAGCATTCTTCAAGGCATCGAGGGAATAGTCCTCGTGGGAGGCATTCCTCTCCTAAACGAGAAGAATTGACACAAGGTAGATATTCTTCGCCGCGACCGTCAGCCTCTGCTGCACGGGCCTATTCAGTTGGGAGTGTTTTGTCACCGTCTCAGGAGCGTTCGCGTTCCTCGACGAGCGCTCGACATGCGTCTCGAGAGACTGAGTACAGCTACGAGTACGAACCGGAGCCACGTGCTCAATTTAGTGAATTCAAGAATTTATCTGCATCTACAGGAAGTGTTAACCCTGACACTGCTACTCGTCCAGTTATGGACCTGTTCCCAGCAGCTCCTCAAGACGTCAACGCTGACAACCTCAAGAAACATTCTTACAGCCGTACTCTTATATCGCACTATACAAGGGCTAAGCACGCAGTACCGTCTCAAGATGATGTCTTCGACAGCGCGTTTGCGTCTAATCTCTTGGAAAGCGTGGAAAGAGAGGCAGCCCGAAAAAAAGAGGCCATATTAGAACGCACATCCACGTTGAACCTTGGAAAAACACCAACTCCACTTGATACTTCTGTGAGTGGAGTATCACCTACACAACGTCAAGGGCGACCTCCTCGCCCACAGGCCAGCGCTGACAGTGTTATGGGTTCTACCAGGGCATCGCCGAGTAGGGCGTATTCGATGGACGAGCTTCGTAGTACCAATTCGGTGGTTCATAGAACGCCGCATGGAGCTTCCGCTGGAAAAATGAGCCACGTATCTGAAGAGCGTTCCACGGACTTGAGTGACGTGCAGCAAGTCAAAGAAGCGATCCGTCGAATGGAAGCAGCACGCGACGCAGACGAGCGATCCTTGGAGGAGCTGAAAGCCATGGTGCAGGGCCTGGAAAGCTCGGCTGGACGGCGAAGCCGTTCACCCAGGTCCAGCCCACGCCCCGGGCACGAACGGCAGTCGACTGGAAGCGTGTTAACGTCGTCAAGCCGGCAGCGCGCCATGTCGCAAGACGAAGTAGCGCAAGCCCTTGCCAAGAAAATGATGTTGGAAACTCGGCGGAAAGTGCAGGGTGAAATCGCGGCGTCGGTTGCTGTCTCGGACGAGCGCGTGCGGCACCTCATGGTCCAAGCGCGTACGGCTGAGGTGATCATGCAAGAAGACTCGAGAATAGCCGAACGAGAAGGCCAAATGCAGGCCAATCTGGCAGCCGAAGGTGAGCAGGTGCGGCTGCGGCACCTGGCCGAAGACGAAGCTGAAAGGCGGGAGATGGACAGGATCAAGCGCGCCGTTGCGGCTGCCATGGGCGCGGTGGGCGGCCCCAAGAGCCCACAGGCTTCCAACGACGAGAACATCACGCTGAGGTTGTTGCGAGCGGCCCGTGAAGCAGAGCAAAAGGCAGAAGACGCTTTGCGGCTGAAAGCTGAGGTAGACGAAGCGACTGCTTATTACAGTCCAATTGGGGTTCAAAGTGCTATGACAACTCTCAAAGCAACTTCTCCGCCAAAGGCCGAAGGCGAGTCTGTAGGTGTTTTGCGCACCCACACGGAAGACGTCACACATGCCGCCGTGGGCGCTGCCACCGAGCGAGTTCAAAAGCACAATGCCGAGCGCCGCGCACAGGAACTGTTAGCTCAGCGGCAAGCCGAAGCAGCAGCGGCCGCGGCCGCCCGCGACGCCGAGTTGGCCGCGCAAGAAGAAGCCAGGGACATGACCCGCCGGGCTGCGGCCGCGGCGTCGGAGCTCCAGCGCTTGGCTACTGGCGAACAAGTAGCTGGAACATTCGAAGGTGCTCGCTTGCGTGGGGCAGTGCTGCCAGAGAATGTGCACAAGCCAGTAGCGTCTTCGTCGAAGCCATCGTCGCCCCAAGCAACGACTTCGACGCCTTCAGGGCCGTCATCTTCACTTCCTGCACATCACGGTGAAGATGGCACTTCGGTTACACTTGAGCCTCATCCGACCAGCATCGAGGCTGTTCCTTTGGAAACTTCACCAACTCAGGAGAAAGCTGTTGAGAATAAAAGATCAGAAGCAAGCCTTCGGGTGCCAGAACCGGTGGAACATGTAGAGGCGCCTTCTGCGGTTTCCTCACCGCTCACCAATACTAATACTTCTGCTTCTTCCTCGCCTGCCGCTCACACGTCTGTATCTTCGCCTCCTGTCGCTCTTGTTGGAGTCAAAGAATCCTCGCCTCTTATTTCTCCACTGTCACCCGCTAATCCTGCCAGCCCTTCCACGCCACTTCCTACGATTTCGCCGATTGCAGCTCCTGTTGAGGAGAAGGTATCTAAAGAAGCAGAACCTGCCAGCGCTGAGAATGTGGCCACACCAGCTGCCAGCCTCAAAGATAGTGTTGATGCCAAAACTGCGCCGTCTACACCGCCACTCCCACCTGCCGTGGCAGCGGCTCGGGCTGCGCTCGCTGCACGGCGACAAGCGTCGGCGCAACGGCTTGCGGCAGTGTCTGCACAGTTCGAGGCTGCACAAGCACAGCTGGCTCACTCTCTAGGGTCGCCTCCTTCAGAAGGCCTTGGAGGCACCAACTCGGTCGCGGTGAACTCTGCTGAAGTTCAAAGTGCCACTACGAACTCTGAAGTGGTCTCAAGTAGTTCGTCTGATCTCAAGATAAGTGTGAATCCCAACACGGGTGTCGAAGATTCCGAAGACAATGAGACTGGGGCTTCGTCTCCGGTGCAAGATGTGCCTTCAGCTCTCAATCAGCCCTCTTTGGAAGCTCAAGTGGTGCCAGATGCTTCTGCAAGTGCCAGTGAAAACTTTCTAGATGGAAACGAATCACATGCTCCCAGGGAAGATGACGAAGAAGACAGCACCGCACAGCGCTCAAAAGACACCGCACGCAAGGATGCCAAGGAGGCGCAGCTCGCCGAGGCAGCGCAAGCTCGTCGAGCGGCCGAAGACCGCGCCGCCGCGGCTGCGCATGCTGCTAGAGAGGCTCAACGCTTGATCGAAGACGACATTGCCCGAGAAGCCGCCGCTGAAGCCGCTGCTCTAACTTCCGCCCAAGCCGCGGCTGCCTGCGCTGCAGCGGACAACGCACGCTGGATGGCCGAGGCTGACGTGACAGCCGCGCACCGAGCCGAAGTTGAAGCAGCCGAAGCGGCGGAACAATCGCGGCTGGCTGCCGATGCCTTGCGCGCTTCAGCGGACGCCGCAGTGTCTGCCGCTGCGGCTGTGGCTGGATGGGCTGATGATGGCACTGCATTTGCAGAAGAAGAAGAAGAAGAAGAAGAAGAAGAAGAATACGACGTAGGCAGTGACAGTGATGACGAATGTGGCGGTGGCGTGTCGGTGGGCGCCGAATCCCTACAAGGGTCGGTGGCTTCAACCGTGAACGACCTGGAGTACGAGTTTCGTCGCGTGGATCGCATGACGGCCGCTGCGCAGCGGCTCGCGCCGCACCCCCCGTCTCCTGACACTGTTCTCGAAGCAGCCCAAGCCCGCGCCGACCGCCGGGCAGTGCTCGAAGCAGCGGCGGAAGAAGAAGCACGCGCGCACAGCGCGGCCAGAGCTACTGCGACAGCTGCGAGCCATCATCTTTCTCAAGAGGTTCAGCAGCAGCAACACGAGGCTGCGCGCGAGGCAGAAGTGCTCGCGGAGTGGGTGCGCGCTGAGCAACTTGCCGAGGAAGCCAATCTTGAGGCGGCGGCAGCTGCTGAGCGGCGCGTGGCCGCAGAACGAGAAGCAGCGCAACGCGAAGAAGAGCGTCTAGCCGTGTTGCGAGCAGCGGCCGAAGCGTCAGCCTTGCTTGAAGCCCAACGTGCTGCGGAAATTGCCGCCACACTCGAAGCGAGGAGCAGCGAGCATCTCAGCCAAGAGATGAACGGGCCTGCAGCAGCTACAGATGATGCAGCAGCAGCAGCAGCAGCAGCACCGGTTCCTAGTCATAGTGTTGCAGATGATGCTTCTTTGTTATCGTCGCCGGAGAAAGAGCCCAGCAGTTGGCAAGTGAACTTTGACGTGTCCTTGTTCGACCAG
>Ga0307979_1002962_pt1 | contig 11580 bp, 8 predicted proteins | sample OrgLakmetage1058_FD_201833 | JGI IMG/M metagenome (GOLD analysis project Ga0307979, IMG submission 201833) | Saline water microbial communities from Organic Lake, Antarctica - #1058 | ecosystem: Environmental > Aquatic > Non-marine Saline and Alkaline > Saline | place: Antarctica: Organic Lake...
TGCCGAAAGTGAGTCGTGGCGTTCAGAAATGCGTACAGTAGCGCATGAGGTGGGACCCTTGAAAGAAGAAGAAGAAGCAAACAGCGAGGAGGTTGTGTTGCCTCCAACAGCCACTTTGAGTGCTATCCCTTCTGGAGAAGCGGTGGAATCATGGGAGGACCTGGCAGATTTAGCGATCAGCGACTCGGGAGAGATTGAACCGAAGAACGAGGAGGCAGAGACAGTGAAGGGTGAGGCCGCAGATGAAACAGCGAACGGAGCGAGCTAGATTTCGAGATGGCGAAATATCTTCCACGATAGTGCCGGTTCTTCAAGTGCTGAGTTTGCTTGTTTGCTTTGTTCACTATTTCTTGGATATGCATTCGCAGGGACATGTAACGTGAAACATGGACATAGCGAACTTCGTGCTCTTCCGCTTCCGCTTACTGTCTTAGTTGTTAGTCTAGAGATCCTCGGACCTAAAATCTAGGCGCAGCTGCAGCTGCATTGCCACTATATTCGCATTTCGCTTTTGATTTGACCACAGACCGCGGTCTCAGTACGATACCCGTGGTCAGGTGGTAGTGGTAGTCGGTATGCATTCCTGCACCTGCATCCCTCCTTAGTCCCTTGTTTAAACTTAAACTTTTATTATTATTACTATATTAATTCAGTTACTATGTGGAATTATCACAATAACCGTTCTGAAGTCTTAAGGGAAGTCAAATGTGTTGGCTTATTCGCAAAAAGCACGAAAGCGGATTGACCGGCAGACGTGAGCCTTGCGCGAGGAAGTGTACAAGAAAGAGACAGGTAAAGAAAGGGTGAATCGAATCGCAGAGGAAGGCATTCCTCGTGAAAGCCCGTGTTTCTCAGCGGCGGAAGGCCCCTGGCGGCGGAGGAGGCGGCGCCGCCCCTCCAGCCATTGGCCCAACACCCCCAAAGGGCATCGGAGCGCTAACCATCATCGACGCGCGCCCACCGCCCATCGGCGGCGCCACACCACTCGGCAGCGCAAGCGACGGCCTCGCTGCCATGCCAGATGGCGCTGGAGGCGGGGCTAAGGAAGTGACGGGCCCCACAATGTGAGGCATGGACTGCGCGATCGAGTTGGAGCCGGCGCCTTGCGAAGGGCTGACGTCCATATACGCAGCATGTGCAGTGAGCTCAGCTGGGACCCCCGAGGCGGAGAGGCCCGGCGGCACCACGATAGAGCCGGACCGGTGCTTCGAGGACGCGTCCTGGCCCTGAGAGGAGGAGGAAGTGGTTGAGCGCCGCGGCTGCTGCTGCTCGGGCTGTTGCAGGTGGGCCGAGGCAGCGGGTGGGGGCGGGGGCGCAGCCGTCGCGAGAGTCTGCACGTGCTCGACCTGGGTCTCCACCGGCGAGAGGGCCAGGGGCGCCGCTTCCGCCAGCGGCTGCCCTCGGAAGTCAAACTTCAAGTCGCCTTCTTTCTCCAATGCCAGTAGCGCGGCCTCCTCTGCAGCGGCTGCTTCTTCTGCCGCTTTCTTCGCTGCGTCTTCAGCGATCTTGGCTTCTTTGCGCGCTTGCAACAATTCGTCCATGCGTCGATCTTCGTCCACCTCGTCCCCAGTGGCGTTCTTCAACTCATCGGCGCGCATCGACTTCTCCATCGCTTGCAAGCGCCGCTCAGCGCCCCCCAGCTCGCTGACGCCAGCATTTTCACTTCCGCCGCCCAAAGCGCTGAAGGAGCCCTTGTTGGCGCCCTTGGATAGCGCAGAATGGCCCGTCTTTTTACGCTTCAAGAACTCGTTGGCGGCTTCCTTGTCGGTGACTCCACCCTTCAAGTTGTCATAAGCCTTGCGCATGTCGTGAGCTTCGCGTTCAAAGGCTAACTTTTCGGTGTCGGTCATGAGGTTAGCCCATTGGTTGAGAAGCTCCACTTGGTCAGCGGTGGGGTTGGTCATCACAAAGAGCTCGTAGGCGGCCTTCGGGAGCACGTAGCCTTCTTCGTCGACCTCATCGCGGGCCTTGATCTTTTTGGCTTTCTTCTTGAGCAAGTTCTTCGCGAAGGCCAACATGTAGCCTCCAGCGGGCCCTTCCGCCTCCCTCGCGCCTCTCTTCGGTTTATTGTTGTCCTTCGCGACTCCTGCCACTCGCTCCACCTCGACCCCTTGCGACGCGAGCAACGAGTCGTCGGGCGCGGCATTGTTGCCGTGCATCGGGCTGCTCGTCGCATCGAAGCCTTCGTCGTTGGCACTTTTGACAATGCCGCGCTCGTCCACCAAGAAATCGCCCCGGCGGTCTTCGGCCCGGAACCGCACCACGTTCAGCGTCTTGAGGCAGTGCAGGAGTTCGGGAAAGAGCACGTTGGCCTTGTCTTTCGGGTGCGTGAACTCATAGAGCACTGCTTTGCTGCCCTCGTGCGACATGACGGGGTACCCCAAATCCGACAGCATCGGCCCTAGTGCTTGCCGGTTCAAGACTGAGGATTTGTCGGTGTAAATCTCAAACGCGCTCGCGCACCGCTTGGTCTCGTCTTGCCCCACCCACCGGTACAGTTGCTCGGTGTGGAATCGGCGCGCGCGTGCGTCAAATTCCGCGTAATACTTCTCCCCGACGTCGTGAATGACCTCCACGAATCGCTCGAGTGGCACCGTCTTGTGACCTTGGCGCAGGACCCCTTCCATCCACTCGTACAAGCATGACGCAGAGGGCACCATTTCGTCCACGTAAGCCGCAATCGCCGGCAAAGCCGTCGCCAAGTCGATCGCCAAATCTTGCGTGAATTGGGCGAGGAACGCCGGCTCGCACACCACTGCAAGCACGTCCTCAATCGCCTCGGGCTCATCGGGCGGGGTCTCAAATACGGTCCCAATGACGTCCCCGTATAAACCGCGCTTCCCGTTCTGCATCACGAAGCCAATCAAAGCAAAGAACTCGGGGAAGTCCATGCGTCCGTCCTTGTGGGGGGGAATCTTGCGCGCCACCAGGTCCAGCGCACTCGACTCGATCTGGTAGAAGCCCAGCATGCGCATGCATTTCTTGAACAAGTAGCGGGGCACCGTCCCACTGCCGGTGCTGTCGAAGTGTTCGAAGGTTTGCATGACCAGGGCTCGGTCGCCTAAGGTCAGCACCCCAGGCGGCACTTTGGGCACTCGGCTCAGGTCTTCCCCGACTTCCGCGGCGTCCAACACCGCAGAAAACGTCTCCGGCAGCCCCGGCCCGCCACGCACGTACTGCTCGCGTCTCGCCTTGGCGTGCGACAGCACCGACACCACGGTTTGCTTGTCCAAGGGGGTGTTTTGGCCTGTGGGGAAGAGGCGGTCCATGATCACCGCGGCCGCGCCTTTGCGAAAGTGCAAATCCAACCGCCACATGAGGGCCTTCAACTCAATGAACGAAATCAAGCCGGTTTGGTCCACGTCATACATGTCGAAGAGTTGCACGATTTTCGCGTATTGCTTCGCGCTGAAAGTGCCCTGGGCCGTCGGGACCCGCCCCATGATGATCAGGAAGTCTTGCTTGGTGACCCACCCTGTATTCTGCGGGTCGTAGGTAGCCATGTACTCCTCAACTTCCATCAGGGTAGGGTTGTAGCCGCCGTTGCGGATGGCCGTGACGAGGCTGGCTTTGTCGAGGAGGCCGTCGTTGGGGAAGGAAGCAAAGAGGGTGTCTGACGTGTGCTTGGCCTTCAGATCCCGCAGCTGCAACGCGGCCTTGGCACTTGAACTTGAAGTTGAAGCGGGTGACGTCACTTCGTCGAGCTCGTCGAAGACATCCACCAATGCGCGCACCTCAATCATGCTTAGGCCGCGATGAGGCGGGGGCACTACCAACATCCCGGCGGGCTTCGCCGGTGCAGCCAAGTCAATTCCACTGCCGTCTTCGGCCATGTTGGGGCGAGGCTCGTACTTGGCCACCACCTGAGCTCGCGCGGCCAAACAGATGAACTGCTTGAGGCTGAAGGTGCCCTTACCCTCGGTGTCGAATTCGTGGGTCAAGAACCGAGCCTGGCTCACGTTCACTTTGCAACCGAACCGCCGCAGAGCCGCGTACAAGTCCATCCGATGCAGCTCGTTGGTCACCTACATGCCATTCGTCGTTAACGTCGTCGTTGTTGAGAGGAGGAGGCGAGTAAGAGGTTGATATTTAATAAATAAACGTTGAAGTGTGCACATATCATTCAAAATAAGCATATAGCACATCATCGAGCAGCATATCAAAGTAAGCAGTTGCACATTGGCAACTATTTCTTTTATACAAGACATCGCTTTTTCTAATTGTTTACCGTAAAGGTGTTGTAAACGCTGGTGAGGTGCGCGCGCTCTTTGTCGTTGAAATGAAACCACGAACTTTGCTCTAGCCGCTGCGCTCTCTCCAGGAGATCGTTCAAAATCTGCTCTTCCATTAATTCAACGGCTTTGTTGGCCATCTATAGAGACCACGGATATTGAAAAAAAGATAATGCGAGAAGAAAGCCAAAGAATGAGAAGAGAAAAAAAAAAGAGAAAAAGAGGACTTTATTGACAAACAGTCCCCGATCTCCCATCTCTCGTAACACGAATTTTCCAAGGCGAACAAGATTCGAGAATGAGAAAAGCGAAGAGCCACATTGGTGCAATAAACGGGTCTGAAGCACTAACCCTTTCGGTGATGGTTTCTGGATCTTCAAAGTCTTCGAGTTCAAGGTGTGACTCATAGCCTTCCGCCGTTCCTTGTACCTCTTGCACCAATTTCCTCAACACGCGCACCGCTCGCACGACCCGAAACAAGCGAAAGAGTCGCAAAATCCGCAGGCCCGACACGAGTGGCGCGTACTGCTCGCTGCTCGCCGCATCTGCGCTCATATCGTTCAGCCTCGACATCAAGACGTTAATCACAATCGCCAAAATGATATCCACCGCGACCACAAATACGTCTAGTTTGTTGAGGTGAGACTTCAAGAACCGGCAATAGCTGTTCTTGACGTAGGCATAAGTGCGCCACCGCACCGCTACTTCCACGAAAAAGAAGACCACCGTTGCCAGCCTATGAAAAAAAATCGAGAGCAGTGATTAGAACCGGTCAAGCAAGTGGAAGAGACTGTAGCTCTAGGGAGCAAAGAGTTCAAAAAAGAAGTAGTCGACATCTCGAGGCAACTCACCCGAAGAGTTCCACCCTCGATCGTTCTTCTTCAGAGGGATCGAACAATTCCGCGCAAACGGCCACGATCAAATCCACAAAGACCACCGTTAACACGAAAGCCATGGTATTGGTGGCCGTTAGAAACTGTCGGGAGGAACAGAGGGGAGAAGGTTGAGTAATCAAGAGACATGGCGCTCGATATTGTAAGTAGAAATGAGTGCGTGCAAGAAAGAGGCAGAAAGAAGGTGAGAAAAGAGGCATGCTGTTGTGAGAGCCGGCAAAACGCCATGACTAGAAAGCGATACTACAATACGTTTCCAATACACTCAAAACTATAGACTGGGGCGTCTAGCATGAAGGGGCAGTGATACCGTGTAGATTTTGTAGTACAAAGTGCGCCGAATCACTTCTTCTCGGTCATCGATGTCCTCTTCTTCGAACCAATCATCGTCATCACTGTCTTCGCCTTCTTTCATTTCAACATCCGATTGTTTCGAACGGCTGGCTTGCTTTGAGCCTCCTTTCGCTTTGGCCTGCTTTCTCTTCAGATCAGCCAACTCAATCTATACTCCCGCCACACACAGCAAAAGAAAAAAAGGGCAAGGTGAGGTGGGGATCAATATTCAAGAAGGCGCCACTAGAAACTTCTGTGGAGTTTGGTAATGATATTTTTGCTGCGCTTTGAATGGTCTGCATATTTGCATGCATTGTTGGTCTACTTCTCTCCTTCTCTCCGTGAATCTCTCTCTACTAGACGTGCGATGTTGAGATCACTATCAACCAACCTCAATGCCCTGCGCCTGCAGAGCAACTACTTCTCGCCGCAGCTCCTGGTCTTTGAGGTAGCAAGAAGCGCACGAGCCCATGGCGATGAAGCACCAGAACACCACCACGAAGCCCACGCTGAGCGCAATGGTCACGGTCTGGAAGTCGCGATTCTGGAGCGACACAAAAGAGATGCGAGCGAATGGACTGGTTGAGAGAGAGAGCATGCATACGAAAGCAGAACAAAAGCAAGTTGCGAGCATAATCTTCGAAGGTAGCGCTAAGCATTTCTTGTCTCCTAAAGTGCGATTAAAGAAACTCACGTCTGCTGCATCGTCTACTGACACAAGGCCGCGTGCCATAGCCTGCGGAAAGAGAGTAGGGCACGGGAGAGAATGCGCAAAAGGAGATATAAGGCGATAAACTAGAATTCACAATCCAGAATAGAGCAGACTCCATTCTGCACCGTGGCTCTGCGGAGTAATTAAAACTCAACGTTTCATCTGTGCCTGTCTACTAGCTCCACAAGCAGTCGTCCTTTCAGATTGTAGTAGCACCCCGTAAACGCCGGACATCAGGAAACAGAACTCAACCCCGTGCACACGAACATATCTCTCGCTTACCGAGCTCTCCATTGCGGCGTCAAATCTCGATGGCCCAGGCGTCCCGTCCTTAAGGCCAGCCAAGGGAGAGCGCGATGAAGCTCCCAACGTCTCAAGGCCCCAGCAACGTGATCGAAGGCCAATTCGGTAGCCAATCAGCAAAATGCATGAATGGACAGCGGTGGTTGGTGGGTTGTTGTCGTGTTGTTTTCGTACAATCTCCCCCCTTGTGAGATTTACAGAGTAGGGTGACGATCATTCAACGCTCCCCAGCTCCTCGGCGTTTTGGCGTTTTGGCTAGCTATGCTTGTGCTTTGTAGGACCAACTATAAGGCTCATCGTAAACAAGAGTAAATAGCGCAAGATAGAGAAGAAGAAGTCAAATATCAAGTTATGGAGGGTAGCATGCATGCTGTAATTGAATAGTTAGTAGGTCTAGAAACTAGACAAGATACAGCCTCCAAGCGACCTCCTTTGGTTGTGTGCTCGCCCTCGTCAACAATTGCATAAAGTGCGCTGCTCGAGCCGGTGCTGTTCTTGTTTGAACCTTAAGTTAGCTTGAAGTATCATAAGCAGCTCTACAATTTATTGTCAATAGCACAGGAGCAAATAATGAGGCGTAGCGGATTGACTGATACGTCCGATGTCGATGAAGCTCATAACACGGTCTACTCCGACGTTTCGTTCCTGAATCGCGACTCCGTGGGCTTTTCTCTGCGGCTGCGGCAGTCAGGTAATCCAAAAATGAGCGCCTCCATGATGGACGCGTTTTTGCCCGACCTGATGCCAACCCCAGAGGAGGCTGCCGAGGACGAAGTAGTGGTCAAAGCGCCGCCGATGAGCGAACAGCGGGTTGCTGCATTGATGGATAGCTACGATGGCTGCCCTGAGGACCACCCCGATTGCAATGCGCGAGAGGAGAGATGGGAGCAAATTGAAGAAATGATTCGCAAAGACCAGGCCGAACTTGTTGCTCTTGAACAAGTGCTCTTTGAAGCGACGGTAATTCCTATGCAGGGCAACCACCACATCAAGAAATATACATTTGCTCGTGACGTAGTCTAGTTCGCTAGGTTGGCTCTAACAGCTCTTTTTGTTGTCTATATTCTTGCAGTGGCGCGGTTTCTTACTCCTCCCTATATATATGTGTCTGAATTCACGTGTTGGCAAATGCAGTCGGGTCGCGACGGGGCGAAGAGCAAACGAGAAGTGGTTTTACAGCGGCTTGAAGATATGGATGACCAGGTATCCTCATTGAGACTGTTGTCTGTTTTGCCCTTACTTCCAGTCACTTCTTTTACACTAATTATATCAATGCACTGCTCAAACTTACTCTGTGTGCAGAACTTGGACAAGCAACAAAACGTGCGCAAGCTCAAAGACGACATTTTAAGCTCTCAGGCAGCCACCGAAGAAACAGCAGCCGCAGCGAAGAAACTCGAAAAGGAAATCAAAAATTTGGTGGTCACCATCGCGGCCCAGGAAAAAGCGCTTCAAAGCGACGACGACCGCCACAGTGCGCAAGACGAGATGGTGGCGCCGGTGCGCGGACACCGCACTCACGAAGGCGAACTTGACGCTTTTGCTGTGTCGATGCTGCCCCGAGGGCTTCCTGGCAGAGGCAATGGTCGTGGTGGGTGGCATTGATTCGGGCATTATTTATACGCGTTATCTTCATTTCGATGTGTATCTTCGGGTGTTGATTTTGCGTTGTCATCGATGACAATCCTAGCTGTCCCTACTCGAGGATCTGAGTTTCTTAGAGAAAAAGGTCAGAGATGGCTTCGAGTATTTGAGTTCACGGTATTGATCTGGCATTACTTGCGATCGCAATCGCTTCGCCGCATTTCTATAGAATGCCATGCTTATAGCTTAAAAGCAAGCACAGCACCTTAAATCTATATAGCTGTACTCCTCTATAGATATGCATATAAGGCGGATGTTCTCCTCTGTTATGTGTTATCTCTTATCTCCTGTCTCCAATACCAAGTATGGGTACTAGCCATACTGGTATCGCTTATAATGATAAATGTTATGAGCGGGCAGCACTTGAAGAAACCTATACGAAGATAGATCCAATATAAGATCGCTTACACCAAAGCAGAAGTGCCACGGAACCGAATTCACTTCGCAGTGACTTGGCCAGTGCATTTGAGTTCGCGAAGAGTTAGTATAAGGGTGCGAAATGGTTAAGAAGTAGCTGTAGCTAGTTCGGCAAAGGAACTCTTGGCTAGTTCTTTGGTTGATTCATTGAGTACTTCTGAGTGGGATGCGTTTCTCGATTTCTTCAAGAAGAGAGTTATTTTCTTCTGTCTTCGTATTCCTAGATTGCTCATAAATCCAAGTCATTTATGCGCATTCAGCTCGAACGAACACTCTGTCCCGTCGACTTGCCCGGAGGAAAAGCGCTAGTTGGAGCCCTAATTGGCCATCTTCATGTGCCTCTGTGGCTGCAATGTACTCGCCTTTCTTTGGTTTGGGAGAGTACTAACTAGACTAGACTAGACTAGACTAGACTAGACTAGACTAGACTAGACTAGACTAGACTAGACTAGACTAGACTAGACTAGACTAGACTAGACTAGACTAGATATATGAACGAGCACTCTGTCCCGTCGACTTGCCCGGAGGAAAAGCGCCAGTTGGAGCCCCAATTGGCCTTCTGGAGCGAATTATCTTGCGCATCTTCATGTGCCTCTGTGGCTGCTATGTACTTGCCTTTCTTTGGTTTGGGAGAGTACTAACTAGACTAGACTAGACTAGATATATGAACGAGCACTCTGTCCCGCCCGACTTGCCCGGAGGAAAAGCGCCAGTTGGAGCCCTAATTGGCCTTCTGGAGCGAATTATCTTGCGCATCTTCATGTGCCTCTGTGAATGCTATGTACTTGCCTTTCTTTGTGCAGGTCGACCTTCGTCCAATTTGACTTAGCCCGGATTTACCTTTTTTATTTGGCTTGTGCTGTTTGGTGATATTTCTTTCATACTGGGACGAGCACGAGTGTAGGTGGTGCGTGGTGTAAGGTATTTGTTTTAGTTCAAAATCAGTCTTCTCGACTCCAGCCTATTTTGGACTAATCTAGTTGTAGTTGTTGTTGTTGTTGTAGTAGTAGTAGTAGTAGTAGTAGTAGTGTAAACAGCGAGCGAAGTGCACGTCGGTTCACCTCAGTGATAAGCAGCTCCTTTTTTTTGTGGCTAAGCGAACGCAAAAAAAAAAACTCGCAGTGGCCCTGTTTAATTCTGCCCCCACAGGGTCTAAAGATAAAGATGCTGTTTAAGAATACGCTGTTGCCAACCCGCAGGCCCTGTGAGCCTGTGAGTGGCATCTGGTATCTGGTTTCCCATTCCCTGTTGGGAATTGGGAATTGTTGGGAATTGGGATTTGGGAATTGAAATTGCTTAGAAGTATATTTTTGAAATCTGTTTCGTTAGCTGGGAAACTGGGAATCATAAATCATATAGCTGCGACATGACATAGAAGCATCTTCGCTATAAAGTCCCTCAAAACGAACTCAAAGTATTTAAAAGGGCGGTGTTGTGCATGTGGGGAGATGCGCGACACGGGAACACGGGAATGAGTTTAATATAAATAATTCGGTGTTCCGTATACTGTATATCTCACAAAATATTAGTTCTGATTTGTATTGGATTCCGAGGGAAAAGGGGTTGTTGTGAGGTTTCTTGTCTTCTTAATACCCGAAATAACATTGATTGGGCTTGTGCTTCAGTTGGGACAGATATCTTTGTCTCTGTTTTGATCATGTGTCATTGTCTGATGAGCCTCCGGGGGTGCTCAGCGAAAATGGTAATGGGCTAATGGGCGTGAGGTTGCCTTGCAAGCTCAAAAGTTGACGTCACCGCCGCAGTAGAGTGCTGCTCGCATCGAGTGCTGATATATTTTGTTATGGAGGCTCACGCGTGGATGGCAATGTGGGGAAGGTAATGTTACTGTTCGTGCGGTGCAGGAGTTCGCTGAGCTCTGCTGCCCACACTGCTAAGCGCACGTCGTCGACGTCTTCGCTCATTGGCTTCGCCTGCCGGAGGCACATGCAAGGAAAGACCCGAAGAACACACGGCGAATGACTGTGCTGAACAATTCCAGAAGTGAAAGTGTGAACCAGTTCCTTATTTCGAGATTTGCCAGAAAAAATACGGTTTGATCAAACTCGAACTAATTCAAACCCCAATGACACAAAATCCAAAGCTGCGGGCAGAATTGTACGCGCGCAAGTCATAAGTGAAGGGAAATTGTGCAGAAGGCAGATTATGCAAAAGCTTCTGACTCGAATACAACGATTAAAGATATGGAGTACGATACAGTTAATCGTGGTGCAAATTGCCTGATGTATTTCGCTTGATTCGCTCACCTTGCCCACTCGGTAACTTCTCCACGCGGTGGCTGTGCGGAGGTCGTCAGCTTGCCGCTCCTTCGGCAAACTCGGCCAGTGCTCACCTTTCCACCACACCATCACTTGTTCGACCGCAGCCCATCCTTGTTTACCATGCTTTGGCCGCCGCACCAACCCATTTTGTTGCAGGGCGAGTTCTAATGCCTCCAAAGCCGTTTCCTTGAGGATACGCTCCTCCTTAGACACCTTCATATTGTACTACCACCAACCCAAGTCTTGTGGGCAACTATGAGTCTTTATTTCTTGTAAATTTCAATTAAACTTTGATCAGAAGAGTCGATTTCGAGTTACCATGGGCGAATGGAGTTTCTCAATGCTCAACGCATGGGGGTGGAATTTCGCAAAGACATGACAGCCGAAAGACGCGAGGAAGAACAGGCTATTTAAAATTAAGAATCTTCAAACTTCTACTACTTCGGTAGATCTACAGCGAGCAGCCAAGGGTGCATTTGATCAAGGCCAGCCGTTCACAGTCCAGTCATTCGGGGCTAAAGTATGTGCGGTGACCCGTGTTAACAATTATTCTTGGTTATTTACTCCTGCAAAGTCCGCTACAGAAGTTGCAACCAATCACAAGATGGGGTTTAGGAAGGGGAAGACACCGATACATTTTGGGACAACTTCAAGACAGTCCCTATTTTTCATCGAAAAATCAAAACGGTCGTCACAATTTCAAAATAATCAAGATGGTCGTTTTGATGTACGAAATAATCAAGACGGTCGTTTTGCTTCTCTTTTAA
>Ga0307979_1002967_pt1 | contig 11573 bp, 8 predicted proteins | sample OrgLakmetage1058_FD_201833 | JGI IMG/M metagenome (GOLD analysis project Ga0307979, IMG submission 201833) | Saline water microbial communities from Organic Lake, Antarctica - #1058 | ecosystem: Environmental > Aquatic > Non-marine Saline and Alkaline > Saline | place: Antarctica: Organic Lake...
GTGTCTTGAAGTATACTTGAATGGCAGCTCGACGCACACTCGACGCAAACTCAGCGCACAACGATTGTTCAACTCGCGGAGTAAGTCGTTTACTTTAAGGAGCTATGCAGCAAATTCAGACGGGTCACGCTTCCTTTGGTTCGTCCTGATGACCATGACAACAACATCTTGTGAAGACATCAATTTGGACGCAGACAATGGCTTTACAACGTGTGGACGGAGACTCAGTCGGGTTTTAAAAAAAACATTTGGCAGCACAAACTCTTCAACTAAAATGTCGTTGGCGGTTCGTTTACTAATTGGTGAGCTTTTGGACAAGCTACGCTCTGCGTTGGCCATGAGAACAACATCTTCTTGTATTTCATACTGCCATACAGTATGTGGATATATACGAGTATATACGTGTATATACGTATATACGTGTATATACCGTAGGTCATTTTTCCATATATACGGTTTGAGCCATCCCTACTTATTACTACAGTATCACAAAAAGTACTTTAGTACAGTAGGAAGCTAGCTAGTAGAACGTTAAAAAGTGCGCTACGTACTGTGTAGAGGTTCGAAGCTTCAGACTGTCAGTAACATAAGCGCACACTGTAGGCACCTTGCAGCTGGCAAGTATTTTTTATAAACCAATGAAGTACGTGGGCACATGGTTATCCTTACTCGCAGTGGTGCCCGTATCGAACTGTTTCGTTTCCCCTCTTCCTCACATTCCACTCTCGAGGAATTTGAAATCATTGCGAAGTAATCAAAAGGATAACCCGGATGGACCGCCAAGATCTTCAGAAGATCAATTTAATGTTGATGAGCTCAAATCAGCGTGGTCAATGGGCAAAGAAGCTGGCAATGGTATCCGCAAGGAAGTCGTCCGAAGATTTCAGGACCCCAAAATTGATGACGTAGGCCTAATCATTACAGACGCTCTTGTCGCTGGAATCATCGCTCCAGGCATCGAAATTTTCCTGACAGTAGGTTCTGGTTCACCGCTGCCACACTGGGTGTATCCTTCAAGCGGCCTCATCACATCAGTGCTCGTGCGTGGCGCTACATTAGCTGCATGCTTCGTTGCAGGCGCCTTCGCAGCCGAAGTAACTAAACTAGATATCTACGAGAACCTTGATCCTCCTGCGAAATGTGCTCAACTAACTTTTTGCTGCACACATGTAAATTAGGCCTATGACCGAAGAGCGTACGATTACCCACCGCCCCAGGGGAAATCAGACCGTTACGAAGAGACGTTAAAACGGGTGCTCTCAGCGGGGGCGTTTGCTGCGGGCTTGTTAGTGGTGACGACTCAATTAACGACGGGCGCGCAAATCGGATTTGGGGTTGTTTATGGTGACGCCCCTGCAACCGATGCAATTTTGCTTGCGACTACAGACGACCTCATACGGGATGGCCTCACAGAAGCGGTTATTATGACCTCTTGGAGGATGTACAGAACTTTCATGAGCCGCTACGACTGAGAAGTTTTGAAGTCCTTAGAGACTAAGTGCCCTCTATCGCCTGTTTATCATCCCGGGCTTCTTATACAAGTGTCGTTCATCTCACTTATACTTCCGCACTTCGATCAACACGGTATCTAATTGAGTTTTTGAGTTAAAAATACTCCTGGAACTTAGAGAAATTATTGAGTTTAAACTTTAAAATTAAATAAGAAATAAGGCAATAGAACTATAAATAGAAATAAGAGCACACCAACGTGGGGCTTGAATTTAATTAATTACTTCATTTAAGCCACATGCAGTCCGACTTAGACATGAATTAACACCAACCCTGACCCCCTAACCCCACCCTATAAACCATAAACCAAGCGGTGCCAAGCAGCCAAACGCAGAAACCGGAATTATGAATTATGAATTAGAATTAGTTCAGCTGGGTTTGGTAGGACAGTTGTATGCAATAAGCAGTCACAGATGCAGCAACGCGGCACTTTTCGCAACAAGAATACTGGAATATATGACTTGCGGCTTGTTGTGGCTTCTTTTGCTTTTGTTTTGTACTTTAATTTTAACTCAGCAAGTGCGAATTGCGTGGTGCTGTAATCGTTTGGAATTCTTGGACCGAAAGCTAATATTTGGTATTAGTGCATGAGTTTCGTGTATGTACGACAAAAAAGTACATGCACACAAACGGTTACAAACGATTGGCCCATTGCTTTTAGGATGGAGCTGCAGGACTAGAGGGCAAGGACCACCACCTCACGCACGCTTTGGGCGCGCATCCAGTCGGTCTAAAAGACGCAAGTGTTTCGGAAGCGCCTGCAAGCCCAGGACAGTGTTCGCCGCGATGAGGCCGCTACCAGCCACTGCCGGCACGCCAATGCCCGGAAAAGTCGCGTCTCCGCACATCGTTAAACCCGGCACTGGAGTCGTCGGAGGTGGGAACACGCCTTCGGAGGGCTGGATGGCTGGGCCGTAAGTGCCTCGGTACTTGCGAAGAAACCGCTGATGCGTCAGCGGTGTGCCAACGCGTGAGATTACCGCGCGCTCACGAATATCCGGAATGATGCGTTCGAGGCTCTCCCACAAGTAAGCCGATCTGGTTGCAGGGAGCGTTAGCGTTATAGTAACGAGATCACGAGACCATCACTAAGGACACTTCGTCAGTGGTAGAGCTCATAGAAGTCGCAACAAAAACAACTATTTTGATGAAAAACAAGAAGTTACCTTTCTTCCTTCAGTTGGGCATATTCAGGCGAATTTCGCTTCAAGCCTTCCCACTTGTCGAAATTTTCTGTGGCCGGCGTGTAGGCATGGAGAACCTAATTTTTGGAGGTATGCAACTCAGAATGCCTGCAACCGAAGAAATAATTAAGAATGGAAACAATTTGAGGATGCTACTTGTCTATCAATATCTATTCATTACCATGTGACCCTCTGGAGCCAGGCTTGGGTCGTGCGTCGAAGGAATGCTCACGAGCACCGCGTTGTCTTCGGCTTCAACGCCTTTGTCCCAGTCGCTCAGAATCATGTAATGGCATTGCAATGCCGCCAACTTCTCGGCGGAAAGGCCAGCAGTGCTGAAGCCCACGTGCAGGTGCATGAAACTGTTACAGGCGGGGGTGGTTGATTGGTCAACGCGCCACTTTGCTTCCGCCTTGTTGCTTTTTCTGCTCTTCGTGGCGTCATCATCGCTGTTCTGGAGTAACTCTTGTGTCGCCCACGTACCCGCATTCGACACGACACCGTGCTTTGCCCGCAGAAAGTCACCATTTTTAACTTCTACGCCAATGATACGACCGCTGCTGTCACGCACAAACCTCTTCACTTCAGCTTTACATTGCACAGAGCAACCAGGCGAAGCTTCAATGCTGCCCACAAGTGTTTCGACTATCGACTTGACACCGCCTTTCGGGTAGTCCATGACGTTATCCTGATACGACGCAGAAGTGTAAGCTCACACATAGCACACGGGAAATGCAATCAAATGCAGTGAATATAGTTGGGCTCACTTCTTTGTAAAATTCGCCCATCATCATGGCCATTTCAGCAACCACAGTGCCGTTGGCAGGCAAACCGCTCAAGCAGAAGCAAAGCAAGTCGAGCCAATTCCGGCCGAACCCAGCCTTCAAACCAGCCTTGTCTAGAAGCTCGCCAAAGTCAGTGGTCATGGTTGAACCCATTTGCCACGGCAAAGGAGCATTCGGTTGAGTGGCCACAGCCGCAAAGTTCGGCAAATACCGAGCCGTGGTTGCAGCTACACCTGGGTCTACGCGCAGAGCAGCGGCTGGCAGAGCTTCAACGGCTGAGGCCAAAGGCTTCATGGACGCCTGAAGACGATCCCAGGCTGCCACTTCGCTGGAGCCAGCGACGGACTGAAGAACATTTTCTTTGAACTTTGCCGTGTGCACAAAGTCTCCTTCCGGCAGGCAGAGCCCAAAAGTATTGTAGGTAGCGCACGGCACCTCGAGGCCCAGAGCATCTAAAGCGTCTCGCAGTGGCGAGGAGCCGCCGCCTCCGTTGCCAGTCAGGCCAGAGAAAAAGCTAGGGCCAGTGTCGAAATGGAAAGTCCCGTCAACCCCTTTTGCTTTCATTGAAAACCCATGGGCGGCGCCACCAGGTTCTGTGTGAGCCTCGAGCACAGCAACGGAGTGCCCATAGGACGCAATCGTAGCAGCGCACACTAGACCACCGAGCCCACTTCCGACCACAATGACATCAACATCATTGCTCTTTGACGAGGCTCGCCTGGTAATTTTTGGGACCTGAGGGCGCCTAGCGTGCAAAGAGGTTGTTTGCAATCCAGAAACTGGCACCACGTCAACAATGGAGGCGACCAGTGTGGCCAAGAATAGCTTTGAGACCATAGCTTTTGATAGGAAAACTTCGGCTGATAGAAAGTTAGCCACAACCCAGCAGCGGTAAATATTGAATAGAGGAGGACGAGCTCGTTGTCAACGCCTTCTGGGCTCCGGGCACGACCGTGACTGTTGCGGTACTACTTACTTCCTGTAATTCAGGAAGTTCTTGTGATTTCAAAGATACGGTGTACGTACGTCATCACGGTAAACGCTAACTGGTAAATGCCCGAATACCTTGCTAGCTACAGTAGCTAATATTAATATTGCGTTCTATACGTGGATAGGATAGAAATTACTACATGGTATTAAATGATACGATATAAAATTGTTTGGAAATATTGTCTCAATCTATAGAGCAATTCCGATTCCTTCATGGCATTGGCCTTCTGGAGCGAATTTGAATTTGCTAGCGCACATGCAGCTCGAGGTTATTCTTTATGCGCTTTTAGAAGACGGCCTGGCTTATATGTTGCATTGAATTAGAGATAGATAGTGATAGGGGGCCCTGGGCAACCTTCCCAGCTCCATGGGAGCATGGTTGACCACACAAACAGGCAGCACATAAGGTTGTGGTGCTCTCATCGGAACACCGAACACCGGGGTATTTGTGCTGATACCATAACCTGCCGATTGTCCGGTAAGAACGTAACGCCCGCTCTCTATATCTCGTTAATTCGGTAAGTCGAACCTCCCCCACAAAGGGGAAATTCCTCAATAACACAATACCTCCCACATACATCAACAGATGTCCCCTATCACTGCATTAGGGTGCTCTGCCTCTAGCGGAAGCGTCGGTCCGTATACCGGACCTCACTCTAGCTTTTGTGACTGCTGTGTACTTGCTTAGGCTTTTCTATGTTCTTGGAAGAGCAATAACTAGACTTGGCTAGGCACGTGATTCATGGAATCCGGGTGTACTAATGGGATTGGGTTGAAATATGTTACACGCCACAATTGCACGAGAAACACCAACGGATTGCTTAACCCCCTCTTACTGCAATAACTCACGCTCGAATTACCCTCCATTCTCTCCGATGAGAGAAGGCGAGTCCACTCGGGTATCCTACAATAGACAAAGAGGTGCAACGAAAAGCCAATTTTTGAGTTCCACGTACACCAGCAACCAGCAGCCAGGAACCCACCCCGGAAGCCCTGGAGGCAAATTAGGCATCCAAGAAGTGCATCTCCGGAGTGCACATCTGCCTTTGCAGCAATCTAAAAGCGGGACTTGGTGTGGGGTTATAGGCCCATTTCGCACAACGAGACATTCAAAACGGTAGTAGCATTCGGTGTAGAGTCGACAAGCCGCATTTCTCGTACAAGCGAGCATGCAGACTCGCCGAGATGCGTATACGCACGCATAAACTTCGAACACAAATTAGAATGGTTGCTACAAAGTCCACGTGTCAGATTCGTTTCGTGGTCACTTGGGCACACCTGTAGAGCTTCCCATGGGCCAAGGAAAATAAGCGCGCCTGAGCTCGCTCGCTCTCCGAGAACCATGAAGTCATCAACGAGGACTACAGCCGAATTCTCCCGAATGTCAGTGAAGTGCAGACTGGCAATATGGGCTATGTCAACAGAAGCAATATGATGAATTTTATCCATAGCTACAGAAACGATAAACTCATATTTGAAGTTATGCGCTGTTTCATACACGAGGACCTCGTTGAAGCAAGTCACTGCGTATAAAGCATCGTGGAGTTCAACCCCAGATGCACACTTGCCCGAGGCTTTGATTTCTGTGTTCTTGTAAAAGAAATCTTTTACATTGTTTTCTGTTGGATTATCAATGTTGAGAATATTAGAGTTTTCGAAGTTTGAACTGATGAAGAAATCGTATTCTTTCGTATTCTGCTTGGCAAGGAATGGTGCGAGATGACGCGAAGTAAAACTGTCATGAACAGGACCATGAACACACACTCCAACGCGAAACACTTCAAGATTGTGACTACGGCCTGGCTTTCCTATGTAGTTTCTTTGTTCCATGAAAGGTCTACTGTGGGGTGAACGAGATTGCAAGAGAGAAAGGTAGGCAGAGACTTCGCTTTGATTTTCGTGCTTGTAAAACGAAGCAGAACACTGAGGTTCTCTGCTTTGAAGAGATGATCTGATTATGCCCATCATACACGCCTTGTGACATGCACCATATTCAATAAAGCCGCAATGTTTTAATGAAGTTGACTCGTGCTCAAACGCCATAAGCCTTTTCATTGGCTCGCAAGGAGGTCCATCGAAATCCTTGTTTGCCCATTCAGCAGAAGAACGGGGTAACGGCAAATACTGATTGAATATACTTCCATTGCATACTCTAACCCATTCCGGTCCATTACCGCACGTAATAAAAGCCATTACTGGGCTCAAAAATATTGCGCCAGCGTGACTGCGAGCTGCTATTCCCATTTGATCATCCCATATCACAATGTTTGCTCCCATACCAAATTCAGCAAATGCTATGTCAATCCTCGGGAAAGTTTTAAAGAACATGGTATCCGGACGAATTCTCGCAACGAAGTCGTAAGAGAATCCTCTCCTTGACTCCTCTGCTTCAATTGCCGAATAGCACGCCACATAGCGTGCGACCATGGGAAACATCACAGTGTCCATTTGTGAGTGTGGCTGACATTTTGCTGGGCCATATGTTACTGTATGTGCCTTCGAGTTCATATTTGAACGTCCGCGAATTGATTTCATAATTGTCTCTGAACCCCCGCTCCTCTTATTCTTCTTTGAAAAAGGATCGGTATCCACTGATAAAAAATACTCATAGCGTGGATGGTGGAAATTAGACTCAAGTCCAGCTTGAACGAGCGGCATGAAAAATGTTCGGAGCTGTCCTGTGAAGCACACAGCCACGCTTGGCTGGCTAGATTGTAACGCTTCGATATAACCACGACTGGTATCAAGAACAGGCGCATGCTTCTTCTTTTTGGCAGGTGCTTTTGTACCTGGAATGGCGAGCTTGAGGTGGGCGCCGTGGCTTCGGCAACATGATATGACGACTACGACTAGAACTGCAGCAGAATGCGTTATTGAGCGTCTAACCATCGCAGCTTTGCTTTCAGATTAACGCGAATCTACTTCGAGGGCATCATCATTTTATCTGGCACGCGCTTGAAGAATCGACCACATGAAATTCATGCAGCCTTCCACAGTTGGATCTGCATCTAAGATTGGTTTATTCTGCCTCAAGACCTCCTATAGACCACTGCAGATGTGCACAGGTAGTCACTGAACTCAGCTACTGTAGCAGCTACCTCTAGCTACTGATAGCTGCTGTGTGTAGCCGATGATGCGAGCTCTCTAGCCCTCTAGTTTATGTAAAAGGATTAGCTAGCAGAGTCTAGGGCCAGAGTTGAAACATGTGGGCAATGAAACATTAGAAACGAAACACATATTTCGCGCGCGTTTCGTTTCGAGAAACAACTCTGTAAACTTCACTTGGCGTTTCAAGTTTCGGGAAACGAAACACGAGTATGCCGCGCGCCGTTTCTTGCTCTTGTGCAGTTGGCACTTCAGATCTGTAGTTCTGTTTCCTCCCCCTAAAAGGGGAGAGCGGTGTGGAGCATCATACCACTGTATTTTCTAACAAGACGTGGATCTGACGTGGACTTTTTTTCGAGTCAGAAACCAAAAAGAAAGCAGCGCGGTCTGACTGGAGCTGCACCTGCCTCTCGAATCTGGTCACTGGTCCTCAGTGTCCTCACTCTGATACAGTGGATGGATGAATCGCCTCGGAAGCGGAATGAACCAGATATTAGGGCCATGTTTAGCCCTGTATCGAAGACTTCTAAATCTACTTCCCTTCAGTCTAGCAAGGAAGCACAGGAAAACTCAAAAATCATGGAGCGCATTAAGTTTTTCGAGAAGCTCACGGCTGCTCAATTCAAGGCAAACCGTGACGAGCACATGAAAGAATTGATAGCGATGAAGGCGCATTATAAGCCAGGATGTTGGATGGTGGAGGCAGCACGCATCGCTTACACGAGGAACCCAGGGAAACCTTTGCAGCCCGGACGAGTTGTTGAAGGCAAGCCGTGGCCGAAGAAGATGAAGATTGCTGGCGCCTGGTTGGAGGTCATGAACATAAGCGAGCTGCCTTGGGGTACCGAAGAGGGCCAAGAGACGCGGGTGCTTTGCCTCACCGACTTCAGCGAGGTAAGTTCAGTTGCGGGTTCCCGTTCAGATATCTTCCTTCCATCTTCCATCACTGTCGATGTCTCAAAGCTTCTCCTACGCTTTTGTGTGTGTATCCAGTTCTCGATGCCCAATACATCGTTGCTCTATCGGCATTTTAGGACGTATCCTACTCCAGTGAACGTCGCTGTCCATAAAAGACTTAAAGGAACTTCCACGCACACCCGAACGAGTCACTCTGCTACACGCCTGAGCAGGGAAGCTCTCCTTCCATATCATGTTGCTTACGCGAGGATGATACTTGAGTCAGGAAGTCCTTTCAGTCTCGGGGAAAATCGAGCTTTCCGAGAGTAAGTACCTTTAATATTGGTCTCATTTTTTCCGTGTGCTTTCGCATCGTCGCGTGCTCATATCTTATGTGTTCCTCAGGTTCATCATGAAGTGTAGTGGCAACAAGGTTACCCCGCCTTCCATCGCTTACGCTAAGAAGATACTTGGCGTCATGCTCGAAATGTGCACCGAGAACATGAAGAAGCGGATTGCGGCAGCGAAGGCGCGATACAATGGCATCGCATTCGTTGGGCTCTCTGCTGACACCTGGTCCTCTCGGCGCACCCAAGGCTTCATTGCCGTTGAGATCTCGTTTGTTTCCCTGAATTCGGTTGGCAAGGGCTGCATGGCGGTGATGTGCTTGGGTTGCAAGTATTTTAAGGGGAGCCATACGAAGGAAGCTATCGCTGAGGTGCTGCGCGAGGTCCTGGCCAAGTTCGGGCTCGATTCTGATGACGTGATTATGTACGTGTCAGATTCTGGCGGCGGCATTCCTGCGGCGGCGAAAGTGCTTCGCTTGTCTAGAATTGCGTGCATGTTGCATTTGCTCGACACCATCGTGGGCCGCGCGCTCGGGTTGAAAGGCGTGGGTAGCGGCCCGCGAGCACGCCCGCACGGTGAAGGCGCTCCCTTGTTGAAGGCATACCTGGAGCGGGCTACAAGCCAGGCCAGTGTTTGGAAGAATTCCAACCTGAAGCTTGAGCAGCTCGAGGAAGCGCACGAAGAGGCTGAAGACGAGCGCGAAGCCTTTGAGGTGCTCTTTGGCAATGAAAACGTGCGCAAAAAGTCTCTTACAAAGCTGCAACAGCCCAACAACACGCGAATGTGGTCGCACGAAGCCTTCATTCGTTCGACTTGGCGATTGCAGAAGACGCTGAACAAGTGGTTCTCTAAATTCGCTAAAGGCGCTGATGTTGAGAAGCAACTTCCCTACCAAGATAGGCTCCTTACACCTTATGTGTTGTCGTTGCTCAAAGTCATTCGTGAAGCACAGCAGGCGGTCGAGGCTGCAACTTACCCTACGGCATCTTTCTATTTCGCGATCATTCACGACTTGAAGGAGTACTTCGATCGCGAGATGTTCCTCATTTACATGGAACCGGATGATGAGCACGCAATCCCATGTAAGCTGACCGACATGCCTGCACCTGCGCAGTACCTCGTGCGGAATGTGAGAACGGAGCTCGAGCACTATTTCCAGACTGTGCATAGGGAGGTGGGCTTGGCCGCATATTTCGACCCCCGGGTCAAGGGACACCCTGCTCTTGACTGTATACGTGGTGAACTACGCGGCGTGGCCGAGACTCGTTTTGTGAAGGTGCTTGCGCCGATGCTGAAGGACGACCCTGGATACAAGATCGAGAGTGGCGACAAAGGTGAGGTCGAGCACGCGGCGGCGAAGCCAAGGTACCGGAGCACTATTGATGCATCATTCGGAGTTGATGTAGCTGCCACATGTCCTCCTATTGAACGTCGTGGGTCACGTGCAGCTGCGGTTGCAGAGCCGAAGTCCAGTCACACCAAGGCCGTGGAGCTTGCGGAAGTCACTTTTCAACGCTTCGAAGAGATGCCAGTGGTGGACCAAGTGTTGTACGGCAAGGGTAGTGGAGACTTCAGCCTTCTTGCATTTTATGACGGGCTGAACCTTGGCTTGGGTAAGGAGGTCGACGCAGCCTTCAAAATTGTGGCGACGAGCTCGTTTGGGACTCGTGCTTCCGCAGCAGGCCCAGAAACCATTTTTAGTCTGGCCGGCCGAATGTGCACGGCGCTGCGCAACAGCCTCTCCGTTTGGTGCATCGAGCTCCTCGTCTTCTTGTCCAAAAACAAGGAATACCTGCCAAGTGACGATGAAGTGGTTGCTGAAATTTTGCGACGCGATAAACTGCCGAAGGCGCGCAAGACTTCTCCGCAAGCTGCTGAAGACCCTTGCCCTGGTGACATGAGCGACGGCAACGACGACGACGAAGACATGTACTACCGCCAAGCTACGGTCTTCGATGTGCGTGACGAAAGCGTACCTGAGGAAAGCAATGACACGAGCGGTGGCGGTGAGGGCGAAGACGATGAAGACGATTTGGAGCCCGCGAGCAACGCTCTCGTCAACCATGACCCAAGGCCTCTCGTTCTCACGGACTCCGAGGTCTCAGATCTCTACAGCGACGTCACTGAGGCGCGCTTGGATTGCATTGAAGGACCGAACGACGACTTCGAGGAGTTCATGTGGGAGCTCTCTCAAAAAGATCTCTTTGATGATCTTGATGCACTGGGAGTATAAGTCGTTGTGTTTCTAAACAAGAACGCATCGCCAAAAACAGGAACCCTCCATTCATAGCTCTGCGGCTCCTAAAGCAGACAACAAACCCCACTGATCTCACATAAACAACGAATTTGCTGTGGAATAGCTATGCAGCATGACTCAATAGAATTATATGAATAGCTTATCCCTAATTCTTACTTGAATTGGATTTAGATTTCACCTGGGGGATTGGAGTGGGCAAGAGAATTAAGGTAAAGTGTCTCCTCTAGCTAGCCCTTGCCATTATCCATTATTAGTCACTAGGTAACAAGTCTTTAGTACTTTAGACAGGTCAATGTATAGTTCAAACCCCGTATAGCTGTAGCTGTAGCTGTAGTTCTGTACAAGTACCAGGTGCGGATGGGAGGTCTATGCAGAGGTGGTGGTTGTTTGCTGGTTTGCTATCACAAATGGAGCAATGTGCGCCATGTATGCAGTGAAATGCTGCTTCAAAGTGCGCGACATCTTCTTTAGACATCACGAGGTGCCTCTCTGCACAAC
>Ga0307979_1002969_pt1 | contig 11570 bp, 12 predicted proteins | sample OrgLakmetage1058_FD_201833 | JGI IMG/M metagenome (GOLD analysis project Ga0307979, IMG submission 201833) | Saline water microbial communities from Organic Lake, Antarctica - #1058 | ecosystem: Environmental > Aquatic > Non-marine Saline and Alkaline > Saline | place: Antarctica: Organic Lake...
CAAAAATGCAAACAACAACATGCAAGCGGGCCGCTTGTGGCCTAGCGGCCCCTCCCTATCAAAGAGCTAAACCCATATATCTTCCATCAAACGCCACGGACGCTAGTCGTGGTCGTCCTCCAGCGTAGAAGCAAGTATGTCTCTTGGTAGTAACCTACTACAGACCTAGCTTACTACTACTTATGCAGTGTACTGCACGCAGAACTCGCAGAACGACTACTGTAGACGGACACTGACTACCGACTACGGCGAATCCAGGTGCTCGGATGCTCGGATGGGCGGGCACACGTAAGGAATACGGCATCATTATGTCATTGAACTGCTCTCACTGTCTCACTGCCTATCTAGAACTATAACGGCGCAAGGAATTCAAACTCTGACGAACTCGAGTATCGTCCATGTGATGTGCCATGTGTGCGCTTTCCTGTCCGCTCTCGAGAGGATATGCACGATCCCGCCCAGGTCCTGATATTCAGTACTCAGGTCACTTGCGGTCTTGGGGGCTTTGGCAATGGTTCATGTGGCAGTGGCGGGGAGTTCGAGTTAGTTATGTGTGGAAGTAAGTGCGGTTGCGGATCTAATCTGAGCTTTCCGCTCTGAATTCGCACTCAGGGAAATAGACATATGCGTCATATACGCAATACGCCCACGCATGGTTAAGTGGAAGTGGCATAAGAGCAGATAAGCATCCAAGCACGCTAAGCAAGAAGCAAGATGTACTTTACGTACGTATCTCTAATTTAACAAGTTTCATAGATCTGTATTCCACCGCCACGGCCGTTGTAGTAGCAGTAGGAGTAGTAGCAGTAGTAGTGAAATCAAAGATAATGACTTCTGCGTGTGCGTGCAAGAAAATGTTTTTGGGCGTAATTTATGGGGTTCATTGACAAAGAGAAAAGGGAGTTATAACCAGGTGGTTGTAAATCAATATTGGTAAGCATCTCAAAACTTGCTTCTATCATTGAGCCGATGAAGCAATCTTCCTATAACAAATAGCCAATGAAGGAACTTAATCGTCGAGTTGCATTTCTTATGAGAAAATTTGAAGATGGCTCTCAATCTGAGAGCGGCATAATGGGCATTCTCGTACGTCAGGTTGAGCAGCGCATGTAGCGCAGAGGCAGAGATGCCGACAAGGAAGTAGCACAATTGTTTTTTCGGCGTCTTGACAAATAACGCAGAATTGATGTTGAGCAAAAGTGCTGTCGTTTGAATCATTGACACGTTCTTCAACTACGGTAGTAACGAGCACCGGTACCTTACCTTCAGGCAAAATTCCCTGTTTTGCGACTAAAAACTCGTTGTTTGAATTCGACCTCATCTCGGAAGTGTGATCCAAACGTTCATTCTTTGTTGATTCGCTAACAACTTCGCAGCTGAGCACAGAACTCGATTTATCCGTAAAGGACTGACAACTTTCCTCTCTTGATTGAAATTGCGACAACTCAGAAATGTCTTCAGCCGTTGCTAATACCGTGGGGGAGTCTAGGATTGGTGCTGAAGCAGAAGTCGTGTCTCTTGGATTGTTCCGCTCTACTCGTGCTTTATCTTCAGTGACCGATTCATCCAAAAGGCTTCGAAGACTTTCTTCTCCAACTTGAGAGCGCGGTAGTTCGGGAATATCTTCGGCTACTGTAGATACCACAGAAGTGCTTGGTATCGAGTACGTCCGAATACACGGCAACTCCAAACCATTAGCAATCGAGGGTACTTGATTACGCCGTCCTTGAATCATTGTAGGGGATGCTCTAAGTTCTACCACTTCATTTCCTTGGATTCCGTCAGCATAATTCGACCTCGCATTCAGGTTGCGAATAAATTGAGAAATGAACGACTTGTTTTCAGATCGCGTGCACAACTGCTCACATATAGTGAGAACCGTTTGAGCGTCGTGAATTTTCCGAATTTTAATGCAGAAGTCGATAGATCCAGCAGTCGTGTGAGTGATATAAGTCGTCATTAATATGTTCATTAACATAAACATGAGCACTACAACTGGGTGAGATAAAGGGAGTAGACCAGCAGTGACCGATATGGTTATGTTTAATGGTATTACAAGAACAAGAAGTATCATTTGCAGCCCTGGCGCCAGCGAGAGTGCATATACGTCAAGGAAGAATATCCACACTCCAAGGTAAGGCCAGTGCTGGTTACACCATGACTTCCAATGCACGCCATGACAAATTTCGAGCTGAGTTTCTTCATCGAATGTAGACAAAACCTTGTGTAGCCTCTTGAGGATTTTTAAATTATTCAGTGGGGTCAAAGCAGAAGCCAGAAAGAGAGCCCTTGCTTCCTGCTCTGGTTCGCGAAGATCGCGCCAAAGTTTCGCGCGAAAAAGAAGGACTCCGAGATTGACGAGAGTAACGACAACGAGTAGCAACCACAGAACGAAGCTAATATTCCAGAGGTCCTCCATCCACTGCATCTTTGAGGATAAAGGTAGGTTCGGTGGTTGCTAGTATTATGGTCGCAAGTACCACAGATAAATATACTAGCTGCTGAATGGATTTTTCCTTATGATTCTGCAATACGGTCGGTACGATTAATACTTAGTTGGCACCAGATACTTCAAATACTTTAATACTTCAAGGCTGCTTTAAGAGAGTGTCTAAATGGCCGCGGTGCAAGGGTGCAACTAACCCTACGTGAGTCGCAACGTTGATCATCTCTTTCAGGTACACTACAAACACGTCTTTTTTCCTTCTAATTGTCCAGTCCAGTCGTCTTGCTACAACCAAGATACTCTTGCTCTGTACTACAGATACGTAAGTACAGTACAGTACTATCTGTAAGAGCTACTACAGTATGATACGATACTTAGCTACAGTGTAGCTAGTTAGCTACAGATAGTAGCCTTCTTAGCATCGTTGCTAAACATAGCTCTCTGGCATCTCTATTCTCTACCCGTTAAACGGTCACCCCTTCGTTCCTGTATATATCGGTGTATCTCTATTCATTACGGTATTCGGTAGTACTGTAGTGTGAGCAAGCCATTACTAAAGCGAGATCAAATACTAGGGTAAATAGACAAGTCAAGACCTCTTCATGATAAAATTATAAGACCTGTGATTGAAGCGTCGTGGACAGAAGCCTAAAAAGTAGTAATGGTAAAATTTTATGCTGTAAAAGAGGGACGTCGCCCAGGTATATATACCTCGTGGGATCAGGCTAAGGCGCAGGTCGATAAATACCCTGGCGCGGTTCACAAAAAGTTTAATGTCCTTTCCGGTGCCCAAGAATTCATGGGAGATCCCTCTGCTCGCATCTACGGAAGTTACACCTTGCCACCCTGGGAAGGTGAGTGCTCGAATACTGCGACATTGGCTGGCCGAGATTCCAAGCGCTTTCGCTCCGACGACGACGATGTAGTTTGGGTGGCAACAAAACGGCCAACTCATCTGCTTGCAGACTCTTCCAGCCGGGCTACTAGCAGTCGCGCGGTGGCGGAGTCATCAACTCCATCGCTCTTGATTTACACCGACGGTTCGTGCCTTGGGAATCGGAACGTAGAAACGTCGAACTGCCCAGCTGGGTGGGCTGCCGTGGCGGTAGATCCGTTGAACTCCAGCGTGGCCGTAGCCGAGCTTTACGGGCCCGTGATCACTCCTTCGGTGCGCAAAGCGCAGCCGCATTTGTTGCCGTTTGATTCGGGTGCTGAAGTAGGCTCCAACAACACGGGCGAGCTGTGCGGCATTCTCGAAGCTCTTCTATGGGTGCGCTCACACTTCTCGACCTCACCGAGCACCACTGCGACTAACGGCGGAAGGAGGCGAATCGTTGAGGTGCGCACTTCGACTTTGTTGTTTGGAACAATATTCGCATGACCATACGTAAGAAGTAAATGTGTGCTCGGGTTGAATTCTTGAAATGAGTTCTTTCTTTCTTTGCGCGTTGAATCAGATCCGGTACGACAGTGAGTATGCTAAGAAAGTAGTCACCGGCGAATATCAGGCAGCCAAAAATGTGGCTCTCGTGAATTGCGCAAAGCGAGCGCTTCAAGATCTAGCTTCTTCTTCTTCTTCTTCGTCGTCGTCGTCGGCTATTGCAGGTCGCTCCGGTGCTGCTTCGTATGCCAGTGGCAGGCCCACTTACAGTACTAGTAACGGTGGCAGTCGGGGTGTTGAGGTCCGGTTTCAGCACGTGAAGGGCCACAGCGGCGACTTTTGGAACGACCGCGCCGATGAACTGGCCAAGCAAGGCGCTGCAGGGCGCGTCTGTGCCGTTGGCCGTTGGTCACTTGCCGGTTCTCTTTGAGAAGTAAGTAATGAAGATATTGCTCGTGTATGCAGCTTTACGGTTTTTTTCTTTCTGGCGCATCAATTCGCAATGACTGAGGTATTTCAGCGAGTTTCTTCTTAACTGGCTCATCATCATGTGCAATAATTAACACGACGAGCACCCCAGGTGCCAGGTGTATCCCTAGCTATGAATACGGGGAATGTTTAATTCATACGGAAACAAAATAGAACCCGTTATCGTTATCGAAGTTATCGGAGTAACTATCGCGCGTGCACCATTCCCCTAATTCGAATTTATACGCCTGCTCTTTCCATATGTATATGTATACATCGCTTCGTATATCCCATCGCGGCTTCGCATATTCATTGAAATGTAAAGCTCAAATGCAAGATTGCAGCTCAAATAGCTGATCACAGCACCCATGAAGCCATCAGGACTATGCTTTGACTTAAGGCATGCGTGAATTTTCATAAACCTCTGTTAACATATGAGCATACGCGTCCAAGATTAATCGCTCTCATATCTCATTTCCCGAAAAGCTGTTCCCGAGTGCATTGCAGCGCCACGCCATCCAAAGTCGCATGCACGCTCCCATCTTCGCCTACTAGCCCTCCTTCTACCATAATTTTGCGCCCTTTGCGTTCCTTAACTCGCCCCCATACCTACCAGAGTATTCAGATGTGGAGAAATCACAGCAGTTCAAGTGAAGGTATACCAATTGCAAAACAAGAGACCAAACATCAGACGTATGTTGCTAAGCTGGCAGCTTGGTATCTAAACATGGCAGTGATTGTATAACAGGTGCCACCCACCTTGAGGACTGAGCCCACTGCTACGGGCTTTTTGAGGCTACAGTTCACGGAGACGGTGGCGCCGCTCCACGGCCCAGGCGCACCGTCACCGCAGATGAACGCGGCGTGGCCCAGCACATCGTCGAGCAGTGCCGTCATAGTCCCGCCGTGACAGTACCTGAATAAGTATATTTCAATCCAGCCACTAAGAAGCTTACTAATTTTGTTACAAATTTCATTTGATATGACCATATCATCTGAACCTACAAAGTCCGACGGTGCCCGCAAAACAACTGTAGTATTGGAACTCATTCCTAGGCTGTGATGCACGAACCCGGCATGAGACTCAGAGTCCGATCCGAACACAGCGGCTCCGACCAACATTTTCTGGGTGCGATCGTGGAAATAGCGCAAAATCCTCGGGCCTTTCGACTTCCGGCTGTGAATGAAATCGTTGCCTCGCCAACCGTGAGCTGCACGCCAGCCATCGTCGTGCCACTCGGGGTACGCAGAGTCTACATCTTCAAGCGACGGGTCATTGTAGAGTGGTGCGAGCCATGCTGCCAGTTCTTTCTCATCAGCAACCGCCAAGCTCGACTGCGGCGTGCCTGGAGTTCCTGTATCAGAGCATTGTGACTCGCGAGCTCTGTATCGCATAAAGCTAACAGTTATGACCGAGGCTAGCCCTGCAGCAAGTACGTGAGTAGCCACTGAGTGAGATGACGCCATCTTTGAAGATGATGATGCACTGCTAGAGATGAACTCTGCAATCGGTACGCCGAGCTCAAACGCTCCAACACCCAACAGTAAAGACGCCCACGACCCCAGACCAAGCAATCCAGAGTCCAACAAATCGACATCTTCTGATCTACTCGAGTATCACGAGATTTTAAAACAAGTTACTCTAGTATAGTATATTCGAAAATACGAAGAGCTTCCTTCCCGTGATCCCGTGCTTGCTTGCAAAAATGTTGCTGTTATGCTGTTGTTAGCTTGTGCCTCAGACACCTTGGCCTTGGTTTAGACTTATCACGTCCTACAGTATCGCCACCAGAACTGCTCGATTCAATGCTACACAGATAATCCTTGGGATACGGTTCCGAATTTTCGCATGAGTTCGGGGATGCAGGAGCATGCTCAATAGTCTAGCCAGTTGTGATATCTTTGTGATAAGTACATGCTCCTCTTCCCTCGCGTACATTTATATTTAGGAGCTTTAACTTTGAGATTTACTTCAAGGCAACCAACCCAAACGGTCATGTCGGGGTCTAGTGCACTTCCGGTAATTGTGCCAAGGACGTCACCGCTAGAGACCTCCATCGATGTTAATGAATGCGTGTCGATCCTAAGCTGGAACGTGTTGGCCGACTGCTACTTCAAGCAGGGCAAAGGTGACTATAGCCACGTGTCGACCAGCAGCCCAGAACTTTGGAATTGGCCACAGCGTTGTGAGCTGATCGTTAGAGAGCTAATGAGCAGCGACGCCGACATTATATGTCTTCAAGAGGTGAAATCACTGCAATGAATCATTCTGCATCGTTTTCAAATCTCCGGATGCTAGCCGATGGTTGATCTTTAGGTGTATGCCATTCCAATTGTTCAATGACAAGCCATATCGTCTACTTGCAATTTTTAGGTTGAGTTTCAGCACTTTGATGAGGACCTTCAACCTGCCCTCTTCTCCGCGGGCTACGCTGGCTGCATGCAACAAAACCGCAAGCGCGCCGTTGGCCATCCCCAGGTCATACTTTTGTCTTTACATTTAAGCCCAATGAAGACCTGACTTTGATTCGAAAATAGAAATTCGAGATTCCTCATTGAATCGGGTGACTCTTTCGCAATCAATAGCTGACTAATTTGTACAACTGTCTCCGAAGTACTGTAGGACTTGCATTATTTCTTTTTTTAAAATCACTAGTACAAGTACGAAGCTTGCTCCTCTTCGTAAATCGTTTTGCTTTGCTGACTTGTAAATTTGTGCTTGTTGACACAGGGTGTAGCCACCTTTTGGAAGACGTCAAAGTGGGCATCCGTGGGCGAGTGTCATCGCTCTCGTGTGCTCGTAAATGTACTCGAAGAAAAAGCTAACACCGGTGATGATAATGGAGATGCTGACATTGGCGATGCCAGGAGTAGCAGCAACAGCCTGAGTGATACAAGGGGCGCTGAAACTGCTGCTTCAAAGAATGGCCAGGAGAAGCAGCGGAAACTAGCAGTGGTGAACGTACATTTAGAAGGCGCCCCATTCAAAGCTTTGGAGCGCGTCAAACAGCTAGAGGCAGCTCTCAGTGAGCTCCAAGCAAAGCACTCACATCAGGTGATTTCAAGACAAGAACGAAATTTGCGGAATGGTTTCGGATTTTGAAGTTTGAATGTAAATGGTTGCGTGCCCATCACCCTGTTTACGGTATACTCGTCAATATTTTGCTCTCCTTTCATACTATAAGTAGGGTATAGTAGTGGCTGGCGACTTCAACTGTCCACTCGGCGCCTCCGCCAGCAGCGCGTACCTGGCGTTTGGCTACTTGCCACCGGGCACCCTCGAGTGGGGCTCCGCACCCGTTGACGACCTTGCCGCCACGGCCATCAAGCCTCATGGCTATGGCGAAGCTGGCAGCAGCAGTAGCAGTACCAGCAGTGACAGTACCACATTAGGTGGCTTGTCGTCAGCGCTCACGCCGCCACTGCACCACCGCGACCCTCACAAGTTCACCTTCATGACCAGACCCAGCGGCGGGCCTATTGCGGGCCTCGATCAGGTTTGACTGAGTCACAGACTGAAACCTCATTTTGATCTAGGCCCTCTCCCTTAATGCCTGGTGAATATACAGACTTGTGGAGTGTGAGCGGAGATCTTCGCTTACGGTATTGAAATAATACGTACTTTTTTTGTTGCCATATGTACGCACAGACATCTGTAGTACAAGGAAGACTCGCAATGTCTAATAGCCCTCTTCACATGTATATACCTTTCTCTCGTCTTGTTATCTCTTCCTCCCCTGACCTGATCAGATCTGGCAGTCCGACGCCTCGCTCTTGTGTGTTGGCCGCCGCGCCCTCTTCGTAGGCAATGCCAGCCGTGAAGCGATACTAGGCAGTGGCTTGCCGTGCCTTGAAAATCCTTCTGATCATGTACCCGTGGGCGCAGTCCTGCAGGTGCGTTTTTTTAACGCAACTCTTGCTTAATCTCACCTCCTGCCCCCCCCCCCTTCTTAATTCCTCTTCACTTGACCCTTTTTGATCAACACCACCAATATGCGCTCACGGGTGCTGCTGCTGCTGCTGCTATTGAAACTGCAGTGGCGCCCGTGCTCTGCCAGTGTAGAGCTTGGCCGTGGAATGGCAACTTCTTCAGATGGGAGCAGTACCTCTTATAGCGGCGGTGGCAATGGCGCAGAAAAGGTGAACGAAGTCGATTCAATGATGGCCATCAAGGAGCTTTTGGCTGCATGCCCAATGACAGAAGCACAACGCACACGTTTTGTTGACACAGTCACCGTCAACAGCCATGTTTCAATGCCGGCGAAAGGAAAACCTTCCGAGGAAGTTGTTGCGCTCTTACAGGCCAAACGGGTACAAAGAGATGAGGTAAAATATGCACACGTATTTAGCGAAAGCATCTATTTTAACGGAAGTGTACTTTTCGTTCTCTCAGGCTACTGATGCAGTGCATTTGGGTTCTCTCTCCTCGCCTCTCTCTCCTCTGTTGTACACTGCCACGACGCTTAAAACCACAGGTGCTGGCGGAAGTAAACGAGGACGCGCGTGCAGTGTTAGATCAAGTACTGAAGCTCTTTAAAAAAGCTGGGAAATCGAAGCAGCGAGAAATATCTGATTCATTACTTGCAATTACATCAGGAGATCCGAAGAGCTGCGAACAAAGACCTGCTGCGAGCGAGGAATAAATAACGACATCCACACAAGCACACAAGGCACTGCAGTTACCTCAGAATTTCCAGCAGATTACAATTTGGATGCGCCCTTGATGCCTTGGTGCCTTGATGCCAATATTAATACAGATAAAGAAATCAATTATGGCGCTCCAAGCTTAATTAAAAATTCGCAGCTGGATAAAGCCTCACTCGATGAGAATTTATTTGGTGAATTTAGGCCGGAGTGGGAGCAGAGAGGGCAATCGGAAAATGGAGAAGGATGAAAGAGAAGAGGGGCTGCCTGTGTCTGCATCACCCTAGCAAAGGCCGCCACTACAGCAGCAACCAGTAATCCAAATCCTTCATTGGCGAGTATCATAAGGGTGCGTTTTGAACTACTTAAAGGCAGGCTAAGTGTAACAATCCAGTCCACTACAAAAGCAGGGTGAGTACATGGGTACATCATTCAGTAACTTTGTTGGATCTGCTTAATCGCAGTCCAACAAACTTGCAGAGTAAGAGCAGGTTACAATTTTCATGCTAGCATCATAAGCTTTTGGACTTCTTATTTCCAATTCGAGTTGGCTGCGCTCGTTACCCTTCATATCCACTATAAATCGAGCTGCGTGCTTGTCCAGATTCCGTGCATAAGATCTTTTAATATGGCTTTATCGGTTTTCCGCTCTGCTTCATCGTCCGCTTATGGCCATTCCTTCCCGATTTTATGAAGTGCTCAGCTGGTGGGCCCTCAAATCCCCACGAAGCTCGTTGCGGACACTCATAATCACTGGACTTGTGCACAAAAACAAAGCTGACGAGAACTGTAATCTCGCGAAGAAAATCGCACTCAATGAACCCTTTGTCAGCGAGCAGTTCACGGCATGCCGGCGAATTCTTGTTGCCTTGTTGCAGTTCGATGCTTAAGACGTCAATCTGGGTTGTGCTGAAATCAATCGTTGAAAGGACGGCATATTCGGATCCTTCAACATCTAAAGATAGAAAATCAATGTGTTTGGTGCCTTTCTCGTCCACCGACACGCCTTTGAAAGATGTTAAGTATGTTTCCATAGGCATACAAGGGACTTTCTCGATTGGCACCTTTGTCACGTCTGATGTTTTAAACCAATGCTTGAGATGCGAATCAGACATCGTAAGTGGATTACCAGCTGCCGCTCCACCATGTTGGGTAATGTTAATGAATTGAGGTGAGCCATCGGGTAATGACGGGCATACTGCCCCATGCACCGCCTTCGTGATACCTGAAGGTCTTCTGACGAGGTTTCGTTGCAGCGCATCGAAACTTTCTGAACTAGCCTCAATTAAAAGACCACTCCAGCCGAAACAAGAAGCCAACTTCAATGTGTTGGAAAGATTTAGCCCGTCCAAAGCACCAAGCTCGACATACATTCCATTGAATTTGCCCTTAAAAAATGCATTAATTACTGTCTCCTCCTCACGTCCTTGCGAGTGGCTACTCGAACATTCTAAATGAAGATTCCTCGAGGTGGCTTCCTGCTGCTGCTGCTGCTGCTGCGCTTGAGCACGTGCGGCGAAGAGTACGGTAAATATAAAAGCTTGGAGGGCCATGGTACGGGAAATGCTCAAAACATCCAAGTAATAGATAGCTGGGGGACTTCGATATAAGACAGGAAGCACAGAGTTAGACCCACATACAGGGGCAAACCCATTCACCTCCCTACCTACCTACTAAGGCGCCATTAGAGTAGGGTGATTTCCAGTTAGTGTTCTCTTAGGGCCTATTAAGATGCCCCTGGTGCTTTCGATGGCACTATGGGGTTATAAAGGAATGGGAACGAGTGTTCGTTGGGTGGTCGGGTCACCCTGTCTACTCCAGGGGGTCTTCGAAGATAGATGTCGGCGAAATCATTGTAGTGGAAATCGCCGATTTTTAACCAAATTTTCGCGTGATCGTTTTTCAAAACTTCTCTCAACGATTTTCAAAATCAACCATGCCTCCTAAACGAAAGCGCGCCGCTAAAGAGTCCGCTAGCGGTGATGCACCTATCGGTGGTCGTAACAATGGTTGTTATCGTGCTCAGCAAGTCATATTTGATGATTTGGTTACGCCCCATGCCCCATACACTGTGCAAACAACGCAAGCAGTTCCCACGCCTTCACCTGAGGAGAAATCCTCGCGGCTACGCTCGCAGGAGATGAAACTCGATGTGCTGCAGCAATATACAGCCTGGATTGCAGCTGGAAAACCTTATGGTCAATCACCAGCTACTGCTCTTAAGCACAAGTACGGCTGCACTTTGAATTACCCTAAGAGACTTTTCAATCGAATGCTTGAACGCGGAACACTCCAGAACGGAAAGTCCACTGGCCGCCCGCCTGAGTACGACGAGGACTTCTGGGAAAGAATGTGTGAAATTGTGGATGAATTTCAGGCAAAAAATATGCGCACAGCCACGCACGCTGATTTAAATGCTGAATTCATTGCTGCGGGCTATGAACAAGTACCCTGCCGCGAGACCCTACGGAAGGCGAAGAAAGAGGCCGGCTTCGTGACCAAGAAGAAAGCTGAGAAACCGCTTTTAAATACAGCGGCCAAAGAAGCTCGTCATGAATTTGCAATAGAGCATCGAGATCAAGATTTCGAGAGAATAGTTGTCATCGATCAGAAGTGGTTTTGTGAGGGCAA
>Ga0307979_1002974_pt1 | contig 11562 bp, 11 predicted proteins | sample OrgLakmetage1058_FD_201833 | JGI IMG/M metagenome (GOLD analysis project Ga0307979, IMG submission 201833) | Saline water microbial communities from Organic Lake, Antarctica - #1058 | ecosystem: Environmental > Aquatic > Non-marine Saline and Alkaline > Saline | place: Antarctica: Organic Lake...
TCAGTTGGTTACAAAGGTCGCTGCAGTCGAAGTTCGTTACAAAGGTCGCTTGGCTTGGTTCCCTGGTACTATCACGAATGTGTCCAAGGATCGCAGAAAAGGGGAGCGCTTTGACATTACCTATGCTGATGGGGATTCAGAAAAGGCAGTGCCGAGGATACGGGTGCGTGATCGCTACTCAAAACTGCTTTCTTCATCACTGTTGTGTATCTATTCATGTATCTTGAACGTAGTACTTTTGTTTGTTTTGTTCTTTACTTTGCCTTTAAAAACTCAAACCCTTTTTTCTTGATGTGGCCCACGTCGTAGGTGCGATATCCAGGTCAGGTTGAACCTCCATTGCTGAAAGCCGGAGCACGCGTGGAAGCTCGCTATGGCGGCGGCAAGAAAGCGTTTGGGGCTGTGATTGTGAATGTGTGGCCGGGCAATGTTCATTACATGCTCGAATATGATGACGGTGAGAAATATCATTTTCTTTCGTAATGTGGTGCAAGCTTTCTCCATGTCTCAAGGACACTACTGTAATTGGTTTGGGTGCTGCTTACGCGGAAGTTGGGCTCGTTTTCGTTGTTTGAAGCTCGAAATTCTGTCTGAGAAACCTTCTGATCCATGTGCTTTGTGCTGTTTTGCATATTCGGTTCAATCAGAGGATAAGGAGGCCCGCGTGTCGCGTGAGTTGATCTTTGCACAATGCGTTGATCCTGAAATCAATGAAGTTTCCTCTCCCGAAGAACCAGTTGAGGCCACAAAGGAAGCAAGGGTGGAGGTCGCAGAGGAGCCGGCCGTTGAAAATGTTGCTGAAATTACGCATGAACCAGAAGCGATTGAAGCTCCGTTAGTGAAACCGCCAGTTCCGGTAGCCAATAACCAAATCTCAAGTGGAGAGGTGAGTCCATTGAAGTTGATGATTTCGACGAGCCAAAGCTACTGCATTCGGTGGGATAAATTATACATTCGACAGCAAAGATGTTTTTCATTTGTTTTAGGTACGTGTTTACAGTAATTGTTTTCCTTGTACATTATAACATCAGGTGGTTCCCGGCGCTGCAGTAGAAGTTCGTTACAAAGGTCGTTTAGCCTGGTTCCCTGGTACTATCACGAATGTGTCCAAGGATCGCAGAAAAGGGGAACGCTTTGATATTGCTTATGCTGATGGGGATTCAGAAAAGGCAGTGCCGAGAATTCGGGTTCGTTTGTCATTATCAAATGACAATCCTGTACGAGTATACATGCATTTTTTCACAAGGCCCATCAATCCGTGTTAGTTGTCATGACTTGGATATTTTTATCTCCTTAATAACCTCTTTTCACAGGTGCGATATCCAGGTCAGGTTGAACCTCCATTGCTGAAAGCCGGAGCACGCGTGGAAGCTCGCTATGGCGGCGGCAAAAAAACGTTTGGGGCTGTGATTGTGAATGTTTGGCCGGACAATGTTCACTACATGCTCGAATATGATGACGGTGAGAAATATCATGGGCAGACTTAATTCAGACTTTACTCGTTGCTCATTTACCGTCTTTTTATTTGTAATATCTGCTCTGCACGTACCTCTGAATCAGAGAACAAAGAAGCACGTGTACCACGTGAGATGATCTTTGCACAATGCGTTGACCCTGAGATCAATGAAGTTGCTTCATCTGAGGAAGTGCCAAATGCAGTGGAAGAACCGCCATCTGAACGGGTTGCAGAAGTTACAAAGGAGCCAGAACCAGAACTTGCAGAAGTCCCAGCTACAGTGGCTGATGTGTTACCAAATGAGGGTACTCTCGAAATAACTGTGCCTCCTGCTGATTTGGTGCCAGAGACTGCCATCACAACTGAGGAGGCAACATCGCCTGAGGTTGTCACAAGGGCAGAAGAAGAGGAAGCAGCGAAAGGAGGCGTGCCAGATGCAGAGATGAATAAGGATACGGCTGACACAGCAGCTCCATATGCTGCTTCTGACACTCCGGAAGTGGGACCTGATATTGCAGATGCTGCTGTGCCCTCAACATTACCCGAAACTGAACCAGCAGTAGTAAACAAGGAAGGTGCTGCCTCTCCGCTAGAAGCAGCTATACCTACATCAGAACCACCTGAAAAGGAGGATTTAGTCGATGCAGAAGCGCAAGCAGGGGGAGACGAGAAAGATCGGCCAAATACTGAACCTGTACCAGAAAAAGAGGCAAAAGAAGCACAGGAAGAAAAAGAAAAAGAAAAGGAAGAGAAGGAAATCAAAGAAGCTCCAATTGATGTCGGTACGCCTGTTGCCATGACTACCAATGGCCAAGCCGCAGTTGATGAAGCTGGTGTTGCTCACAAGAATGCTTGGCAAGTCGGCACGGTGACTGAGGTATGTGAGGTTCACAATCCACATCTTCTCTTTCTCTTTGCTCGTAGGCTTGAGCTTCTTCGCTTGAATCCTGCTCTGCTAAAGCTGCCTTGGTAATGCGGCAATTATGTTCCATCGTGTAACCTTTTTGGGTCTTGCAATTGATCTTATTCGACAGGTGGTTGGAGTGGACTGCACTGTGGAGTCGGTAGGTATATATCTGCTTTTAGGAGGAGTTTGAGATGCCTAGTGCCTTCTAACCAGATATATTTGACTCGTATTTCAATCTCATACAAGTTGATAACCTCTTTTGAAATCATGACAATCTCAATCCTTGAGTTGCCTGTTTCGTACTTCCTCACTTTGAGCTATGGATGTTTCTAAGGTTACAACCTTACAATTGGATCAGCTCGACCTTTGAATTTCTTCTTCTGGCCAACCTTAATATTCACTCTCTGTACTTTCATGCCGTCACGCTTACAGGTGGTAGATGGCAGGTTGCTGCGTCGTGTGGTGCCTTTCCAATCGCTTCGCCGTTTAGGTGCCCTCAATGCAGATGCACTTGCTGCATCAACTAACAGTGGGAAAGGCAAGAAAGGAGGCAAAAACAACAACAACTCATCAACTTCATCTGTTGATGAATATCCCTTGGCCGTGGGAAAAGAAGTAGTAGCGCATTTCGGGAATCGCCCTGGCGGTCGTTTCTATTCGGGCAAAATTACCGCGGCTCGGCGCTTGACGCCGTTTGAGGTGCGCGTATCTTCTTTTTCTGTGCGATGATCGTGCCGTGGTTGACTCCTGATGTGTTTTACTCGTCTTCTGAATTCTCATTCATGCAGTTTGACTCTTTTGAATGGTTATTAGATGCATAGAATCATTTGAAGAAATTTTGGAGTGTGTTAGTTTATGAATTTAATTATCTTTATCAATGTTTAGGTGTTCTACGATGTGGACTATGATGACGGAGACCGAGAAGAAGGCGTTTTACCTGACAACGTACGACCTTTAGCCCGTCTTTTAACCAAAGCCTCACGAGAACTTCAAGTCGGCGACGAAGCGATTGTGTGTTTTAGAGGTCGCCAGCAGCAGCGCTACCTCGCTACCATCACTGAGCGCCACAACGGCGGCGAAAAGGTATTTTTGATTGTCTAAGGTTTGACTCATGCCAATGAGTTTGCGCGAGTCGCTTGAATTCGAATTCTCGTTTCTTCCTCTCGTAAGCTTTGTATTTCGTCTTTCTTCCTCTTCTCTCTTCTCCTCTTATTGCTTCAATCACCACCCTAGTACTCGGTCCGATTCGCCGACGGCGACGTTGAAGATGGCGTACTGCCTGCGAACGTGCTTGCTGTCGATCAATTGATGCAAGCGGCAGCTAAACCCCCGCCACCTTTAGCTTCTACTGCTCAATCTCAACCTCAAGCACCGCCCTCTGCCACCAACGACCAAATAAACTCTAGCTCTTCCGAAGCTGCTGCTGTTGCCGCAAATGCTTCGAACACGAGCAATGGCGACTCAAAGAACACCAGAAGTGGTGATGGCGAAACCATCAAGGGTGGTATTGGACTAGAAGCCCGCGTTGCTCTCAAGAACCTTTCCGATGCGTTGAATGGTGACAGCAATGACAGCAACAGTACAAACCCTCCTGCCCCATCAGCTGAGGCAGCAGCAGCAGCTGCTGTAGCAGCGATAGCATCAGCACCAGAAATTGCCGACGTGCCGACGGCAGCGGGCCCTCCGCTTCGCCCATTGGTGCAGGGCTGTCCGGTGATGGCCGCAGCGCGCGGGAGAGGGCGCTGGTTCAGCGGGTTAATTACTCGAGTGCGCACGGGAAGCACTTCCTCTTCCTCCTCCTCGAATGGAGGCAGCAGTGGCAATGGTGCACTGGGCGAATGGGTCTATGACGTGGAATACAATGACGGCGAAACCGAAAAAAGCCTCTGCGGTGCTTTACTTGCTCCTTGCTTGTAAGGTCTTGGTTCTCTGTTGTCCCTCTTTATATCTCCAAATAACTGAGCGATTTATTTAGGAATCAGATAGCCGTATCCTATTTTCATCATGGCCCGCAAGTGGCCCTCGTTTGATTTTAAATGTTCTGTATCACATATAACCATAACCACTAACTTCCATGGTCGAGATTCCGATTCCCGTTTCCGCGGAATTCCCGCGCGAGGGCTAATTTCCGTAGGTTTTCCGTGCCGTAGTCATAAAGACGCTGCCATATCCCTGTTGTGGAAGTCACGTCTGAATCTGAATGCTAAGGGGTGAAAATTTCCCGCGGGAATCCTAACCTAGCCACAGCCACTAACTACTGCATACTACTAACTCACTTAGAAATGGTGGCTATGTACCATTCACCATGCTTCTTTAAAACACAAAAATCAAGAACCACGCACGATTTTTTGATGCATAACCGGCTCGCAACAAAAGAATCAGCAACCCGCATAACAGGAAGAATAATTCATTGCAAGCGCAAGCGGCGGTGCGGCATAACCAAAAAGTGCACTTTTAGGCCAATTAGCCGACATCTCCTTGGGTTCTTGGTTGAAGTCTCGCATGGTCATTGTTGGTAGAATACTCTGTAAATGAAGTGCGCTGCCATTTATGATAGGAGCTTCGTGATGCGATGCCGATGCCCATTCTTTTGCTATTCTTAGCCAAGATGGTAAGCCGGGCATGCTAACCTCACATGTAGCTGGTGAGGTCCGTTGTAACCATCCATGATTCCTAGGGCGACGATTAAAGGAGCATGATCCACTATTGCCACTCCAGCAGCCGCAACTGTTCTCCAAGTTCCCTTTCAGGCTGCTGCTGAGACTACAGGCGAAGTTGCTGCTCTTGATGTAATTGCTTTGGCTGCTTCTGCTGGTGCATTGGCAAACAGAACACCACCAGGAGGCATGTGCGCCAATGAGAGTGCGTCGGAGACGGGAGGCGCGAGATGCTCGGGCGCCGCGAACGAATGTATTATTCCCTGAAGCGCTGCTGTGTCGTGCATCAGTATAAGTACCAGCCCCAGCGCGAGCCTCAGTAAACATTCTTGTTATCGTGGGCAACGAAGATGAAGGAGAAGTCGAAGAAGACAAGGGGCATTTGTCAGGCGCGCTGAACGAGCGAGGGCCGCCTCTGAGAGTGGCACCGCCCCATGTGTTTGCTGTTGTTGATGCTATTGAGGGCGCCGCTGTGGCCACTTCTGAAGTAGGTGGTGGAGAGGGCGTTGGCATAGGGTGCGCGCACGAAGAATTCTGTGCTCCAAAATGAGCAGGCCAAGAAGAGCCCACAGCTTCCGGCGGATTGGGAGGAGATAGTGACGAAGCGCTTGAAACTAAAACAATTGGTTTGTGAGCAGCACAGCGGCGGCGTGGTGCTTGCCGTGGTTGTTCTGCTGTTACAACACTGCTGTCGCTAGGATCACTTCGGCTTATCCTGCTTTTTGTGCTACTTGGAGAGCCGTCTTTGATTTCCTCAGTTTCCAGAGAAGAAAGCCCGCAATAGTCGGCATTTGCTTCGGCGGCATTAACAGCAGCTGCGCGCTTGATCGCTGCATACGCTTTCTCGGCTTCAGCGAGTTGTTGGCGAGCCGGCGATGGGTGCACACCGGGAGTGACCACCTGAGAGTGGGAGCAAAGCCGAAAGCATGATATTAATATAGCACAACCACTATGCGTGGAATTCAAGTAAGGCACAAGGCAGGCTTGAGTCACAATCAATTGTAACAAAGTAGAAGGGGGGGCGAGAAGTTCAGTACCTCGTAAGCTACGAACTCGATGATGTGTTTGTAAGAAGGTGCCAGCCTATGGGTCTGTCAATCATGTTCAAAATGCAAGTAAAAGCAAGGTAAAAAATATTAGAGGCGCAAATAAATCCACTGAGGCACAGCATTTAATGTGTGCTAGGACGCAATGATATAAGAGGCTAACGGCGTAATGAGAGAAAATTGTACGGTGAAGCTATTCAAGTTCAATTTTCAATGATGCTCATGTCGGAACATCTTGTTTGTAGATACGAAACATTCCACGGATATCAAAGACTAGCTGCAAAGCAAACAACATGGATGAGGTCAAAGGGCTCACCCGTATTGTCGATGGACGAGGTCGACGCGGCGGATCGGGCGCCATTGTGTGTCGTAAAGATTATTCGAGTTTTTCGAGGACTCAACATCAGTGGGCATCCAAACCTTTGACATTCATTGAAGAAAGACCCGGAGGAATTTTTGAAGAATTTTCGAGCTTTTGATCATAAAAATATGGGACTTTTTTTTTAGAACGCCTAAAATCCTAAAATCTTTCAAGAGGCTTCCCGCCGCCATCTTCACGTCCTTCGTCCGCGCTCTGCGCCATCATTACTGCCGTGGCGTGGCTACTAGGGCATGGGGCAGACGTGGGCGCGCCTCTCGAAGCCTCTAGTCCACTGGTGGACTGGCAAGTGTGAGCTGGCTAGAGTATGCGCGAACAACAGCCGCAGCTCTCTGAACGGACGTGCAACTGCAGGTGAACACCAAATCTTCTTAGGTTAGCGACCGAAGCTAATATTGTAGCAAGTGTAGTGATTGCAGCTAGTTTCTAGCTTGTTGCACTTCTTACTAGCTTCACTGTATTCTCGAACATTGACTACAAACTCGCAGCACGCTTATGCTCTCGGTCTATTGTTCTGCTGGGCTCCTTCAGCCATGGCTCTAGAGGTTGGAGCTTCCTTGCGTCGATCACGCACGTTGCAAGCGCACGCTCGCCGCCTTTTAGCACCTCGACCAACAGGCCCACGCTCTGTTGCTGCTCCTGTTGCGAACACTCGCAAAGTTTACGATTCAGGTAGTGTCGACTCTCAAAACGGTGCTGGAGCTGGCGAAAATAATGATGGCGAGAAGACTGCTTCACTGGACAAGCTACATCTTGCCATCGTGCAACAGAAGCGCATTCCTCACCATGTGCCAACTACAGAGCATAACTCAGTCAAGGATGATAGGTATGGTAACTCAATTTTTTTTTTTTCTCGTTCAATACTGATTCGCTCTCTCTTGCCACGGTCTCCATTCGTAATCATGATTCCTTAATTGTGGCCTAGTCGCTAGCTTAAGCAGTTTCACACTTTAAATCTGGATGCTACTGTTACTTACTAGGTATGCGGCTTCCAGCAATTTGCGACAATGTTTGGCTGGCCTCCTCTTTTGCCGTCGGGTTGCTGCTGCTATTGAAACATTGAGGTCCACAAAAGTGGATCGATCGGTGCGTTAATTCGTGGTTGATTTGGACGGTAAATAAGTAAGGAGGAGGATTCTACGGGATTAACCACGAGATTTTTTTTCATACATTATTCATTACCTTCTCGTATTGTGAAAATTTTGTGCTTTTTTTTCGTCTCCTTACATTTTCTTTTCTTTTTGTACCATCGCTGTCACTTAAGGTCGACCATCATGACGCGTTGTTGCTTGCCCTCTGGTCTGGCATGCGTCCCAACGTTCGCCTTCAAGCAATGAGCAGCAGCAGCAGCAGCATCGCTTCCGCATCTACCGCTTCCACTGCCACCACTGAAACGTCATCCTCATCATCATCCTCACCATCACTAGCCTCAGTCGAAGCTTGGGGGGAATTGGGGTTTCAGAACAGCGATGATCCGTGCAGCGATTTCCGAGGCGGCGGCCTTTGGGCTCTTGTGCAGGTACTAGGATTAGGTGGGCTAAAGTGAGGTTTTAGGTGTATGGTCCCCCTTTTATGGAGGTGATTATGGAGAAGGAAGGGAAGTGAGTGAAAACTGAAGTGCTAATATAAAGGGGTATGCCAGATAGTGGCTTTTATGATTCCTCATGCCCGTCCTTTTTGGCGAAGCTCTCAAATGCGTGTTCATGTTATTTTCTTGAATTTTTACAGTTGGCGAGTCTAGTGGCTCCCGATGCAGCTAGAAATACGGCAACAACTACGGCTGCGGCCACTCCCACGAACAAACACGGCGACGACGACGAAGAGGAACGAGCCAAGACTGCACGCGCGTGTTTGGCGTTGTGCGAAAACCCAAATTGCTACTTGCCTTTTGCTGCTACGGGCATCAATTTTGCGGCCTGGATCGGTAAGGACGGTGACAAGAAAGGGAGTATTAATTGCGCAAGTGTTGTAGAGCAACTCTGGAAGTATTCAATAAACCGCTACTTTTTTCTCCTTCTCTCCTTTTCTTGTTTCTTCTATCATCATTAAAAGCATAACTTTCGCGTGTTTCCATTGCATTCACCTAATTCATTTTGATTGCCCCACCTTGGCTCTTGTTCTTAATTTTTTCGATTATTATTTATTTCCTCGTCGCAGGCGATTTGTGCGCTGAAGGCCGTCTCGACGATGTTCTCTTGCGCGCATACTTCAACCACTTGTCAAACAGCCACAGCTTCGATAGTAACCATAATAGAAGTCAAAGTTCTGATCATGCTGCCAGTAATAGTCGTAGCGAAGATGGTGCTCGTGATCTCAACGTGGGCTTGGATGTTGTCCACGCGGAATTTGCCACGCTTTTCTTGCACCAATTTCTCAATGAGGTAAAACCTTTTCGAATATACTCGTTTTCAAAGTGCTCTAATGCGCTAGTAATCTCTTGTAGCTCTTCCCCCACGAGTATTTTTTTCAGTTTATCATCTGCCTTGTTTAAGCCAATCATAAAATCAATTGAATTCCTACTTAGCCATCGCCTTCATACCATTGCCAATACTTTTGGCATCTTCCTGCTTCCCATGTAGGTGTGGCGCTCACAGCGGCCGCCTTCCGGCGGTTTAGGAATCATGGGGTTTCCTCCGCTTTTTCAGGCTTTCAAACTGCAATCTCTGCGCGCTAAGCCCGCACTCTAGTTGCTTCGAAAGCTATATACCTGGCTTACACCGCCATTGTTGGTCTCATTCAGAGATGCAACTAGAGTCCTAGAGTGGACTTGCCATATTTATGCAGTTCTATTTAAGCATAAAGGAAGCGCTTTCTCCTAATTTCTTTGGTTTGGATATAAATTATACCAGATTTCACATCCCGCATTGAGAAGCAATTGCGCATTAAAGAGGGACAGGGATATAGAGGTAATCACTCGGACTTCCAAGAAGACGCAACACAAGCAGGATGAGGCCAATACCAGATGCTGCTTAATTTCCGCGCATTCCACCGAACGCCGAACACAGAACAACTAGAAATACTTGACTCGTTAAACCGGTGAGCTGAATTTTCCTCCTCTTGCCTCGTGCATGGCCGTAGGAACACTTATAACCCCCTTTGAGTAAGTATCTGCACGTGTCTCGTGTTAATAGGATCTATAAGAAATCGGATTGTAGTTGTTTGTAGTCTTCGTTTGATGTAAGTTGCACATCTGTGAGGGTTCAAGCTAGAATATACATATATGTTTATGTTCATCAAGCAAAGTTTGTATCAAGGGTCATGCTAATCGACAATCATCAAGTCAAGAGTAATCAAATCAGATGGATAATATGATTAAAAGGAACTCTACTCATACAGCTAAAGGTTGGCATAAGAACCAGGTGCTTATTCGCTTGACTCTTCTTTCCCAAGCTCCTATCATTAGCTTTATTGCAGTAGATTCTTCGAATGTTGAGGTACTTGGAGGGTGATTCTATTCTTCGCGATCCTTGACAAGGGTACAATTAGTAACATCTTGGATCGTGCTTTCGGACGTATTCATACTTTTTACTTCTTATTGCCGTCACTGTAGCTCAATCATTTGCAATATAGTAATGAAAAATGTTAGCAATTTGATTAGTTATTTGATATGCTCGAAGTTTTGTTCGCTCTTTCGCTCAGCTCTTCTATACTAAATTATATCGCACGGACGGAATAAGACAGAGCTGGAAATTTGCATCAATAAGGCGGGAAGATGACCCAGCAATGTACCAAGCGCGAGTGTTTGCAACCGTTTGGTGGTCATTACGTCATTGGTGTGGTAGTCCACCTGAGCGACCATAACCCGCTGCTATGGTCGCTCAGGTGGACTACCACAATTGGAAAGCTGTAGTGAGGTCGGTTTCGAGGTGGTGTTTGGCTGCTTTTACACCCGAAAATCGACCGGTGCACGCAGTAGTTGCGCTCCCAGGCTGCATCAATGGGTGCAAGATTATCAATGGACATCATAAGAAGCCCCTCAATGCATCGAGCGCCGGCGCTTGCACCGTCTGGTGGTCACGTTGCTCATAAGGTGCTGTTCGTAGATCGGTTTCGAGGTGGTGTTTGGCTGCTTTTACACCCGAAAATCGACCGGTGCACGCAGTAGTTGCGCTTCCAGGCTGCATCAATGGGTGCAAGATTATCAATGGACATCATAAGAAGCCCCTCAATGCATCGAGCGCCTGCGCTTGCACCGTCTGGTGGTCACGGTGTTGATAAAGTGCTGTTCGTAGATCGGTTTCGAGGTGGTGTTTGGCTACTTTTACACCCGAAAATCGACCGGTGCACGCAGTAGTTGCGCTTCCAGGCTGCATCAATGGGTGCAAGATCATCAATGGACATCATAAGAAGCCCCTCAATGCATCGAGCGCCGGCGCTTGCACCGTCTGGTGGTCACGGTGTTGATAAGGTGCTGTTCTGGGCCTCCCATAGGAGTGGTGGTTGGCTTATTTGAATTCCTGAAATGCAGTGTATTATTAGTTTTCTTATTCATTATTTTGGTTATAATGCATCGTGTCCTCACGGGTCTAATTTTTCGTTTTTATGTTCAAGTATGCTAGTTTTTGTGAATTATTATTGACCCGACCTCTCATATTCCGAATTCGTATTAGGTTTTAATTTTATTCGATGCAAATAGCTCTGGGTAATTATCCTTTTTTCAGAGTCTGAGCCCTCGAAGCACGCTGCTGCTATCTCAAGGAAAATATAAACAAGGGACAGATAAGTAGTGTGTCATCTTCTCTGCTTTATCTATATCACGCACACACGCCCCAGATGAGCTTACAGCTATACTCAGCTTGCATTTATCTGCGGTGCAGGGTTATGATGTGCACTTTTAGTAGTCTTAACTAATTTTTGCCATCCTTTATCTTAAGTGGAATTTGGTGGTTCGTTGGTGGTCGTCGTTTTTTTATTTACCTACAGACGTACCTACAGTAGTACAGTACAGTTCTGTTGTACATGTGCAGTAAACAAGAACACAAGGCGGACAACGGGCACGAGAAGGGACACGCACCACGGGCACAAGAAGGGCGCTCATTCACGGGCATCTCAAGGCCGCGCACTGAGGTGCTAAGAACACGCGCCTACGTTTCCGCAGCAAACACATTGCTCAGAAG
>Ga0307979_1002981_pt1 | contig 11556 bp, 7 predicted proteins | sample OrgLakmetage1058_FD_201833 | JGI IMG/M metagenome (GOLD analysis project Ga0307979, IMG submission 201833) | Saline water microbial communities from Organic Lake, Antarctica - #1058 | ecosystem: Environmental > Aquatic > Non-marine Saline and Alkaline > Saline | place: Antarctica: Organic Lake...
TTGCAAAGGAATGGCGATGAATTCCTAAAGGATCATTCCGCCAAGGAAATTTATAAACAAAAAATCATTTCAAAAGATCGCCGACTACCGCCGGAGATGTCTAACGATATCTCACCGCTTCAGCGCCCGTAGCTTTGATGACGTCAACGATGCGGTCGATGCGGAGGTAGGAGTCCGAGCTAGCCGCCGTGCCAATGCAGAATGCTTCGTCCGCCATTTGCACGTGCCGGGCCTTAGCTTCCGGCTGAGAGTAGACCGCCACCGTTTTGATGCCCAGGCGCTTTGCTGTCGTAATCACGCGACAAGCGATCTCGCCACGGTTGGCGATCAAGATCTTTTTGAAAAACGGTGCAGTTGTCTCCGCAGCGGTTGACGACGCGAGCCATCGACGCTGCGCGACCACAGCAGGGCGCAAGAGTCGCGAGTTGTTCAGCATGTTTGTCTAGTGCCTTGTGTGACACCAATGATACTTTCGCTTGCTTTACCGGTCCCGCCGGAGGAGGGAAACAAAATTGTGCGTAACTCTAATATAATATAGCGTGACACAAGAAAATCAAGAGAAAATGGTGTCACGCAAAAATGTCTCGCAAGCGAGAAATGGCACAAGCACTCGTGCATCATCTGGCGACTAACCAACAAGGCTAGTTCAAAGCAATAGTACAGCGAGAAGTAAGCCAGAAATATATCTCAAGCAAGTTGGTGTCTATTGAGGCGTTTCTATACTAATTAGCTTGTTACTAGTAGATTTTCCTCATCGTATAAATGGCTTTGCAGTACTCCGTACTACAGATAGCAGCCTCTGCCTGACTAACTGCCTGCGAAATTATAAGTAGAAAGCCGTTAGGACTTCAAGTATAAGTGCAAGTCATAAGAATGCTGCACTGTTTCGACCACTTCATGTTATAGTGCTGTTTCGGGTGGACGTAACATCTTCTGTCGAAAATCTTCTACTTGGCCTATCATCAATGGCCGCTTTTGGCTCCAGTGTCTGCCAAAGTGCTACCCATGGGAATACATCTGCAATGGCAGTGAACACTCACGATGATAGCAGCACATCATATCGAGAGCCTGACTTCGACTTTGAGGCAGTCTGTGGGCGGCCTTCGCTGTGGCTCGCGCCTATGGTGGGGCAGAGCGAGCCAGCGTTTCGGATGCTGTGCCGTAAATACGGTGCTACGCTTTGCACCACTCCTATGATTGACCCTGCAGGCTACGTGCGCTCTGAAAAGTAAGGGCAACCCGAAATCATATTTACAATCACACTGGTGAAAGTATTGAATACTTGCGTCTAAGTGGTGTCAACAATTACCCCTTCTTTTCTTGCCAGGTACCGGGAGGAATTCCCCTTCTTTCCTGAAGACAGACCTTTAGTAGTGCAGGTGAGGGTCATGACACAAAACTTAAGGCATAAGTGAAGTCGAGTGCCTGGAACTATCTGAGAATTTAAATGGAGTAAGCAGTACACGTGCTTACGATGGATTGATCGTCACTTTTCTGTGAATATTCACTTATGTTGGACATCTCTCTGCATGTGCATTCTCTCTAGTTTGGCGGCAGTGACCCCGCCATGCTTTTTGCAGCCGCACAGCTCGTAGCCCCTCACTGCGACGCGGTGGAACTCAACTGCGGCTGCCCGCAGCGGTGTGCCAAACAGGGTGGGTACGGCGCCTTTCTCATGGAGCAACCCGAGCTCCTCGAGTCCCTAGTGCACGCCCTTGTTCGAGATACTGCTAGTAGTACTACTAATACTACATGCAGTAGCGAAGATCACAGCAGCAACAGCCATAGCTGTAGCAGCAACGGCAGCAGCAGTCCTAGCAGCAGCAACAGCCATAGCAGTAGCGATAGCAGCGGCAGTGTTCATAGCGGCGTGCGGCGGCCCGACGGAACGCGCTTGCCGGTGTTCGTGAAAGTGCGCGTCTTTGACGATGTCGCAGCTACTGTAGCCCTGTGCTTGCGCATTCAAGCCGCTGGCGCAGACGCGCTCACAGTCCATGGCCGCACGCGCCACCAGGTTAAAAACTGGCTTAATGTTACGTTGTTGATAGCCCCCCCCCCCCCGACCGCCGTCTTTTTCTCGTTAAAGTTTTTACTCTTTTTGAAAATCATTGAGAAATGGGGAGGGCAGAGAGAAGAGCTGAAGCTGCAAAACATTCTGGGAGAAACGAAGACGCACATTGTGATGCTTGCCTCGAACCTCAACCCGCTGCCCTGCATCCCTATCATCCACAGGGAGGTGGTCGGCACCAAGGCAGCGACGGCGCTAATTGGGCAACCATTGCGGCAGTAAAACGCGCTCTCCGCATTCCAGTGGTGAGCAATGGCAACGTGCGCTGCTTTGGGGACGTCAAAAGGTGTTTAGCATCGACCGGCTGCGATGGAGTGATGAGCGGCTGTGGCCTCCTCGCCGACCCGACCCTCTTTGCAGGCAGCTGTGGTGGTAGCAGTGCTGGTGGTAGCAGTGCTGGTGGTAGCAGTCCTGGTGGTAGCAGTCCTGGTGGAGATGGCAGGAGCGGTAGTCGCAGTGCCAGTGAAGGCCAGCAAGGCTGCAGAATTGGACACGAGGATAGTAATATGTCCGGCCAAGCCCAGCATGTATGCTGCAGTGCAGCGCCTCCACCGTCGGTTGCAGTAGCAATTGAATACGTGCGTTTTGCGCACATGTACAGTGCCACGCACCAACAAGTGACCAAGCATTTGAGTGCTTATTTGGGGCCCGTGCTGAAATCGCGGCCTCTCCTGCGAGCCCAAATTTTAGCGTTTCGCGGCGGTGAATTGGCCTCCACAAACCGGCAAGAGCCAAAAAGACACCTTTCGGATCATGCACCTGCAGCAGAGGCGAAAGTGGAAGATTCTAGTTTAGCGCGGACCGCTGCCTTCGAGGAGCTCTGCGCACTTTTGGAAGAGCTAGAGCATGAACTTGCATGCACAAATACGCTGGCCCCTCCATCGGAGTCGGTTTGTGCTGCCGTCTCGTGATCGTGCTATCGATAGAGGCGCCGGAATTGCTTTAGGTGCTTTGGCTTAAGTACTTTTGGGCATCAACAAGAGCTGGACTTTCTGTATCTGACATCGGACATCAATATCGGTTCTTCTGTGATCTGTGCGCTTAATGCTTATATTTATTTCAGATAGGAATCTTATATTTTATGATTTTGCACACTACACACCCCGCTCTCATGACCTCATTTAATTCATGTCAGGGGAGTTATATTAGTGTGATTTATTTTGGCGCAAATCAATCTCAAAACCCAATTCCGATTTATTAGCATGAACATTTTGAAGTAACATTTTAAAAATTAACTCCGTTTTATTTTAATCGCCACTTTCCAAAGATCAACGAGAACTGAGGTTCATACAAATATATTTCATAGGCATCTAACGCTTCTTGTTTTGATATCATAAATCCGCGAGGTGAACTATCACGCGCCGAGGCTTTTCATCACGTCAATTTCATACAACGCAAAGACGGAGCACATCCCGTGCCATAACCAGACCCGCGGACAGGTAAAGTCTCTGTCGTAGCCATTCGTCATGTACGTCACAAACGCCACTACCATTGCGCCAACCATCACTGCGACATCGTATACTTTACCCACCATGAGGAGGTGGTACATGCAGCTTCCAACAGCTATGGCCACCGCCGAAGACCGAAAGACATGCACCCGGAACGGATAGTGCACTTTTGTGATGATACCCCCCGACAAACCCACAAACTGAGGACAGTGTGGACCTTGGCTGTTGACGACCAGAAAGTGCTCGGAGATGCTATAAATCTGGCAGCAAACGTATGAAGCAGGATCTCTGGCTGAGTATATCATCTCAACAGGGAGTAAAGTATGACGGACAAAGAGCTTACCGCTGCCACCACCCACGGCCAGTGGTGATAGTAACCAGTGTTAAACGTGTACGCCAACACGACAAGGTTAGAAGCTACCATACCAAAGCCTGCAACCAAAATTGGGTGTTCTTATTATGCAAGCGGGTAAAGAATCAATGAATATGACGCGAGCTATATCAATACCGTCCAGCGTCGATGCGATAAGAGTTAAATGAAGCGGGATCTTCGGAAGCGTGCCGGGCAAAAATGCCTACATGAGCAGAATCAAGTGATTGAACAAGGGGAATAATCCCAACAACCAAGTTAATATTTGGCCTAAACAGCGCTTTAAAATCACCTGAGGTATCACAAACGCCAAGTTGTTCCAGGCTAGCGAACACACCATAATCGTAAACACAGAGTATCTGACGTAGCGTGAAAGTTTTTTTGCATAGAGATCAAGTTTGCTTTCGTGTTCATGAGGATAATAATGTGTAAAATCAAAGGAGTTTAGCAAAATCCTACGATAGATGCATTGCAACTGAAGTGCGCTTTAGTATCTATTGAGGTAGGGCGACGAAGCTTGATGATGACGTAAGCGGCGGCGGCGTGGGATCGTAGGATGCATAAAGAATGAGCACAGCTCTATGCTACCTTGGACAGCGTCTTCGACCAATGCTCACCGTGCGAAGATATCGTTATGCAGCATTCTGGCCGAATACAAATGCGGGACTAGGAAGCAAACACTGCTCAAACCGCGAAACATCCAAAACAGCATACGGTTAGCGAGCGGTGCAACAACATGCTTCGAGGCGGCCCTTTCAACTTCAGACAATTTTGCTGAAGCCGGCGGCTCATCAACTTTCGTTTTCAAGCGACTGCTCCGGCGAAGAGCAGAGTTCGGTGCCATGTTGTCAACTAGCTGGCTGCTTTCCCGCGCACCTACCAAAGTGGTAGTCTACGGGGCAAAGGAAACCGGACGACGCTGCCTGCCGGGGATAAAAATCCGAGAGAAATTTCAAGATATGATCATATGATCCGTAGCATTACTAATATGAAAAAAATATTTTAGGGATGGAACTCAAAAAGTACGAGAAAACGGAGATCGACTCGACACCGAGCTGCTAATTGAGTTAGAACGGCGGGGTATAATAGAGCTAGTTGGTTGGATCAATGAAGCATAGCACATCTGGAAATTGGCACTATTCGCATGCCGCAGCCTTCCTCCCCTCATTTTCTCATTGTCCTCTATATCTATATCTGTACACTCATCGAACTCCGAAATCCTTCCTCGGCTCCTTAAGCAAGCGTGGCCTGGCCCTCAACAAGGCGGTCGGGGTTTTGCAGCTTGATAATCCTCACTTCGGGCCGCGGTGTAATGCTGCTCAGGTCTTGCGGCGTAATGAACACGAACTGGCGGTGCTTGTTCTGTAAGCCCTCGTCGATCAGCTGCTGGAGCGCGATTTTACGGCTCACCGCGTCCATGAACACGTCGAACTCGTCCATGATGCGGAACGGGCACTCCACGCACTCGCCAAGAGCCACCAGGAGCGACAGGGTAGCGTACGACCGTTCCCCTCCCGAAAGCTGCTTCACGTTGCCAATTTGCGACTGCGAGTCGCGGGAGTCCTTTTGCACCGTTAAACTCAGCGTTTCAGCCTTATGGTCCAAAATGAGCTCCCCCGACTGCCCTTTCTGGTTTAAAGTATGGTCGAAGCGCTTGTCAGTGACACGCGAAATGACTTTGCGGAACTTTTTCCATTTCTTCAGGCGCTTTTTCACGTCCAGTTCCAAGAGTTTAATGTTGTCTTCGACCTTCTTCACGTTCGCCACTTTTTCGTTGTACGTCGCTCGCGCAGTAAAAGCTTTGGCGGTGGCCTCCTCCACGTTACGCTCGCCCTTGGGCAGCGTCTTCAAACCGTCTTCTTTGCGCAGCTTCAGCGCCTTGATTTTGGCTTTCACGTAGTCCCGGTCCTTGCCCTTGCCGAGAGTCACCGGCATCTCCGTCCCGGCGCCCATGTGGTTGGTGGTGTGGGTGCGCGCCGCCTCGGTAGCCTCGGCCAGAACTGCTCGAGCTTCTTCTACCGCAGCGTGCACTGCTTTGTTCGCTTCCACGATTTCGTCTACCTTGCGCTGAGCCTTGTCCAGGCCTTCCTTGCCGTCCTTGCGGGCTTTCATCACCCCCGACAGCTCTGCCTCAGCCGCCTGCATTTGTTGGCCTAGCCCTTTGGCGGTTTTCTCGTATTCCTGCCGCGCGAGCACTTTTTGCGCCACGATTTCCTCCGCGCTGGCCTTGGCTTGCTTCGCCTCTTCCATCGCGGCGTTGTTCTCTTCCAAGTCCTTCACGATGTTTTGCTCCTGGGCTTCCCACTCCGACGTGTCCACGGCGGTGCTGTCCTGCATCTCTGCCAACTCCTCCTTCAAGCTGGAAATTTCACGCTGCCGCCCGGGCTGCCCTTTCTCCAAGCTCTGCAGGCTCATTTCCAGCTTTTTGGCCGCTTGGTGCTGGGCTTGGGCTTTGGTTTTGGCATCCCTTTCTTGGGCCTTCACCTCGTTGGCCCGGGTTTTGGCTTCCCAGAGGTCCGCATTGGCGCGCTCCAGCGACTCCACCGTGCTCACTCCAAACTGCACCCCGCTCTGCCGGGTCTTGGCGGCAATCGTGAACTTGTTGCCGTTTTTCACCGAGGTAAAGGAACCCGTCGGGTCGTAGCTCTGCTTCACGTACTGCTTCAACTTCAAGTTGCCCTTGGGCCCCCCAAACACCTGCCGTTCGGCTTCTTGGTGCGAGTCAAACAACACTTGGCCTTCCAGCTCCCGCGCCTCCAAAAGCGCGTTGTACGCCAAGTCGTCGTCGATTTGCACTATTTGTTCCATCGTGAGCACTCCCACGGGGGATTCTAGGGGCGTTTGCCCCGCGGAGCCGTACCGCGCGTGGGGGCGCAGCATGATGGTGTTGTGCTCCCCCAGCGCGCTGCATTTGCGCAAAATCTTGTCGAACAGCTGCTTGTCCTTCGGGGAGGTGACCACGTAGTCTTTCAGAGAGCTTCCCAAGTGCGTGCCTACGGCCTTGGCCCACTTCTGGTAGCTCGGGTCTTTGAGCTTCACGTGCATGCCCAGGGGGCCTACAGGGGGGTGGTCCCAATTGCGCTCGTCGGCAATCGCCTTGTTGATGGCGGGCACCTTGCGCCCGAACTGCACCGCCTGCCCCCCACTCTGCGCGTCTTGCAAGTCTTTCACTTCGCGGTCGAGCTCTTTGACGTCGTGCTCGGCGCGCCGCACGTTGTCCACGCAAGTCCGGTGCTCCACTGTAGCCGCATCGACCTGGGGCTGCAGTGCTTCCAGGTTGGCTTTGGTGGAGGCAATCTCCTGCTCCACCGAGGCGCACTTCTGCTGCAGCTGCTCCAGTTTCGCCATTTTCTGCTGCTCTTCGGCGCCCCCTGAAGCCAGGGCTTCACTCAAAGCATCGGCAATTTGCTTTTGGAGCCGTTTCCGCTCCGAGGCCAGGTCTTGGCTGCGGCGTTTCGCAGAGTTGATATCGCGCTCGGCATTTTGGACAGGTTTCTTGGCGGCTGCCACTTCCTTGTTCAGCAGCTCCACATTTTCTTTGGCCTAGTAAGGGAAACGACAGAAAGAAAAAAGGATGCGAGATAGGAATGAAAGAAAAGAAACAGCAGCGCGAGCTGTATGTTGCCTTCGTTGGCGGCAAATGAGATATTCGGCAAATGAGCAGTAAATGCACAGACACACAAACCAAAAGAAAGCAATGGAAGGCATTTTGGTACCGCGTCGCTGTCGCCCTTGAGCCGCTCGATTTCTGCCAACGCCTCGTCCGGGCTCTTGCTGTTGGCGAACGCTTCGGTGGCCTTTTCTAAGGCCTTCTTGCGATCGACTTCTTTCGCGGCGAGCTTGGTTTGCTTTTCTTCTTCCGCCTGGGGATTTGGATGCGACAAGGAAAAAGAAGAATGCGGCCCGAACGATGAGGCTACTACAGCTACACTCTTGGGATTTTACTGTCTATACTACCGTTGAACTGGATTCAGGGCGTGGGAGTCCTAGGTGGGATACTATTTAGCACGGTGCTATAGTAGAAACATAACGGGGCTCCTACACCAAGGGCAATCATCATCCGAACACACACCTGTAAGTTGGCTTCGTGTGTTTCCACGTCGACCCAAAAGAGCGCGCACTGGGCTTTCTTGATGTCTTCGTCGATTTTCAGCACCGCCTCCAAGTCTTGCAACGCTTTCTCCGCCTAAAAGAGCCGACAAAGACCCCCCCAGGTTTCCCCCCCAAAAGAAAAAAAACAGCAACAAAGTACGCGCGCAAGCGAGCATTAACAAGAACGAGACGACTTCAAACAGAAAACTGAAATGGCGCGATATTTTTTCCTCTTAGGTTTGTTTACAGAAGACTCACACAGTGCCATTAAAACTTCACGGCAGCACGAACCTTTTCTGCGTCTTCTCCCACCCCCCGCAGCTTGCCATAAGACGACGTGAAAATGGCCGACATTCTTTCCAAGTCGGACTGGGACTCTTGAATGCTCGTCACCACTCGTTCCAAGTCTGTGGCCTTTTTGAAAAAACGGTATTTGTCGCGCTCGTTCCCCTTGATGAATTCCTTGGAGTTTTCTTGGTCCATGATGCACACCGGGTTTTCCACTTGCACGTTCAACCGGTCCAGCATTTCTTCCAAGTCTTTCTTTTTGGTCGACACGCACCTGTCGTTTTGGTCCAGAATTTTGTACGAGTTCTTGCTTTGGGCGTCGAACACGCGCTGAAAATTAAAAAGAAACCGAAACATGAAAAGTAGAAAAATAAAAGACACGTCTCAATCGAAGTTTCAATACAACAAATACTACCAGGAGAAACAGCCGGCAGCAAAATTTTCCACCCATATATTTATCAATCCACCCGTCCACAACCAAGCTACCCCACCCTACCACAACCGCACCTCCACAGTGATGCGCCCCCCGTAGTCATTGGGCTTGTACGCGTCAGTGCCCCCGTTCAGTAGGGTGACGCGCACTTTGGCCGTGGCGGTGTGCCCACCTGCAGGGTTACGCCGCACTAAACCGCCCAATTTGTCCCCGCGGTGGGTGATGGAAGCCCGGGCCCCGAGGCAAATCTGGAGGGCCGCTAGGATGGCGGATTTCCCGGAACCGTTCTAAGAGATGAAAGAAGAAGAAGAAGGAGGTAGGTGAAGATGGTTGAGTAGGTGGAAGAGTGCAAGTGCCTGCAAAGTGTGAAAGCACAATGATAGAGCAGGCAATGGGGTTAAATATGGCACACGGTCAATAGTTTTGCGAGCGCACCTGGCCGTGAATGAAATTGATGTTCCGGCAGAAGTCGACGCTCAATTTCTTGTGGTTCATGAAGTTTTCACAGTATATTTTGTGAATGATGCCGGCTTCCGCGGTGGTTTTTGGCTTCGCGTCGTCCTCATCGTCGTCGTCATCATCGTCGTCGTTGCCGGAGCAGTTCTCCTTTTAAGCGAGCGAGTGAGGAAAAGAGTAAGAAGGCGGCGCATGAGATAGAATGATTAAACGTCGCGCAGATGATAAGCATTCATTGCTAGTTGTCGAGTTCATGCACGATAATTGTTGGTAGGTGCTCGGGGAATGCGAACGCACCTCGTCACTATCGTCTAGGGAGGCCGCGAAGTCTTTGGATGCTTTGGCTGATGGCGACAACTCTTCATCGCCGCTTTCGTCTGCGCGCTCTTGCTGCATGGTCAGCTCTTCATCCTCCTAGACCCACAAAAATGGTAGCCAAAAGAGTATATAAGAGTATCATATCATAAACTGAAATTTGTGGGCCGCATCGTAACAACAGAGGCACAGAAGGACACGGCATTTAGAATACAGAGAGCTGGCTTGTGTGAATTGAAGTTATTTTGGTTGCAGCACCTCAGGCTCGCTCGCAGGACCGTTGGATGGCGACATGGAAGCGGGTTTCTTGGAGGGCCGCTTGCCAGAAGACGAAGAAGAAGCTCCATCGCGCTTGGACATGGCTTGCGTGATATTCTGTAAAGGTGTTCGCCTAATTTGAGGGGTAAATGGTTGCAACGCGATGAAGGCACGATTGTTACGATGAGATCAGAAGTTTAACATTGAATAAACCACGCGCCACACAGCATTCACCTGGATTCTCACTTCGAGACGGCGCCAAGTCGCCCCCACTAATCTCTGGGCTTATGACTTATGAATGACCTGCTACTAACTACTATACGCGCCTTATTTCAAAATTTTCGAATTCCCACTCCAAAAGGAGGAAAGCGGTGTGAATTCAGAATTGGGAGTTGGGTTTTGTGCTTGTGCTTGTGTTCTGTGTTCTGTGTTCTGTGTTCTGTGTTCTGTGTTCTGTGTTCTGTGTTCTTTGTTCTTTTGTACATGCCCGGTGGAGCTGGCATCTGGTATGCTGATGCCAATGCCAATGCGCATTTAGGTGCCATCGCTCGCATGCGCCCCCTTTGTATGCTCCCTGACTTCTGTGCACTGGGTTTTAGTCCTAGTGTCCATTCGAACTTGAACTCGAACTCATACAAACCCAAATGACAAAGAAGCCAGTGCTGCCGGCAGAAGTGTACGCGCGTGCGTTGCGCGCAAATCAAAATCGTAAATAGGACGTGTGTAGAGGCAAGGAAGTTTAGCGGACTAAGGAACTAGCCATGGTACTACCTATTTATCACGAAATCTTGACATTCTTGTCATCGACAGTTACTTTCATAATCGAATTCTTCGTTGGGCTGGCCACGTCGCACGTATGACCATGAGCCGGGCACCACGGCAGTTACTGACTAGTTGGGTATCGCATTCTCGGCCGATTGGTTATCGGCAGATGACTTGGGGCAGGGTGTTGGAGAGCGCGCTCAAAAGTAAGGGCATTTCGAAGGATTTCGAAGAGTGGATCGCCACTGCCAAGGACAGGTCGAAGTGGAGACAGCTGACTCACTCCATTCCAAAACCTCCTGAGATGCCTGATGGCTGAAGGACACCTCGAGAGTAAATGATTACAACTGCATTACGCAAAAGGGCGCTCAGCCCAGTCAGACTTGTTCTGAAGGTTACATTTTTCTGTTGCTATATGCCACAGTGGTGTTTCTTTGTAATTTTGGGGAGTATTAGTATTAACTAGACTTGACGCCGCTAAACAGAAGTAAAAACTCGGAAGCGATATTGAGTTCTCAGGTATAGCGAGGGCTGCCTGCTAATCACCAATGCCTCTGGAGGACGACAGCAAGGGCGCATTGTGGCACTTCCCGTAACCAACCACTGTCTATGCTGCTGCTACTATTACTGCCATTTCTGGTGGTGTCGCTACTGTTTCTGCCATCAGGTAGTGAGGTCGCCCCTGTGGACATTCTCGTCCTCGGCGCTTCAACTTTCTCCGACTTTGGTGCTGCGAAATGCGCTGTCGTGTTAAGGCCGCGAGTAGCTGCAATTGTGAAGCCCGCTGCCAAAACTTGAGCTTCTACATAAGCCCACGTATGCGCCCAGCGCCCCGTTGGCTGCAAGTCATAGGGCAGGGATGATAATGCGCCACTAGTACCGTCGCTACTACTACGCTTTGGCGTCTCGTGGTGCATGTTGTGTCGGTTGTTGCGGCTGTTCATGTTGTGCTTGCTATGGTTTGTTGAGTGTCCGTGCACTGGTGGGAGGCAGGGCGGTAAGAGGTCCATTGTAAATGCAAAGCAGCCCCCAGGCCGTAATAGCCTCATGGACCCACGAAAGAGCA
>Ga0307979_1002984_pt1 | contig 11554 bp, 14 predicted proteins | sample OrgLakmetage1058_FD_201833 | JGI IMG/M metagenome (GOLD analysis project Ga0307979, IMG submission 201833) | Saline water microbial communities from Organic Lake, Antarctica - #1058 | ecosystem: Environmental > Aquatic > Non-marine Saline and Alkaline > Saline | place: Antarctica: Organic Lake...
AATCATTCCGCACTTGCTTTGTTTGCGCAACGCACGCGCATTCCCACTTCTGCCCGCAGCATTGGCTTCTGTGCCATTTGGGTTTGTATTAGTTCGAGTTCGATAAAAAAAGATGGGACTTCGAAGGTTCAGCTGGTACGCACCCGGAGCAATCAAAGCAGTCAAGGCTGGCTCCTGGTCGATTTTAAATCACTTGTTCAAAGTGCGAAGACAAATTGGATACGCCAAATCTGAGACCTAACGCTTATTGTTTCGTTTTCAAAAGAGCACACATTTTAAGGTATAAATGTTCATTTATTGAATATTGCATTCTAATAGTCCACAGATTCATTTACATTGTCATATGGCTCTATGGAAAAGGGTCTACACACGTTTCGTCTTGGAAAGCCCTTGCATTGGCATGCAGCACCAACACTGGATTTAGAGTAGATTAGATTTAGAGCACTGGCACTAAAATTTACTACGAGCTTAAGGCCAAGGGCTTTTGAAAGTGAAGGACATCAGGATATTCCCAATTAAGACGGAACTGGACAAATGGACAAACGACTAAACGAGAGAAGGCCAGGTGTCGCCATCCTGGCATATGTATGGCCTAACAGAAAAGCCCAGGATTCAATCACCAAAGTGCTCAAACTCAAGCCGATTGCCCTCGTTTTTAATGTTATGAAAAATACTTGAGAGAACCGAATTATGGCCACACTCACATAGAGTTCAACACTAAAGTCCTTTTTTATTAGCCGCTTAGGTGTGTAGCAAAATTAACGATTGCATCCGAGCAGGGCTTGGTGGTTGATAATTCCATTACTGTAGCGGTTTGCGCAAGACCGCATAATCGCACCTCAACTTTTAGGGGGAAACCAGCTTGACTCTCCAGTGATTCGATTGACCCAGTAGAGATACTCAACCCCTTCGTAAGTGGTGACCAGTGCGATCCTATAGTGGATAGCAAAGTCGGCGCATTATTTAGGGCTGGCGAGTCGTGCTTACTGAGTAAATATGACAAAGAAGGGGTATGTACATAGTTCCTAGTAAGAGCAAGTGACCTTGGAATCACTAAACATTCGGCGCCTCCTCGATAATTGAAAACATCCTTCATAAATGGTACAACAGCAGCAACGAATTCGTCGAAGCAGACAGCCCCATCATTATTCGCATCCAGTGTCTCTGCAAGCTGTTTCTTCTCGTCCTCCTCAAGCCAGGTTGTCAGGTGCAGCTCATCATCAAACGCGTTCCAAAACTGCGCAAAGGACATGGTGCCGTTCTTGGAATAACGCTCATAAGCATTACGAACAAACTCTTCGAGCGAGGGTGGAGCTTGTTGGTGCCGTTTTCTCTTCGCTTCAACTTCTTTGGCGTATTCCGGGTGGGCTTCGAGAGCAGGTGGCATCGTCCACGTGCTCTCGCCGGTCAATTTGTTCACCCAGAACGTTTTTCCACGCCGAGTGTACCCATCGGCAGTTTTTTTGACAGTGCACTGTGCTTCCCAATGCAGTTTCTCCCATTGGTCGTATTCGGGTGCATTTGCCAGCTTAGCTTGCCATAATTGGCCCTATTCGTGCAGCAATGGCGGCGAAGATAGCAGGGATAGATTATCCGTCAGAACAGAAACGATATCACATACGGGCATCCCAATTCCTCCCAAAACTCCGACCAATGTCTTAACTTAAAAAGTTGAAAAAAAAAGATGAAGCAATCAATAAAACTTATTGAGAGTGATGGTTGGCGACATGATGACATAATTTGATTACTAAGAGTGGTCGGAAAACGTCGACCATCTCGTTCCAGTCAACGAAGCCGTCCATGTCCTTATCGCCCTGCTGACGGAGTTTAGCGATTTCAGCGTCGCTCAAGCCTAAGTCCAGGTCGCGAGCGAAGCGCCAAAAGCCGTCCCATGATAATCGCTGGAGAAAGTTATCATTGAATGCACCCTTGTAAAGTAAAAGAAGTGCATCTCTTGTAGAAAGCACTACCGTTTAGTGTGCAGGCACGACAAGATTGTGTATGATTTACATACTTGCATATATGATCAAGAACAGTGAGAAAGGACAATCGATATCTTATGACCCCAAGCTTATCCAGCTCCCTCTCTGCTGTGCCTTCTTTAGATCATAAGCGGGCTCTGAAATTCTTGCAAATTACTGGTATCGTCTGTTACCTGGTCCGAAGTGGAGACCTGGAAGCGATTAAATTCATTCGCAAGACAATCGCTCAACTCAGGCGATTTTTCAAGGAGAAACTTTTCGACGCCGATTTCGTCAAAGTGTTTGATGTTAGCAAGGCGGCACTCGGCTGATGAGCTGCCAGATTTCGTAGGCGGAGCTTGGCCAGTGGCGCTGATCGCAGTTTCAAGCCCATACTGGTGGTCGTGGAGCAATTTTCGTAGCCGCAAGACCTCGTTCCGCGCCTCTTTGTCGGTAACTAAATCAGAGCAATCAGAAGGCTTGCTGAGCTCATTTGCCAAGACGCTCGGGGCAGCACCCATGATGATTGCCTGGCGCAATGTCAAACTGTTGTTAGCGTACACAGTGTTTTTTTGCGGTCCGTCGGGAGAGTTCGTCGGAGCTCGTCGGAGCTCGTCGGTGGATATGACTAAAACAGAAGAGTCAAGAGGTTCATCCGACTAATGGCCAGGTTCTTATCTTCTAATTACAAGACCCGTTTTGATACCACAGACAGCAGACGACGCAGACACGCAGACCCCCCCCCCCCCACCACCAATTGCGATAAGCGCCCTTTTGAAATGCATTCGAGTCACAGCCCTCCTTGATATTCCAGACATCAAATCTTAAGGTGCTTTTGTTTAGACTTTTCTACATTGTGAGCAGGTTATGAATGTTGTTTGTACGTCCTCCCCGACAGATTTAGTTACTAACAGGAGGGGTGCCATCCAGCCGGCGTCTACAGAGTCTCCTGGGCCATTAACTGCCGCTCCGCGGACGAGGAGGGAGTTCCTGTCCTGCATAAGCCTCCAGTGGCAGAGCAATAGGGAACTTACGCGTTGAAAGGCATACTTTGGCCTCTGCCAATGGAGCCTTTTGCAGTAACCAAGAAAGCCCACACGTGGCGGACCGGATCAACTGCTAACCCGAAGTGGGTAAAAACCCAGAAAACCCGCGGTTTTCTTGGTTACTGGCCTCGCGTGTTTTGCATGTCGCGATGTTCTTTTGAATTTGGCCAATGCCCTTCTTTCTCCTGAGTCATTCCGCACTTGCTTTGTTTGCGCAACGCACTCGCATTCCCTCTTCGGCCCGCAGCATTGGCTTCTGTGTCATTTGAGGCAGGGTTTGTAGTTTTTAGTCATAGTTCGAGTTCAGGCTAAGAGTTAGAATGCGATACCCAACCAGTCAGTAGCTGCCGTGGCGCCCGGCTCATGGGAATGCGTGTGACGTGGGCAGAAGTGGGAATGCGCGTGCGTTGTCAGCTCTTTTCTTCTTGGCTCTGCGCCTTATTGCGGTTACAAGCGCACCACTGGCCCAGCTCCCTCACTCGATCCACGGCCCATGCCACAGACATTGCCACCCCGCAACTCACTTCACTTGCTGGACTCAGCTGAAACCGTAAACGCAGGTCCCTGGGCACATAGCAACCTCGATTTTTCTCGCAAGTGAAGAGGTTTTACCTGATGAGATTTCGTTTTGCTTTTTGTGATCCCTATCTCTAATCCCCGATCTATCGATTCCACACCCCACGAAATATCGTAAAACCGGTATTTCGAGAGGCCTAATGGCCGGTGTACCAGAAGCGTGCACAGAACCGGCGGCCAGGTGCCCAATTAACAGCGGCGGTCATGGCGCGCTCATCTAATTCAACCCCGCATTCATATGGCAAAAAAACTCAGGACTCGAACTGCTCATTCTTTTATTGGCGTTTTCTCATTGGCTGGCCCATCTCCGCTGATCGTACTGCCTAATGCTGAATGCTTTAGGGCCACTTCAAGTGCAAGAGAAATTTATAGATCTCCTACTTCTTATCACTTATTCCATTACCTCCCCCCCCTTCCCCAACCCACACCCACAAACACACGGGCCCCCATCATGCCGAACGGGCAAACGCAAAGTCTCTAAAACGCGCCTACGAATGTCTGAAAGGAGTGGGGACTCGATTTCATAACGAACCGAGCAAAACTATCTTGAAACTTCAACAAAGACCCCCTTGGAGGTCTATCTTAGACGTAGGACGGTAGGAGATTCTTTGCACCTGAAATTTCAGTAATCTTGATTCACACGAGGGCAACACGTTACCTCGTTGTTCATTTACTGACGCCCTTCACGGGTGTCGGAATTCCTGCATCCACGGCTGCTTTGCGCAAAGCTTCCTTGGCATTTTCGGCCAACTGCAACCAACCCGGATTGATCCATGTGTCTTCGCTCGTGTGGCTTTCCGTGTTTGTAGAGGGAGTGCTGCTTCCTGTACTACTAGCACTAGAGCTGATGCCGACGCTTGCCTCTCCGTGTCCTGCTGAAGCACCCTCGTTGCCTCTGTCTGGATCAGAGCTCGAATTCCCTGTCGTTTCTTTGTAAGAAGGGTCCACAACAGCAAGTCGTTGCCGAAGTTTGATGTTTTCTCGAAGGGTAATCTGCGCAAGAAAACACAAGCGTCAGCACATTTGCTTCAAGAGAAATAAATCGAGTTACGTGGCAGGAACACAAGGAGCAATGGCAGCGCGAATTAGCGCACTGAAAGAAAGCATCAAAAGAGGTTTCTAGGCACACCTCTATTAAGCTCTGTTCAGGTGTAATACTAAAGAGCTTGGCCGGCGGCGAGAAGGCTTGTAATGCGCTGAACGATGATGATGGCGATGCACCAAATGGCGATTTGATCACGCCAGGAAGTCCGCCCGCACCCGTGCTGCTGGCAGATTCCGCTCCCGTTGCTCCACTGCTCGCGTCGTTGGCAGTGGTGGTTGCTCCTGCTTCAGAGGTGTTCGCAAGGCCCTTCAAGGCAGTTACAAGCGACTTGACACGCGCGTCAATTGCGACAGGATCTAACAACGAACTTCCGTTAACACCCCCAGCTGACGACGGCGACTGCGTTTGCAGCAACTGGTGCAAGAGCTCTTTCCGCTCTTCTAACGTGCCGCTCAAGTCGCGCACCGTGGACTCTAGAAACTCCACGCGAGCTCTCAACGACGCGTTTTCCCCCAATAAAGCTTCGAGCCGAGCTGCCAACTCCTTGCACAAGTCTCGCTCGGGACCCGCAGGCATTTTTAAGGAATATGGTGTCGTGGCCGCATCACTCTTGCTATTGGCAGCCTGGCTGGTGCTGTTCGGTGGTCGTTTGGATCCCACGGCAGACGCGGGAGTGCCTGCTCCTGAGCGGCGCTCATGACTGGACGAAGAAGGTACAGTAACCATGGAGGATTCACTACCACTGCTGCTGCTGCGGCGGTCGCTGTGGTTGCCGCTGGTGCCTGAACGAAGAGGAGTGCGAGCGGGAGTAGCTGGTGCACTATCGTCATCGTCATCGTCCACGGCCGCTCCTTGAACTTGGAGGCTTTGCGTCAACTCCTTCAACTGCACGCACACAGCCAAATAGCGCGAAGTCCAGTAGAAAACCACCATTCAAAGTCAGAATCAACAAAACATGCGTTGTCCTACTAAAAATTAAACTCGAGCGAGGTAGACATGATATAGGTATGAACATCAAAACTCAACACGAGTCTTTGTACGAGGAGTTGCTACTAGTACTATTCTATCAACGCAGCGCCTTCCAAGCATTGACAACTCGCCTCACTCTCGGCAGCTTCGCGCTCTTTGACTTCCTTGGCAAGCTGTTCTTTCAGGTCTTTGGCCAGTTGCCCTGATCGCCGCTTGCTGATCTTGAATTCCGCGGCCTGGAGAAAAAGATAAATAAACAAATACATCAAAATACATACATCATTCGCGTCGAGACTTTACTCTTCAAATTGGCCTAAAGAACGGCTCCAAGTCGGTACGCACACAGCACTATTATAATATCAACATATACACCTGCTCGGCAAGCGCAGTGGACATGCCGTTCAACTCTTCTTCAGCTTTCGTTTGTGCTTCGACGGCAACGGACAACTTTTCTGCAGCACTTGAGGCTTCACTCTCCAAGACAGCGAGCTTCTTCAGAGCTTCTTCAGCTTTGGCAGTAGCTTCTCCGGCACGTGCCTCTGCAGCAGCAGCACGCGCTTCGATTTCGGCTTGAGCCTTGGTGAGTTCAGCTTTTGAAGTTGCATGTTCCTCTGCTAGTTCTTTTGCAGCGTTGAGAGCTTCCTGAAGGTCGCTGACTTGTGCATCGCGCTCAGCTAATGTCGCGCTCTGAGTCTCATTCAAGGCCTGTGCGTCTGCCATTGCTAAAGTTTGCACGCGTGCTGCGTCTTTCAGCGACGATATTTCACTCCCGAGAGCTTCTTCTTGCTGAGCGCGCAATAATTCTTTGGCATCGAGCTCGCTTTTGAGGCTAGCAGCTGCTGCCTGATCGCCGCGCGACTCTAGCTTGCGAAGTGATGTTCGCACTGTTTGGAGCTCCTTGAATGTTTCCTTCAGAGCTTGCCTAGCATCATCGGCTTCCTTCCGCAAATTTTCTTCTTGCTGAGCCCACTCGGTAACCATTTTCTCGTGGTTTGTGTTGGCCTTCTTCAATTTGGCCTTGAGGCCGACCACGATGTCATCTTCCGCCATAACCAGCTTCGACCTTAAAGCTTGATTATGCGGTTTCGTTATTCAATTATGAAAACTACGTGCTTAAGCTGTATGCGACGACGCTGGCTAGGCTAGAGCTCAAAATCGAAGACTGGCAGCATTGTTCAGTTCATTCTTCAGTTGAAAAAAAAACGGCTTCCGAGCCGGGCCAGGGGAGGGGATTCCTATGATGCCGCTTAAATGGCGCCCTTCCCTGTATAGCTACTAACACCAGTCCTCCCCTCGGGGGAGGCGCGAAAAAAAACTATTTCCGGTGTATTCTGGTGTTCGTGTGTTCGTTCACTTTCGACAGCGTTAGCCTTCATCGCGCTTTGTGTAGCCTTCACACCTTTACTTTAGGCGGCGCCTTTCTGCTTTTGCGCACAGGAGGCGCTATTGCTACACAGCAAACCCATGGACCCAGAAAGCGAAAATGTCCCGCCCGAGGACGCCAACGATGACGCCGCACCTGAAGACAAAAAGCCTGAAGAGCACGAGAACCTCCCGCGGCTCAGTGCTTGCGCTGTGAAGCTCGAGGGTGAAGTTGTGCTACCTGCTCCCCGCGTGTCACGCGAAGCGCTTATTGGAGTGCTGAAAGAGCACAACGGCATCTTAGCGGCGCTGCGCGCTGACTTGGGCGGAGTCACCACTTTTCTGCAGGAGGTGGCGGCGCAGGCTGCCGAGACGCGAGCGGCGGTGTCTCGGATCGATGCGGAAGTGCAGCAGCAGCGGGGCGACTTGAGCGTGCTGTCACAGCGCACTGACGCAATGGAAGAAGTCACGGCCGAGCTGGGCCAGAAACTAGAAGCGATTGACGACATGCAAGCTGCGATTGCGTCCCAGGGAGCGCACTTGGCGGCCCTACAGGGAGATTTCGATGAAGACAAGGCCACCAACGCGGCCTTTCGCACCGCTACAGAAGAGCGCATCGAAGCCGAAGCTAAACGCACTGCGAGCTTGGAGCAAACGAGAGAGCAAATGCAAGACCGCCTTGACCACATGCACGAAGAAATTCACATTACGGCCGACCAAATTACGTTCACCCGGTGCGTGTGGAAGAATTGGGAGTGCTTTTCGATCGTGGCCTCTTTTCGTGATCATTATCTACCTAGCCATTCGATCTATACAAACCTCACCTTTATTTTGTTTCTGTTTTTTTTTGTTTTCTTTCCTACAGGGACCCAATGGAAGGCGAGCTCGTGGAAGACCCAGCCGATTTGGACTTGGTGCTGAGCGACGTGGTGAAAGAGATTCGCGAGCGGTCAACGGCGCACGGCAACATTTTGGAAGTGCAGCGCAAGGTGTGCGCCTATAAATGCTTTTGTCTGCTTGTGGGGTGTGGTTGGAGAAGGGAAAGGTTGAGATGAGGCTCGTTTATAGATTTCAAGAATTATAATGCGGAAACATTCTCACACTCAAAATTAATTTTAAGAAGTTTTGCACTTATGCAACCTTCAAATTATTTCCTGTCTGTAAATCTCCTTTCGTGCATCATGTGTCTATGCCTAGGTTTTGCGCAACCACGGGGATGAGCTCGAGCGCAAGGCCAAAATCGAAGTGGAAGACTTGACCCGCAAGCACGACGAGCACTTGAGCCGGATCCAACGAAAGATGGACGCTGACGCAGACGTGGACCTTTCGGACATTCGACGCAACCAAGAGACCATTACCTCCACCCTGGAAGCGGTACAGGCGGGGATGCTGGAAAAGACGGACAAGCGAGAGGTAGACGCCAAGATCGAGCACAAGTACGAAGAAATTTTGGAGCACTTGAACACGGCTCTAGCGTCCACTTCTGAAGACGAAGAAGACTTCAAAGCCTCCACGGAAGCCTTGAACAAGGCGGTGGAAGAGCTCAGAGCCGCCAAAGCCGACCGCAAAGAGTTTGGCGCGTTAAGGCAACAGGTATGGTTGGTACTAAGTGGGCGAGGGCGAGAATGTAATAAAGGCAACGAATGAGTTAGATTGATGTGGCAATCCTTTTAATTCTTCCTTTTTTTTACAAGCGCTTCATGCATCTTGTTTCCACCTTTGCCTTTTCGCTTCCCAATCTTTCTGATTTTTTTCATTTGTTTGAAACAACTGCAGGTAAAAGAGCTCAAGGAGAAAGGACGCGCTGCCCGCGAGGCCGGAGGTGGCGGCGGCGGCGATGGTGGCGGCGTAGACCTCGAAATGCTCGAAGATTACGTTCAAGTAGGCGATAAGCTTCCTGCGTATCTCGTGCATGATGAAGCAATTGTGGAGTCGTTCCTGGTGTACGCACGTCTTTTGAATGTTTTCGTAAGATTCGTTGACAGAATGTGCTCATAACTGTTCTCTCGTGCATTTTCTTTTCTGTTTTGTTTCGTCATCGTACAAAACAGCGGGACGAGATGGAGGAGTCTCTCGCAGAAAAAGCGGACAAGAGCGCACTCGATGAAGCCGACCAGCGACTGACCAACCGACTGAACCAACTGGAACTGGTCAGTAAAGTTCAACGCTTCTTTCTTGTTGCAAACCGTAGTGTGAGCTATTTCTCTCTCTTGCGTGCTTCCCTGTGAGTGCGTGTTTACCGTATTTATTCACGGGACAGATGATTTTATTGGTTCAAGTCTTTGTGCTGTGTGTGCAAGTTGAACGCCTCATGTACTCTCCTGTTCTCTTTGATATGCACAGGCTCTCTCCCAAGCGCTAGAACAACTGAGCAACCGAATTGCTAACCTCGAAAGAGGCCTTCAGGAAGTGCGCAGCAGCCAGCAGCAGAACAACAATCGCCCGATGCCAGTACACACTCAGGTGCCTAGCGTGCAAGCACAACAGCAACAGCAACAACCTCCTTTATCTCAGGAGCCGCAGCCCGCGTCAACGCCGCCGCCTCTGCTCTCCAAAACGCCCGTAGCGCAGGCTCCGCCGTCGCCACAGCCACAATCGAGTAGGTCTCGCCCGCCGAGCCGCCCGCGAACATCCGAAAGCGAACGGCCCAAAACCCCACAAAACGGCAACGGCAACGCGAACGGCGAAGAAACGCGCATCACCGTGTCCATGCCTTCGGAGCTCGAGAGGCCTCTTACAGGGGGTGGTCTGGGCGCGTCCATCCTGACCAACACGCCCCCGATGGCGCCACCCCCCCTGTCGCCATCCAATAGCGCCTCTGTCGCGGAGTTGCACGGCCGCGTAGAAGTTTTAGCCAATCACGTGGCGATGCTCTTTTCCGTGTGCCCTGGCCTTCAACAAAACCACAACCACAGCGGTCGCCCCAGGAGCCAAGGCGGCCGTCCCGTCTCTCAAGGCCGAGGCTCTTCGCCCAGTGGAGGCAACAGCAACTCCGCTGCTTCGGTATGCCTGAGCTGCAACCAGCCGATTTTACCTAACCAACAGCACCCGCAGTGCTACCCCAGCGACCTCCCTAGTAGTGGCGGCGGTGGCAGTGGAAATTACATGCCTGGGCCCTTGCCAGGCAGCGTGGTGAACGCGCGAGCAGCGGCGGGAGTGAGCGGCGCCCTTGGCGGGGTAACCTTGGGTGGCGGTTTTCACTTAGACCGCCCGCAGCCTTCTGGCGGTGCGTCTCCCGTTGCTCCTACGGCGATGGCAGGGGCGGTATCGCCTGCTGTTAATGCCGGCGGTGGTAATTATTCAGGAGCTTTACCTATTGGCGCGGGTCTAGGAAACGCCCCACCGGACAACCACCGCATGCGAGGAGGTGCTGCTACCATGGCAACGTCATCACAACAACAACAGTATTCGGGATATGGCGGCTACCCCCAGACGGGACCTGGAGGAGGCACCAACGAGGGGGGGCTGCCGCCCCTGGTGCCGCACGCGAAGGACACTATGGGAGTGATGGGCGCCGATGGAAGGCTTTATCGCAGCGACGTCGCCAAAGGTGGTGCTCCTCCTAGAAGGACGAAACCGTCGCGTGATGCGTCGCCAGATGGGCAGGCTTCAAAGTTCCCTCCACCGCGATAGGGCCAAAACGAGATGGGTATTTGGATCGATTATCACCGAGTTCGTATTCGGGCCTATCTGAACTTTCGTTTTTTGAATTAAGCCACACCTTAGTCTTACGTCTTACTCCGTGCTCTATTTCCATGTGCTTGTGTTTGTGTCTAAATGCGTTTAGCTCCCCATTATCCGAGAATTAATAATGCTCGCGATATTACATCTAGAACTATTCGGCATTCAGCTGCCCACTACCAGCTCTCCCCGCTCGTTGTTCTTGTTTAGTAGAGAGCAGGGAGAGCGAAGAGGAGAGGTGGTCCAATTTTCAGCTCAAACTCTCTCAAATCACAAAAAAAAGACACGAATCTAGGATTCGCTGGGTCTGCAATATGAGGTTCACTCCGTCTGTCTCCTCCGTTTGTTTATGTCTTTGATGCAATCGCAACATAAAAGAGCTCACCGTCACCCTCACCAACAACAACATGGCGCAGCAGAGAGTTAAAGCGCTCGCTGCACAGTATATTGCGCAATACTCTACCGTGCTGCGCGCAACTCGTCGTACGATTGGCCGTGAAGCAGAATTTCCAGTGGTCAATCCAGATGGCACCGCCGGCGATGTGCAGGTTTGGATGAAAGATCACGCAATGGTCTTGTGTGCTCCTAGAGGCTAAGGATGATACTTGAAGCATTGAATATTTCTAATGTGGACTTTGTTTTCGATTGCGAAATTTTTTTGGGAATGCGTTCAATTCTTTTGTGATGTTTACTATGGCATCAGAGTATTCTTGATGACAATGTCCGTCGTTCTCAATATGATACAATACTTTCTGCCATTGGTTATCCAGAGGCTGTTGAAGCAGCTACATGCTCAAAACGGTGAAATGCAAATGGTGATGGATTCCGCGAACGGCTGCGACACTCGTATCTCAAGCGTGAAGAACGCAGTGGCTGACTACACCATCGAAGTTGGCACAGGCACCATCGAGGTC